>ENA-ORXM01003721-ORXM01003721.1-marine-metagenome-genome-assembly--contig:-NODE-3721-length-14623-cov-3.819263_pt1 | contig 14623 bp, 10 predicted proteins | sample MGYA00237867_ERZ511480 | MGnify/ENA primary metagenome ERZ511480 (study PRJEB26309, sample SAMN06266103) | marine metagenome | isolation source: Algal blade | place: United Kingdom:Sidmouth, United...
ATTTGGATAAAGGGCTAAAAGCGCCAGCACTTCAAGCCACTGCGGAAACAGCTCGAGCGGTGCGCCGTTAAGCGTGATGCGGGGTTCTCCTAAAAAGTTGAGAACGAGCGGGGCTTCACCACCGCGCACCAGGGCGCGAACCTCTGTAAACTCCGCTTCGGGTCCGGCGAGCAAACGCAGACCCGTTTCGGACACTTCCTCAAGTTGAATGTGGCAGCGTTCGACAGCCGCCTTGGCTGCACTTTTATCGCCCAGGGCTAGATAGGCTTTTGCCAGATACAAAGAAGCCGAGGCGAAGTGGTCGCCAATTTGTACACTCTCGAGCCGTTCAATCGCTTCGTTTAGTGGTTCAATTGCCTCAGCAGGGGTGCGCAGGGCCAGCACCATACCCTGCGCCAAGCTGCTATAGGTGCGGTCAAAGCCTTTCGATTCGCGTGATAAGTAGTAGTGTTTGTGCGCGAGCGTTGTTGCACTGTCCCGGTCCCCCATGTGAAGTAGGCAGTGCACCATGTCCCGCACCGTGTGCGGGGGAAAATCAATCACGCGCGTGTTCTGACTTGTTTCTAGAATGCGCAAATTTTCTTCGTAGTGTTTGAATGCTTCTTGCGGTTTGCCCTGCGACAGCAAATAATCCCCTAGTGTTGCGCGAAAGCTCACGGTGCGGGCTGGGTAAATATCACCTAGCGCTTCCGCCTGACTTTGCAGCATATCGGCTAAGCCCACTGTTTCACCGATAATAATGCGCGTGTAGGCCCAGTTGTTCATCATGTGCATACGTGCCTGCCAGTCGCCGACACCGTGCTCATCAAAGGTAGTTAGGGCTTGCTCGAGCCACACTGCGCCCTCACGGTAGCGCCCGAGTAAGAGAAGCGGCAGTGCCATCATCATTTGTGCGCGCACTTGTTCGGAAATCGTACCCTGGCGTTTAGTCAAATCGATCAGGTCTCTAAAAACCTCCAGGCTACGTTCAGCGTCGCGGTAAACAAGTGCGAGTCCATAGTGCTGTAAGGTCGTCGGCGTTTTCTCTGCTTCAAAAGCACGTTCGACTTCGGCAAAACCTTCGTCTCTGGGTATAAACGAAGCGTATAGCGCCCGCAAATCTGGGGCCTCATGCGTTTCCAAGTAGCGTTCGATACGGGGGCGTAAATCAGGGTGTTTGCCGACCCGCCGCGCACTACGCGCCAACCAGGTCAGCACGCGCTCATCACTTTGCAGCGTTTCGGGCAACTTGGAAAGTTGCTGCCAGAGCCGTTCGTACAGACCCCGCTCGAGATATGTTTCACCGGCCTTGTCAAGCAGGTCGGGTACGCGCTCGGGTATGTGGTCACAGGCAACTTCTAGAGCCTCTAGAAATTGACCGCGCCGCTCTAACACGGTTAGTAGTACCGCAGGGTTGATACTCGGCTGCGCCTCGGGTGGCAATTCAGCGCGGTTGGGACCTGGGCGCAATTTGGGTGGTAGCGAGAGCTTAGCGTGCAGCGCAAGCAAAAAGCTTTCATAAGCGCCCTTGTTGAGCCTTAGCAAGTTGAGGGTTTCGATGTCGTTCAGGCGTCCCAGCGCTAGCCCAAGCGCCTCGTCCTCATTCAGTTTCAGGTCATCCTCGAGTAGGATAAACGCCTTTTCTGGAATCAGAAATTGGTCTGGTAGTTCTTCAAATGCAAGCACAACTTTTGTACCGGGTCGCTGCAAAGTCATCAGCTCTTGGGCTAAGCCTTGACCGTGCTGCGCACCCGAGAGAATAAAAGTCAGCGGCTCAAACAGCCCCAAGTGTTGCTTAAACAGCGATAGACCGTAACCGTACTCCATACCGTGGCCAAAGAGCTGACTGCCCAAAGCTTTCGTTATTGCGTCAGATAAGCTGTTGCCCTGAGCGACAGAGTCGCCCGAGTCATCAGAACCTAACTGCAACCAGATACAAAGGGCTCCTGAGGTGACCAGTTCGTCAAAGATATAAGGGCCGCCCCACTTGCTGTCCGCCATCATGATGACGGCCTCGGTGGCGTCGCGTATTTCTTTTGCTATACGTTTTACAAACGACACTTATTGTCCCTCTAACATTATGACTGTCAAACATCCACCCATTGCAAGCTCGAGTTCAGTATGCCAACAGTTTAACGCGCTTTTATAAAGGTTGCCGTGTTCACTAAGGAGATGAGTAAAACATGAAAGCTTGCTAGTTTTTCACAATTTTGATTATCTACGAGATGCAAAATTATTTGCTAAACTATGCTCATATGAAAGCGCCTGCTTCACGACAGTGCCAACACGGGGGTGATGCTATGGATAACGGCTACGGTTATTCACACGGTTATTCACACGGCTATTCACGCTCGCCCCACGGTTGCAGTTAAAGGCGCTAAGCGCAACAAAAACCCTGGTAAACTTAAAGCCTTAGTGACTCAGTTTTATGAAGCTGAGATTTAGAGTGTATTTAGAGGTGTTTTATGGCAACAAACGAAGAGGCCCTTAAGCTTTTAGAGAGAGGCGCTCAGCACATTGTCCCTGAAGGTGGTTTGCAGGAAAAACTTGAGACCGCTCAAAAAGAAGGGCGGCAATTGCGCGTCAAACTTGGCGTAGATCCCTCGAGCAGTGACCTGCACATTGGTCACGCTGTCGTACTGCGAAAAATGCGGCAGTTTCAAGACTTGGGCCACAAGGTCATTTTGATTATTGGCGATTTTACCGCGATGATTGGCGACCCCTCGGGGCGGAATAAAACGCGGCCTGCCCTTACTCTCGAGCAGACCCGCGAAAATGCCAAGAGCTACGTAGACCAGGCAACCCTGATTCTAGATGCAGACGAAAGTAAGTTGGAGATTCGCTTTAACAGCGAGTGGTTAGAGGCTATGAACTTTACCAATGTGGTGCGCTTGGCCTCGGGCTACACCGTTGCCAGGATGCTCGAGCGTGATGACTTTACCAAGCGTTACGGCGAGGGCACACCGATTAGCGTTCACGAATTCTTGTACCCGCTGGCGCAAGCCTACGACTCGGTGGCGATTGAGTCTGACATCGAGCTTGGCGGCACCGACCAACTGTTCAATTTACTTGTCGGGCGTGACATTCAACGCGAGTACGGGCAAACGCCGCAAATTGCCCTGACCATGCCGCTACTCGCAGGACTCGACGGCGTCGAAAAAATGTCGAAGTCGCTTGATAACTACATCGGTATTGCCGAGTCACCCGAAAGCATGTTCAAAAAGGCTATGCAGGTGCCAGATGCGAATTTACTCGAGTACACCGAACTCTGCACTGAACTCGAGCTTGCTGACATGAAAACGCTCTTTGAGGACGATGTCAAAGAGGCCCACCGCGTGTTTGCTCGAGACCTCGTGCGTATCTACCACCCTGACGCCAATATCGCTGAAGCCGAAGAGCGTTACGACTACGTCGCTAAGGGCGGCATCCCTGATGATATTCCCGCGTTCAAGATACCTCAGGAAGACATAGAGAACGGTGAAATCTGGGTTTGCAAACTTGCGACCCTGGCCGGTTTGACAGCCTCAAACGGTGAGGCCAGGCGGCTTATAAAAAACAGGGGCTTGCGTTTAGACGGGGAACAGGTTAAAGACCCTAAACTGCAAGTCGATTTGTCCAATCCTGTCGTGCTGCAAAAGGGTAAAGACAGTTTTGTAAAGGTCAGCGCTTAGCGTGCCAGACATTGCCCAGACTTATATCGAACTTGCTTTCGGGCTAGAGGGGCACCTACCTGGTTATATCGACGGTTACTTTGGCCCCGACGAATGGAAGCGTGAGGATAAGCGGTCTTTGCAAGACCTCGAGCAGTCAGCGTATTCTCTAGCTGAGGAAGTTGGGCAGCTTGAGAATCTGGAGCGCCGGACTTTTTTAACTGCCCAAGTTAGCGCCATGCAAACCTCGATTCGTTTGCTCAAAGGTGAGGCTGTGCCTTATGCAGAAGAAGTGCGAGGGCTCTACGATATCGACCCCCTCCGCGTTCCTGAAAGTGACTTTGAAACGGCGATAGCAGCGCTTGGTGAGTTGCTACCTGGTAGTGGAGACATTGCTACTAGAGAGCAGGAATTACGCGCTAAGCTTGTTGTTCCAGCAGATAAAGTCAAAGATATTGCAGACGTTATTGTCAGCGAGTTAAAGACCCGTACGCTCGCAAAGTTTCCGCTACCCGAAGACGAGTCGTTTCACCTCGAGCTTGTCACGAATAAACCCTGGGGCGGCTACAACTGGTATCTGGGTGACTACCGCTCGCGCATCGACATCAATACAGATTTACCGACCTATTTGACCAACTTGCCTAACCTTATCGCCCATGAGGTTTATCCGGGGCACCATACGGAGCATGCGCTTAAAGAAAAATTGTTATGGCGTGAGCAAGAAAGGCTCGAGCATTCCATCCTCCTTATCAACGCGCCCGAGTGCGTCATTAGTGAGGGCGTTGCGACCTGGGCGTTAGAAATGGTGATGTCTAAAGACGAGTTGCGAACTTGGCTTGCTGACGAGCTTGCGCCGTTTGTAGGTATCAACAGTGATGATGTCCGAACCATGTTGAGCGTCATGGAGGTCAGGGACGCATTAGAAGGTCTGAGTGGCAACGCTGCCCTCAAACTTTACGAGGACGATGCAAGTGAAGCTGAGGTGCTGCGCTATTTTGAGCGTTACGGTCTTAAAAAACCCGAAGAGGCCAAAAAGTCACTCGAGTTCATCACCTATCCAACCTCACGCTCGTACGTTTTTACCTATACGGTGGGCTACGCGTTGCTCAAGCCCCTCCTGGAAAGCAAAAACGCAGATAGCTGGTTCACGCGACTATTGCAGGAGCCTGTTACCCCGGGTGTAGTTAGAGATTGGGTCGAAAAACAGAGGGTTGAACCCTAAAGGATGAATAGTAAAACGAATGAGGCTGAGTTTACGTTTCCGCGCCTCGAGACTGAGCGACTTGTGTTGAGACTACTGACGCTTCAAGATGCCGCTGCGGTGTGCAGGCACTTTTCAGACACGGCTGTTATCAAGTTTATGGATATCGAGCCCTGTAAGAGCGTCGCTGAGGCCAAAGAAATTATTGGTTTTCACTTGCGGGATTCGGGCTGCCGTTGGGGTATTTTCGACAAAGTAACAGCCAAACTGCTGGGTACTTGCGGCTATCACTGCTGGGTGCGTGGTGGTGAGAATGCCAACTTGGGGCAGAGCAGAGATCGGTTACGATTTGGCGCGGGCTTACTGGGGTCAAGGGTTGATGAAAGAGACTCTCGAGGTTGTGATTGCGTTTGGCTTTGAGGCAATGAATTTGCAGTGTATTGAAGCTGATATCGTACCTGAGAATGCTCGCTCGGTTGGTCTCTTGGAAAAACTAGGTTTTCAGTTAATGCCCGAAAGGGATGAAGGCTTTTTGACCTATCACCTTCTAAAATAGCGCTGGTCTACTATACTTACCTCTATGCTCGAAAAACCTATCCTCCAGAGTGATCTAATTACCCTACGCCCCCTGATAAAAGACGACGCAGACACAATGTTCGCAGAGGTCGACAACGCTGAGGTCAACCGTTTAACCGGAACGACGGAGAAGGCGACGCTCGAGCAATACCGCGCTCACTACGCGCGACTGCTTGGGGCGCAGGACCGGGTTGATTACGCCATCATTCCAAACGAACTCGGGACAGTTGTGGGCGAGGTCGTCTTGAACAATATCGACGCGCGAAACCGTTCTGCTAATTTTCGCATTATGCTTTTGAATGAGGGCTATTTTGGTAAGGGTTACGGAACCGAGGCGACCAAGCTCATTTTGAAACACGGGTTTGAGAGGTTGGATCTTCACCGTGTTGATTTAGAGGTCTATGATTTCAACCCTCGAGCAGCTAGGGTCTACGAAAAAGCAGGCTTCGTGCGTGAAGGCGTCAAACGTGATGTGCTTTTTTGGGATGGTGCGTACCACAGCGCTGTTGTTATGGGCATTTTGAAACCTGAGTTCGAGCGCAGTTTTACCTAAAGGTTACGTGACCTTTGAGAGAAGATATTCTCGAGGTCTTCATTTTTACAAAACGTTTCTGACGGGCTGGCGCGTGCTACCTTAGGGCATGTCAACCTCAACGTTAAGAGCTGCCGTTTTAAAACCTCTTTACGCTCAGTCGTTGCGCGAATGGCCTGTGCTCGGCACGCCTGTCGCGGTGGCGGCGCGGTTTGAAAGCGATAACTTAAGTCAAAAGGAAATCGCCACAAACATCGTCGACTTTTATACCTCGCTTTGCGGGGGTGCAGGCTTTCTTTGCGGTACACCTGGTCTGGTTGCTGCACCCATAACATTGCCGCTGAACGTAGCAACTGTGGCCCTGTTGCAGCTTCATATGTGCGCTGCCTTGGCAACCCTAGGCGGGTACGACGCGCATACGGGTCTGGTCCGTGAACTGAGTATTCGCTGCTTACTCGGTGAAGGTAGGGGCGAGTTGGAACAAGATGAGGCGGCAGGCGTCGCTAAACGCATTGCCGTCAAAGTCGCTGAGCGGGGTGTGCGAACGGTGGGCGAACAGGCTGCTAAGGCTGCTACCCACGGCGCACTCAAGCGATTACCCTTTGTGGGTGGCGCAATTGGCAGTGTTTCAGACATTGCCAGCACCCGCCGCGTTGCCGAAGCCGCACGAAAAGCATTTTTGGACGTGGCGCAACTGCCCACGTTTGAAGATGAGCCCGATTCGCCCTGAGTCGAAAACTGTCACCTGGCTGAGAGGTGAAAAAATCAATCCGAGAAAAACTATTTATCACGGCAACTGACGCCTGCTGTTCTTAGCGGGCGTCAGTTGAACTTGGTTGACTGGCGTCCTTATTGAGTGTCAGGGGGTGGAGGGTCCGGCGCGGGCGGGTCGGGGGGAACTTCGTCTAGAGTAAAGGTTGCGGTAACCTCCCTAACCTCCGTCATAGAAACGTTGCAAGCTTCACTACCTGAGCACGTGCCAGACCAGCTAGCAAAGCTCGAGCCTTCTCCAGCCTGCGCTGTGAGTGAAACCTCTACATTTTCGTTGAAAGCCGCTGTGCAGGTCGAACCGCAGTCGATACCGTCAGGATTACTTGTGACCTGTCCTTCGCCGTCTCCTGCAAAGTTTACTGTCAACTCGTAAGTAACGGGTGGGGGAGGGGGTATCTCCTCAAATGTTGCACTGACGCTTTTTGAACTATCCATCGTCACCGTGCAACCTTCGGAACCCGAGCAGTCACCGCCCCAACTGACAAAGCGTGAGCCGTTTACGGGTGTTGGGCTCAACGTCACAGTGGTCCCTGCATCGTACTGTTCTGTGCAATCGCTTCCGCAACTGATGCCAGTAGGTGAGCTGGAAACTGTGCCAAATCCTGTCGTGCTGACAGACAAATCGAAACGCTCCGCAGGCGCCGCCGTACACTCGCGCGTGACGTTGACAGTCACCGCAGCCTCATCGGGGTCGTTGCTGTTAAGCGTGACATCAGCGGAGTCTGAAGCTGCTTCGGCGCAATTGGTCGAGAAACTCAAGCCCTGGCTCGCACCTGGCTGCAAACTGCCATTGGTTGGCGATACTGTCAACCAGGGTGGGAGGGTTTCAATGCTGTAGGTCAGCGTTGCTGTTCCTTCATTTGCGACCGTGACTGTCTTGGAGGCTGCACTACCCACCTGAGCTTCTAAACTCAGTAAGGTTGGTGAAACGCTTATGTCAGGGCTAGGGTCGGGATCTGGGTCCGGATCAGGTTCTGGGTCTGCCGTGACTGTAATCAACACGGTATCGGTGTTCTCGAGTTCGCCGTCATTGGCCCTAAACCCAAAGCTATAACGCCCTGCTTCGGAAAAGCTTACGCTTGTCTCGAGTTCATTCGGTGTGGCGATGGTTGCGTCAGGACCTTCTAGTATGAACCAGGTAGTGGTCAGTTCCCCACCAGGTAAGCCGTCATCTGTAACCTGACCGCGTAGGGTAACTGGGCTGGATAGACTTACAGTTCGGTCATCACCTGCGTTGACCTGTGGCGGCTGGTTAGCTGGATCAGGGTCTGGGTCGGGATCTGGCGTGGGATCTGGCGTGGGATCTGGGTCGGGATCTGGGTCGGGTGTGGGGTCGGGTTCAGGAGGTGTTCCACCCTGGCTGTAGCTCACAATGAGCTTCGGAGCGTCGCTACTGCTGCCATTATACGACCGAGCATTGCGCACATTCTCTTCACTGTCGCTACCTGAAATAACAAATACAACGTCACCTGCCGTCCAACCCAGGCCAGCAAGTTCCCCAAATAAAGAGCTGAGGTCAGGACTTGTTGTGGCCTCCGACACTTCATCTTTACGCCACGCGTCAGGTGACCAATTGACTGCGGCTGAGGTTAAATCTCTGTTGGAAATGTTTTTCGCAGTCTCTGCAAAGCTTGAAGGGTTAACCGCTCTCTCCGCTTTGATAGTGAGTGAAGTTGGGGTATCGTTTGAATCTTTAGGTGTGAACTCAAGCTGTGCGGACACTATCTGCGCGTCTTCAGGCAAATCTATATCGGTAAAACGCAGACCGACGAGCTGCTGAGAACCGCCATTTATTTCGTCATAGGTAAGCTCTAAATCACTGCTACTCGTGAACACCGTACCCGCTGGAAAGTCTAGCTCGGGTGTTGAATTTATGTTTACGTCTTCTAAAAACTCCTCGGCGTCATCGTCACCACTGCTGATACTGCGCTCGAGCTGCTCCTCCGGTGCAGGATTGGGTGGTGGATTAGGTCCAGGATTGGGGTCGGTCGGATCAGTCGGGTCGGTTGGATCAGTCGGGTCGGTTGGATCAGTTGGGGCAGGATCACAAATTCTCTCAACTGGCACACTAACGTTTTGACCTGTGCTTTTTACGATGATGACCGCCTGAGAAACACCTTCGACTGTACAACCTCCTGAGCGCACGCTAAGCTCAGCAGTCGAATTGGGAGACACAATTTCTGCGGCTGGGTTGACCGATATCCAGGCTGCACTTTGTTCGAGACTGTAAGCCTGTGCTTCGTCACTTGTATGGACTAAAAACAGTTGGGTCTCTAAAAAGTCGGTATCTCCGACCGCCCCCCGCAGTTTAAGTGAGGTAGGCGCGATGCGCCAGTCGTAGTCGGTGTTTTGGGGAGCAGGTTCCTCAGTACAGGCAGTGAGTAGCACCAGTCCAAACAGACATAGTAATAAACGTTGCAAGGTAGTTTTCATAGAACACCAACTTTTCTGGCACGCGAAACGTCTCGAGCACACGTGACCGTGGTACTTCCTCTCTGACTTAAGTTAAAGCGCTAAGAGAAATCTCACCTAATGGGATATAAGTATTTCATGCGCCGAGTGTGCTGGCTATTCTAGCAGAAATTCTATTTTGGTAAAGCCTTGTTACTTAATGAAACGCTCGTCTAAAATGTAAACCCCGGCGTTTACCAAACTGCTGCTAAATAAAAGGTAACGTGACGGGGAGCATTTTGACACTAAATCGGCTTGGCATAGGCTTTCCCCCAATTGGGGGGAAAACGCAGTTTACGTGACGGATATGTGGACAAGCGCGGCTTTTCTCAGGTACAACTAAGCTAGACTGCGGTGTGAGATACCTCACACTAACTTAACCTCCCCGTTATGTTTCTTGCTCCCTGGAGGCAATGTGAAACAAACCTTAAATCCAAACTTTAGAAAGATTTTCTAGCTGTGAAAGGTAAGCAGGGCTTTACGCTGCTCGAGCTGCTTATCGTGCTCGGAATTCTTGGCATTATTTTAGGTATTGCAGTGTTGTCAGGTCGGCAAATCCTAAATGGTCAAGAAGAGAGGGCCGCCTTGCATTCGTTTCGGCAAGCCGTCACGCGCGCTGCGACAGGAGCTAATTCTAGAAATACTGAAATGGAACTTAGCGTCGTGGACGAAAATATAGTTATAAGAGATGGCTCAAGTGGACAAACAATACAAAGCTATCCGCTTCCCAATTCGGTGCGGCTAATGTCTAATGACGTTAGTACATTAGGGGTTGATTTCCTCGTTTTCGGACCTGACGGCAAAGTTACTGAACAATATTCGACAACTGAGTCGCTAAAGTTCAAGTTGCAAACAAGCGACAATAGTTATGACATAGAAGTCTCTTTAATCGGGGAAGTGAGGATAGATTCACCGTGAAATCTCGAGGTTTAACCATTATCGAAGTCGTACTCGCTGTCGCAATCATCGCTATCATTATGGGTATTTTAACGACGACGGTGGTCAGTAATCTTGAGCAAACCTCGAGTACGGGCGCCTCGAGCCAGGCAGCGCAAGTTTTAAACTATTTGGGTCGGCGCGTTGCTGGGGGCCAAAGAGACGTTTTGCCAGCAGCGAACGTGACGACGCGAACCTGGAATTACGGGGAAATGACAGCGTTTACTGACCTTGCGACCCAAGAAAGAGGCATCAGCGATCCTGTATTTTATAAAGCGAATGTTACGAATAGTGGCGAGGTCGAGTTAGCGAGTTCGACCCTTACGCGCTACACCATCGAGGTTTGTCACAGGCGCGGTGGCGGTGAGCACTGCGTAAGCGGTACTACCTTTGGACCTGCACCCGCAGAGGCGGCTGATGACGAGTATGTACCACCATTACCGGGGCTTAATTAAATGAATCGCCAACAGGGTTTATCCTTACTAGAATTAATTATTGCCTTGGCTATTTTGGTTATCGTGCTTGGTTTGGCGTCGGCAGGTGTAATACTAGCCTTGCGGGCACAAAGTGGGCAGGAGGCCGTGACCTCGAGTCAGGCTAAACTACGGCGTGTCAACGAAGCTGTTTTACAAGAGCTGCGTGGCGCAGTCTTAGGCGGCGTTACGAGTACGCCGATTGTTTCAGGACCTAACAGTGTATCTTTTACCGTGATGGACGGTGGCGCAGGCTACGCGGTTCAAGGTTTGACGAATTCGCAAGTTACGGTCATTGCCCCGAACAACTTAGAAACTGACGACTTTGCTGGCACACAGATACTCCTGGTCAATAATTTAGGTGAAGCCAGGGTTCTTGACGTAACGAATGCGGCGGGTGGCGGCGGCAATAATGTATTCAACCTGAACCATGCTACGTGCCGTATTCCGTTTCCCAGTACCGATGATATTTTAATGTTCAAGGTCAGGACGGTCGGATTCAGGTATGACGGGCCTGAACGCACCCTATATCAGCAGGTAGGTAATGGTGGCGAGTTGCCTCTAGCTTATAACATGGCTAGATTTGATGTTAGCTACGTTTATCAAAGGGATGACAACAGCACCTATATTAACAACCCTATACCTGATCTTGATGGGGATAACCAACCTGACAGAAAAGGTGACATAGGCGGTGCAGCGGTACAGTTAGCCAGATTGAATATTACCTTAGGAACGACTGCGCCAAGTTTCGGCGGACGTACAGTGAGTAGGCAGTACACAGGACAGCTCGAGCTTTTAAATAACGCTAATAATGAGAGTTTTAGGGCCGTTAGCAGGGTTGTACCATGCAATTAGCAAAGCGCGGGGCCGCCATGCTCGCCGCCCTATTATTGTTAGTCGTAGCGTCCGGCATTATTACGCTTATGTTTACAAGTACCCTCAGCGAAATTCGCCATACAGGTGATGACGTGGCGATTGTGCAGGCGCTAGCGCTGGCACGAGGGGGCGTAAACTTGGGTGGCAAATTGCTGCAAGAAGCTGTGCGTGACGAACTGCAAACCCTGACGCTTAGAGAAGCCAGCACTGTTGAGCGCTTTCCCTTTGGCTCGAGCCCCAATATTACCGATCCTGAACCCAGCCCCGACACGGTTATTAGAGACCTGGTGCAAAAGGTAACGACACCCTTACAAGGCAAAATCGACGCGCTCGTTTGCTCGGCTCAAGTAAGACCTGAGAATGCTCAACTCGTTTCAGTGAAGATATATGTTACAGATACTGCCTGCGGCGATCCCTTGTCTAATATCAGTAAAATTGAGTTGCCTGCCCCACGCTTTATCAGTGGGCAGACGCGCACCTACGCGATACCCTTCGTGCTTGTGGCCGAAGCTCAGATAGGCTCGAGCTATAAACGTAATATCGCAACCCAGGGTGAATACCAGTTCACTATCGGGGGCGGCAAATTCTCTCAATACGCACTGTTCACAGATGTCCATTTGGGTAAAAATAACGGCGACGTTTGGTTTACAAACAATACGGGTTACGATGGGCGGGTCCATACAAATGGAAGCTTTAAAATTGCCTATGAACCCTGGTTCGGTGACAAGGCTACAAGTGTGGGCTGCACCTCGAGGTTCGAAACGGTAGGCTCGGATGGGAAGAGGACGACCGAATGCAGAACGGTTAATACTGGAGCAGAGTTTGCTTCGGTCGGATTTAAAAGGGCAAATCAAATAGGGGACCCACCCCAATTCAATGATGATAAGCCGGAGTTTACGCAGGGCGTGGACTGGCGCTCTGACTATATTCCGCTGCCTGTCGACGCCCTTGAGCAAGAGGAAGCTGCCGATGAGAATGGTTTGCCAATCGCTGGCGATCAGGACAGTGTCACCTTATATGCTGGCGACGCGGCGGGTAATAAGCTTGTGAGTGATGGCAATGGTGGCTGGACGCCCCAGGCCAGCCACCAGTACATTGAGCATTGCACAGCAAATGAACCGTGCCAGCGCTACCGCTACAGCGATGACTTTAGGCTTTATAAGCAAAATCCAGATGGCACCTGGCCTCAGTCATCTGAGCCACCCGAGGTAGAAAACTTCAATGGACTCGTTTATATAGATGGCGAAGTGGAAAGGTTGCGCGGTCCTGACAGAGCGCCTATTGATAGTAGCTATACAGCCGATGCTCCGCCAGCACTCGCTAGCTTTGCAAAGATGACCATCGTGCCTAAAAAGGGGGCTCGAATTACAGGTGACCTGAAATACGAATCACCGCCTTGCTCGACGATGTCCAGACGTGAGGGCAGAACCGTTACGAGCGCGATTTGTGACAACCTGAATACCAAAAATATTCTGGGTGTCTTTGCGCCGACGGGCGATATCTTGGTTGGCAGTAGCAATTCTGATTTGAGTCTTAATGCCCCCCACGATGTCGAGATTCATGGTTCTTTTATGGCGTCTGAAGGGGTTTTTGGGACCGAGAACTATTGGAGGGATAAACGGGGCGAAATCAATTTGCTGGGGGGGATCATCGAGAAAAAGTACGGTGCGACAGGGCAGTTTGGTAGGAATGGTGTTCATACAAGAGGTTACGCAATCAATGTCACATTCGACCAGCGTATGGCTTTGGACTATTCCCCACCTGTTTTCCCGGGTACAGGTCCGAGCGATATTCAAGGTGTTTTCGTTTATATTTTTGGTCAAAGAGAGCAAGCTTTCTAGAGGAGAGGGCTTTAAGGATTATGTCTAAGGAGAGGTACTATATGCGGCGGTTAGAACGTGGTGCAGCAATGTTGGCGGCGCTTTTATTCCTGGTGGTGGCGTCTGGCATTATTACGCTGATGTTTACAAGTACACTTAGTGAAATTCGTCATACGGGTGATGATGTGGCGATTGTGCAGGCGCTTACGCTGGCGCGTGGTGGCGCGAATATGGGTGGTGAGGTGCTAAGAGGTGAGTTGAGTGACGAACTCGAGAAACTCACTATAGAAAAGGGTAATACGGTAAGCAAATGGGCCTTTGGTGATAACCCCGACTTGTCAGCCAACGAACCTTTACCTAATACCGTCATCGATGATTTAAAGCTGCTCCTAAAAGACTTTCAGGTAAGTGCTAACGAACTGTGTGGCACAGATATTCTTGAAAATAATGCGAGTCAAGATGTATCGATAGCAATCTTTGTAACAGACACAGCTTGTGGTGATAAAGTTTTACCAGACGGTGTTGATTTACCAGCAGGTCGCTTTGTTTCGGGTGAAGTGCGTACTTACTCAGTACCTTTTGTCCTTATTTCCGAAGCGCGGGTGGGTAGTTACGAACGCAACATCGTTTTGCAGGGTGAATATCAATTTCAAATCGGCGGCGAAAAGTTCTCTCAGTTTGCTCTCTTTACTGATGAACATGTCGGTGCTGATGGAAGCTATCCCGATATATGGTTTACTGGCGACTCTATATTTGACGGTCCGGTTCACACTAACAGTAACTTTCGTTTTGCGTATAATCCTTGGTTTGGAGGCAGAGTCACGAGCGCGGGGTGTCAAGGCACGGGTTTGGTAAGGGACGATGAGGGCAACCAAGTTTCTGACTGTACAGGTGGGTATGATTATGGTGCATACACCTATGACAGTCGTAACGAATTAAAAGCGCCCAATCAGCTTAATTCATTTAATGCACGGTATAACCCGACATTCACTTCTCCACCTGCTTGGGGTGCGACTTATATTCCATTACCTAAAGACGCCCTCGAGCAAAGGGTAAAAGCAGGTAAGGGCTTGCTTTTCACCGATAGTTTGTATGAACTCGAGCTTTACGCTGGCGACGCGGCAGGTGCCTATGACCGTAGCGGTAATGCGGATTATCAATACATAAAAGCTTGTGTAGCCGAGGGAAGTTGTGAGTATTACCGTTATGGTCCGGATAATAAACTCTATAAAAGCAACTCACATGATGTCTGGCCCGGTCAATTGGAAAAAGAAGACTTCAATGGCCTTATATATTCGGATGGTGAGATACAGCGCTTTAGGGGACCCAACAGAGACTCAGGAGGATATATTTCTCCT
>ENA-ORXM01003723-ORXM01003723.1-marine-metagenome-genome-assembly--contig:-NODE-3723-length-14612-cov-3.772824_pt1 | contig 14612 bp, 12 predicted proteins | sample MGYA00237867_ERZ511480 | MGnify/ENA primary metagenome ERZ511480 (study PRJEB26309, sample SAMN06266103) | marine metagenome | isolation source: Algal blade | place: United Kingdom:Sidmouth, United...
TAACATTAAGGGCGTTATCATGATGATTCGATCTTTTCTTTTCATATTACTTTTTTCTTGTGCAACAGCTCAAAAATCAAGAGGAGATTACGCCAATCAATTAAATTTTAAAGAGAAGCTTTATGAAGCTGAAGAAAAGTTTTTAAAAAATAGAAAAATAACATCTCAATCTCAAACACAATCTCAATCTCAAAACATCACAAAAAAATTAAACCCAGAAGAATCTAATAAAGAAAGAATTGAAAATGGAAGCAACCAGGCCTTCCATTTACCAGAGTGCTCTGGGTGTATTATTGGAAGTTCATCATCTAATCCAAACTTTGCAAGTGCAGAAACTTATGTTTTAGAAGACGCCGATGAACTTGGTCTAGAAAATGTAACTTTTGATATCCCTGTTGTTTATAATAAACATGTAAAAAAATGGCTAAAATATTTTCAAGGTAATGGAAAAGGATGGTTTAAAAGAGCTGCAGAAAGAGCTGGGAGATATGCACCCATTCTTAGTGATATTTTAAAAGAAAATAATATGCCACGAGATTTAATTTATCTTGCTTTTGCTGAATCTGGTTTTCAAAATGCTGTGAGATCTTGGGCAGCTGCAGTTGGTCCTTGGCAATTTATAAGGCCTACAGGCGTAAGATATGGATTAAATGTTGGATGGTATGTAGACGAGAGGATGGACCCTATTAAATCAAGTCTAGCTGCTTCAAAGTATCTAAAAGACCTTTACAATTTATTTGGGGATTGGCCCTTAGCTATGGCCGGATATAATGCAGGTGAAGGAAAAATAAAAAGAGCTTTAAAAAAATATGGTGGAGATTTCTGGCAAATAAGACATGGTAGATATCTAAGACAAGAAACTAAAGACTATGTTCCTAAAATTATGGCCCTAGCCATAATTGGAAAAAATCTTAGAAGTTTTGGATTCCAAAGAGAGATTTCATTTCAAAAAGAACTAGAATATGAAGTGGTAGAAGTTAAAGCTAACTCCGATATGTATAAACTATCAGAAGCATTGGATTTAGATTTTAATGAGTTGAAAAAGTGGAACCCTGAATTGTTAAGATGGCAAACACCTTATTGGAGAGAAAATTATCCTTTGAGATTGCCCGTAGGATTAAAAGCAAACTTTGAAGATTGTTGTTCACAAGCTGACTATTATGCAACTGATTTGAAAACTTTAGAAATCAAGAATTCTGCTTCTATTAATTGGCTTTCAACAAACTATAAAGTTCCTAAAAAAGTGTTAGCTAATCTTAATGGAGTCAAGACATCTAAAACTTTTTATAAAGGTGAGGTCGTTAAGCTACCTTTTAAGAGCTCCCATAATAGGTTTGGTGGACTCTATAAAGATTTGTATTTTAAGAAGAGAAGAAGAAGAGGTAGAAAAAGAAAGAATCAAATGTCCATGAAAAATCAAATAAAACTTGCAATGAAAAAGGGTGATAAGATATCAAATCCTTCATCGTTTTATACTGTTAAGAAAGGTGATAATCTCTGGGTTATAGCTAGGAAAACAGGATCTTCAATTCATACCATTATTAGAAGTAATTTATCTACAATCCGAAAAGGTAGAGTTTACCCTGGTCAAAAAATAATTGTTAAATAGGTATGGAAATGAGTTCAAATAGACTTTTACACTTAAAGAAAAAAGCAGAAGTTCAAGAGTTCAATAAAACGATTGAAAAAGAATGTGTCTTAATTCCTTCAGATATAACGACTCACTTAATAGGCCAAGAGTTAAAGAAAAAGTATGAAGAAAAATTTTTAACAATAGCTAAATCTTCTTCAAATCCATCTCGGGCAATAAGAAATTTTGAGAAGCATTATCTACTGGTAAGATCAGATAAGACTCTTGAAGACTTAAAAAGTTCTTTTTCTGAGATATCAGCACAAGCTTTAGAAGATGAGCCTTTGTTTTATAAAGATCAAGATTATCGATCATTCAGTGGAAGAGCTAAACCTCACAAATTATTGGAATTTGAATCTTTTTTCATTGAAAAGCCTTATGTCGTAAAATTTAATTTCGGCTTTAAGCTAGAGGAACAAGATTCATTAGATTTCGAGATTGTTTCAATTATTAGAAACAACGATAATTGGGAAATTAATCTCTCTAATGAATCTAAAGTTATAACTAAGAAACTATATTGGGGACGTAGTAGAAAAGATTATTACAATTTATTGAATATAACTTCAAGGGAGAGTTTGAATAAAGATGAAAAAAAGTTTCTACTAAATGTTCAAGAACATTCCTTGTTGAGTGTGTATTTTGAATTCAATGAATGTATTCACGAAACTTCTAGGACCCTATTTATTCCTCAAAGTCAGACTTACGATAAAGGTCATTACATCCTAGACTTTAATACTCCTGATGAGAGCCATAAAACTCAAAGCATGACTGCTAATATTGTGATCCATAATAGGGATGCAGACGAACATGAATTAGGGGAAAAAATTAAAAAAATGAAGAGGAAGTTGAACAGACTATTTCCTGGATTTCTTAAGTCAATGAGAACTGAAGAGATTAACTATTTTCCTAATCTTTTATCAAAAATAGAGAGTATTGAAAGCAGAGATAACTTTGAGAAACTACCAGAGTTTATTGGGACTCAATCTCCTAACCTTGAGCTAAATTCTTCAATCATTAGCAACGCGTTTAAGTCTTATGACTATTCTAAAAATAATTAAATTTTTAAGTTCTATACTTATTATTCATTATGTTTTTCTGGTTTTCCTTAGTGGTTTTTACAAAAACTTTAATTCGTATTTTGAAAACACTAAAGAGGGAGTTGTTTTTTATTCCACAATGCCAAAGAGCTGGGTAAGTTTAGGAGAAGTTAGTAAAAAACTTAGTGATACAATTAGGATAAGCGAAGACTGGGCCTTTTATGATCATTATGGAATAGATTTTAGACAAGTAAAAATTGCGGTTGAAGATAAACTGGTGGATGGAAAGAAATTACGAGGAGCAAGTACTATTACTCAGCAAGTAATTAAAAACATTTTTTTAAATAATAGAAGATCTTTTTTGAGGAAGTATAACGAGTTTTTATTAACTATAACATTAGAACTGTTTTCATCTAAAGATAGGATACTAGAGAAGTATTTAAACTTAATAGAATTAGGTGATAACCTCTATGGAGTAAAAAGGGGAAGTCAGTATTACTTTTCAAAGTCTCAAGCAGAGATTAACTATAGAGAGTCTGCATTCTTAGCAATGTTGTTACCTAGTCCTGTTAAATATTCTCAATCATTTAGAGAGAAATCACTAACTGAGTATGCCAGTTCTCAAATTGATAAGATCTTAAATAAGCTTATAACGGCTCAATTGATTACAAGCCAAGAGTATGAAATGATCAAGTTTCAACGATTTAATTGGGAGAATTAGCAAAAGATGATAAGAAAACTGGATAGATATATTTTTGCAGATGTAGTTGTCGTTAGTTTTGTTACGATGTTTTTTTTAATTTCTTTTTTGATGACTTTTGATTTGATAAAAATTATTGATGTCTTATTTGTTCAAGATAAAGACTTGCTATTTGTTCTCAAGTTTATTTTTAGATTAATCTGGGTAGTTGTTCCTCTGGCTGTACCGATTGCACTAGTCGTAGGGGTCATTTATTCGACAAACAAACTTTGTAAATCATCAGAGTTTACAATTTTGAAATCTTCAGGGATCTCAAATTTTAGAATTTATCTTCCTATTTTAATTTTCACCATAATTATGTCGGCATGGATGTACTTTTTACAAAAGGAAACAATCCCCTCATCTAAGAGAGCATTTAGAGCAGAGAAGTATTATTTAATTGAAACAGCTTTTAAGAGCAGATTAAAAGAAAAGGAATTTTTCACAGAAATACCAAACTTAGTTTTATTTGTAGATAAATATGATAAGGACAATGCAATTCTTGAGAATATTTTCTTCAAAATGACAGAAAATAAAAATCAGAAGATAGTCTCAGCAAAAAAAGCAATCGTTAAGTTTAAAGAAGGTTTGGGAGCAAGTAAAGATAGTATGTCTTTAGATTTTTTTGATGGAGTAATTCTTGATTTTATTAAAGAAGAAAATATTATAAAAAAAGTAAAGTTTAAGAGATATAATTACGAACCAGAACCTACTAACACTAAGAAAAGAAATACCGGTAATGCAGGAACTTTATCTTCCAAAGACTTATTAAAGCAAAGAGATAATTATAGGAAAGCAGATAAAATGAAACAAGCAAGAGGACTATCATTGGAGTATTATCAAAGATTATTGACTCCTTTAATGTGCTTATTATTACCCTTAATTGGTTTTTTCTTAGGTATGTCAGAAATGCGAAGTCATAAAACAAACATTGTATTACGATCTTTTGGCTTTTTAGCCGTTTATTATATCTTCTTTTTTGGCCTATCAGGAGTTGCAAAAAGTGGTCAGATCCCTGAATTAGCTGCCCTCTATGTTCCGCTGCTAGTCATGATTTTAATGGTACTTTACTTAAATTTTAAATCAAAGTGGCTAAATTGAGATAATATGGATATTATAGGCTTCAATTAGGGAGTATATATATGAAAGTATCTTTAAAATCAAAGTCTCAGTCATCCAAGAAAAGTCTACAATTAGTTCCTGCTTATTCCAATGGCAAGAAAGTACAATTAGACGTTTCAGATAAAATAGAAAATAAGAAGTTAACCTCATCGAATTTCTTAGCTGAATATAAAGCAAAATTAGGTGAGAATCTTTATGTTAATACTGATGAACACAGGTATTTGATTTTAGGTTTAGGTGAACAGAAAAAAATAGAATCAGAGAAACTTAGAAGGAGTTTTTCTAAGTCAATAAAGTCTATAAAAAGTGAAGATATAGAAATTGATTTTGATGGGTTTTCTAAAAAACTTGGAGTTGATAAAACTCTTGATATTTTTCTGGAGAGTCTATATTTAAGTAATTACACTTTTAATAAATATAAGACTAAAGCTACTGAGAAGAATGTTACTTATGTTTTTAATTCTAAAAAAGTCACGAAAGCAAAATTTGATAAGTTAAATGATAAAAATCAATCTATTTCAAGTTCAGTCAATGTATGTAGAGATTATGTGAATGAGGCTCCAAACTACTTAAACTCTGAAGTTTATGCTGATTTAATCGAAAAAGATATTAAGAAAAATGTTAAAGGAAAAAGAGTAAAAGTTAAAATCTTAAAAAGATCAGAGATAAAAAAAGAAAAAATGAATTTATTTCTATCAGTAAATTCTGGCTCTGCTTACGAACCAAGATTAGTACACTTAACTTATACTCCCCAAAAAGCAACTAAGAATACTAAACACATTGCCCTAGTAGGAAAAGGTATTACTTTTGATACAGGAGGATATAGTCTTAAACCAAGTGCTTCGATGATGGGAATGAAGTTTGATATGGGTGGCTCAGCTACTTTGTATGGAGCCTTTAGATCTGCAGTGTTGCAAGAGTCAAAAAATAAAATTACCTGTATTTTGGCCATGACCGATAATAACGTAAACTCTAAAGCAACAACTCCTGATTCGATCGTAAAAGGAAGAAACGGTAAAACTGTAGAGATTTTAAATACCGACGCAGAAGGAAGGCTAATCCTAGCAGATGCTCTAGATTATGCATGTGACTTAAAACCTAATGCAATAATAGATGCAGCAACTTTAACCGGAGCATGCTTAGTGGCATTTGGAACTGAGGTTTGTGCGATTTTAGGAAATGATCAAAAATTAATTGATTCGATCATGAAGTCTTCAAAAAATGTAAATGAATATTTATGGCAACTACCAATTATTGATGAATATAGAGATCACATGAAGTCTAAAATTGCAGACTTAAAAAATATAGGTAAAGGACGAATGGCCGGAACTGCTACAGCAGCTGCATTTTTAGAAAACTTTATAAAAAATGATATTTCTTGGGCCCATTTAGATATTGCGGGCGTATGTGATTCACAAACTCATCTTCCTTATTGCCCTTCAAGTGGAGCCTCTGGGATCATGGTTAGGACTGTTTCTGACTACTTAATGAATTAAGTTTGGAAATAAACTTCAAGGTAGTTCTATTCCAACCTGAAATTCCTGGAAACACAGGAAGTATCGGCAGAACGTGTGTGGCCCTAGGAATAGAGCTCATTTTAATTAAGCCCTATGGTTTTGATATTACTGAAAAAGCAGTGAGGCGAGCAGGGCTAGATTATTGGAAACATCTCAAGTTAAAAGAATATGATAGTTGGGAAGAATTTATAAAATCTGAAAATCCGGCAAGTATTCTTTTCTTTGATAACTTCACCGAACAATTATATGACGAAGCTCCCTATCAAGAAAATTCATACTTAATATTTGGAAGTGAGACAAGTGGTTTCCCGCCAAATTTAATGAAACAATTTGAGAAGAATATTTATAAGTTACCTATGTATTCTAAAGTTATTAGATCTTTAAATTTATCAAACTCAGTAACCGCAATTGCCTATGAGTGTTTAAGAAACCTAAGGTGAGTTCATTAACATCATGTAGTCACTATAAAAGTATACTTTCTTCTTGTGTGTAACAAATAAGGGTCTTTTGTGCTCAGTATATTCACTAATTGGGAAAACTAAGCGTCTAAAATCTCGAGTGCTTGGAGATTCAACAAATCGATTGTTGAAGTAAATACTGATAGCATTGTAATTGCCAGTAGTTATATAAAATGAATTACCTTTTAAATAAACATTTGCTCCATTTCTAAGTGTTCTCGTTACAATTTTCTCATCATCAACTTTATATCTTATCCAGGACGACCCACCATCAGCGTTGATGTAAACAGTATTAAATCCGTCGGCTCTATGTCTATACCTCCTTGGAATAAATTCAGTTGATTTAACTCCTAGGAAATAAGATGGCTTACCAATATTTTTGAATAATTTAAATGGAAGATCTTCTACTACATTTGTAGTCGTAATGATCTTGGGGATAGAAGTTGACGTCGTTGTGGTTTTAACAGCCAAAGTAGTCGTTGAAGATGTAGAAACTGCAATTTGAGCCTTAGTTGGTTCTTGATTGGAGGCAATAGTTGAACTTGTTTGCTCTTTGGGAGCAAGAGTAGAGGTTGTTTGTAAACTGTCGGTGACTTCTTTAGAATTTGAAGAAAATACAAAATATAATATTCCCAAAATAGGGATTAAAAATAATAAAAACGAAAGAAGTTTTTTGTTTCCTTTTAAGCTTTTTTCAGAAAAGGAGAGGTTTTTAGAATTTGAGTCTATTTTAGAATTTATTGTAGAGTGAACTTTGTCAGGCTCATCATTGGTTCCAAGCAATTTGTAATCTTGATCCAATAAGGACAATGCATGAGCTGGATCTTCTTTTAAAATTATACAATATGACTTCACAAATCCTTGAACATAGGTCTTAGATGGCAATTCACTTAATTGGTTAATTTCTAGTTTGTTTAAAACCTTAGTACTTATCTTTGATTTGTTAGAAATAAAGTCAAGATCGATTGCTTTTTTTTCTCTAAGTTTTTTTAGGTAGTTTCCTACTTTTACAATGGAGTTCTTTTCTTCCACTTATGAACTTATTGATTTGTTTGATTGGAAGGTTTCTTAGAGTAGATCAAACCAGAATCATTAGTCGAACCCATAGATGCCAATCTTTTTCTTGCTAAAGGAGAGTACTTACTATTTGGGAACTTTTTAATAAATTGATTAAAAGTTTTACTCGCTAACTTCATATCCCCAGATTTTTGATGACTAAGTCCAAGGTAATAATGATTTGGTTCTGAATTAAAACATGGACCGTTCGTTCCTTGCTCAAAGTTGCTAACAGCTTGTGCGTAGTTCTGTCTTTTTAGAGAAAGTATTCCAAGTTGATAGAGAGCATTGCAGCTGTATTCATTTTCTGCAATCGATTGATTAAAATATTTAATTGCTTGAGAAGTATTTTTTTGCTTCAAAGAGATGACACCTAGATTATAATAAGTCTGGAAGTGTTTATCATAAGTTAAGTCTAAAAGTGTTGCATTATAAAGCTTTTTAGCCTTACTTAGTTTTCCCGCTTCTAAGTAAATAGAAGCAAGATTACTTTTAGCCTCGGTATTTTTTTTGTCTAATTTAATTGCATGCTTGATATGTTTAAAAGCGTTTCTTTTACTTTTTTTGAAGTAATATGCCATTCCTAAATTGTTATGGATGTCACTTCTCTCGGGATCAATCTTTGAAGCTTTAGTTAAAAACTTTAAGGCAGAAGTGAAGTCACCTTTCATTAATGCATTTGTACCTTTTCCAAATAAAAGATCAGCTTTTTTCATTGCAGGAGATCTTTGGCCATGAGAACACCCAATTAATAAGAATATTAGTAATAGCTTTTTAAATAGATTTCCTGTCATTTTAATCTCCTTGGGAATAATTCTTCTTAGATTCTATTAAAGAAGATGATTTGAATCAAATCTCAAAAGACTTTGTTGACAGAACGTTTGCTTGAAGGAACTCTCAAAAGTAGATGAGAAAGTATTTTCCTAGTGTAGGGGCGAGTTTAGACCTAATAGCCAGTGTTGGGTACATTGTTCTGTATTTTTTAAACTATCATGTTGACCAAGAACCTAAGGCTTGGATGTCGAAATCTTTGCCAATACTTGTCTTTATCGCTCCAGTACTTGTTTGTTTATCTTCTTTTTTTTCCTATTCAAAATTTGAAAGCTTCATAGATTTTCTTAGAAATAAGGTACATCTTTTTATAGTTATTCCCGCATTTTTTATAGTTTGGGGCGACTTAGAATTTACGTTTTGGTTAATGATTTTTCATGTCATTTCATCAATGGTGTTTCAATATGTTCAAGCTCTTGAATCTAGATTGGAAGATCAACTACAATATAGGGTTGGTCTATTAGAAAAAATTAAATTAAATCCTGCTCAATTAGTCATACTAACATTTATTGGACTTATCATTTTTGGAGCGATGCTTATCTCGCTGCCTTTTGCTCACGTTGAAGGCTTTGAACTTAGTTATATAGATGCATTCTTTATGTCTACTTCTGCCGCTTGTGTCACAGGACTTAGTCCATTTTCTATCGGTGAAAACTTTACCATTATTGGCCAAGTCTTTATGCTTTTTTTAATTCAGGTTGGTGGACTTGGAATCATGACTTTAACTACATCTATGACCATTTTATTGGGTAAGTCTTTTGGAATGAAAGAACAAGTTTTGATGAAAGGACTTTTAGATATCTCAAGTTTTGAAGAACTCATTGATATGATTATTGAGATCATAAAACTAACTCTGTTAATTGAGTCATGGGGAGCAATCTTACTTACCGCTGCATTTGTTTATGAAGGTCAAGACCTTGGAGAAGCAATGTTTAATGGTATTTTTCATTCAGTTTCTGCCTTTTGTAATGCAGGATTTGCTCTGTTTTCTAATTCTTTAATTGATTACCAATCAAATTATTTTGTAAACACGGTCATAATGATTTTAATCCTTCTAGGTGGCTTAGGTTTTTTTGTCATGAAAGATATAAAAGTTAATCTTTATAGAAAATTACGATTTAAAAATTTAACATTACATTCAAAGATTGTGCTTTATACGAATCTTATTCTTGTGTTAGTAGGATCATTTTCTTTCTTTTTCAGTGAGTTTTTAAATACTCTTGATTCTTATTCTATTTTTGATAAAGTGATCATCTCTCTTTTCCAGTCAGTAACGACGAGAACAGCTGGTTTTAATACCATTGATTTTACTAATCTCCATCTTCATACAATTTATTTTATGTGTATCTTAATGTTTATAGGGGCATCTCCTGGTTCGACAGGTGGTGGCTTAAAAACAACGACCTTTGCGATTCTGGCTCAATCAGTAAAAGCAACACTTCAAGGAAGAAGCGAGGTAGAGTTTTTTAATAGGAGGATTCCTAACTCCTTGTATATTAGATCAGTGGCATTATTCATGATTGCAATGTGTGTTTTTACAGTCTTTTTTATCATTTTATTGAAGGTAGAACCTAATTTACCATTTGGGAGTTTATTTTTTGAAACAGTAAGTGCATTTGGTACTGTTGGGTTAAGTTTAGGAATAACTGCGGAGTTTAGCCCTCTCGGTAAATTCTTTATTATACTTTTAATGTTTATAGGAAGAGTGGGTCCTTTCACTCTAGTTTTAGCTTTTAATCAAATGAAAACCCTTCCTTCTAGGGTGCAATATTCTGAAGGACGAGTTATGATAGGCTAAAGGGATTTAATAGTATGTTAGTTTCAGTTATAGGGATGGGAAATTTTGGTGCAAGAGTAGCTACGAAGCTTGCAGATAAAGGCATTGAAGTTATTGCCATTGATAGTGATTCAGAAAAAGTAGAAAAAATCAAAGACCTAGTTACTCATGCTATCGCAGTAGATGTGACAGATGAGAAGGCGTTGAGAGCAGTTAATATATCAGATATAGATGTCGCTATTATAGCTATAGGGGATAATATTCAGATGAGTATTATGGCCGTAGCTATGCTTAGAAAGTTAGGTGTCGGTAGAATTATCGCAAGAGCAACAAATCAACTTCACGAAAATGTTTTAACAGAAATTGGGGCTAGTGAGATCGTAAAAGTTGAAGAACAAATGGGAAATATCATTGCTTCTAAAATTGTCGCTCCGTATATTACCCAGCAATATAGTTTTGCAACTGGTTATTCTTTAGTCCAATTGAAGTTGGGAAAAAAGTTTCATGGTAAAACAATTGCTGAAACTCAAATTAAGACTAATTATTCATTAAATATTGTAGCATTGGAGAAAAAGGTTCCTTACATCAGTCAAGATGGTAAATCATCTTTTCGTGTTGAGATCAATGAAGCTCCACTTCCAATGGATGAAATAGATGAAGATGATATTATAGCAATAGTGGGAAGTGATAAAAACTTCGATCGTTTGTTTAAAGATCTTTCGAAATAAAAGGCTAAAAATGAATTTTTCATTAAAAAGAAGAATACAGGTAGCATTTATGTGCTCTTTTATAATCGTTCTTGTTATGGGACTTTCGTCCTTTTATTTTTTAGATAAACTAAATGATGATATTCAAAATAAAATGGCCAGTTTGAATGTTGAATCATCTCTTTCAGACGCGTTAAGAACCTCAACTCTTGATATATTAAAAATCCAGAGGAATTTTTCTAATAAAAAAGCCACCAATTCTGATATTAAAAGATTACAAAATACTTTGGAAAACTTGTCATCTCAATTAAAACGAATGGGTTCTGTTTATAAAAAGTCGGAGATGAAAGAGAGCATCACACAAAAAGCTATAATTGTTAAAAAGTTTACAGACTTTATTACCAAGTCAGATAATCTTAATCAAAATACAAACCCATTAGTTATTGAAACGATCCGGGATTATTCTGATGAGGTTTTGAATTCATACTCAGATATAGTTGATAAGAAATTTAATATTGTTCAAGAAAAAGAAGTTCAAATTAGAACTAGAGTGAAGCAAACAAAGAATCACATGCTTTGGACCCTATTATTGACGGCCCTAGGTACTTTGTTGATTAGTTTAATTATTCCACAAAGAGTTTCTCTACCATTTAGAAAAATCTCAGAAGCAATTAGAGAACTTCAAGAAGGTAACTTTGATGTTTCTATTTACTATAAGCAAAATGATGAAATAGGAGAATTGTCGAAAGATATAAATAAAATGATTGCAAATCTAAAGCGATTTGAAGAACTAAGAACTGATAGAATCTTGGTAGAATTAAGGAAATTTGATATCTTGGCTAACCTTGTAAAGAAAAATGTAATTGTCGCCAATGCTGAAGGTGAACTTGTTTATCTAAATAATTCTCTTTATTCACTATTGAATATAAAGTCAGATGATGTACTTCAGAAAAATATCAAAGAAACGATCCTTCCTGAGAGTGTAAAAAATGTTTATGAAATAGCACTGAAAAGAAAGACCAAAATAGAGAACGAAGAGGTTGAATTTAGTACTAAAAGAATTGTCGACGATGAGCTCAAAGAAGGTGAATTTAAAGGCTTTGCTAATATTATCCCTATTAGAGGTAAAGAGAGCCTCCTAGATTATTATATTATGATTATTTCAAAAGAGATGTTCACCTAAAAATTATCTATAAATTAGCATGAAAATCTTGTAAGCTAAGTCTCGATGGATCCTACTAAAATTAGAAATTTTTCAATTATTGCCCATATTGATCATGGGAAATCTACGCTTGCCGATAGAATGATTGAGATCACTCAAACTCTTTCGCAAAGAGAAATGTCAGATCAATTTTTAGACAATATGGATCTTGAAAAAGAGCGTGGTATTACTATTAAAGCCCAAACCGTGAGGATTAAGTATAAAGCTAAAGATGGTGAGCTATATTTCTTCAATCTCATTGATACTCCTGGTCATGTGGATTTCACCTATGAGGTAAGTAGATCTTTGGCTTCATGTGAGGGAGCACTGTTAGTCGTTGACTCTTCACAAGGGGTTGAAGCTCAAACGTTAGCAAATGTATACTTGGCCCTTGATAATAACTTAGAAATTGTTCCTGTATTAAATAAGATAGATCTTCCTCATGCTGATTGTGAAAGAGTATCTAAAGAGATTGAAGATGTTATCGGAATAGAGGCAATGGATGCATGTAAGATTAGTGCCAAGACAGGCCTTGGGGTTGATGAAGTCTTTGAAAAAATTGTTACAGATATTCCACATCCAACAGGTCTGAAGACTAATGATCTACAAGCATTAATTTTTGATTCTTGGTTTGATCCTTATAGAGGCGTGGTGATTCTTGTTAGAGTCTTTGAAGGTGAATTAAAATTAAAAGAAAAAATTTATTTCAAAGAATCTCAAGGGGCTTATGAGATTTTAAAACTTGCAGTTAATGAGCCTTATTATAGTGATGTAAAAACTTTAAGTGCAGGAGAAGTAGGTCTTGTCATCTGTGGAATCAAAACGATTCGTGATGTTAAGGTCGGAGACACGATAGTTCACGATAATAAAAAAGATACTCCTAGTCTTGATGGTTATGAAGAAATAAAGCCCATGGTTTTTTGTGGAGTTTATCCTGTTATTAGTGATGATTATGAAAATTTAAAAGATGCACTAGAGAAATTAGCACTTAATGATTCGTCATTTACGTATGAGCCAGAAACTTCAAAAGCTCTTGGTTTTGGATTTAGATGTGGGTTTTTAGGACTTTTACACATGAGTATCATTCAAGAGAGGTTAGAACGAGAGCATGATTTAACATTAATATCAACTGCACCAAGTTGTAATTATGAAGTTTTAACAGTGAAGCAAGAAACCCTCTATATTGATAATCCATCTGAACTTCCTGAAGTAGGAGACATCGAAAATATCAGCGAACCTTACGTAGAGATCTCTATTCATGTTCCTAATGAATATGTCGGAAAGATTATAAAGTTATGCCAAGATAAAAGAGGCGTTCAAAAAGACTTAAAATACTTAACTGAAGATAGGGTGCAAATTGTTTATGAAATGCCTTTAAGTGAAATGGTTTTTGATTTTTATGATCATCTTAAAAGTATGACAAAAGGTTATGCAAGCATGGACTATGAGTTTGTTGGTTATAAACAATCTAATCTAGTCAGACTTGATATCATGTTAAATGGAGAAAAAGTAGATGCACTCTCTCTTATTTGTCATAAAGATAATGCATTTTATAAAGGTCGTGATCTAACTCAAAAATTAAGAAAAATAATTGATAGGCAACAATTTGAAATAGCTATTCAAGCTGCAGTCGGGTCAAAAGTTATAGCCAGAGAGACTCTAAAAGCTCTCAGGAAAAATGTTCTTGCAAAATGTTATGGTGGAGATGTTTCTAGAAAGAGAAAACTTCTTGAGAAACAAAAAGAAGGTAAAAAGAGAATGAAGATGGTAGGAAATGTTGAAGTTCCTCAAGAAGCGTTCTTGGCAGTCTTGAAAGTTGATTAATTTCTTTACTAATGCACCTGTAATAAAGGAAAAACTATTTTTTTACATACAAAACTAAATGAATCTGAATGGGCAAAGAAAAGGAAAGTTTCTTTAGAAGCGGCACAGATATATTTAGCTTCAGAGGTCATAGATCTACATTTGGATACTTTTATATGGAAGAGAATGTTTGGTTATGATTTCAAAAAACATCACGGAAAAGGTCCATTTGGGAGAAATTTTTTTTACCATGTAGACTTTCCAAGGATAAAGGAAGCAAGAGTCTCTGGGGCAATGTGGTCTGTAACTACTAATCCATTTAAAAGTTCTGGTAAAAGGAAGTCCTCTTTTTTAGAGAATTATAAATCACTAAAGCAAGCACTGTCAGAAGATCCTGAAGGCATCGCAATTGCAAGATCACATGGAGAGTATTTAGAAAATTATAAGAGTGGTAAACATTCTGCCTTCATGGTTATTCAAGGTGGAAATAGTATCGAATCTTATGACAGTATTAATGAAACGATTTTTAACTTTTTTTCTAGTGCTATTTTTTGCACTACCACTTGCATTAAATGCACAAAATGTATCTGGTAAAGTTGCCAGTGCAGGCGAAGCAGTTATTGGTGCTAATATTTTAGTAGCAGGAACGAGTACAGGAACTATTACTGATTTGGATGGTATGTACAGCTTAGATTTAGCGGAAGGTACTTATCTTATTGAGGTAACTTATACTG
>ENA-ORXM01003725-ORXM01003725.1-marine-metagenome-genome-assembly--contig:-NODE-3725-length-14603-cov-2.338290_pt1 | contig 14603 bp, 11 predicted proteins | sample MGYA00237867_ERZ511480 | MGnify/ENA primary metagenome ERZ511480 (study PRJEB26309, sample SAMN06266103) | marine metagenome | isolation source: Algal blade | place: United Kingdom:Sidmouth, United...
ATCCATATCTTTGTTATTTTTGACAAAGATTGGGCTTTGCTATCTAACAGACAATATGCACTTGGACGGATGCTTACTTAAAAACTATATGTTGTTTTCTTTATTACTTCTTGTTGTAATAAATGAAAATAGTCTTTTCGGACAAAGAGATAGTTTACCAGATACAAAAGTTACATCAATTTGGTCTCTTCTCAATGATCCTCAAATGTCATATTATGATATTAAAGGGCATGTTCAGAAGTATCCAGCGTTACTAAATGACCTTTCAGACAAAGAGCGGAAAAGATTTTATAGATGGGATTATTGGTGGAGTACAAGAGTTGGTAATAATGGAAGTTTTTCGGAAGGACATAGAGTAACAAGAGAATTACTAAAAAATGATCGTGATAACGAAGATGATAGTCAAAGGTCTTTTAATAACAGCAGTTGCTCTGGAATTGCTAATAAAACATGGACGAGTTTTGGCATGAACACCTGGCCTTCATTTAGCTCTAGTAATTCGATTCAAAGACAAAGGACTCAAGGAAAAATTACTAAAGTGATTAAGCATCCCAACAATTCAAATATTTTGTTTGCTGGTGGTGATACTGGAGGGTTCTGGAAATCAATGAATGGAGGCGCATCTTGGTCTAACTTAACAGACGATAAAATACTTTGTGGAGTGCAAGATTTTGTTTTGGACCCAAATAATCCAGACATTATTTACGCTGAATCTCAGCATGGTGTTTTGGTAAGATATGATAGAAAAAGTGGTGAAGAGGTAGGTATTCAACCTAAAGAAAGGAAAGGCGAAGATGCTTATATTTGGAATTGGGATGCTCCATTAGCAGTTAGTCAAACTGTACCTAATCGACTATATATTTCTGCCAATAAAGTCTTTCGAAGTGATGACAGAGGGGATAGTTGGGAAGTTATCAGCGACGATTTATCAAGACAAGTCGATAGAAATAAACTAAAAATTCAAGATCGAGTTTGGGGCATTGATGCCGTAGCTAAAAACCGTTCGACTTCTCAATACGGTGCCATTGTTTCTTTTTCAGAATCGCCATTAAATCCTGATTTCTTAGTAATTGGAACAGATGACGGTTTGATTCAAATCACCGAAGATGGTGGAAAAAATTGGAGAAAGATCATGACAGAAAGTTTACCTGGTGTTCCTCAACGAGCATTTGTAAATGACATTAAAGCCGATTTACATAATGAAAATGTGGTGTATGCTGTTTTCGATAATCATAAATACCTTTCGATGTTTTTGCAATTGCAGGAATTAGTTGAAAATGAATGCTTTAACCATAAAAAGGTTTCCTTTTATGCTAAGGAAATGGGAGTGACTACTAAGACGCTAAATAATGTTACCCAAAGCATTATACATAAATCTGCCAAAACATTTATCAATGATATTGTAGTCATCCAATCGAAAAGATTAATCATCAATTCTCAAAACTCCTTAACTGAAATTGCTTATCAAGTCGGATTTGATGAGCCTACTAATTTTTTCAAATTCTTTAAAAAATATACCGGCGAATCTCCAAGTCAATTTAGGACCTCTTGCAAATCTGTTTAGGTCTTACCTAAATATATACTTATTAGACTTTCCCATTTTTACCCTAAAAAGGTTTTTTTTCATCTCAATAGACTTTCCTAGTCCCGCTACCTTTGTGTCATTCAATAATTGAAGTTGTTTTAAAACTTCATCAAAAAAATGTTATGACAAACAAAGAAGCATTAATGGCTTTTTATGAAAAAGCACTTACCGTAAATTCTGAAACAAGACCAGAACCGGTTTTGGCAAATATTTTAGCCGATAATTTTGTTTCCAAAGGCTCTGTTGAATCTAAAACCAAAGAACAACTGACTGGACAATTAGGATTCTTTTGGAAGTTGATTCCTGATTTGAAATGGGTGCCACAAGAAATAATTAATGAAGGCAACAAATATGTTGTAAGAAGTCTTGCTTCAGGAACTCCAAATGGAGACTTCATGGGCTTACCTACAGACGGGTCAAAATCATTCAAAATTATGACGATTGATATCCATACCATTGTTGATGGAAAAGTCCAAGAAGTGCATCACCTGGAAGATTGGGGAACGGCCATGAAACAATTAAAATCATGAGGCAATTAGTTTTTATTATCAGCCTGTTATCCTTGATGACATTTCTAGGTTGTGATTCGAATAAAAAAGAAATGCAATCTACTAATACTGAAAAAATAAATCAAACCAATAAAGAAAATAACATGGAAAAACAATCAAAAGCAACCATGGATATTGCCATGAATTTTATGGATGCCATGGGAAAAGGAGATATGGAAACCATGATGAATCTGATGCATGAAGATATGATTTGGCAAAACGCTGGTGACTCCAATGTACCCTGGATAGGCCCTTGGAACGGAAAGAAAACCATTTTGGAAGACTTCATGCCCAAGTTTGGAGCTGGATTCAAAACCATAAAATGGGAACCAAATGATGCCTTTGCCAACGGTGATACTGCTGCATTCTTTGGGCAAATGATTGGTGAATTAACAAACTCCAATCAACAAACTAAGGAGTTCACCTATGCATTACGAGTAAAAGTGAAAGACGGAAAAGTTATTTTATGGAACTGGTTTGAAGATAGCTTTGAAGTTTCCCGCGCTTATCACAAAAAGTAATAACAAAATGCGGCATAACACCAAAACAAAAATTCCGATTTGGGTAAACATTGTTCAAGTCATTCTCATAATTATCATGTTAGGACAAGTCTACATGTACTTCTTTAATCATCAAATGATGGCAGATACTGGAGTGGCAGTAGAGAGTGTACCGATGCTAAATCTTGTCTATGAAATGGGGGCAAGAACATTCGTAATGGTCATTGCATCTATTTATGTCCTTATTACACAAGATCCGAAACAGTTCCTTGTTGTACTCCTAATGAATATTGTCAGCGAAGGACAAGAGATGATAATTGATCCTTTATACCCAATCTTGAATGCACCTGCTTCACCGACGGCTGACTTTTGGATTCATGTGGTGATTGTTGCCATTGAAATATGGGCATTTGTAACTGTGTTTAGATTAACAAAAAAATAATTAAACTTTACTATTAAAATTAAAAACAATGAAATTGAATAGAATCTTATTTTTTGCCCTTTTGGGCGTTTTAGCTTTCTCATCTTGTAAGGATGATGACGACAATACTCAGCCACTTACGGAAGGAGTAAACATAACACTAAGAAACACATTGCAAGATCCAAATGAAGCTGAAGTGACTTATCCAAGTTTGTTTGGGCAGGCTGATGATGCCTATGACGAATTTGCTACACTTTCAAATTCAACGACAGAATTTGCGACTGCTTTAGCACAGGCAGGTACACCAGCTGGTGATATTAATGGATTGTACAGCATTAATTTTACAGAAACTACTATAAGTTTCTCCGTATTGCCAGATGACACCGACCCATTTTGGGTGAATGTATTTGGATTATTTCCTGCTGGAAAAACGGATAGATATTACTTTACCTTTTCTGAACCACATAACATTACGGGATTTACTAGTACTAATAGTTCATTAAATGTAAGAATTGATTCTGATACCGTAATTGTTGTCGAACTTTCAGAAGGATATGATCTACAGCCTGACGTATCGTTTACGGTAGATTTGGATTAATAAAATTTAATTTAACCCTAATTTGTTTTAGTTTAGAAAGCGAATGCAGCGATAGTTGCATTCGCTTTTTTATGAGGTTCAACCTCTTGTTGTCCCATACTCTTAACTAACAACCTCCGCAACAACCTCACGATATTTTTGCTGAATCGTATGTATAGCGGAGTCTTTATCTTTTATTATTTTCTTATAGGAATTTACTTCGGGGTTATGCGCCTTCATATATTTGTCAGCCCACGAAGTAATTTCTATAACGATAGGCGCCAAGTCAATTCCCTTTTCGGTAAGGAGATAAATATTCTCTTTTTTATTTGTAGGTAATTTCCTCTTTGTTATAAACCCAAAAGATTCCAATTGCTTTAATCTTGATGCCAAAATCCCTGTTGCGATCCCTTCCTCAGAAAGAGAAAATTCCTTATAGGTTTTCTTCCCTCGAATCAACATGTCTCGTACAATAACCAATGACCACTTATCACCTAATATGTCCAAGGTAGATGCTATGGGACAGGAGGAGCGAAATTCTTTTCTCATTTTTACTTCTATTTTGAAAGTAATTTATATATTTGCTTCTAATTTAGAAGTAAAAATACAAAGAAAATCTAACCTTCATTGGCTTAGGATCAGGAATCTTGTCAATGAATCAAAAAAAAATTATGTTAGCAGGACATTACACGACCGCTTTAATAGCTCACCAAAAATTTCCAAAAGGAACTTTGATCTTTTTTTTATTCGCTTCGCAGTTACAGGATTTGCTGTGGTTTACCTTCCATTATTTAGGTCTTGAACGGACTGGGCCAAGTGATGTATTCGACGCAACTTTGAATAGTTTTGCGGTTGATATGCTATATAGCCATGATTTACTTCCTCAAGTTATCTGGGTTATTATTATTTTTTTAATAGGAAAATTTATGTTTAGCAATAAAGTTGGTTTAGTCGCTGCAGCTTTAGTTGTTGGCCATTTTGTTTTAGACTTCTTTTCTGGTCATCCGCATCATATTTTTGGAGCAGAAACACAACAATTCGGGTTAGGTAATTATGCCTCAGCTCCTTATACAGCAATTGGAATTGAAGCTATTTTTATTGTTGTCTCTCTTTGGTATTACTTTAGTCAGGAAGCAAAGAAAGGTATTCAGCGTACCACCAAAAACAAAGCTTCCATTATTGGCTTGTTTGTTTTTGGAATTGTCTTTATGTTGAGTATTGCGACTATTTCATTTAGAGAATGGTTTGGCATACCCGAGTTTAATTTTAATTTTAATTCGAATGTCCCTACCTTGATCTTAACCTATTTGGGGATGATTTTCTATTTAAATTATTTTGTACCAAAATACAAAGTTGTGGAGAATGCTTAATTCTTCGTTGTTGCTTAAACAATTTCATTTTACCGAATCAGCTTAGTATATGACCAGAGAAGAGTTTATAAAAAAGTTCGCAATATTAGGATTAGCCTCTCCATTTATGGCGAGTATGCTTGCTTCTTGCTCAAATAATAAAGACTTTTCCTATGAGCTACCTTCTTCTTATGATGGGAAAGCCTCTAAATATTATATCAAGCACGTTATTCAAAATTGGAGTACGAAGCCTTTTATCCAGGGGGCGTATTCGAAAAGAAAAGGTGACGTTAAAAAAATGGCTACGCCAGTTGCCGACAAAATTTATTTTGCAGGAGAGGCTATGAATATCAAAGGAAATACCATTGCAGTACATGGTGCGAGCGAATCTGCTTATCTAATGTTGCAGCAGATGCTTAAAAGTATAAATCAAATCCCAAAAAGTTAATCTACCTTAACTTCCTTTGTTAATCTATCTTATTGTAGTCCTAATTCATTTACCGCTGACGTTAAGCGACCGCGGAACTACGGTGGAGCAAACCTCTTATGTTCGGGGAAGAGTCTTCCGGTCTTCCGTCTATTCAGAAAATGATTGAATAATTACCTTCATCCTTAAAAAAAAACATGGGTTCAAAAACTTCTAAAGTCTTCAAGACCGTCGAACATTTTGCAACAAAAACTCATCTAAATCTTTATCGGAATCGCAATGCAAAACAGACACGTCTCCCGTTGTTTCCAAAACGACTGCACGGACTTCTGAAAGTTGAATTACATTGGCTTCCCTGAGTTTCGCTTGCAAGTCTTCTTCACTTAGATTGGCTTTATGCAAATTGTCATATAAAATGTTTTCTCCATTCATTAAAAGTAAAGGTTGATTACTAGCCAACTTAGCAAACCAATCAAACTTTAAAGTCAATTTTGAAAATAAGGTTTGAAATAGAAGAATAAATCCGACCGCTACACCACCTTTTAAAATAGATGTGCTTTCGTTTAAAATAGTTGCAGCGAGTACTGAACCTATCGCAATAGTGGAAGCAAAATCAATACTCGACATTTTTGCAAAAGACCTCAGTCCTGATATTCGGACAAAGATTATAAGTATCGATAAAATAAAAATGGTAGAAATAAAGACCATAACCAAAACATCAAAATCAGCAATTAACCATTCTTTCATAAGGGTTTATTTTTAAGGTAAAAAATAACTTTAAACCACTTCCACTAATAAAATCTATTATAACGCTTTTTTATAAAAAAAGAAAATGAAGCTGTTTTAAGTTTTGTGGCGAGCTTGATTGTAAGTGCCCGTCTGGCCAGCCTGTCTAGCTAGCCAGATAGACCGGACAGGCTTGGAAATCAAGGCGAAGCTTCCCGAATCGAGTTCGGGACAGGCTATTTATTTTTCTGTAACCATAGGTACAGGAAACATAAATAGCTGAAGCATTGACTTTCAATGACTTGCAAACAAGCCGTCAGAATAACTTTAAACAACTTCAATCAAAGTGAATTTTCTTTTTACAAAAAATTGTAACTTAGAGTTTCGAGTTTATTGCAAACATATTCGTATGAAATATTTTTTTTATCTAATTTTCCTTATTCCTTTATTCGCAACTGCTCAGGAAAAACCAGAGGTTTTCCCTGAGGACATCAATGGTCAAATGATTGAGCTTCCCTGTTATTGCAGTCCTGGAGTTACTGGTAAATCAAGGAGTCGAGGACTGGATCTTTCGTACAAATATACCGGAAACTCAAAGGTTAGGGGGGAGGATCAAACTTTGCAAGAACCTCATAGTATCATCGACAGCCATCAGGCATTTACGCTAAAGCTAAAGCTCCCAGTTATCAATCGGCCTAATTTCAAAGTTCTTTTGGGCTACGGTTACCAAACAGAAGTTATTAGCTTTGAAAATATTGGTGTCGATTATACCGAACAATTCAGACATCTTGATGGGCAACGCCTGAAAAACAATTCACTTAGCCTGACCACCGTCAATTCATTTACCAATTCCTACTTCTCCAGTAAGTTCAAAATTTCTTCCAACGGAGATTATAACAATCTAATGAAATTCGAAGAGAGGTATTTGGTTTATAATCTTATAGCTGCCTATGGTATCAAAAAGCGTGAAGACCTGGAATGGGGTTTCGGTGTTTCGGTATCACATAGTTTTCGCAATAACAGAGTCATACCGTTTTTCATCTTTAACAGAAGCTTTAATGAAAGATGGGGACTGGAAATGGTTCTACCTGCATTGGTCATGGGACGTTGTAATATTGATGTCAATACCATTCTTCTGGGAGGTGTTGAATACAATAGTAAAAACTATTCACTCACTTCACCAATAGAACCCAACGAAATGGGCTTTATATACAATTACAATCACTCTGAAGTCAATGGCTTAATCCGATTGGAACGACATTTGATTCCCTGGCTATGGATGAGTGCCGAGGCTGGTTACCAAATCAACTTTAGCTCAGATTTTGAATCACCCAATGAAGATGATGCGCCTTCTTTTATGGTAGATCCACAGAATAATATGTTTTTTAAAGTTGGGTTATTTATTTCACCACCCGACAATTTCTTAAAATAGTAGTACTGGCTACATCTTATTTGTTATATTTGCTTTGCTCATAATGAAGTTGTTTAAAGTACTTGTCCAGAAGTGAACCTGTCTACTCGGCGTAGCCAGGTAGAACTAACTGCCCGTCTGGCCAGCCTGTCTAGCTAGCCAGATAGACCGGACAGGCTTGATTCTGAAGACGAAGCTTCCCGAATCGAGTTCGGGACAGGCTATTTAGAGTTTCGTCCGTATGGACGGTGACGAAAGATAGCTGAAGTATTCAAGATCAATGAGTTGGCTGTAAACTTGGAGAATAACTTTAAACAACTTCTTTAGCACATACGCTTTAAAACGATTTTGACGATCCTCATTTAAGATGAATATTTCACTCATTTTGAATGAGTTCTCTCAACAATCATGAATTGAACAGGGGCTAAAATATTTAAAATGAAAGTTTTATTTCCGAAAACAAATAATACCATCTCTTCCTCTTTACAGCGATTCCCTGTATTAGCTGCCACAACTATATTTTTATTCGTAATTACTAGCTTTAAGGTAGCTAGAGAAAATATTGTGCTCGTAGAAAAAAACGTAGCCGCCACTGTAGAATTAACTAAATCAGTTTCGAACACTACCCCCTTATCTGGAGAAATCTTTACTTACACGCTGCAATACAACTGCGTTAGCCTTACCGAGAATTGCAATGGAACTTATATTTCTGATCCATTACCTCCCGAGGTAGAATTTGTCTCTCTTACGAATTCTGTTCATATAGCTAGTTCTTCTTACAACTCAGGTACACATACTGTGACCTTTACTTTTGTTGATCCCTTATTATCAGGTACTACTGGGCAAGTCGAAATTAATACACGATTCCCCAATGGTAACACCCCTGATGGAGCGATCGCTTCAAACACTGCAAGTATCAATGCCTCCAACGCACCTGAGGAATTTAGCAGCGCTGCGATTGCAACAGCAACCGCAGAAGATAAAGTACATACCGGAAAAAATGCCCAGGGAGGTGTTTTAGATCAAGAGATGAGTTTTAGTATCACGGTTTGTAATAATACCCATCAGGCACCCATTGAAAATGGTACTGTTAGCCCCTCTTTCATTACAGTGATAGATACGCTACCGGCTAATGCAACTTTTGTTTATGCCGATGCTAGTGGTATTTATGATCCGGTTTCGCATTCCATTGAGTGGACCTACAACGATACGATACCCCTTGGAGGTTGTTGGTTTCCAGAGGTTGTTGTTCAGTTTAGCTCAGCGGACTATTCAGTGGGAGACCCCGAAACTAATACGGCTTATATTACTTATACGCCAATTGGCGGAACTCCTATTACTGTCGCAGAAAGTGTTACATTTTCCTTTCAAGAGCCGCTTGCTGAAGGAAATCTTATAAAAAGTGTAAGTAACAGTACAAGGTATCCCGGAGAATCCAGCAGCTATCAACTCCGATATTGGAATAATAGTAATATCGCAATTGACGGGTTTTATCTGGAAGATTTGATCCCTGCTGGTGTTATTGTTGACAATTTCAACATAGGACAGTTTTATGTAAATGGTCCTCCTGTTACTTTAGAGTTAACGATAAAATATACGACTAATTTAAACGCAACCTGGAACAGTACCGCTGGATCTCCTTATAACCTAAATAATAACTCTATAATTAATAGTTCGGATCTAGGCTTAGCTGCAAATGAACATATAACAGGACTGCGTTGGGAATTTGGGCCCGATGCAATGCCTTATTTTTCTGGACTTTCTAGTTCTACTCCTATCGTTATCAATTTCCATGTAGATACTGCTGCTTCTCCGGGCGATATTACTAACTGTTTTACCGCAGGCGGTGTGGACTCTACTTTATTAATTGTTAATGCCAATAGCAGTCCTAACTGTGCAACCTTCGAAGTCTTGCCAGGGATTGCAGGGTATGTTCCCAACGTTAGAAAAGATTTTAGAGGAAAAAGCTGCGGATGCTGGACTTATAATGAAGTGGGTGATTACTTTAATCCTGGAGATACCGTTACTTTTAGAATGAGAGTAGGTAATTATGAGACGTCCAACTCCGATATTGTTGATCCAGGTCTTGCTGATTTTTTACCCACAGGGCTTACTTATATTCCAGGTTCCTGGAGCATGAACGACAATGGGCTAGGCGCTCCTAATCCCACTTTTTCTATTCAACCCAATTTTAATGGAACGGGGCGGGAACTTCTAAAATGGGAATGGATGGGGTTTAGCTTACAGCCAACAGAAATTGTGTATATTTCCTTTGATGCCGTTATAGGAATAGATGCACCATCTGGAGAAGATGCTCTGACCAATGAATATGCTTTGTTACAACATGATGGATATGGTTGTAATATTGGTTCTGCTGGTAGTGAAAAAGCGGATGTTGACGATCTGGACGGAGATGCAAATACAACAGAACTATTTTGTTTTAGTCATACTTTCATAGATGTGGTCAGTTTGATCGCAATCGAGTCTGAATTATTAATCAAAGGGCAGTTGGATTCTACCTGGACGAAGTACCCTGATGTTGGTACAACCGTTTCTGGAGGTGTTGCCGATTACTTATTGGAGATTAGAAATCTGGGGAATGTCCCAGTAGATAGTGTCATCATTATAGACATCCTCCCTCATGTTGGAGATATGGGCGTTATTAATCCGAGCAATCGAGATTCCAGATGGCGCCCCAATTTAGCTAGTCCAGTAATCGCTCCTCCGGGAGTAACCGTTTATTATAGTACGGAAAGTAACCCTTGTAGAAGTGCGGAAGGCATTGTTCCTTCCGGCCCGGCAGGATGCACGACTCCCAACTGGACAACGACCCCTGCCGACTTACTGGCCGTACAGTCTCTAAAATTTGAATTTGGAAGTACGCCTATTAATGCTTTAGATACTTTTAGAATGCAATGGGCGATGCGGGCTCCTGTGGATGTGCTTACGACTATTGGTGCTCAACCCGATTCTATTGCCTGGAATTCTTTTGGCTATATTGCTCAACGAGTAGACAACGGGGATTTGCTTTTAGCATCAGAACCGATCAAAGTCGGTATGCAGGTATTACCGGTTTCCCCAAATATTTATGGAGACTTTGTCTGGGAAGACACGGATCAAGATGGTATTCAGGATGCCGGAGAATTAGGAATTGATGGCGTCCGGGTGGAGTTATATAAGGATGATGGGGATATGATCAGAAATACGGGATTGGATACGTTTGTCAATTTTACTTTGACAGCCAATGGTGGCTTTTATTTATTTCCCAACTTAAGTGATGGAGATTATTATGCCCTTTTTTACAAACCGAATACTTTTGAAATATCTCCAATAGATATCGGAGGAGATGATGCAGTTGATTCCGATGGTAGTCTTCAAGTCGTCAATGGCCTTTCGACAGCTATGACTCCAATTACCAATTTATCCTCTTTGGAAACTGACCTTGATTGGGATCAGGGTTTCTATCCTTCCGGAAATGGAGCGATTGGGAATTATGTATGGGAAGACGTCAACACAGACGGCATTCAAAATGAACCCTTATTAAACGGACTCAATAATATTGAAATTCGCGTCTATGACAATAGTGCTCCAACCGTCATCGTCGCTTCAGATTTCACCTCTAATGATGCCAATGGCAATCCGGGTTATTACTCCTTCGACAATCTCCCTCCGGCAGATTATTTTCTTGAAGTCGTACTGCCGACTGGTCTTACTTTAACAACACAAGGCCCAACCGGAAACAGTGATCCTATGGATTCAGATTTTAATATTGGGAACAATCAAACAGAAGTTTTTACACTTAGTGCAGGAGATAACAATACCTCCTGGGATTTAGGTTTGATACTTCCCGGCTTTGAAATCTGCGATAATGGTTTTGATGATGATGGCGATGGCGACATTGATAATCAGGACTCGGATTGTTGTGCCGCTTCAGCTCCTGTTATTAGCAAGCAATAGCTCCTTCTACATCCCCAAGAAAAAACTAACGTGTTCGTTTAAGTCTCCGCCTTAGATACGACACCCATAAACATTAAATTCCCTACTTTTGCCAAAACACTTTACATGAAAGTCAACCGCGTCATACTAATCGTCCTCGACAGTCTAGGCATAGGCGAGCTACCCGACGCACATCTCTACAACGATGTCGGCTCCAATACCCTCGGCAACATCGCCCGACTCTACCCTGCCCTGGACATACCCAACATGACAGCCATGGGACTCGGTAACATCGACGCCACCAATCAACTCGTCAAGACAACATCCGCAAATGCTGCTTATGGAAAAGCCATCGAAAAATCTGCGGGCAAGGACACCACCACCGGGCATTGGGAAATCGCAGGTATCATTTTAGAAAAACCGTTTCCAACTTTTCCTCAAGGTTTCCCTCAGGAATTTATGGATCGTTTTGAAGCGGCTATTGGTACGGCAACTATTGGCAACAAAACTGCCTCAGGTACCACGATCATCAATGAATTGGGAGCTGAACATCTGCGCACCAAATTTCCAATAGTATATACCTCCGCCGATAGTGTTTTCCAAATCGCTATGCACGAGTCGGTCTACCCTATCGAAAGACAATACGAGATTTGTCAAATCGCACGAGACATGCTGGTCGGTGACTTTCAGGTGGGTCGCGTCATTGCAAGACCTTTCGAAGGGGCGGAAGGCAATTTTTCCAGAACCAGCCGACGAAAAGATTTTTCAGTCATGCCTCCCGATAACCTATTGGATGCCATACAAAAGAGTGGCAAGGCTGTGATCTCCATCGGAAAGATCGTCGACATCTTTGCAGGAAAAGGCATTAGTACTTACGTAAAAACTGCCAACAACATGGACGGAATAAATGCCACTATCGAAGCGATCAAGACGCCATCAAAAGGATTGATCTTTACCAACCTCGTTGACTTTGATATGCTCTATGGTCATCGCCGCAATATTGAAGGCTACGCGCAATGCCTCATGGAATTTGACCGAAAACTACCCGAGATTACTTCCAGCCTTCAGGAGAACGACCTCCTCATCATCACCGCCGATCACGGCAACGACCCTTCTGCTCCCGGAACAGACCATACTCGTGAGTATATTCCGATCCTTAACTATGGTAATAGCATAGCTCCCGGAAAGGACATGGGCGTACGAAAATCTTTTGCTGATATTGCGGCTAGTATTGCGGAGGCTTTGGAGATTGAACTGGATACGGATGGAGAGAGTTATTTTGGATTGATTAAAAAATAAGTACGACTGAAATTCTTTTTACACTCAAGATAAAACCATTTTTTTGTTTTGAAACATTAAGAATGTTAAGGAGGTTGAGTACATTAAGGCTCGAACCTTCTGGCTTCTGTTTTTTTTATTGCAAAGTCAACTTTTGGCTCGACCAATCCGAAACGGCAGAGATAAACAGGAGCCCGAGAGGAAGGTTTCTAACCGCCTGACCAGAAGGCAGAGTCCTTCTGTGTCTCCTCGTACTTGACGCCAAGAGTCAACTTTTGGCTCGACCAATCCGAAACGGCAGAGATAAACAGGAGCCCGAGAGGAAGGTTTTTAACCGCCTGACCAGAAGGCAGAGTCCTTCTGTGTCTCCTCGTACTTGACGTCAAGAGGTTGGAAACCTTTGGCTCGATAAACACACGACTTGCGAACATTCCTTAAAGTCGAGAGGAAGGTTTCTAACCGCTTGACCGGAAGGCGAAGTTCTTCTGTGTCTCCTCGTAAATTTTGGCTTCAATTTCAATTGAAATTATAATTTATATCCCTATTTTTGACTTCCAAATGATATAGAGCGGATTTCAGAAACATTAACATAAAACCTGCTCTATCAAGCGCTTAGCTCTCCTCATGGGCAAGTACTCCATTCTGGACAAACCAAGAATGCGAATATTAAATCATTTTTCATGCTCGACCTAATAAAAAAGAAAAGAGAAGGCGGCTCCCTTAGCAAGGAAGAAATAGAGTACATAGTCAACGGCTTTGTCTCGGGCGATATCCCTGACTATCAGGTGGCTTCTTTTCTAATGGCCACCTATTTCAAAGGCCTCAACAGTCAGGAAACGGCAGTACTCACCGACGCTATGATGCGATCGGGAGACCTCATTGATTTGTCCGAAATTGAGGGTGTCAAAGTTGATAAACATAGTACTGGCGGAGTTGGTGATAAGACGACGCTGGTATTAGCGCCACTTGTAGCAGCAGCAGGCGTTCCCGTGGCTAAGATGTCGGGGCGAGGTCTTGGACATACCGGAGGAACCCTGGACAAGATGGAATCTATCAAAGGACTTTCTGTAGATTTATCCAAAGAAGATTTTATAGCGCAGGTTAAAAACTGTGGGATTGCGGTCTGCGGTCAAAACGCCCGATTGGTGCCTGCCGATAAAATGCTCTATGCACTCCGCGATGTCACGGGGACTGTCGACAATATTTCTCTGATCTCTTCCAGCATTATGAGTAAAAAGCTGGCTTGTGGTGCCGATGCTATTGTAATTGATATAAAGGTAGGTGAAGGCGCCTTCATGAAAACCAAAGCGGAAGCCGAACAACTGGCAGAGATGATTATCAAAACCGGATCTGGTATGGGCCGGGAAGTCATAGCCGTCATCACCGCCATGCACGAACCACTGGGCTTTGCAGTAGGTAACGCGCTAGAGGTGAAAGAGGCGATTGATACCCTCAATGGAAATGGCCCCGATGACCTCACTGAGCTTTGCATGAAGCTGGGATCTCACATGTTAATGCTCGGAAAGGTGACGAATAGCTACGAAGAAAGTGTTGAAAAACTGAAAAATTTAATAACTTCCGGTGCTGCTTTCGAAAAATTTAAAACTTTTGTGGCGGCTCAGGGCGGTGATATAGCTTCCATTGACAATATGGACTTGCTACCTCAAGCCAAATACAAGGAAGCATATACCAGTAATGCCGATGGCTTTATCAGCGAATTAAATGCGCTGGACGTTGGCCTTGCTTCCGTCAAATTAGGCGCCGGCAGAGCCACCAAGGAAAGTGCTATTGATTACGGAGCCGGCATACTACTAAAAAAGAAAATTGGCGATTTTGTAAAAAAAG
>ENA-ORXM01003727-ORXM01003727.1-marine-metagenome-genome-assembly--contig:-NODE-3727-length-14601-cov-3.923988_pt1 | contig 14601 bp, 12 predicted proteins | sample MGYA00237867_ERZ511480 | MGnify/ENA primary metagenome ERZ511480 (study PRJEB26309, sample SAMN06266103) | marine metagenome | isolation source: Algal blade | place: United Kingdom:Sidmouth, United...
GTCGGCGACGACGGCACGGTGACGGTCGAAATCGATCTCGCGTCGGTCGAGACCTATATCGATATCCGCAACGAGCGGATGGTCGAGCATGTGTTCGGCAAGGACAACCCGACCGCCACGATCACCGCACAGGTCGATGCGGATGCCCTCGACGAGCTTGCACCCGGCGAAATGTCGGTGGTGGATGTGGACGGTACGCTGACCTTCGCGGGCAAGGAGGTGCCCATCGAGACGGCGATGGTCGTCACGCGCCTCGGCGACGGGCGCGCGATGGTGACGACGGACGGCATGATCATGCTGACGATGGAGGAACTCGGCCTCGACGGCGGCATCGACAAGCTGATGGAACTCGCCAAGCTGCCCGGTATCACCCGCGTCGCGCCCGTGACCATGCGGTTGGTCTTCGACAGGGACGCAGGCGATTCCGCCGCGAAGAGCGCGGAGAAGGTTGCAGCGGCGGCAATGGTGCAAAACGACGAACCCAAGGAAGAGAAGGTCGCTGCGCTCTCCGGCGGCGATGCCAAGGCCGGCAAGAAGGTCTTCCGCAAATGCAAGGCGTGTCATGTCGTCGATGCCGAGAAGAACAAGGTCGGGCCGCATCTGGTGGGCATCATGGGGCGCGCTTCGGGCAGCGTGGAGGGCTTCAAGTATTCCAAGGCGATGGCCGGGGCAGACCTGACGTGGAACGCGGAGACCCTGGCCGGATATCTCGCCAATCCGAAGAAATACATGCCCGGCAACAAGATGGCCTTCGGCGGCCTGCGCAAGGAAGACCAGATCGCGGACGTGATCGCCTATCTGGCGCAAGAAAGTAAGTGAGAGCGGCAGTATGATCACTCTCTCCCGCTGCAATGATCGGCATCGCCTGCGCCCTGCGGGCGCACCCCACCCCCGACCCCTCCCCGTAAACGGGGAGGGGAGCGAAATCGGCGAAGCCAGTACAATGGGACTCCCTCCCCGTTTACGGGGAGGGCAGGGGTGGGGCGCGCCGAAGGCGCGAGCGAACAGGACAGGACGATGACCAACCCCACGGCAAATGCGTCGGGCAAGACCGAACTCGGCAAGAAGACCGCTGCCGCCATGGCGCTGGGGCATGTGCAGGGCGGCATGGCGCTGGGGCTGGGGTCCGGCTCGACCGCCGACTGGTTCGTGCGGTTGCTGGGCGAGCGGATGGCGCAGGAAAACCTCGACATCACCTGCGCCGCGACCTCGAAACGGACGGAAACATTGGCGCTGGAATGCGGCATCCCCTTGCGCCCGCTGGATGATTTCGACCGGCTCGACCTGACCGTGGACGGGGCGGACGAGATCGACCCGAGGCTCGATCTCATCAAGGGCGGGGGCGGGTGCCACCTGATCGAGAAGATCGTCGCCGCCGCCTCCGATACCCTCGTCATCATCGCGGACGAGAGCAAGCTGGTGCCGGTACTCGGGGCCTTTCCGCTGCCGGTCGAGATCGCCACGCTGGGCTGGCAGACGACGATGCGGCGGATTGCCGAGGTCGTGGGCGATGTGCCGCTGGAGCGACGGGGGGCGCCGTTCCTGACGGATGAGGGCAATTTCGTCGTGGATTGCCGGATGGGGCAGATCGCGGATGCTCCGGCGCTCGCCACGGCCCTGAATGCCATCCCCGGCGTCGTGGAGCATGGCCTGTTCCTGAACATGACTTCCCGCGCGCTGATCGGGTCGGCGGACGGCACCGCCCGCGAAGTCTTGCGCGCCTGATACCGGAACGGGTTTCGTGCTGTCATACTCCGCGCAGGCGAAGTATCCAGTACCGCGAAATCCGATCGGCGATGCCGGACCGGATCATCTGCCGTCGCGGATGATGGCGGGATCGGAAACCGGCTTCCTTCGATGCAACATCAGCGAAAGACCCTGCCATGACCGAATTCGACTACGACCTCTTCGTCATCGGTGCGGGTTCGGGCGGGGTACGGGCCGCGCGGGTCTCGGCGGGCACGGGCGCGAAGGTCGCCATCGCCGAGGAAAGCCGCTACGGCGGCACCTGCGTCATCCGGGGCTGCGTCCCCAAGAAACTGATGGTCTATGCGTCGGCCTATTCCGAGATGTTCGAGGATGCGCGGGGCTATGGCTGGACCGTGCCGGAACCCAGCTTCGACTGGAGCGCGATGAAGACGGCCCGCGATGCGGAGATCGACCGGCTGGAGGGCATCTACCGCAGGATGCTCGACGGGTCCGGCGTCACGATGATCGACAGCCGCGCGCGTCTGGTGGACGGGCATACGGTCGAACTGGCGAACGGCAGACAGGTCAGCGCGAAGACCATCCTGATCGCGACGGGAGGGCGGCCCGCCCTGCCCTCCTTCGAGGGGGTGGACCATGCCATCGTGTCGGACGACATCTTCGATATCGAGACGCAGCCCGAGAGCATCCTCTGCGTCGGGGGCGGGTATATCTCGCTGGAGTTCGCCTGCGTCTTCCATGGTCTGGGCACGAAGGTCACGGTGTCGAACCGCTCGACCCTGCTGCGCGGCTATGACGGGGATGTGCGCGCGCATCTGATCGAGGCGCTGGAGCATAAGGGCATCGACGTGCGGCTCGGCATCAATCCCGTGAAGATCGAGGAATCGGAGGGGCGCAAGCTTGTCACCTTCGACGACGGCGGCACGCTTACGGTCGATACCGTGCTGGCGGCGACGGGGCGCAGGCCGAATACGGATGACCTCGGGCTGGAGGAGGCCGGGATCGCGACGGGCAAGGGCGGGGCCATCGAGGTCGATGCGTATTCGCGGACCAATGTGCCGTCGGTCTATGCCATCGGCGACGTGACCGACCGGGTGCAACTGACCCCCGTGGCCATCCGCGAGGGAATGGCGTTCGTGGAGACGGTGTTCAACGACAATCCGACCAGCCCCGACCACGAGCTGATCGCCACCGCCGTCTTCACGCAGCCCGAAATCGGCATCATCGGCATGACCGAGGAAGACGCGCGCGAAAGCCACGACGTCGCGATCTATCGCAGCACCTTCCGCGCGATGATCCACACGCTGCCGGGGCGCGAGGAAAAGACGCTGATGAAGATCGTCGTGGACAAGGTCAGCGACAAGGTTCTCGGAGTCCATATCGTCGGCCATCACGCAGGCGAAATGATCCAATGCGCCGCCATCGCCGTGAAGATGGGCGCGACCAAAGCCGATTTCGACCGGACCATGGCCGTGCACCCGACGAGCGCGGAAGAACTGGTCACGATGCGCGAGCCGGTCGCGGAGGGGTGAGCGGGTGGTTCTCTGGTCCCACCCGTTGCGCGCCTGCAAGATCGAACGCGGCTTCGCCACGCCCCATTCCAGCCCTCCCCGTGAAGAACGGGGAGGGAGTTCCAACGTACTGACTTCGCCGATTTCTCCCCCCTCCTCGCTTGCGGGGAGGGGTCGGGGGTGGGGCCGCGCCAAGCGCGGGGCGCATGGATGGCCCTTTCCATGACCCCCCTGCGCCTCTCCATCGTGGTGACGGTCGCCTCGGCGGCGTCGATGGCGCTGGAGATCGTCGCGAGCCGGATGATCGCGCCCTATGTGGGCATGTCGCTCTATACGTGGACCGCCGTGATCGCGGTGGTGCTGGCCGGGTTGGCGCTGGGGCATTGGGTCGGCGGGATGCTGGCAGGGCGCAGGCGCGCGCTGTTCGCCGTGCTGGCCGCCGGGGCGGTGACGGCATTCGCGACGCAGTTCCTGTTGCGCGGGCTGGCCGGGGGCGTGCTGGGCGCGTTCGACCCGGTATCGGGGGTCGTGGTGCTGACCACGCTGGTATTCTTCTTGCCGAGCCTCTTCGCCGGAGCAGTGGGGCCGATGGCGACTTTTCTGGCGCTGGAAAGCTGTGCCGAAGGGCAGCAAGGCCGGGTGCTGGGGCGGATGTATGCGCTGGGGGCGGTCGGGGCGATCGCCGGGGTACTGGGCAGCGGGTTGCTGTCGATCCCCTTCATCGGGTCGGTCTGGACCGTGGCTGTGGTCGCGGTGGCTTATGCCGCATCGGCGATGCTGGTGACGCGGGGTCCGGTGCGGATCGCGGCAGGGATCGCCGCGCTGGGGATGCTGGCGGCGACGGCGGCATTCGGGGCGTCCTGGACACCCTGTCACCGGGAGAGCGGCTATTTCTGCATTCGCGTCGATGACGTGACGGCCAGCGCGCGGGTACTGGCGCTGGATCATCTGGCTCATGGAGTGAACGAACGCGATGATCCGACGCGGCTGCACTCGCCCTATGTCGCGCTGATCGACGAATTGGCGAAACGGCGCTTCGGGGAGGCGGGGCCGGAGGCGGCGTTCTTCATCGGAGGCGGGGCCTATACCCTGCCCCGCGCATGGGCGGCGCGGTGGCCCTCCAGCGATCTGGTCGTGGCCGAGATCGATCCGGCGGTGACGGCCATGGCGCGCGAGCGCCTCTGGGTCGATCCGGGCGCGTTCGAAGTGCGCCATGCCGATGCTCGGCTGGCGCTGGCCAGCGAGACGCGCCGCTTCGATGCCATCGTCGGGGATGCCTTCGCCGATATCTCGATCCCGCCGCATCTGGTCAGCGACGAATTCCATGCCGAGATCGCGGCGCGGCTGACCCCGAGCGGGTTCTACGCCATGAACGTCGTCGATCTGCTGCGGCATCCTCGGTTTCTGACCTCGCTTGCCGAGACGCTTCAGCGGCGGTTCGGATCGGTGGAACTCTGGCTCGACCGCAGCGCAGTATCGGCAGAGGAAGCCCGCACCACATGGATCGTCGTCGCCTCCCGGACCCCGACGGCGGTGGCCCGCCTCGGCGATGGCGGGGGCCGTGAATGGGTGCGCGTACCACTCGACCGGATGCTGAAGGTCGTCCCGGACTCGCAGCGGATCTTCCTCACCGACGACCATGCCCCGGTCGCGCGGCTGTTGGGGCCGCTGCTGCGACAGGGACGCTATTCCGAGTAGGGATTGCGTCGGGGCGGCCGGGGTGCGAAGATACATTCTATAAACCGCATGTATCGAAAGGGTCGCCCGATGGATCGCAGACATTTCCTGACGCAGACGATGGGGCTTGCCACCGCCGCGACGCTCGGCGCGCGGGTCACGGCCCATGCGGGTATCGCACTCGGGGATACCCGGATCAACGCGGTCAGTGACGGGCATCTGGTGGTGCCACGCGCGTTCCTGTTCGGGGGGCTGCCGCCGGAGGAACTGGACCCGATCCTCGCCAAGCACGGCATCGACGGCGACATGATCGAACCCGATTGCACCCTCACCCTGCTGCGCGACGGCACGAATACCGTGCTGTTCGATATCGGCGCGGGGCCGAATTTCCTGCCGACGACGGGGCGGCTGCTCGACAATCTCGATACGCTGGGGGTGGCACCGGAGGACGTGACCCATGTGATCTTCACCCATGGCCACCCGGATCACCTCTGGGGAGCCTTCGACGAGTTCGACGACCCGACCTTTCCCGAAGCGGAATACCTGCTCGACCGCACGGAATGGGACTACTGGACCGATCCGAAGACGCTCGACCGGCTGGACGATGCGCGCAAACCCTTCGCCGTGGGGGCGAGCCGGGTCCTCGCGGGGATCGAGGAGCGCATGACGCTGTTCAGGCCCGGTGAGGCGCTGGTCGCGGGGATTCAGGCAGTGGGAACGCCGGGCCATTCGCCGGGGCATACGTCCTTTGCCGTGGAGGAGAGCGGCGAGAGCGTCATGATCGTGGGCGATGCGATCGCCAATGCCCATGTCGCCTTCGAGCGTCCGGGCTGGCCGTCGGGTACCGATCAGGATGCGGAGGCGGGCGCGAAGACCCGGACGGCCCTCATGGACCGCCTGGCCACGGATCGCATGGCGATGGTCGGCTTCCACCTGCCTTTCCCCGGAATCGGCACCGTCGAGCGCACGGGAACGGGATATCGTTTCGTGCCGATGGAGGGCTGAAGCGAAAACGACGCCGACATGTCACATCCTTTCTTGACCCCGATGCCCGGCACGGGACAGCCTTCCTTTCGAAGAAGGAAGGAATATGCCATGCCCTATCTCACCGATGCCCACCCCGTCGACGTGCCGGCAGGCGGATTGGACAGCGCGGACGTCCTCTGTTCGGGAGCGGCGTGATGACGGAGACGGTGAGCTTCACGGCGATGAAGGACGGCACGGCGGAGGATTACGCCCTGCTGGCCGAGCATGAGCGCGCATACAATGCAGGCACCGCCGACCGGTTGTTGCGCGAACTGCGCTCGCAGGCCGACGAGACGATCTCGGGCTACAAGATCACGCGGCTGGAGCATGGGCTGCAATCGGCAACCCGCGCCCGACGCGAGGGGGTCGAGACGGACTGGGTCGTCGCGGCCCTCCTGCACGATATCGGCGATGGCCTCGCACCGCAGAACCACGACAGGTTCGCCGCCGAGATCATGCGCCCCTTCATGCGCGACGAAGTGGTCTGGACCGTCGAGCATCACGGCATCTTCCAGATGGTCTATTACGCGCATCACTACGGCTGGAACCCGGAGGAGCGGCAGACGTTTCGCGATCACCCCTGCTACGACAGTTGCGCGGCCTTCTGCGAGCGGTGGGATCAGGCGAGCTTCGACCCCGATTACGACAGCGATCCATTGGAGAGTTTCGAAGACGAGGTCCGCGCCGTCTTCGCGCGCAAGGCCCATGATCCGGCGGTGATGCAGGTGGGCGTGGTGAAGGGGCTGTGACGATGCGCGTCTGGCATCTCAAGACCTGCGATACCTGTCGCAAGGCGATCAGGGCATTGCAGGCGGCGGGGCACGATCCCGAACTGATCGACGTGCGGGCGGACGGGGTGGATGCCCCGACGCTGGAGCGGATCCTGACGGCGGCGGGGCGCGAGCGACTGCTCAATACGCGCTCGACGACGTGGCGGGGGCTGGACGAGGCGGATCGGGCCGATCTGGACGATGCCAAAGCCCTCGCGTTGATGGCCGCGCATCCGACGCTGATGAAGCGACCCGTGATCGAGGCGGACGGGACCGTGCATGTCGGCTGGGCGAAGGACGTTCAGGCCGCGCTGCTGCCCGGATGACGTTCCGCCTCCGCGCGGCCCCTTGCGATCTCGCCGTGCAATCCGCAGAGGATGCGGGCCGACTGCGGTCTTGCAAAGCGGGACAAGCCCGAGATCGTCGGAGCCTACCGCATGACCGGCTGCCCGTATCGGATATCTCCGCCAGTTTCGTGATGGAAGAGATCGGGGTCACGACCGTCTGCCGTACAGCAGTCTGCCGGAGTAACAATCGTGAGAGAACATTATCAATGATATCGATTACTTACGTCCGGAATGCACGGAAATCCCGAATTCCGTCCTTTGCTGTCTCGTGACAGGGGACTGTCCGGCGACCAGGTTGGAAAACAGTTTCGCACCGATGCGATACACAACCCGAAAGGACGATACCATGTCGAAGAAAACCAGCAATTCCGCGACGGCAAAACCCATGACCGGCAAGGCCGCAGCGCGTATCCAGAGCGCCGGTGCCAAACAGCAGAACGCGGGCAAAGGCAGCTTCGCAACACGCGCCCAACGGGCGGCGGCGAAAGGATCGGGCAAGGCTGCGCGGCCATAATACCCACATCCGGCCGAGGAAATGCGAGGCCCCCATGCTGACACCCATCCCCACCATGGGGGAGATCCTGCTCTACCTTTACGAAGTCTGCGGGATCTCCGAGCCTGCTCTGCGAAGGAAACTCGACTGCGACACGCCCGACCGAACTGCCGAACAGGCGTTGTTCGGCAAGATTGTCGAGATGGACGACATTCTCGGCGATGCGATCTTCAGCATCCTGGACACCTACCAGAAAATTCACCGTGAAAGCACGTTTGCGGGGTTTCCCGCGAAAGATATCCGGCATCTGCTCGCGACCATGGTCGCCCGGCAGATGCGGACCATGCTGGGACACGATCAATTCTTCGGCGGGTCGGAGATTTCACTCGATGACTGGCTGCCGGACCCGACACGGGCAGTCGCATCCGTCTGGACGGCGCTGCAGGAACAGCATGGCGGGCCATCGCGCATGGCAACTCTTCTGAGCGAACGGGAAGGGGTCGGCAAGGACAGCGAGCATTGGCGACGGGCAATCATGCGATGGCAGAAGGGTGATGCCATGTCCGCAGCGATCCCGAGGGTGCTCTACAGGATGAAAATGTCGGTGCTGGCCCGGCGCCTTCTGATTGCACGGGGCTTCCGGCTGTTCTGGGAGCGTATGCCGGAAAAAGCCCGCCTCGAGACGGCCCGTCTGTGGCATGGTCCGGATGCGGGACCCGCTGTCGATGCCTTCGTGTCGGAACGCATGGCAGCCCTATTGGATTCGGCACCCGCCATCGATCTATCCATCAAATGCAGGATTGGCGAACTCGGTCGCCTCGTCCAGCCGTCACGACCCAAGGCAAACGGCGACATGCACGCCGCTGCCGAACTGATGGCCGGCCTGAAATCGACCCTGACAAAGGAGCAGTGCGGCCTTTGTCGCCTCGATTTCCATGACGGCCTCTTTCATGCGCAATCGGGATCGCTTGCCAAAGCGGTCAAGGCGTTCGACAGGGATTGCAGGTATCAGATCTACCGCAATGGTTACGCACTGAGGGATGGTCTGCCCTATGCCACGATGCTGGCGGCATGTCGGAACCAGTCCGCCGTACTCGGGAGATGGCAGAACTGGTGCGATCTGTTCGATGTCGGATACGCCGATGAGACGGCGTGCTGGATCGCGTTCGAAAAGGCATTTCCGCATCTCTACCCCGAAGCGCGTCCCATACCGCAGATCGCTTCGTTCGGTCGTCGAGCTCATATTCTGGCGCTCGATGAACTGGAGCGCAGGCGACCCAATTACGGGGCGCCCGACCAATGGCGCAAAGGTGTCGGATCGGTTCCGAAGACCCAATTGATGATCGCCGCATCGCTGCGCAAACCCGACAGGGTCGGGAAGCTGCTGGAAAAGGGTGCCGACGCCGACCTGCTCGACAGGAATGGTGGGTCCGCGCTCCTCTGCGCGGTGCAATCCGGATGTCGTGAAAGTTTCGACCTGTTACTGGATGCATCGTCGCCCGGAACCATCGACAGCCATACCCGCAAGGGGAAAACTCCCCTCAGCGAGGCTCTGTCGGATGGGCACGAAGACCTTGCCGACAGGCTGTTGCAGGCAGGCGCAAGTCCGGAAACCGGACGCGACGCCCGCGAGCGATATCGTTTCGTTCTGCCAGCCCTGCTCTTTCGATCTCCCGCGACAGCATTCTGACGCCCCTTTTCATCGGTGCACTCGATCCCGTTTCGCGCTAAGCAGGGGCGCGGGGGTTCGTCGAGCGAGGCGCAGGATGACACAGCGACAGAAACTGACGATCTGGAGTGGCGTGCTGGCGGCATTCCTGTTGTTCCTGTTCGTCTTTTCGGAAATCCTGCCGCCCTTCATCTTCGGAGCGGCCATCGCCTATTTCTGCGATCCGATTGCCGACCGGCTGGAAAAGCGCGGGTTGTCGCGGCTGATCGCGACCGTCGTGGTGCTCATCCTCGCGATCCTGCTGTTCGCCCTTCTCGCGGTCGCGGTATTGCCCCTGCTGATCGAGCAGTTCACCGCCCTGACGAAGAACCTGCCCGACTACGTCGATACGCTGCGCAGTCGGATCGAGGGTCTGATCGGCAAGATCGAATCGACCTCGATGGTCGAGGAGACGCCCAAGAAGCCCGCAGCGGAACAATTGCGCGAGGCGGCGCAGGGCTTCGGCGGCAAGGTGTTGCAGAGCCTCTGGTCGGGGGGGATGGCCTTCATCGGTGCGCTCGCGGCCATCGTGGTCACGCCGGTCGTCGCGTTCTACCTGCTGCTGGACTGGGACCGGATGATCGCGCGGGTGGACGAGTTGATTCCCCGCCGACACCTGTCTGAAGTGCGCGGGATCGCGCGCGATATCGACGACGTTCTGGCCGGGTTCATGCGCGGACAGTTCCTCGTCTGCATCATTCAGGGGACGTTCTACGCCGTGGGCCTGTCGCTGATCGGGCTGGATTTCGCCCTCGTCGTCGGCATGATTTCCGGGATGGCGAGTTTCATCCCCTATGTCGGGGCGATCCTCGGGCTGGTGCTGTCGATGGGTCTGGCCCTGACGCAGTTCTGGGGTGACTGGGCCATGGTCCTGGCGGTGCTGGGCGTGTTCGTGGCCGGGCAGGTGGTCGAGGGCAATTTCCTGACGCCCTATCTGGTGGGGGGCAGCGTGGGGCTGCATCCTGTCTGGCTGATCTTCGCGCTGGCGGCGTTCGGGTCGGTCTTCGGTTTCGCGGGATTGCTGGTCGCGGTTCCGGCAGCGGCAGTGGTTGGCGTCCTGACGCGGCACGGCATCACGCGCTATCGGAGCAGCCGCCTCTATCTGGAAGACGAATCGTAATGCCCGCCGCCTCCCTGCCGCGCCAGCTTCCGCTCGATCTCGACTGGCCGCGCAAGAGCGCGCTGACCCGGTCGGATTTCATCGAGGGCGAGTGCAACGGCGAGGCGCTGGCGGCGGTGGAGGACTGGCATGGCTGGCGCGACGGGCGGCTGGTCCTCTGCGGCGGGGAAGGATGCGGCAAGAGCCATCTGGCCGCGATCTGGGCGGCGCGGGTCGGGGCGCATTTCATCGATGCCGCCGCGCTCGATCCGCATAATATCCGCGATGTCGCGGCATTGAGTACCGTGGTGGTCGAAGACGTGGACCGCCGCCTCGCCATGGCCCCGGACCTGCCCCGTGCCGAAGAGGGGCTGATGCATCTGTTCAACCTGATGGGCGAACGGTGCGGGCGGCTGTTGCTCAGCGGACGCGAGCCTCCGGCGCGCTGGGCCATCGCCCTGCCCGATCTCGCCTCGCGCATGGCTCTGCCGCCGGTATTTCAGGTCGGACGACCCGATGTCACGCTCCTGTCGCACTTGTTCCTCAAACTGTTCGATGATCGCGATATCGCCCTCGACCCGAAGGTGGCCATTTTTCTCGCCGTCCGTGCCGAACGCAGCTTCGGTGCCGCGCACGGGATGGTGGACGCTCTGGACGGGTACAGCGTGAGGACGAAGCGGCCGATCACGACGGCAATGGCAAGGGAGGTCTTCGGATGGTAACGCTCGATTCCGGGGCAGGGTCCAACGCGACGGAAAGGCCGGGAGAACTGGAGGCGGAGCCGCACGCTCCGGCTTCCCACGCGGATTTCCTGAATACGCAGGCCGGACCGCCAGGCGACGATGTCACCTATACGATGGATCAGCCCGAACGGTTCATCAACCGGGAGCTGTCATGGCTGTCCTTCAACGACCGTGTACTGCGCGAGGCCGATGACCGCCGCCATCCCCTGCTCGAACGGCTGCGCTTCGTCGCGATTTCCGGCTCGAATCTCGACGAGTTCTATACCGTTCGCGTCGCCGGTCTGCGGGAGCTGGTCAATGCCGGGGTCACGCGCACCAGTGTCGATGGCCTGACCCCCGCACAGCAACTGGAGAAGATCGACGCCGATTGCCGCGCCCTGATGCAGGGGCAGCAGGAACGCTGGGCCGGCCTGCGCGAGGAGATGGAAGCCGAAGGCATCTTCGTCGTCGAGAAGGACGAACTGACCGAGGACGACCGCGTCTGGCTGGATGCGAAGTTCATGGACGACGTGTTCCCGGTGCTCTCGCCGCTGGCCATCGATCCGGCGCATCCCTTTCCCTTCGTGCCGAGCAAGGCCCTGTCGATGGCCCTGCAACTCGTGCAGCAGGACGGGGATTCGGAGATCGATGCCCTGCTCATCATTCCCGCGCAACTGGAGCGGTTCACCCGCCTGCCGGAGGGCGATGGCTCCACCGTCATCCGTTTCGTGGCGCTGGAAGACATGATCGCGCTGTCGCTGGATCGCATCTTCCCCGGATACGACGTGCGGGGCGCCGGGCTGTTCCGTGTCCTGCGCGATTCGGACATGGAGATCGAGGAAGAGGCCGAAGATCTCGTCCGGGAATTCGAGACCGCGCTCAAGCGTCGCCGCCGGGGCGAGGTGATCCGGCTCAAGATGGCCTCGGACACGCCCGATACCCTGCGCGAATGGATCTATCGCGAGCTGAACGTCAGCCCGGCCGAGGTGAACGACGTTTCGGGGATCGTCGGCGTCTCCGATCTCGAAAAGCTGATCGTCGACGACCGGCCCGATTTGCGGTGGCGCAACTACACGCCGCGTCGCCCCGAACGGCTGAACGATTTCGGCAACGATTGTTTCGCGGCCATCAAATACAAGGATTTCCTGCTCCATCATCCTTACGAGACCTTCGACGTGGTGGTCGAATTCCTGCGCCAGGCCGCGCGCGACCCCAACGTGCTGGCGATCAAGCAGACGCTCTATCGGACCTCCGCCCAAAGCCCCATCGTGGAGGCCCTGTGCGAAGCCGCCGAACTGGGCAAGCAGGTCACGGCGCTGGTGGAACTGAAGGCCCGTTTCGACGAGGCGGCGAATATCGTGCAGGCGCGGCAACTGGAGCGCGCGGGGGCGCAGGTGGTCTACGGATTCATCGAGTGGAAGACCCATGCCAAGATGTCGTCCGTGGTGCGGCGCGAGAACGGGAAACTCGTCACCTATACCCATTACGGCACCGGCAATTATCATCCGATCACGGCGAAGTTCTATACGGACCTGTCGTATTTCACCGCCGATCCGGTGCTGGGGCGCGATGCGGGGCGGGTGTTCAACTACGTCACCGGCTATGCCGAGCCGCGCGATCTGGAAAAGGTGTCGATCTCGCCCATCGGCATGAAGGCCCGCATCCTCGCGCTGCTGGAAGAGGAAGCCGACCATGCCCGCGCCGGACGCCCCGCGCAGGTCTGGGCCAAGCTCAACTCGCTGATGGATACGGAAGTGATCGATGCCCTGTACCGTGCCAGTCAGGCCGGGGTACGGATCGATCTGGTCGTTCGCGGCATCTGCGGCGTGCGCCCCGGCATCGGGGGCCTGTCGGAGAATATCCGCGTGAAAAGCGTGGTCGGGCGGTATCTGGAGCATTCGCGCATCGTCTGTTTCGGGCGGGGCGAGGGCCTGCCGGGGGAGAATGCGAGCGTGTTCATCTCCTCCGCCGACTGGATGGAGCGCAACCTCGACCGCCGGGTCGAGGCGCTGTGCCCCATCGAGAACCCCACGGTGAAGCGACAGATCCTGCAACAGGTCATGGCTGCGAACCTGCGGGACGAATCCAACAGCTGGGTGATGAACGGGGATGGCAGCTACGTCCATGACAACGGCGAAGGGTTCGATTGCCACGAGTTCTTCATGAAATACCCGTCCATTTCAGGCCGGGGCCGTATCGGGTATGCCGATGCTCCGCTGTTGAGTGCGGAAGGCTAGATATATTCGATCATATGTTCGTTTTGCCAATATCGCCCGACATGCTAGGAATTACCCTTCGTAGAAGGGAATTACCGATGAAGAAGTTTCTTTGCATTGCCATCCTCGGTGCCGTTACGGCATGTGAGACGACGGCACCCGCTCCGACGTCCGTGGCGAACCCGGTGCCCGTGGCGAACCTGGCATCTGTGCCAAACCCGGCATCTGCGCCAAATCCGACGCCTGCGTCCATCTCGACGTCTGCGCCGGTCGCGACACAGCATTGCCCGATTCTGGATACGGGGATTTCACTGTCGGAATCCGGATGTCTCGGGACATGCCCCGAATACGCCGTGACGATTTATTCGAACGAGGTCTACCAGTTGCATCTCGGGAAATTCACCCGCGCGCCAGGGACGACCGAAACGGGGGTGTTTTCTGCGGGGACCTTTGCAGCGGCCAATGCCGCGCTTCAGGCCGCGAATTTCACCGCTCTTCCGACGAATGTGACGACCGGATCACCCGATTGCGGGGGCCAGACCGTGTCCGACCTGCCCAATACGTCGATCGGCGAGAAAACCGACACGGGGACGCGGGTGGTCAATTACTATCCGGGGTGCACCGCAGCACCGGCGCGGCCTGCACTCGATACGCTGCTGGCCAGTCTGCGGAGTACGTTCAGGATTCCGGCGCTGGTGGCGATGCCGTAATCTTCAGCCGAGCAGCAGGGCGTGGCCCGGCGCTCGCCGGCGTCATCGCGTTCAGTCCTTTTTCAGAAGTCTCCGGTATTGCTCTACACCGTAGTCTTCGAGAAAGGGTCAGCCATGAAGAACCTCGTGATGCCGGTGCTCGTCGTCGTGCCGCTGACCATCGGCGTCCTGTGGGTGGTGACGGGCAGCAAATCCGAGACGGCGGCGGCTCTGCCCGAAGGCGTGCGTTTCGTCGCGCCGATGGAATGCAGCGACCCGCTCGCCTGCGTGGTGCAGAACCACGTCGACCTGAAATCCGGCCCCGGCATCTCGGACCCGGCCTGTGGCGGGCGGACCTATGACGACCATCAGGGCGTCGATTTCAGGATCCTCGACCTGCCCACGATGCTGAAGGGCGTACCGGTCGTAGCCGTCGCGGATGGCGAGGTGATCGGCACGCGCGATGGCGAGTATGACGGCGCATGGCTCGCAAAGGGCCGCGAGGTGGTCGAGAATCGCGATTGCGGCAACGGCATCGCGATTCGCCATGACGATGGCTTCACGACCCAGGTCTGTCACCTGCGCCGCGATTCCGTACTGGTCGAGGAGGGTGACCGGGTCACACAGGGGCAGCGC
>ENA-ORXM01003728-ORXM01003728.1-marine-metagenome-genome-assembly--contig:-NODE-3728-length-14599-cov-3.686407_pt1 | contig 14599 bp, 9 predicted proteins | sample MGYA00237867_ERZ511480 | MGnify/ENA primary metagenome ERZ511480 (study PRJEB26309, sample SAMN06266103) | marine metagenome | isolation source: Algal blade | place: United Kingdom:Sidmouth, United...
TGCTCGAAAATAAATGGCAAATTGAAGCATTATCACAAACAAACCTGCCTTAGAACCTTGAAAATGCTTTTGTGTAAAGATAATCATTGCTTCATAGAAGGTTTTCACATAGTTCAAACTCCCTTTTTTGGTACTTTCTCCCTTATAATGGATGATGGTAGTATCTGCATAATAATAATTTTTATACCCTCCTTTTATGATTCGATAAGACAAATCAATATCCTCTCCATACATAAAAAAAGCTTCATCCCAATAACCTATTTCATCCAAAACTTTTCTAGGAACTAACATAAAAGCTCCTGACAAAACATCTACTTCATGATTTTCGTCTTTGTCTAAATAGCCCAAATGATAACGATTGAAGCGTTTTGATTTTGGAAACAGCTTGGAGAGTCCAAAGGTTTTGTAAAAAGCTACTTCTGGGGAAGGGAATCCTCGTTTAGATTCAGGTAAAAAGACACCTGTTCCATCAATCATTTTCACCCCCAATCCTCCAAACTGAGGATTCTGATCCATAAAATTAATCGCCTGCTCAAAAGTATCTTCTCGAACAACAGTATCTGGATTTAGAAACAAAATATACTCTCCTTTTGCAAGCTCTATTCCTTGATTATTAGCTGTGGCGAATCCTGTGTTTTCAGTATTTGCAATTAATTTTACCCAAGAGAATTTATCTCGAACCATGTCCACAGAATTATCCTTAGAGTTATTATCAACCACGATAACCTCTGTTTTGACACGTTGAGCAGCCTTTTGAACAGATAACAAAGTCTGTTCTAAAAAGTAAGGTACTTTATAACTAACAATGATAACGGATAGTTTCATGTTAAATGGAGTCACCAAGTCTTGGTTTTGGATATTTTAGAAGGTGAATAAGAAGCCTCTAAGATACCAAAGAAATTGTGTTTTGTCGTATGGTGTTGGACTTTTGACAAAAGAATAACTACTAAATTAGGATCTATGAAATAGCTAAATAGTTTTTAAAAGCTCCAAATACTCATTCTCCTTTTGCGTCATTAAAGTTTTATCTGCAGGTTCTTTGTCTTTGTAGCCCATCAGATGCAAAAGTCCGTGCACCATTACGCGATGTAACTCGTGATTAGAAGAAACTCCAAAAGTTTTGGCGTTCTCGTTGGTTCGTTCTACACTAATAAAAATATCTCCTTCCACCAATTCCTCATTGTATTGAAAGGTAATTACATCCGTATAAGTATCATGTTGCAGGTGTTCCACATTCATTTGATGCAAATAAACATCGTTACAAAAAATGTACGTGACCTCTGCTAGTATCCATTTTTCATTTTTGATAACCTTCTTAAGCCACTCATTAACTTTAGTAGCATATTCAAGCTCAAAATTTATCTCTTCAGAATGAAATGTCAGTTTCATTATCTATTTTTTATAAAATAAAAATTTAGGCTTTACCTAAACGAAAATAATCCCGACTAAGCCATTAACTTAGTCGGGATACAGTATACAAACTTCTTACGTTTGCGATACATATATTTCTATTGTAAAGAAAATTCTAACGTTACCAAACGTCCGTCATCACTAAAGGTAACAGCGTCTGAAAGTTGTCTCATCAAAAACACACCACGTCCTCCTGGAGTGAGTATATTTTCTGGAGCAGTCGGATCAGGTAGTGTATCGGGATTAAATCCAGATCCCTCGTCTTGAATCGTAAAGCAAATTTTTTGATTGGAACAGTTCGTAGAAACAAAAACTTTTTTGGCTACTTTGGCACTGTTTCCATGTATAATAGCATTACTCACGGCTTCTGTTAGAGTGATTAGCATATTACCATATAACTCTTGATTAATCTCGTATTTTTGAACGACCTGAGTCACATAAGGTTCTACCTCTGCGATATTTTTAGGATGAGAATCAAGGGTTAAGTTAAGTGCAAGTTCAGTCATTAGAAAATGTTGGTTTTTAGTTTTTTAATAATCAATTGTTGGTAACATAGTTGGTCTGGACTTTTATTTAAGCTAAATAGCTATAAATTTCCGTTTAGACCAATAACATCAAAGCTCCCTAATTCCTCAATGTTAAAATCTATTATTACATAATTGATTTTAATTTAATGCTCTAAAATACTTTTCTACGAGATTTTTGTAATAAGGTTTCAAAGAAGGTGAAACAGTTTTAAACATTTCTACTTGTCCTTGACGTTTTTTCAGATATTCTTCCAATGCTGGAGGCATTTTAGGAACATATTTGTCTGGGCGTTCTGCTTCTCTCTTTTCATCCAATTCACGTTCACGCTCCGCATTTTCAGCTTGCAGTAAACGAGTTAAAATATCTTGCTGACGTTTTTGCATATCATTAGGTAGGCGTTTGTTGACCAAGTCCGTTTCCACTTTGTCCATTGCATCAATCATCTCTTGCAACTCTTTTCCGCCACCTTTACCTTTTTTCTGACCTTTTTTCTTAGCATCTTGCAAAGCCTTTCGGATAGCTGCTTGTTTGGCAGCCATTTGAGCAAATTGTTTTCCACCAGGCATTTTACCTTGTTTCATCATTTCCTTCATTTGCTCCATTTGCTTATTCAACTGCTCTTGCATTTGACGCATACCCCCCATTCCAGGTTTCTTTCCGTCCTTGCCCATACCTTCTCCTTGTCCACCAGGTTTACCTTGTCCAGGTTTTTCACAAACTTGGGTACCAGGCATTTGCTGAGCCATTTGCTGTTGCATTTGATCCATTGCTTCATTCAACATAAGCGCCAAATCATTAACACCAGTCATGGTATACTGTTGTTGAACGACAGCCGTGCGTTTTTGGCGCTCCTCCAATGTTTCCACACTTTTCTTTAATGTTTTCTTCACTTCCGTTACTTTCTCTGTCACAAAAGCTTCAATTTGATAAACACGCTTGCTCAAGGCTTGCAAACTATCTTCAATATGACGGAAATCATCTTTCAGTTTGTCTTGCTTTTGCACCAATTTCACATAAGTTGGTGTATTGGCAATGGTAATATTTACTTCATCAATCAAATCCTCTTGATCAAAAGACATATCCACTAAGTTCTCCAAGAGCTGACGCATACTCTTCACATCCTCTTTCATCTGTTCCATCTGGTTCATTTGCATCATTTCCTTCATCTCCTTAGACATTTCTTTCATCTTCTGAGCAGCATTTTTCTGAGACTTAGAAGCTTTTTTATTTTTCTTTTTTTGGAGTTGTTGGCTACTATTTTGAAGATTTTCTTGAACGTCTTTCTGTTGCTGATCCATTTCCTCACTGTCCATATCCATAGGACTTTCTAGCTCTTCATTCTTTTCTTTCGCTTCCTCTACCTTCTCCATGATCTTATCAAACTTCTCATTGATCTCCTCCTGTTTTTTCTCCATTTCCTCTTGGCTCATTTTCTTCTTATCCTCACCCTCCTTTTTATCACCATCTTTCTTGTCCCCTTCTTTATCCTCTCCTTCTTTGTCACCATCCTCTTTATTGCCATCTTTATTGTCCTTATCGCCCTCCTCTTTTTCTTCCTTGCTGGCATTTTCTTCTGCTTCCTTACTCAACTCCTCCTGTTCTTTTGCCAACGAATCCAATTCACTAACGGCATCTTCCATTGCTTTTTCAACTTCCATTTTCTTAAAGAGCTCCAACATACGGTCTAACTCTTTTTCCATTTCCTCCTCACTCATTTTGATTTCATCCAACTGTTCTTTGAGTTGTTCTTGATCCATTTCATTCAACATTTCTTCCATTTCTTGGAACAAATCTTTCATTTCATCATTCATCACCTCATCAAACAACTTTTGAAGCATCTCTTGTTTTTCTGCAATCTCTTTGCTTACTTTTTGATACTCCTCTTGTTTTTGAATGTTTTCATCAAAATTCTCCTTTGCATCTTGAATTTCTTCTGCAATTTCCTCTCTTTCTTTAATCAATTTTTCTAATTCGCGACGATCTTGCCAATTCATATCTTTCTTTTGCAAAATTCTATTCTGCACTTTCTTGACATCATCACCCAATTTCTTCATTTTCTTGATCGCATCTTCCAACTCACTTTTAATCTCTGTATTGTTGGTTGTTTCGTTTTCTTTTAATTCTTCAACGGTGGGCATTTCGTAGTACATGACAGGCGTCTTCACAGACTTACTACCTTTTACCCCGTCATTATCAAATACTTGAAAATAATAACTCAATTTATCACCTGGTCTTAGATTCAAATCTTTTACGTTCATAATATGATCGTAAGTAGTTTGTTTACCTTTGGTGATGGTCATTGGCATTTTATCCTCTTTAATCACTTGATCTGCACGCTCGATTTTATAATTGAAGTTTAATGCTCTTAATCCATAGTCATCCGAAGCTTCTCCTACAAAATAAACTACTTTGTCATTCAAGCTATCTCTATTAGATTGTACATCAATAGAAGGATACATATCTGGAATCAAAGTCAAGGAATAAGAAATAGAATCTCCTGTTGGCAATTCTTTATTACCAATAAATATCTTGTACGTTCCTTCCTTTAAAACCTGTTTCTTGATAGAAAAAGCAGATTCTCCTACTTGAGTAGTTTCTGTTTTTCCTTCTTCTCCTGGAAATTTAACACTTAATGCACTGGTATTAATAGATTTAAACAACCAATCAATATTTGTTCCTACAGGAACTACCAAATCACCAATTCCCGTAATAGATTCATCTTTTCGTCCAGTATAAGAAGGATAATTTAAGTTAATATCAAAATCTGCAATTTGAGGTTTCTCTAAAACATCGATATCGTAATTTTTAGAAATAACCCCATTCGCCGTTAAATTAAACTCCGTATCTTTTCTCAATTCAACAAATGTATGCTTGAAGGTATTTGGTGTTTTCTTTTCTAGTTTATATTTATAATTATCGAACTCTATAAAAACTTCATTGGGCAGTGCTTCTCCATCTACACGTACCTCTAATTCATAATTATTATACTGAACCACTTTTCGTTCTTTGTCCTCTACAATGAAACTGAATAAAGCAGCTTTCTCAAACTCTTTGTTATTATTAATAATACGACCAGCACTTTCTTCTAGTATATTAGAAGAAAATAGCAAGAGTAATAACAACAATAGAGGAGGCAAAGCATAGCGTAAATAATGCTTATTTTCTTTCAAATCAATTGCAGCTGCAAAAGGTACTGGTTTTAGATTGTGAATTTTTTGATTGATACTTGCTTCTATCAAAGCAGAATCTGCATAGTTCATTTGCTCCTTAAGCTGTAATACATTCAACAATTTATCTTTCACGTTACCAAAGTGGCGACCAATAATTGTTGCTGCTTGTTCATGAGAAATGACCGATCCCAATTTAAAATATTGCAATAAGGGACGAAAAACCAAAGCCCCCAAGGTTAGTGCACTAATTCCTAAGAAAGAATAAAAAAGTATCTTCCGAAGTTGCATAGAAGAGGTTGTGGCGGAAAAGTAATACGACTCCAACAACGAAAAGCTGATAAATGCAGCTAATAAAACACCAATACTGTACAAGCTACCTCTAATTAGGTTGTTCATATAATATTTACGAGTAAATTGGTCAATTTTCTCGATTAGAGATTGATAGTTACTATTTTGCATATTTTGTCCTCCTGCTTTGTATGTTTAGGGATAATAACAAGCTTTTTAAATCAAAAGATTTAACAAACGATACCATTGGTATGTCTAGCACATTAAGATACTTGTTTTCAAGCTAAATAGATGTGTTATTTAGAAAACTTTAACGTTTTTAACACGATATTTGACCTTGTTATCATTGATCAAAAGACGCTACTAAAAACCAAAAACAGCCATCTAACAAAAGTAGATGGCTGAAATGATAAATCTATGTATGTCTTATCGTTCTTATACTACTCTTTTGGAGTAGAGGTTGTTGCTTCTTTTTCAATAAAATTCTTAACAGCTAAAGAAGTTAAAGACTTAGGACGCTCCAAAGGCATTCCCAATGCTCTAGACCATACTCCTGATGCTAAAACTCCCATTGCACGAGAAACACCAAACAACACGGTATAGAAACTAAAGTCTTTTAACCCATAATGCATCAACAAAGCTCCTGAGTGTGCATCAACATTTGGCCAAGGGTTTTTCACTTTACCCAAATCTTGCAATAATGGCGGTACAATATCAAACAATTTCCAAACAATTTTCACAATTGGATCATCGTTAATATAATCTTCTGCAAAAACACGCTGAGCCATATAACGTGGATCAGGTTGACGTAAAACAGCGTGTCCATAACCTGGAATTACTTTTCCTTCTGCTAGTGTTTTGTGGATATAATCTGCAATTTGATCAGAACTTGGCGTGTCTGTTCCCAAATCATCTACCATTTGTAGAATCCATTTGATAACCTCTTGATTCGCCAAACCATGCAATGGTCCAGCCAAAGCATTCATTCCACCAGACAAAGAGTAATAAGGATCACTCAAAGTAGAGCCTACTAAATGAGTAGTATGAGCAGAAGCATTTCCACCTTCATGATCTGCATGAATAGTCAAATATAGACGCATCAAACTCAAGAAATCAGGATTCTCACTTACTCCCAACATGTGAGCAAAGTTTGCTCCCCAATCCAATTCTGGATTTGGATCAATATGCTTGTTATCAAAGTAACTACGACGATAAATATAAGCCGCAACACGTGGTAAACAAGCGATCAAGTTCATGGTATCCTCATAATAAGCATCCCAATAATCTTGCTTACTAATTCCTTCTGCATAACGTTTTGCAAAAATACTCTCTGTTTGCATCGACAAAATTGCAGAACTAAACTGCGTCATTGGATGTGTTGTTGTTGGTAATGAATCCAACATTCTGAAGGTATGTTCTGGCACATTAGAACGTTTTCTCCATTCTTCTGTCAACCATTTAACTTCTTTATCTGTAGGGATATCTCCAACCAACATCAACCAAAACAAACCTTCTGGTAGTGGCTCTTTACAACCCTCCGCTTTTGGCAATGCTTTGCGTAATTGGCGAATAGAATAACCTCTAAAACGAATACCTTCATAAGCATCCAATTCTGATGTTTCCCAAATCATACTCTTCATACCACGCATTCCACCAAACATTTGGCGAATAGAAACTTTATCGATTACTAAATCTCCATGTTCTTTAAGCATATCTTTATTTGCTTTGAATAAAGCAAATGCCTTAGCTTGAAATCTTTGTTTTAAAATATCCATTTAATCTTTTTTTGTTGCATATAAATCGACTCTCTACAGAGTTAAATACTGTCTTATCGCAAAATTAACAAATTTTATTAGAATTTCATTGAAGAAAGGTAGACAAATTTTAGTAGGTTTTTTAAATCTACCAAGTCTTATATTTTAGACGAGTCAGGCGACCTCTTCTTTAATCATTTTCTTTAACAATCTTTACCCAAACATTGTTTCGGTAAAGATGCTTATTTTTTGTTAAAAAAGCAAGTTAATTTTCAAGCTAAAATAAGTATAAAATCTATAGCTATCTTCCCCACTCCAATACTTTGTACAAATACTGTCCATAACCACTTTTTTTGTACTTGTCTGCCGCTTGTTCTAATTGTTCTTCATTGATAAATCCTTGACGATAAGCCACCTCTTCAATACATCCAATTTTCAGTCCTTGGCGTTCTTCGATAACCTCGATAAACTGCCCTGCTTGCATTAGTGATTTGTGAGTTCCAGTATCCAACCAAGCCACTCCACGTCCTAAAGGCATGACTTTCAGTTTACCTTCTTCTAAATAGTGTTTGTTAACATCTGTAATTTCATATTCTCCTCTGGCACTTGGTTTCAAATTCTTTGCAACCTCAATAACAGAATTATCATAAAAATACAAGCCTGGTATAGCGTAATTAGATTTCGGATTGGATGGTTTTTCTTCTATAGAATAAGCCATATTGTTCTCATCAAAAGCAACAACACCATAACGTTCTGGATCCGCAACTTGATAGGCAAACACAATTCCTCCATCTGGGTTATTACTTTTGCCAAGCAATTCATTCAAGTTACTACCATAAAAAATATTGTCTCCTAAAATTAAAGAAACACTATCATCGCCAATAAATTCCTCTCCTAACACAAAAGCTTGTGCCAAACCATTGGGAATAATTTGTTCTTTATAAGAAATTTTGCAACCTATTTGTGAGCCATTCCCTAATAGTTTTTGAAAATTAGGTAAATCATACTGTGTAGAAATAATTAAAATTTCTCGAATGCCTGCGGACATTAAGGTAGACAATGGATAATAAATCATTGGTTTGTCGTACACTGGCATCAACTGTTTGCTAACTGCTAGTGTCAAAGGGTAAAGACGTGTTCCCAAGCCTCCTGCTAAGATAATTCCTTTCATAAATCTAGTTCGTATATGTTATATTAATCTTTCTGATAGCCACTTGCTTATTGTATAATATCATTTCAAAAAATCATACATTCAACTTTGGCATAAACTGTGCATTATAATAAGTCTATGAAATAGATTCTTCAACCTATTTCTTAAAAAAATGCGCTTTGTTTGACGTACAAACTTAAAAAAAAATTAAACTACTTAACCAAACACAATAAAATATTATTGTAAATCATTTTATTTTAAGGTATTTTGTCCTTTATGTACAGAATAACAAATCAATCCTTTCGCAAATACAATAAATAAGCCGTACTTTTACCTTAAGAAAGAATATTTTAATTAATTAAATGTACTTTCTTTTTAACTATCAGTTTATATGTTGTGTGCTTTTTTTGAAGATACTTGAAGTACAATTTACCACAATAATAAACCTATTCACACACTTTCACTTGTTGATTCTTTTTAAAACTTAAGCAACAGAATGAGAAATATATATATTACCCTGCTCTTATCTGCTATGTTTGTCGGGCTCACCAATGCTCAAAAAACGCTTCCTTGGAAAAAACGCCTCAAAATGGCTCAAGATTTTGAGAAAGCAGGCGATTATTATCAAGCAGCTGTTTATTACGAAGGCATTTATGCTGAAAAAAATGACAAACCAGAATATACTTACAAAGCTGGAAATTGTTACTATGCTTTGCGAGACTATGCTAATACAGTCAAAGCATTAGAACCCGTCAAAGATCAGAATGACTCCTACGACAAACCTGGTTACAAATATGCTTCTGCATTAAAACAAACAGGTCAAGCAGAAAGAGCAAAAGTTGCTTTTGACAAATTCATCAAAAGTTATCCATCAGATAAGGATGATTACAAAGCGCTAAAAGAGGCTTGTGAAAATGAAATCAAGGGTTGTGATTTTGCCTTGAATGAAAAAACACATACCAATGAAGCGATCAAAATAGAGCTGTTGGATGCCAAAATTAACAGTAATAAAACTGAATTTGCACCTATTCCTTTTGATGATAATGTAATTTACTTTTCCTCTTTGGCAACGGGTACAGCGAAAGTATACCGCTCTCAACGTAGTGGTGAAAACTGGACTCGTCCACAAGTTCCTCAAATATTTGAGGGAAAAATGGCTAAACCTCACTTTGGAAATGGTACGTTTACAGAAGATAATGAACATTTTTATTTTACACAGTGTGATTTGCCAGATAGAAAGCCTTCTTGCGCCATTTATGTGATGAATAAAATTAGCGCTGAAGAGTGGTCTGACCCTATCATGCTACCAGATTACATCAACGAAGAAGGCGCCAACACCACACATCCTTATGTTGTGACGACAGATGATAAAGAAATTTTGTACTTCGTTTCTGACCGTGAAGGCGGTCGTGGAGGTTTAGATATTTGGTTCACAACTCGTGCTGTTGGTAGTTCTAGTAATAATTTTACACTGCCTAAGAATTTGGGAAGAAATATCAATACTTCTGGAGATGAGATTACCCCTCATTATGACAAAGCAGAAGGAATCTTATATTTTAGCTCTGATGGTCGTGTTAGTGCTGGTGGCTTGGATATTTTTAAGTCTAAAGGAGAAAAATTACAGTGGGAAGTAGCTCAAAATTTAGGATTCCCCTTGAACTCTTCCGCAGATGACCTTTATTACACGGTAAGTGAAGCACATGGTGGGGGATATTTTGTCTCTAACCGATTGTTAGCACCCAAAAAATCAGCGACAACAGATGATGATATTTTCTACTTTGGAGAGAATAAAATTGTGGTTACAATTAGTGGTATGGTCACGGATGCAAATTACCCTGACAATGGAGCATTATCAGAAGTAAATATCAAATTATTTAATGAAGATGAGTTGGTAGAAGAGCGTATGCTGTCTATTGCTGAATATCGTTTTAAATTAGCTCCAAAGAAACAATACACGATTGAAATATCTAAAGAAGGTTATAATCTAGCTAGTTTTGATGTCAATACTAGTGATTTTGTACACTCTGAAGACGTTATTAAAGATGTTGCCTTAGAAACACCTACGGTAGAAACAGAGGAAGTAGACTGGGATGCTGTCAAAGCAAGAATTGTTCCTCCCGAATACAATTCTAGAGACAATCCATATTCTTTCCCTGACGAGCCAATTGACCCAATTACTGGAGAAGCTTATGAAGGTCCTTATCTAGAAATTTATAATGAAATCAAAGAAGATGTAGCTGACCTATCGACAGAAAGTAAGGTTTACTACGATGGTCCCGATGGAGAACTATTGCCTTTTATGGGAGAAGTTATTGGTGAAATAGATCCTCCTGTTGAGGAACCACCAGTTGAAACTATAATTGATGATCCTAGAGATATAATTTATCCAGTGGATGATCTTGCTCCCGAAGGCACCGTTTACATCATTCAAGTAGCAGCGGTTCGTCGTTACAAGAGTTACAAATACGAAGACTTGGAAGCTGTTGGGAAATTAGCTTTTGAAGATATTGATGATGGCATTCGTCGAGTTTTGGTTGTTCCTAATGAATTAACAGACGATGGATTAGAGGGTTTCAAATCAAAAGGAGATGCACTGAATACACTTTCTTATGTTATGAATAATACTCGATTTGAGAATGCTTTTGTTATCAAAGTAGTTAATGGAGAACGTGTTGGAGATGGATTCCGTGGTTGGGACGAGCCAGAAGATGGCACTTCTGAAACATTTGATGAAGAAGATGACCTTAATGAAGATTACGAAGGTTTTTAAATTAATTTAAAATAGAATAATTGTTAGAGTTTCAGATTTGGAAGACCGCCTTGTAATTTATTCTGGGCTATCCGAAATCTGAAACTTTCAAATTTAGGGCATGTAATTTATTTTTTAGTATAAATATTACATGGATTGAAAGAACTTATTCTCTTTTTCAATCAAGTCTAAACAACGTTCAAATATATTTGAACAAATGACTTTCCTAACAAAGAATTTACAGAATGAAAATACTACATTTTACTTTGTTTATCGTTTTTATCCTTTCCTCTAACTTTGTTGATGCACAAAACCAACTACCTTGGAGAAAACGGGCTAAAATGGCAGCTGATTTTGAAAAAAGTGGAGACCTCTACCAAGCTGCTGTTTATTATAGAGGTGTTTATGAAGAAAAAAATGATAAGCCTGAATACAGCTTCAAAGCTGGACGATGTTTTTTAAATTTGAGAGATTATGAAAATGCTGTTACTTCTTTGGAAGTTGTTAAAGATGATAATAATAATTCCAAATACGACAAACCAGGGTATAAATATGCCTTAGCATTAAAACAAACAGGTGCTGCCAACAAAGCTAAAGAGGCATTTAATAGTTTTCTGCTGAGCTATCAAGGTGATGACAAAGAATTGTTTCGAGAATTTGTTGAGAACGAACTTAAAGGTTGTAATTATGCCTTAAAAGCACAGCAGTACACCAACCCTGCTGTCAATATTGAACATCTTAGTCCTAAGATAAATAGTGCCAAAACAGAGTTTGCCCCCATCCCTTTTGCCAATGACGTTTTATACTTTTCTTCGACCATAAAAGGAGTAGCAAAAATTCATCGAACGGTAAAACAGGCAGATGGATGGGTTCGTCCACAAGTACCTTCGATTTTTTTAGGAAAAATGGAACGAACTCATTTTGGAAACGGCTCTTTTACGCAAGATGGCAATCGTTTTTACTTTACTCAATGTGACATTATAGAAGGTAAACCTCAATGTGCTATTTATTTAATGGAAAACTTAGGCGATGGTCAATGGTCTAAACCTTTAATCCTCCCCGATTATATCAATCCAGACAATGCCAATACGACACATCCTGTTGTTGTTACATCTGACGATCAAGAAATTTTATACTTTGCTTCCAACCGAAAAGGTGGAAAAGGAGGTTTGGATTTGTGGTATACTACTCGACCGATTAATAGTAATACCAAAAGCTTTACGTTGCCCAAAAATCTAGGAAGAAATGTGAATAGTATTGGAGATGAAATCAGTCCTTTTTATCACAAACCAACAGGAACACTTTATTTTAGCTCTAATGGTCGTGTCAGTGCTGGAGGTCTAGATATTTTTAAATCTAAAGGCGAAAAACTCCAATGGGAGGTGGCACAAAACTTAGGGTTTCCAATCAACTCGGCAGCAGATGATTTATATTATACCATCAGCGAAGCGCATGGGGGTGGTTATTTAGTCTCTAATCGCCCTTTTGAACCAGAGCGTTCGACAACAACAGATGACGATATTTTCTACTTTGGTATTGAGAATATAGAACTAGCCATTTCTGGTGCCATTCGAGATTCAGATTACCCTGAACGAGGTTTGCTTAAGGACCTTAATATTAAGCTCTTTCAGAAAACAAGTATGGGAGACGAAGAGTTAATTGATGAACAAATGTTAGCTGTTGGAGAATATGAATTCAAAAATCTAGAACCCAATACTTCTTATATCATTTCTATAGAAAAAGAAAACTTCCAAGTCGCTATTTTTCCTTTTACAACAGGCAGTGAGTCCGAAGGAATTACCAACGACATTGAACTTATTGCTCGAACCGATATTGTTTTGCCACCAAGAGTTGATCCTCAAGATATTCGTTATTACATCATGGCAAAAAGTTATAACTCAAACAGTAATGCTTATCAATTGCCTCTTGATCCTATTGATCCTAATTTAGGGATTGAATATACAGGAGATACGCTTAAGATTTTTTACGAATTAGATGCCATTGCTGGCTTGGGAGATTCTCGCAAATTATATTATAAAGAGGGTAACCCTCAACCTTATCATGAACCTATAATTGCCAAAAAAGAAGATACGGAAGAGATTCCTATTTTACCCGGTCCATATCCTCCTAGCCAAATCACACCACCTTCAGTCGTTTATAAAATTCAAGTTTCTGCTGTTCGAAAGTTTAGAGCAGACAAGTATGAGGTTCTAAAAGAAATTGGACGTTTGTCTACAGAAAAAACAAGTAGTGGACTTCAACGAATTTTGGTCGTCAGCAAAGAGACCAACAAAGAAAATATTGATGGCTTCAAACGAAAATCAGATGCTTTAAATGCACTTTCTTATGTATTAAATAGCTCTAATTTTGATTATGCCTTTGTCATTAAATATATTGACGGAGAACGTGTTGGAGAAGGTTTTCGTGGATGGAATGAAGAAGAAGGTTTAGATACAGATACAAAACCTGATGGGCGTATTCCTAAAGATGTTTATGAAGGTTTTTAGCCTCTTAATATAAGAATGTTGCTTGTCAAAATTTGACAAGCAACATTTGTTTCTTTATACTTCTAAAAATAATAAAATGGAGCTATTTATTTTCTTCATCTGATATTAGACGGGTACACAAACAATCCTCACATTCTTGCAATGTTTCAAAAGGAGCAATATCTCCTTCATGAATATATGACTCACATTGGCGAGTGTCTTTATTAAAATAATACTTATACTCTGCCCCCGTTCCACACCATCCCATCATTGGTTCTAGTCTACAATTCTCTTCACACGGATCAATCCCACACTCTATTATTCCTATTTCCTTTTTTTCACAACTAGCAAAACATACTATCAATCCGAGTATTACAAGAATAATACTTAACTGTTTTTTCAACATAATAATTTGATTTTGTTATTAGATAATGTATTCTACTTATTTATATCCTCTTTTTTTAAGAAAGGTTGCCTCCCTCCTTTTTTTTAACCGTTTTTTTTAGAGAACATACGATGGAGCAAAATTGAAACGAATGTGATCAGAACAAAAAAGCAGAGGCTGTCTGATTTTTATTTTCAGACAGCCTCTGCAAAAGAAATTTGCTTTACTGCATATTCCCCAATAAATCTTTTATTACAAATAAAGATAAAAAGGAATTAAGATAAATACAATGGCTAAACTTCCTAAAATCAAGCCAAAAAAATTAACAATTTTCATTCTCCTATCGCCACTTTTTAGATATTTCCATCCAAAGAAAAGACCTATTAAAGCCAATAATAAAATAAAAATCTTGACTTCAAAACCAGTCGAAACAATTGAAACACCTATATCTTCTCGTTCTCTGATAACTCTCAATAAGTATAAATTCATTTGTATGCCTAAAGAAAAAACAAAACTCAATACTCCAAAGAATAAATTCCCAATTAGGTACAAAAATGGCTTCCAATTCCTTTTGGGAGCAAGCTTCTCTTGATCCAATACAATAATAGGTTCATTTGATTTCACTACAATTCTAACTTTAAAGTTTCTCCTTCCAAAAATTGTCCTTTAGAAGCTGTAA
>ENA-ORXM01003729-ORXM01003729.1-marine-metagenome-genome-assembly--contig:-NODE-3729-length-14591-cov-3.540030_pt1 | contig 14591 bp, 12 predicted proteins | sample MGYA00237867_ERZ511480 | MGnify/ENA primary metagenome ERZ511480 (study PRJEB26309, sample SAMN06266103) | marine metagenome | isolation source: Algal blade | place: United Kingdom:Sidmouth, United...
TGCGCGCTGAGGCTTTGGCGCGGCAGGGCAAGTTTGAACAGGCTGAAAAGGCCGCCAAGCAGAGCGGCGATGCTGCTGTCACGGCGCATGTTGCCGGGCTAAAACATTGGGCCGATAATGAACCATGGGAGGCGCGGGAGGCGTTGGAGACAGCCTTTGCCGCTACGCCTGATAACACGCGGCTTGCGCTTGATGTTGCGCGGGCGCGAACCGAATTGGGGCTGTTTCCTGAAGCACGCGCAGCAATAGCGCGCGTTGCCAAGGCGCAGCCGAAGAATATGCTCGCCCCGTTAATGCTGGGCATGGTGGAAATGCAGGCGCGCGAATTTGATGCGGCTGGCACTGCCTATGCCGCTGCGCTGAAAATCGCGCCAAGCAGCGTTGATGCGTTGTTGGGCCAGGCGCAGGCGCTGTATGCCAACGCCGATTATGCGGGCGCGGAGAAATCAATCATCGCCCTGCCCCGTGACGTTGCGATGCGCCCCGAAATACAGATGCTTGCCGGCAAAATCGCAGTGCAGAAAAAAGATTTGGTGAATGCCAGACGCCATTTCGCGAATGCGGGTGCGCAGGTCGAAAATGATGTCGAGGCGCAGTTCCTGCTTGCTGCCGTCCATGCCGAGGGCGGGCGGCATCACAAGGCGGTGCAGCTGCTGGAAACTGCTGTTGCGGCGCGGCCCGATCTGCCTGAATATCACGCCGCGCTGATCCGCGCATACCGCGCCACGGGGGATGAGGCCGCCGCCCTGCGCAAGCTGGCGCAAGTGCCAGAAGGCCTGCGCGATGCCAAGGAATTGCGCGGGCTTTAGCGCGCAGCCGCTGACGTTTCAGACGGGGCCTTCTACGCAGCGCATCATTGCACACTAACTCACGCAAAAACCGCCCCTCCCATTACGGGAAGAGCGGTTGTTTCGCAGTCGCTATATCCGCCGGGGATTTCGCCCGGCGAAATGGTAGCTATTATTCGGCTGCTTTGGCCGCTTTGCGCCGGCGATACGCCAATGCTGCTGCGCCTGCGCCAAACAGAAGGATCATGCCCGGTGCCGGAACATCGGTTCCGCCGGTGCTTCCGCCGCCAGTGCTGGTGGTGCCGCCGGTCGAGCCCGAAGATGTCGACGAGCTGCTGGTTGCAGGTGGGAAATACTGGCCGATCGTGGTGATGTAATCGCCATAACGCGCTGGGTAGCCCCAATAAGACCACAGATTTGTGCGGCCACTATCCTTGATCTTCAGTTTCTGCGTATGCGATGGATTGTCGTAATATTTCCGGCCGTTTACGACGCGGTATCCTTGCAGATCACTCAGCACGAACATCGCAGTTGGATTGGCACCGCCGGTAAAGCTACCGATATCGTTGCTTTTGAAATTTACGTTGATCTTGTTCCCGATCAGCGTTCCGCTGTTCGTTGCAGTGTTCAATTGCAGAATATCGCCATTGGTCTGTTTGTATTTGTAAACCGTTGCACTAGCCGGTGTGGCAGCAGCAAGCGTGGCGGCAGCGGCAATCGCAGCGGCGGTGAAAATCTTTTTCATAGGTATTCCCCTTGTAGTGTTACTCGTTAAAATTCGTATTTCAAAGACGCGTCTTAGCGCCCGTTATTCGCCACGATATCCACGGCGGTTCCGCCGCCGGGTGCGGCATTGAATGTGATGAAGAACGCGCCATCGTCATTATTGCGCACGCCGCCCATCGAATGTTCGCCAGCGCGGATTTGATACTCGGCGGAAAAGCCGGATTTCTTGGCGCGGGTGTAGTAATAATCGACAACATTCTGCATTTTTGCCGAAGTGGTGAAGGTGGCCACGCGAATGTCGCAAAGCCCGCCGTCAACACCGCCGGCTTCCCTGATCCGGCCCTTTGGATAGACCGGAAATTCGGGTGGCATCCGGGCGGCCCAGCGTGCGCCATATTGCATTTTGGCGTTGCAGGTGCCTTTGCCGCGGCTTTGTGCCTGATCATCGGCAAGTCCGCCCAGCGTTGTGGCGCGTTGATCGCCGCAGGATTTGCAGTCTTCTGCTGCAACCACGGTAGGTTTCGGCGCCCGCATCAATGTTGCACTGTTCAGCTCCTGTATCGACGCTGTCGTCGATCCGGTGCCGCCTGCCATGCCGGTATCGGCGGGCATCTTTCCGTTAAGCGGCGCCTCGGCCTCTTTCACGGTTGTCATATTCGAACTGTCGGTTAATTCTGGATCGACAAGAATACGGTCGCCCAGTGCCTCATTCATTTCGGGATCGCTGCTTTGGCCGGCGAGCTTTTGATCAAGCTGCGCCACGGCCTCTTCATTGTCGATATCGTCGCCGCAGCCAGACAGCCCGAGTGGCAGGGCAATAGCTGCAGAAGCGAGTAGGATATTCCTGAAGATGTGATGCATAATGTATGCTCCAAGTGACGTGTTGCCATTACAACTGCACCGGCTCCTTAGGCTTGACCACCCATATAGATGGTTAATCCAGCGAATTTCCCGCGCGTTTACCACCACGTTACAATCCTTGTGTCAGAGCGGGACAGAGGCGATCAGGAAGTGTTAACGCAAAAACGCGAAATGGCGGCAAGTGTAGCAAAAACGGGGCGGTCGGCGTGGAGGCGATTCGCACGATAATAGCGATTCGGCGGTTTTAAAGCCGCCGCTGTATATAGCGCATTTGATTGCGCCGGGGCTGCTCCATGGTTAGGCTATGTGCGAACCTTTAAGGCGGAGAGACATATGGATTTAGGATTGGCGGGCAAATCGGTGGTTGTGACAGCGGGCAGCCAGGGGATCGGGCTGGCGGCAGCGAAAAGCTTTGCCGCGGAGGGCGCATCAGTCACGATATGCGCGCGCGGGAAAACCGCTTTGGAGGAAGCTGCACAGCAGATCAAAGGCTGCGAGGCGCTGACCGCCGATGTCACCCGGCCAGAGGATATCGATAAAGTTATCGCCGCGGCACGCGCGCGTTTTGGCAAGGTGGATGTGCTGGTGAACAATGCAGGTGGCCCGCCGCCGGGCGCGTTTGAGGATCTGGACGACAGCGCATGGCAGGCCGCGGTCGAATTGACGCTGATGTCGGCCATTCGCTGCACCCGCGCTGTGCTGCCCGATATGAAAGCGCAGAATTGGGGCAGGATCATCAACATATCATCCTATGGGGTGAAGCAGCCTGTGCCGGGCCTGACGCTATCGAACAGCATCCGTATGGCCGTGATGGGCTGGGCGAAAACATTATCATCGCAAATCGGCGCGTATAATATCACCGTCAATACGGTATGCCCCGGCTGGACACGCACGGCCAGAGCGATGGGCATGATTGAAAAGCTCGCCAGTGACGGCGGCATATCTGTGGAACAGCAGGAACAGGCGATGGCTGCCGGCATTCCGCTGCGCCGTGTGGGTGAGGCAAACGAGGTGGGTGATCTGGCTGTTTATCTGGCATCGGATCAGGCCGCCTATATCACCGGCACCGCAATACAGGTCGATGGCGGTATTACGCAGGGATATGCCTGATGCGTAAGGTGATAAATCCCGACAGTATATTCGATCCGTCCGCCTTTGCCTATTCGCAGGGCGCGATCACAGACGGCAGCCGCATGCTGCATATCGCCGGGCAAGCGGCACTCGATACGCAGGCGCAGATCGTGGGCGAGGACATCACCACGCAGACGCGGATCACATTGGCCAACCTGTCGGCCATTCTCGCAAGTCAGGGCCTGTCGCCCGCCCATTTGGCGAGCATCCGGATATATATCGTCGATCTGACCGAGGAGAAGCTAGGGCTGGTCGTGGCCGAACTACACCGGTTTTACGGCGAAGCTGCGCCTGCCCCTAACACCGTGCTGGGCGTATCGGCGCTCGCGCTCGATGGCCTTCTGGTGGAGATTGACGGCATGGCTGTGTTTAATTGAAGCGGTTTGCTCCAGCAGCTGGCACCTTAACGGTTCATCGTAATGGGCCATATCCTCGCCATTGCTGCAACGGCAACAATATCCAGCCGGCGGCGAAACGCCACACTATAGCGCGGGGATTTATGCGAAAGATATTTTTCTGGGTTGCGCGGAAATTTCCACTGGCAATGCCGCGATAATATCGCCATCGGCCTGCACCGGCAGCGGCACGGCAGTTTCATGTCCCGCGCGTATGATCACGTTACGGCATTCTATCGTGATCCATTGCGATGCTGCCAATTTTCGCGAGATCACAACTGCGGCTATCAACCGAATGAAATCACGCCGCCGCGCCTTTGGCAAAATCAGCAATGACAATGTCGGGCGCGATACGCTGGCCGTAGGTGATAGCGACCATGGCCCGGCGAAAAAGCGGCCTTTCAGCACATAAGCTGCTTCGCCCGTATATGTCGTGTCATCCGCGCGGATGGACAGTGCGTCACGTCGCCATGACAGCAACTGCTGCGCAAAGGCCACGGCATAGGCCGCGCGGCCCGCAATACGCTTCAGCCGCAATGACACGCGCTGCACCGACAAAGCATCCGGCCCTACCGAGGCACAGGCCATGAAAGCATGATCGTTCAGGCTGGCGATATGATGTGTCCGCACGGGCAGGCCGCTGGCTATCCGATCGGCCATATGGACGATGTTGCGCCGGTATCCCGCCTCCCGCGCCACCAGATTTACGGTGCCCAGCGGAAACTGGCTGAACACCACATCGCGGGGATCATCATGATGCGCGCGGATTACGTCGCGCAGCGTGCCATCACCGCCAATAATGCAGATATGCTGACATGTGGCGGACAATTCCAGCAGCTGCGCCGCGCGGCTATCGCATTGCTGCACCTTGCATCCGCGCGCGGTTAACGCTGCAGAAAAATCGCGCAGCAATTTGGCGCTAAAGCTCCCTGCCGCAGGGTTATATGCCAGCAAAACATCCATCAGCTCGCTATGTATATTACCCCGATAGTTGCCGCTACTGTGATCTGTCAACGCGGCTGACGGCGCATTACACCGGGCCGTCGAGCATGACAGTCTTCGGCTCCAGATAGGGCCGCAACCCTACCAATCCGCCTTCACGCCCAAGGCCGGATTGTTTGAACCCGCCAAAGGAAATCGCGAAGCTGGCCTTCATTCCGTTCTGGCCGAACGTGCCAGCACGCACGCGGCGCGCCACTTCAAATGCCTTCGCATTGTCATTGGTATAGACTGCGCCAGCCAGCCCATAGGGCGAATCATTGGCAATGCGGATCGCGTCTTCTTCATCATCGCAAGGAATGACGCATAACACGGGCCCGAATATTTCCTCCTGCGCAATGGCCATGTGGTTATCGACATTGGCAAATACCGTGGGTTCAAAATAATATCCGATGTCCAGATGCGCCGGCCGTTTTCCGCCCGCCGCCAGCGTCGCCCCTTCAGCCACGCCTTTTTCGATATAACCCTCGATCTTCTCCAGCTGCGATTTTAGCGTAATCGGGCCCAGTTGCGTGTCCGGATCATACGGGTTGCCGATAGTGACGCTTTCAATCGCCGTTGTTAGATACGCGACAAATTCATCATGCCGATCGCGCGATACAATCACCCGCGTCAACGCTGCGCAATTCTGCCCGTTGAGCACGGTGATCGCCCCGGCCAGGCTGTCCGCCGCAGTTTTCAAATCATAATCATCGAGCACGATGGCCGCTGATTTGCCGCCCAGTTCCAATGTGACCCGCGCAATACGATCGGCACATACAGCGGCGATCCGCTGCCCTGTCGCGACGCTGCCGGTAAAGCTCACCTTATCGACAAGGGGGTGCCGCACCAAATGATCGGAGGCATCGCGGTCGGCCACGATCAGGTTGATGACACCGTCGGGAAATCCTGCCTCATCCGCGCATTGCGCAATCAGATAGGCTTCAACCGGGGTTTGCGGCGCAGGCTTCATCACCACCGTGCAGCCCGCCACCAACGCGGGGCCGATCTTCGTCATCATCGATGCCAACGGGGCATTCCACGGCGCAATCGCCGCCACAACGCCCACCGGTTCGTGCACCAGCATATTGCCGCTGCCTTCGGGCGGATGCTGCTCGACAAATTCAAACGTCTTCGCCTGGTCGATCGAACGATCCACCGCGGACACCGCATATTCCAGAGATCCGGCCGCCATCGACGTGATGACGCCGGTTGTTTCAATCCATGCAGTGGCGAAATCCTGTGACCGGGTGCGCATGATCGCTGCGAATTTCTGCAATATCTCCGCGCGCTCAATTGGCGTCATCCGCGGCCATGGCCCGCCCGCAAACGCCTCATGCGCAGCTTTCACGGCCCGGTCGGCATCCTCTGGCGCGGCTTCTGCGACGCTGCAAATAATCTGTTCGGTAATCGGCGACACGACATTGATCATCCGGTCAGTCGATGGCGCCGTCCATTTCCCGCCGATATACACTGAACCGAAATGGGTTTGATCGATAGTGTCGGCGCGCGTTTGATGGCTCATACAATGTCCTGAAAAATATAGATTTGGCGGATTGCCCGGAGTTTGCGAAATACCGGACAAGTCTTACCATCGCGGTCGCCACGCAATAGGCCGGTTTTTGCGCAATGCCCGCTGTCCGGATATTATCGCGCCAATCGCGTCTGGCCAATCGCGTCTGGATTGTATCCCGCGCACACCTGCACAATACGCGTACCGATCTATGTCAGTCGCGCTGTAGCAGTTCGATCATGCACATTTTATTTTGTCAGTGTGGAAGAGCAGACGCTGCTACTTGACGACGCCGCGATAGCTTACGCTTCCCGAATTGCCGGGTGCGATGGCATCAGCAAAGTTCCAGCGCACATGCGTTACATCGGCGTGCGTCGCGTTGCGGGTCACATCCTGGCTGCGGGCATCGCTGATCTTGGCGCCGGTATCGTCATCATAAACAGCTGGCTCCTCGATCCGTTCGGTGATGGTCAGCTCGCCCAGCTTGCCGAAAGTCTTGCCGCCATCAGCAGACACGACAGCCCAGTCTTCGGCCGCTTCAACAAAGCGGATCGCGCCGGGCATCGGGTTTGTCGCGCGAAAACCGGTGGCCGGTTCTGCGCTGCTGTTAACGTAGGATATTGTAAAGACAATGGTATCGCCAGGCACGATGATAACGTCATCGGGCGTTTTTAACACGGCGAGATCGCTGCCGTCGGCGGCTTTTTCAATCCGTTCGACCATGGCTTTGCTGGACAGTTTGACGCTCTGTGCTGCAGGGGCTGCCTGAGCATAGGCTTGCGTACTGCTGGCCAATGCAAGCGCGGAGCCGGATATCGCTGCTGCTGCCAAAGCGGTTGCATAAGCGAGGTTCTGAACGAAGTTGCGTGGCCAGTTATTTGTCATGATGCGTCCCGTATTGTCCTTGCGACCCCTTCGTCCAAGGGGCCTTCCTGCACATATATCGCGCATGATGGTTAACAGGCGGTAAAGGCGCGGGGGTATTGATGCCTACTCGCATCCTGCGATAACGCGGTTCTCTACCTCAAATCCCCGATAGCGTCTTCACTTCGTCCAGCACGCGGCGCTGCCCTGCGCTCCGCCCCCCCTGTCCTGCACCATTGCCTCTATTGCGCCCCTGCGCTAAAGCCTCGCTGAACCTGATTCATCAATTGTTTTGCATGCCGTATCGGCTGTTCTTCAAGACGGTTGAGACTACCACTTTCAAACGGAGTTTTTTATGACAGCCACTGGCAATGACACCCTCGGCACCCGCGATATATTGGATGTGAACGGCACCAGCTATGCTTATTATTCGCTGGCGAAGGCGGCGGAGAAGCTGGGGGATATTTCCCGGCTGCCCTATACGTTGAAAGTGCTGCTGGAAAATATGCTGCGGTTTGAGGATGATGGCTTTACCGTTTCCAAGGATGATGCACAGGCAGTCGTCGATTGGCAGAAGGATGCGCGCAGCGATGCGGAAATTCAGTATCGCCCTGCCCGCGTATTGATGCAGGATTTCACCGGCGTTCCTGCCGTAGTCGATCTGGCCGCGATGCGCGACGGGATCAAGGCGCTGGGCGGTGATGCAGAGAAAATCAATCCGCAGGTGCCGGTGCATCTCGTGATTGATCACTCTGTCATGGTCGATGAATTTGGCACGCCGCAGGCCTTTGCCAATAATGTCGCGCTGGAATATCAACGGAATATGGAACGCTATGAATTTCTGAAATGGGGATCGAAGGCGTTTGACAATTTCTCCGTTGTGCCCCCCGGCACCGGCATTTGCCATCAGGTGAATCTGGAAAATATCGCAAAGGCGGTATGGTCATCAAAAGACAAGGATGGCAATCTTGTCGCCTATCCTGACACATGCGTGGGCACCGACAGCCATACGACGATGATCAACGGTCTGGGCGTTCTGGGCTGGGGCGTTGGCGGAATTGAGGCAGAAGCCAGCATGCTGGGCCAGCCGGTCAGCATGCTTATCCCCGAAGTCGTCGGTTTCAAATTGTCCGGCAAGCTGGGCGAGGGAATCACCGCGACCGATCTGGTGCTTACCTGCGTGCAGATGCTGCGCGAAGTGGGCGTAGTGGGCAGCTTCGTTGAATTTTACGGGCCGGGCCTGAAAGATCTGTCGCTCGCTGACCGCGCGACAATTGCCAATATGGCGCCTGAATATGGCGCGACATGCGGATATTTCCCGATTGATGAAAAGACGCTCGAATATCTGGAACTCACTGGCCGGAGTAAGGACGAGATTGATCTGTGCGAAGCCTATGCACGCGAACAGGGATTCTGGCGCTACGACGAAACGACCAAGGATGCGGTCTATACCAAGACGCTGGAACTTGACATCAGCAGCGTTGTGCCATCACTTTCTGGGCCGAAACTGCCGCAGCAGCGCGTGTCGATGGCCGATCTTGATGAAAGCTTCAACAGCGACATTACCAAAGTATTTGCCGCCGATGATGCGCATAAACGCGTAGCCGTAACGGGCGAAGATTTCGATCTGGGCCACGGTGATGTAACCATTGCGGCGATAACAAGCTGCACGAACACCTCTAATCCCAGCGTGCTGATCGCTGCCGGGCTTGTTGCAAAGAAAGCGCGCGAACGCGGGCTTCAGCGTAAGCCTTGGGTGAAAAGCAGCCTTGCTCCGGGAAGCCAAGTGGTGACCGATTATCTCAATAAAGCGGGATTGCAGGACGATCTCGATTATCTTGGTTTTAACCTGGTAGGTTATGGCTGCACCACATGTATTGGCAATTCCGGTCCGCTGGCACCTCCGATCTCTCAAGCGATCAATGACAATGGGCTGGTCGCGGCATCGGTGCTGTCGGGCAACCGCAATTTTGAAGGCCGCGTGTCACAGGATGTGAAGGCAAACTATCTCGCATCGCCGCCGTTGGTGGTGGCCTACGCGCTGAAAGGCACGGTGCGCGAAGATATGTATAACACGCCTATCGGGCAGGGCAGCGACGGCGCGGATGTGTATCTGAAGGATATATGGCCATCGAATGATGAAGTGCGCGAGGCGATGGGCGGCGCGGTAAACCGTGAGATGTTCATCAGCCGCTATGCCAATGTGTATGACGGCGATGCGATGTGGCAGGATATCGACGTGACCGGCAGTGACACCTATCAATGGCCCGCCGGATCGACCTATGTGGCGAACCCACCCTATTTCGACGGCATGGAAATGACGCCAGCGCCTGTGAGCGATATTGTCGATGCAAAAACGCTGGCAGTGCTCGGCGATAGTATCACGACCGATCACATCTCGCCCGCTGGTGCGATAAAAGAGGATAGCCCTGCCGGGGAATATCTGAAAAATCATCAGGTCAGCAAGGCGGACTTCAACAGCTATGGCAGCCGCCGCGGAAATCACGAAGTCATGATGCGCGGGACATTTGCGAATATCCGCATCAAGAACGAAATGGCTGACGGAAAAGAGGGCGGCTACACCAAGTATAACGGCGAAATCATGCCGATCTACGACGCTGCTATGCGGCACAAGGCCGACGGCAACGATCTTGTCGTTATCGGCGGCGAACAATATGGCACCGGCTCCTCACGCGATTGGGCAGCGAAGGGCACCAATCTGCTCGGCGTTCGTGCTGTGATTGTTGAAAGCTATGAACGGATCCACCGTTCGAACCTTATCGGCATGGGCGTTCTCCCGCTAGAGTTTGCCGATGGCGCGGACCGCAATGTGTTGAGCCTTGATGGCAGCGAAACCTTTACTATCAAGGGCGTCGCCACATTGAAACCACGTCAGGAAGTCGAAGTTGAAATGACCCGCGCGGATGGCTCTACAGCCACCTTCAATACGCGGTGCCGTATCGATACTGCGAATGAGATGGAATATTTCCTCAACGGCGGCATCTTGCAATATGTGCTCCGCGATCTCGCGAAATAGGCGGTGTAGGCTTAACCTATGAACACCGGTCTGCCCGAAACGCCAACTGCGGGCGGACCGGAAACAAACCCGGCCGCTACACCTGCCGATCCGATTCAGCAAAGCTGGACCAATCTGCGCCATTGGTGGCGCAATGTGGTATGCCGCGACGTGGATCAACTCGCTGTCGTTCAAAAGGTTAAGGACGAAAGCGGGATTAGCGCCCGTTACATATTTCTGACATGCATGTCGGCAGGTATCGCCATACTGGGGCTGATCCTCTCATCGCCTGCGGTTGTTATCGGGGCGATGTTGTTAAGCCCCCTGATGGGCCCGATACTCGGCGCTGGATTTGCGCTTGCCACGGGCGATGCGAATTGGCTTCGGCAGTCTGCAAAGGCACTGTTTGTTGGCACGATCTTCGCCATTCTGTTTTGCGCCTTAATCGTCCTGATGTCTCCGCTGCAAACAGTGACCAGCGAAATCGCTGCGCGCACGCGGCCCAACCTGTTTGATTTGCTGGTGGCTTTGTTTTCGGCGTTGGCGGGTTCTTATGCGATGATCCGCGGACGCGAAGGCACGATCGTGGGCGTTGCGATTGCCACCGCATTGATGCCGCCATTGGCCGTGGTTGGTTTCGGGCTAGCCACAGCAAACTGGGCGGTATTTGGCGGATCACTTTTGCTGTTCATAACGAACCTGATGACGATCGCGTTGACCGCTGCGGTAATGGCGCGGCTCTATGGATTTCGCACGGCGCTGTCGGCCAAACAAAGCATGTTGCAAAATGCGTTTATTCTGCTCTGCTTTATTGCGCTGGCGGTGCCGCTGGGCATATCGTTGAAACAGATTGCATGGGAGGCGAATGCCGCGCGTCAGATTAACGGCATTATCAAAAACCAGTTCGATGACCGCGCGCGTATTTCGCAGATGGATATTGCATTTGATGCACAACCGGTCCGGGTAAGCGCATCGGTGCTTACGCCCGAATTTCGCGCCGGCGCGGAAGCGGCCAGTATGGAATTGCTGGCCCGCGATTTGGGCGAGCCGATCCAAATAAATATCGATCAATTCCGCGTGGGAACCGGTGACGGAGAGGCCGATGCAGCCCAGCTAGCCGCCGCCAAAGCGCAGGAACAGGCCATCGCTGACGAGCGCAAAATGACGCAGTTGGGTGAGCGGCTTGCATTGGTCGCAGGTGTGGAACCTCAAGATGTGCTTATTGACCGGGCAAACCGCCGTGCCGTGGTGAAGGCACGCCCGCTTGGCGGAGCATCGCTCGAGACATATTTAGAATTGGAAACGCGTGTCGCGGCGCTTGAACCCAAATGGAAAATTGTTGTCGAACCGCCTGCTCTGCCGTTGCCCGCGATTGCAATGCGCGATGGCGAACTTACCGATGCGGGGAAGAAAGCATTCACGCTCGCCAGTTGGGCAGCTTCGCGCATCGATAGCCCGATCGGCATAAATGGCAGTGACGAAGATAGCGAATTGCTGATCAAAATGTTCGCAAGCAACAAGGCAAAAGCGTTGCGCAAAAAGGCTTTGCCATTGCGCGCCGATGCCGTCAGCCTCGGTTGGCTGGCCCCTGACGAAGCGGCGCAGTGACCACGACAATTAGCCGCGAAATTGCGCTTGTAATTCCAGCATCGCCATCGCGGCTTTTGCAGCCGCGCCGCCCTTGTCTTTTTGCGCAGGATCGGCCCGCGCGATGGCCTGTGCTTCATCTTCGGTGGTGATGATCCCGTTGCCAATCGCAATACCATCCATCGTCAGCGCCATGATGCCGCGCGCGCTTTCACCGGCCACAATTTCAAAATGATATGTTTCGCCGCGGATCACTACGCCGATCGCAACAAAACCGTCGTAACGCTGCGCTTCGGCGGCCAGCGCAATGGCGCCGGGAATTTCAAGCGCACCCGGAACAGTAAGCACATCCGCGGTATGGCCAGCGGCGGCCAACGCAGCCTTTGCACCCTTGATCAACATGTCGTTCAGCCCGTCATAAAAACGCGCTTCAATAATCAGAAATTTTGCCATCTTGTATCTTCTTTCAAACTGGATTGTCGCTGCTGGTTATTTGCCTATTCCGGAATGCGACGCTGGGCCACGACGCTGAGGCCGTAACCTTCCAATCCGACCGGGTTCTGTTCTGAATTGGACAGCAGCTCCATATCCGATACGCCCAGATCAACAAGCATTTGCGCGCCAATTCCGTAATCGCGAAGCTCGCCGGTTTTTGGTTTTTCACGCGCGATTTCCTGCTGCAGATTTTGCGCCGAGCGGGGCATCAGCAATACGATCAGCCCGCTGCCATTATCACCCACCGCTTTCATACTGCGTTGCAATGTGCGTTTGCGCGGGCCGGATTGGCCCAGCACGTCATCAAAGATCGACATGGCATGCATGCGCACCAGCGTCGGCTTTTCAGGATCGACATGGCCTTTCTGCAATACGACATTGGTGGTGTCATCAACCTTGCTGACATAGGTCATCGCCTTCCAATCACCGCCATAATCGGACGTGAAATCGCTCTCGCCGCGTTTTTCCACCAAGTGATCATGCTTCATCCGGTATTCGATCAAATCGCGGATCGTTCCCATTTTCAGCTTATGCATACGGGCAAAGCCGACCAGATCATCCATTCGCGCCATCGTGCCATCGTCTTTCATAATCTCGCAGATCACGCTGGACGGGTTCAATCCCGCCAGCCGCGAAATATCTACGCCGGCCTCGGTATGCCCCGCACGCACCAGAACGCCGCCATCGCGCGCGATTAATGGAAAGATATGGCCCGGCGTCGTAATATCATCCACCGTTTTCGATTGATCGATGGCGACAGAAATTGTGCGGGCGCGGTCGGCGGCGCTGATCCCCGTGGTCACGCCTTCGCGCGCTTCAATACTCGTGGTGAAGGCGGTTTCGTGGCGCGTGCCATTGGCTTTCGTCATCAGATCAAGCTGCAACTGCTCGGTCCGTTTTTTCGTCAGCGTCAGGCAGATGAGACCGCGTCCGTGGGTGGCCATGAAATTTATCGCATCGGGGGTCGCCATTTGCGCGGGGATCACCAAGTCGCCTTCATTCTCCCGGTCCTCGTCATCGACCAGAATATACATCCGCCCGTTGCGCGCTTCTTCGATAATCTCCTCAATCGGGACAAGCGCCGGTGTATCATCATTGGCGAAAAGATAGGCTTCGAGTTTGCGCAAGGTTTCTGCGGTCGGATTCCAATCGGCATCCTCCAGATCACGCAGCGTGTTGGCATGCAGCCCCGCCGCGCGCGCCAAACCTGACTTGGAAAGCCCGCCTTCGGTCACCAGATTGCGCAGCTTTGCGATAAGTTCGCTCGACATTTCATATCTCCAATGTGATTCTTGACGCGCTTTAATCACATCGTAATGTGATGGTCAAACTATAGCATCACAAAAAACTATAAGGGTCGACATCGACGCTAACACGCACCCCGCTTGCAAAGTTCATATCGCCCAGCCAATCGCGGATGATCGCCTGTAATTCGACGCTGCGTTTGGCGTGGATCAACAATCGCTGCCGGTAACGGCCGCGCAGCATGGAAAGCGGCGCAGGGGCCGGACCATAGACATACAGCCCATCGGCCTCGGGCGCGCTGGCGCCAACTATGCGGGCGGCTTCGATAGCTTCTGCCTGATCTTCGGATGATATAATGATGGCGGCAAATCGGCCAAATGGCGGCGCACCGGCGACCTGCCTTTGCGCCGTTTCGGCATCATAGAACGCATCCCGATCACCGGCGACAAGCGCGGATATAACGGGATGTTCCGGGCTGCGCGTTTGCACCAGCACCTGTCCGGGTTTATCGCCGCGCCCTGCCCGTCCCGCGGCCTGCATGATTTGCTGAAACGTCCGCTCGGCAGCGCGCAGATCGCCGCCATCCAGCCCAAGGTCAGCGTCAATCACGCCCACCAGGGTAAGTTCGGGAAAGTGATAGCCCTTCGTCACAAGCTGCGTTCCGACGATAATATCGACAGCCTTGCTCTCGACCATTTCAACAAATTCTGCAGCCTTTGCCGGTGACCACAGCGTATCGGATGTTGCCAGCACGATGCGCGCATCGGGGAACAGTTGCTTCGCCTCATCGCGGATGCGCTCTACCCCCGGACCGCAGGCGACGAGGCTATCCTCCTCGCCGCATTCAGGGCAGGCATCTGGCGGCGGCATTACATGGCCGCAATGGTGGCAGGCAAGCCGCCGAACGAGCCTGTGTTCGACCATCCAGCTAGTGCAATTGGGACATTGAAACCGGTGGCCGCATGTCCGGCACAGCGTGAGCGGAGCATAGC
>ENA-ORXM01003730-ORXM01003730.1-marine-metagenome-genome-assembly--contig:-NODE-3730-length-14590-cov-3.378075_pt1 | contig 14590 bp, 12 predicted proteins | sample MGYA00237867_ERZ511480 | MGnify/ENA primary metagenome ERZ511480 (study PRJEB26309, sample SAMN06266103) | marine metagenome | isolation source: Algal blade | place: United Kingdom:Sidmouth, United...
CAAAAAAGAAATTTTCTGTCCTTGAAGAAAATCAACATATTCTTCTTTGGTAAGTGACTCAGGGGCAACATACAAAAGTTTTGTTATTCCACTCGAAATATCTTCTTTGACTTGCTTTATTTCTGTTTTAGTCAACGACGAATTTAAAACATGGGCGATACCATGTTCTGAAGAAATACCACGAATGGCATCCACTTGATTTTTCATTAAGGCAATAAGTGGAGATACTACGATAGCCGTACCTTCTTGCATTAATGCCGGTAACTGAAAACACAATGATTTTCCACCACCTGTTGGCATAATAACAAAAGTGTTTTTGCCTTGCAGAATACTTTTAACAACTCCTTCTTGAAGACCTTTGAATTCAGAAAATCCGAAATATTTTTTTAGAGCAGTATGTACGTCGAGTTCACTCAAAACCAAACCCTGTTTTTCCATTAAATATAAATTTCATCACTGTAAAGATGTAATAGTTTGAAGGACTTAATATACGGATTAATAAATTTTTAATCGCTATTACTGTGAATTACATCTGTTTTAATCGAATAATTTAGATAAACTTAACTTTACGTAAATTTGTAATCTTAAAGATAAGACATTCTTTATAAAATTCAACTTTTAATTCGTAGTCTACCTTGAGCAACACCAAAGCTATTCTTGATTTAGCGAAGAAAACGATACAAACTGAAAGCGACGCAATTCGCAACCTAAATTCCCTTTTAAACGAAGAATTTGCAGCGGCTGTTTCTTGTATCCTAGCTTCAAAAGGGAGGGTAATTATTACTGGAATTGGCAAAAGTGCCATTATAGCCTCAAAAGTTGTTGCTACTTTAAATTCCACAGGTACACCTGCCATTTTCATGCATGCCGCAGATGCCATTCATGGAGATTTAGGTACTATACAAGAAGATGACGTTGTCATTTGCATTTCAAAAAGTGGAAGCACGCCCGAAATCAAAATGTTGGTTCCTTTAATTAAAAGAGCAAAAAATAAACTTATTGCGATTACCGGTCATAGTGCTTCTCACCTTGCTCAGCAAGCTGATTTCGTGTTGAACACTTTTGTAGAAAAAGAAGCTTGTCCGAATAATTTAGCGCCAACCACCAGTACAACTGCCCAATTGGTCATGGGTGATGCACTTGCCATATGTCTTCTAGAATTAAAAGGATTTAGTAGTAAAGATTTCGCAAAATACCACCCCGGTGGCACCTTAGGAAAGCGTCTTTACTTGCGTGTTGGCGATATTGTTTCTAACAATCAAAAACCTCAAGTAGAAGCAACTAGTGATATTAAAAAAGTAATTGTTGAAATATCAGCAAAAATGCTCGGTGTAACAGCAGTTGTTGAAAATGATGAAATTGTGGGTGTCGTAACCGATGGCGATATCCGTAGAATGCTAAATACATATGATAGTATAAACGGACTCACGGCTAAAGATATCATGAGTATTAACCCAAAAACCATTGAGGTTGATGTACTCGCTATCAAAGCTTTAGCAATGATGCAAGAAAAAAGTATCTCACAATTGTTAGCAGTTGAAGGAAAAAAATACAAGGGTATTGTACATTTGCATAACCTAATCAACGAGGGTATTTTATAATGGCAAAAAAAGCACCCCAATCTCCCGACGAAATGTCGTTTCTAGATCATCTTGAAGAATTAAGATGGCATTTGATACGATCAACTATTGCCGTTGTTATTATAGCGAGTATCACACTTTTAATACCTGAATTTATCTTCGACTCGGTGCTACTCGGACCAAAAAGTATGGATTTTCCCACGTATCGGTTCTTTTGCAAAGTTGGTACTTTCTTAGGTATTGACTCTAATTTTTGTGCTGATGAATTGCCATTGATCATACAAAATCGTGAAATGTCAGGACAGTTTTCGATTTACATATGGACGGCCATTTGGGCTGGGTTTATTATAGGGTTTCCGTATATACTATATGAAATGTGGAAATTCATTAGTCCTGGACTACATCAGAACGAAAAAAAGCATTCCAGAGGATTTATATTTTCCGCTTCCTTATTGTTTTTTAGTGGAGCCTTGTTCGGTTACTATTTAGTTGCACCACTCTCCATTAATTTTCTTGGAACATTTACGGTAAGTGCACAGGTGACCAATAATATTGACATATCATCTTTTGTCGGAACAGTTAGAACTTCGGTGATAGCTTGCGGTTTGATATTTGAGCTTCCAATTATAGTTTATTTCTTAACTAAAATACAAATGTACAAAAGGGTTTTTAATTATTGGGAATTAAAAAATGAGAATTATAAATAAAAGAGCATGTTTCTTTTTCTTTACCGTGATTCAGAGCCTTATAGTGGGTTAAAACAAAGGTAAAACAAATAATTGATCGACTTGTTTTGTAAATCGACATAATTTTACCCTCAATGCACTGTTAATTTTATGGAATTTTTTTTCTAAAACATCTTTTTGTTTTCTATTAATAATTTATACTCAAGTTCTATACAAGTTTATCTCACTCGTATTCTGTTACTTATCAGATATAATAGAAAAAAGCACAGAACTACTATTGTAGGAATTAAATCAAAATAAAGTAAAACAGCAATATATATTATTGAGGTTTTGTAGCTTTTCCTATATTAGGAATAGAAAATAACCAGAATAAGAGTATAAATTTATAAAATCTCTAACTCATAGAAAATTAAAATTATAAAAAAACAGCAATTAGAGAGCTTTGCATCTTTTTACAAGAATGAATTTTAGATCAATTTTAAATCATTTTTTAGTGTCTTTTTAAATATCATATAGAGTACAGAGCGTGTAATAAAAATATACTTTGCAGATTGAGAAATATATATTATGATAGAATTAAACTCTATACTAAAGTCTTTGGATGACATTGTACTTTTAATAGATTCAAAGTTGATATTTAAAAAATACTGGGTTACAGATGAGCGTTTGCTGTGGATTCCACCAAGTGAATTTCTAGGTAAAACAATAGATGCTGTTTTTCCAAGCGGACTCAAAACAAATATAATCTCAAAGATTAGAGACGCATTTGAAACTCAAAAGAGCGATCAGGTTATTTATAGTTTCCCTGAAAAAGATAATAAAAAATGGTATAGGGCACGATTTAATCTCATCGAAGATAGAGACGAGCATGGAGGGCAGTATATGCTCTTGATTATTGGAGACTGTACACAAGAGGTTGAGTTAAAATCTCAGAAGCATATTTTTGAAGGAATTATTTCACAAAATTGGGATGCTATCAAATTTCTAGATTTAGATGGAGTTGTGCAATATATTAATCCTGCTGTGAATCGTTTATATGGCTATGAAGGAGATGAATTGATTGGTCAGCACGTATCTATTTTTAATAATCAAGAGTTGTACACAACAAGTTTAATTAGTCAAGTTGTAGAAGAAAAAGGCTTTTGGTCTGGTGAGTTAATCAAAGTAAAAAAGGATAAGAGCTTGTTTAATGCTTTTTTGTCTGTGCAATTAATCAAAGATAGTTTGGGAGTACCAACAGGATATGTTTCACACAGCAAAGATATTTCTGATGAAAAAGAAACTGCGGCCAAGTTGAAGCAGATTATTGGCGAAAAAGAATTGTTGCTTAAAGAGTTAAGTGTTTTTGAGAACATTGTTTCTCAAAACTGGGATGCCATCACATTTGCCAATTTAGAAGGGCTTATTGAATATATTAATCCTGCAGCTAATCGATTGTATGGTTACAAGAAGGATGAGTTGATTGGACAAAATGTAGCTATTTTTAATAGTCAAGAAAGTCATGATACTGGAGAAATAATACAAGCTATCATTGATACTGGAATGTGGGCAGGAGAGATTCGACAAGTTCGCAAAAACGGAACTTTATTTGAAGCCTTTCTTTCTGTTCAGTTGATTAAGGACAATACAGGAGTTCCAATTGGTTATGCTTCTCATAGCAAGGATATTACGAATGAAAAGGAAACTTCTAATAAGCTTAAGGCAATTATAAAAGAAAGAGAAACCTTACTAAAAGAAATTCACCATCGAGTTAAAAACAATTTACAAGTAATTACAAGTCTGTTGAGTTTGCAAGCTGATACAATCAATGAAGAGACTACTAAGGTGATTTTTCAGCAAAGCCAATATCGTATCAATACAATGGCAATGATTCATGAAACCTTGTATCAGTCAGAAGATTTTTTGACGATAGGTTATGCTCAATACATGGAAGCTTTGATGCATTATTTAGTGTTGTCAATGAAAGGAAAAGTACACAATATAGATTGGTCTATTGATGCAGGAAATATAAAATTAAACATTGATACAGCTATTCCACTGGGGTTGTTGATTAACGAAATTATTACTAATGCTTTAAAATATGGTGTTAGAGGAGATGAACAAGGAACGATTTATATTAAGCTAATACCTTTGTCATATCCTAACTATGTATTATATATTGGAGATAGTGGAAAAGGCTTCTCTACCGATATTAATTTTAAGACAACGAATTCACTAGGGCTTAAGTTAATTCATAATTTGGCAAGGCAACTTAGAGGGAATGTTAAACGGGATTTTAGTCAAGAAGGAACGCATTATGAGATGAATTTTCAAGAAGTTACTTAGAGTCCTATTTTGTGTTTTCTAAAAAATTAGTGATTTATAAAACTTGTTTTTAACTATCACCTTAAATTTGTAAGGATAAATTGTAAAATGCAATTTTTTTATTTATATTTAGTAAGCTTGTCTTAGTGTAGGTTTATTACTATATGATAATGAGACTCTTTTGCATATGTCCCACTAAAATTAACCTCAAATAATTTTTATAGTAAAAAAAACAAGACAATTATATTCCCACTTATTAAGTTAAACGTAGATATTTTATCAAATAGATATTTTTATAATTACAAAAGAGATTATAAGTTTATTTGTATTATTAAATAATATATTATATATTTGTATGTAATAGCGCAACTGATATAGTCTATTCTAAAAGAACGGGGGTTCTCTTTTGTATTGGTAGAACTTAGGACATTCTATCATGCTGAATAGGTTTATCAGTTGCTTTTCTTCTATCTTACTATGGAAAAGACACTGCTAGATAAAATTGGAGGCAAATCAGGATTAAACGAAATCGTAGATCATTGGTATGAGCGCATCTTAAACGATGTTGAATTAAGTCCATTTTTTGAGAAGACAGATATAAATTGGCTCAAACAAAAAATTGTCCATTTTCTAGAAAAACTACTGATAGAAGGTGCTTATAAGATGGAAGAACAAATTCATCAAGCACATGCTCACCTAGGAATTCAAATCGCTCATTTTAATGCTTTTATAGGTCATTTAGATATGGCTTTAGCTACCTCTGATATTGACAATGATACGGTTGAAGATATCATTGATTTGGTATTGGAAACAAAGGACGACATCCTATCGTCCCCTAAAATAGATAAAGAAATTAATCAATTAGATGAAAACCAAAGTCAAAATATGATATCTGGAAACGAAAATAGTTATGCGACTTTACTACAAAAAACAATTGATAGTTCTTTTGGCAGAATAGAATTTGATGTTGGTGGAAAAATACTAGATGTTAATTCCAATTTTGCCTCTATTATGGGCTATGACAATTCGGATGAATTAATTGGAAAACATCATTCTGTTTTTGTTGAAACAGAATATAAATTATCTAATGAGTACCGACACTTTTGGATCGATTTGTCAAATGGAATTACACAGGATGGTGTATTCCAACGTAAAGGCAAAAATGGAAAAAAAGTTTGGATTCAGTCCTCTTATACTCCTTTACTAAGCGAGGATGGTTCGATTATTCGAATTATCAAAATAGCTACAGATATAACAAAAGAGCAAGAAGTATCTAACAACGATGCGACTTTAAAAACAGCTATAGATACTTCTTTTGCCCGAATAGAATTTGATCCTTATGGAAAAATTTTAGATGTTAATCAAAACTTTTTGAACTTGTTAGGGTACTCTAATTCAGAAGAAATAGTTGGAGAAGAGCACAGAATTTTTTTAGAAGAGCGTTATGCAAATTCTGAAAATTATAAAATTTTTTGGAAGGAATTAAGAGAAGGGAAAAGTCAAAATGCTGAGTTTAAAAGGTTAAGAAAAGGAGGAGATGCATTATGGATTCAAGCTATGTATGTTCCTGTTAAGAATAAAGATGGTAGAGTTGAAAGAGTAGTTAAAATAGCTACAGATATTACCCCTCAAAAACAATTTTTACAGGAAATTAATAAAGTAATCATTTCAGCAGGTGAAGAAGGAAAATTAGATGCGCGTTTGGATGCTACTAATGCAACTGGTGATTGGAAAGAATTGGCTAGTTCTGTAAACTTACTCTTGGAGTCTGTTGCTATGCCTATTATGGAAATTAGTGATATTGTTGGAGCATTAGCAAAAGGAGATTTGACGGAACGCTTTGATTCCTTTATAGAAGGAGATATCAAGCAGTTGGGAGATGAACTAAATGTAGCGATTGATAGTATTAATGTGTTAATGGGGCAAATTTCTCAGATTGGAAATTTAGTTGCTGCCTCTGCAGAGGAGATGTTGGTGAAAGGGGAAGAAATGAAAAACACAACTCAAGAAGTCGCTTCTGCAACACAACAAATGGCAGAAGGTGCTCAACAACAAGCACAACAGACAGATGAGGCGAGTAAGATGATGGATAATGTGCTGAAAACGGTTGATGTAATGGCTAAAAAAGCAGGTCTGATTAATCAATCTGCGGTGGAAGGGCAGAAAAATTCTTCTGAAGGTTTATCTACCATTAAACTAGTAGCGAATAGTATGAATGAAATTCAAGGTTCGGCTGTTAGTACATCTGATTCTATTGAAATCTTGTCTGAACGCTCTGAAGAAATTGCAAGTGCTTTGAGTGTAATTACAGATATTGCTGCTCAAACAAATTTGTTGGCTTTAAATGCTGCTATTGAAGCAGCTCGTGCAGGAGATGCTGGACGTGGTTTTGCAGTAGTAGCAGAAGAAATTCGAAAACTGGCAGAAGGATCAAAAAAATCTGCTGTTGATATTGAGAAGGTTATTCGAGAAATTCAAAAAGATATTACCGTAGCATCCAAGGCAATTGACAGCATGGAATTGAATGTAAAAAGTGGCATGAAAGCTTCCAAAGAAGCAGAATCTGTTTTTGAAAGTATCGAGAAAGCAAGCCACGAAACATTGGACTTGTCTAAAGAAATTGTAGAAGCAACCGAAGATCAAAAAGAGTCGATTCATGCAACTGCCAAAAATATCGAGAAGATTGTTGTCGTAGCAGAAGAAACAGCTTCAGGAACGGAGCAGGTTGCTAGTTCTAGTAAAGTACTGAGTCAAGGAATGAATGAAGTAACGGCAACTAGTGAGGATCTAGCGAATGTAGCCAACCAACTGCAAGAGAGTATTTCGAAGTTTAAATTGCAATAAACACAGAAGAGATGTCTGACAAAAGAGAATATACAATAGAAGATGTTCAGCGAGAAGCTGAGAGCCATCAGAAAAGTAAAGAGCAATCGGAACTCATGCAGTTGATTATTTTTAAATTGGCTGGAGAAGAATATGGGCTTTCGATTGATCAAATTAAGGAAGTAGTATTAACTCCCAGAGTTGCCAAAATGCCCCAAACGCCTTCTTATATCAAGGGCGTAGCAAATATTCGTGGGAGTATTATTGCAATTATGGATTTGGAACAAAAATTTGGCTTGGGAGAAGGATTAGCAGAGGAAGAAAAACAGAACTATACCTTGGTGGTTGAAAATCTGGCTTTTAAAATAGGTATTTTAGTTAAAGAAGTTCCCAATACCTTGACGATAGAGGTAGATGAGATTGACAAAGCGTCTAGCTTAATTCAATACTCTTCTTTAGACGCAAGTTGTTTGATGGGGGTTGTCAATGTTGGTGATAGAATGATTATTTTGATTGATATGATAAAATTAATTGAATCGGAAGGAGTGAAAACTTCTTATCCTTAACCAAGGAAGTTGTTAGATTTTAGTCTACAAATAAGTAATTAGGTTGATAAAACACGGAAAAAAACTTATCCGAAATATATTTTAATACTTAGAACAGGACTTCAATGGATGAAAGTTTAAATACGCAAGGTATTAAATAGTCAAGGCCAAAAGCCTTGTGTAACAGCAACAAATAAGCGTAGTGAAATTTATATAAACAAAAAATAAAATGAGTAAACGAGTTTTAATTGTAGATGATTCTTTGTACATGCGTACGATGATTAATTCTGCTTTGACAGCGGCGGGATACGAAGTAGTAGGACAGGCTGCCAATGGAGAATCGGCAATTGACATGGCTTTGGACTTATTACCTGATTTAATCACTTTGGATAACATCCTGCCAGATATGATTGGTACAGATATATTGAGAGTGCTAAAAGAAGATGAAAATATTCCATCTAAGGTCATAATGATTAGTGCTGTAGGGCAAGATTCTGTGATTCAAGAAGGGATGAGTTTAGGAGCTGCGGCTTATATCGTCAAACCTTTTACTACAGAAAGTTTATTAGAGGTTATTGATAAAGAAATGCAAGATTAAATCAAGCATCGTGGACAAGAAAAAACAGATTAGAGTGCTCGTTGCAGATGACTCTGCTTTGATGCGTATTCTGATCAATGATATTATCAACACTGATCCAGATATTCACGTTGTTGGACAAGCCAATAATGGTAAAACAGCTTACTTGTTAACGCAAGAACTGAAACCTGACGTCGTTTTGATGGATGTTAATATGGGGGAGTATGATGGAATATATGGGGTCATAGAAATTATGGAACATTGCCCTACTCCAATTATTATTTTATCTTCTATAGGTAATGTAGATATGAATCCGATTCTACAAGGCTTGGAATTGGGAGCTATTGATTATCTAAATAAACCCGCTAAAAATCGGGTGAATATGGATGAAGTAAAACAGGATTTGATTGAAAAAATAAAAGTAGCGAGTACTATTGATTTAGAAGAGGTTTTAGACGATCCTATTGCTGCCAATATTTATGAACATTCTTTCGATAATGCCACTTCTTATGATTGCATTGTGTTGGGGTCTTCTACAGGAGGACCTCGTGCTTTAGAGCGTATATTAACACAATTGCCTAAGAATTTGAACATTCCAGTTGTGATTGCACAGCATATGCCAGCGAGCTTTGTGCCTGCTTTTGCAAACCGTTTGAATCAATTGACACCCTTGCAAGTCAGTGTTGCTAAGTTGGGTAGTAAATTAGTCGCAGGAAATGTTTATTTGGCACCTGGTGATGTAAATTTGACGATAGAATATAAAAGAGAAAGCTATATTTTTGCACAGACAGAGCAACAGTTTTTAGCTTATAATAACCCTTCTATTGATGCTTTAATGCTTTCTGTAGCGGAAGCTTATGAAGGAAGAGCAATTGGGGTTGTATTAACAGGAATGGGAAAAGATGGGGCGATTGGTTTGAAAGCAATGAAAGTTGCAGGAAGTTACACCATTGCACAAAGTGAAACCTCTTGTATCGTTTATGGAATGCCCAAGGCGGCCGTTCAGAATCAAGCCGTAAAACAAGTCGTTCATCTAGATGAAATTCCTGCTTTTTTAGTGAGTTGTTTGGCGTAGAGGAAACGTAAGGAATTAAGTATGAAATATATTTTTATAGAACAAAGTAACTATGGGTTTTGCTTTTTTGTTAAATATTAGATCGTTACACTTTTAGGCTTTAGATATTAGACCCTATTAAGTTTTCATAGGGTCTAATATCTAGGAACAAAGCGATCTAACATCTAAAAGCAAGGCGATCTATACATTTGTTATAGGTAGCAAATATTATGATTTAATTATTAACAATGGCAAAAGAAGAGGAATATAAAGAAATGTTTCTGGCAGAGGCAGAAGAGAGCTATGAAGAGCTGAATCGTCTGTTTACGGAATTGGAAAAAAATAACCAAAGCCAGTCTGCTATTGACGCCATTTTTAGAATAACGCATACGCTTAAAGGCAATGCTATGGGAATGGGGTTTGATGCCATTGCTGAGTTGAGTCACGTGATGGAGGATATTTTTAATGAGGTGAAATTGGGACGTATGACTTTAGATCATTTATTGTTTCAATCTTTGTTTAGAGCGAATGATATTTTAGGTGACTTGATTCAAGCGGTTAAAACTGGGGCTACCGTTCGTTACAAAGGCATTCGAACGAAGCTTCAAGTAGCTTTGCGCAAAGCAAAAGCTTATTATGAGGCTCAGAATGAATCCAGCCTTGTTAAAGAAGAAGAAAAAATAGGTTATAAAACAAACTCTACAGGAGATACAGAAAATACAACCGATTCAACTGAAAATGCAGATAATCAAGTAGAAGAAGATCAAGAAGAGTTAAAAGAAGCTGAAAATAAAGGGCATAAAATTATCCTTTCGGATATGGTACAGGTGCCTGTTCGAAAGTTAGATGAATTATTGAACATTGTAGGAGAACTAATTATAGAGAAAGATACGTTGATTGCACAACGAATGGAGGAGAAGGGACTGAATAGTGATTTGGCACGTCTGCATCGCTTAACTTCTGATTTGCAATACAGTGTCATGGATGTTCGATTGGTACAGGTTGGTTTCTTGTTTAATAAGTTTCATCGTGTATTGAGAGATGCAGCAGTGATAGAAAACAAGAAAGTAGATTTGGTATTGGAGGGAACGGAGAGTGAAATTGATCGAAATGTGCTGAAAACGATGAGTGATTCTTTGGTACATTTAGTTCGTAATTCTGTTGGGCACGGCATTGAGCCACCAGAAGAACGGTTGAAATTGGGGAAATCTGAACAAGGAACAGTGACTTTGAGGGCTAGAAATGAAAAGGATACTGTTTTTATTGAAATTAGTGACGATGGGTACGGGGTTGATGTAGAAAAGATCAAACAAAAGGCAGTAGCAAAAGGCTTGATTCCAGAGGAATATGCAGCAATGATTTCGAGAGAAGAAGTTTTATTGTGTTTGTTTGAACCTGGTTTTTCTAATGCTGAGGTAGTGACGGAAATATCAGGGCGTGGTGTTGGTTTGGATGTAGTGAGAATGGCAGTTGAGTCTATAGGAGGGAAAATTTCGGTAGAAACAGAACTAGGAAAAGGAACAACTTTTACTTTAGGACTACCTTCTTCTATGGCGGTTAAAGCTGCCTTGTTGTTTCAATTGGGGCAGCAGGAATTTGCGATTGCTTTGGCTTATACAGACGCAGTGATTTCGATGCCCAAGAAAGAGATTCATAAGATTAATACAGGCTTGATTGCTACTTATTTGAACAAAACTATTTCTATTGTATTCTTACAAGATTTGTTTGATTTAGAGTCAATGAAGGAGTTAGAAATAAAAGGAAGTTTGTATAAACAGTTTGATAAAATAGAAGGTAATCCCAATTTAGATATTGTTATTGTAAGTTATAATAATCGATTGGTGGGTTTGGTGGTGGACAAGTTAATGCAACAAAAAGAAATTGTAGAGAAAAAATTACCTGCTCCAATTGATAATGTTGCTTTGTTTAGTGGGGTAACTATTTTGGGAACAGGTAGAATGTGCTTGGTGTTGGATGTTGTTAGCATCCTTTCTCATTTGTTTAGAGAGAAAAGAATAGGCGCAAATATGACAACATTAGGATTAGACTAAATTTTAGGCATACTCAAAAAGGACAACAGAATAATATGGAAGTTTTTAACAAAACAGAAATGCAAACCGCAGAGACAATTATCAATCAAGGTTTGAGCAGTGCCGCAGAGACACTTTCTTTTTTTATGAAAGAGCCAATTGTTGTAGAACAAATTGGTGTGAATAATTTGGGTATTGCAGATAAAACACCTTTGAAATTACGATGTACTGGAAAAGCACATTTGTTGACTACAGAGGTGGTAGGAGAGTTAGAAGGCTTTTGTTGTTTAGTTTTTACAGAACAGGAAGCAGAAATGTTGCAAAAGGCAGCTTTGCCACCTGAAGTAATTAATGATTCTGCCTTATTTGAGACAATGAAAGATGCAATCTTGTTGGAGGTAGATAATATTATTGCAGCAGCGGTAATTACACAATTTGCGAATTTATTAAAACGAAAAATGCATGGCGCAGTACCTCAATTGAGTAGTATTGATCCAAGTACCTTTGAGACCTTTATACAAAAACGTTTAGACGACCAGTCGCATGTGATTAATTTTAAAACTAATTTTTCGGCAAAAGAAAAGTCTTTTAGCCCAATGTTTTTATGGTTTATGAACCGACCTTTTATTGATGATATTAAACGAATTAGTGTTCAAGAGCAATAGAAGGAAAACGAAATTATAGAAACTACATAGATAACTAAAAAGAAGAGCAGTATTAGCATGACGCAACAGCCTGAACGATTACAAATAACAGATGAAGAGTTAAACGCTTTTACTACAGCCGTAAAAACTCGTTTTGGCTTGGATTTTACAAGTTATGAACAAAAATCACTTAAAAGAGGCTTGGTACGATTGATCTCAAAAAAAGATTTAAAATCTATGTTGGGGTTGTGGGGACAGATGCTGAGAGATAAAACATTAATTGTAAGTTATATTGATGAACTTTTAGTCAATTTGACAGAGTTTTTTAGAAATTACGATTTGTGGCAAAAATTAAAAACAGATGTTCTTAAAAAAATAGGACATAAGAATGAACTAAGTATTTGGCATGCTGGCTGCTCTACTGGAGAGGAAATTTATACGATGGCAATTGTCTTGAAAGAACATTTTATGTTGCATAAATCAAAGGTACTGGCAACTGATTTGAGTGCAAAAGCACTGGCTCAGGCAATAGAAGGACGTTACAATAATATTATTTGGGACAAATGTGCGAAATCTTATGCTTTGTACAATCCAAAAGGGAATGTAGAACGTTATTTTACTAGAGAACCTCATCATTTTGATGTTGTTAATCAATTGAAAAAACATATTCGATTTCAACGTCATAACTTAGTACAGGACGAAATGGAAGAAAGTTTCAAAATTATTTTTTGTAGAAATGTAATGCTTTATTTTGATAGTGTTCTAAAGATGAAGGTATTAAAGCTTTTTTATGATGCATTGGCAGATGATGGCTTTTTTATAATAGGTTATTATGATATGCTTCCTTATGAATCTAAAGAAATGTTTACCTTATATTGTGCAACAACTAGGATTTATAAGAAGAATTTAAATTATAAATAGTTTGTATTAGACAAACTGAAAAGTATAGAGCATTCTATGAAATAATGATCCGTACAATTTTTTAGATAATAGACTCTACAAAAGATTTTCAAGGTCTATTATCTAAAAGCGAAACGATCTAAAAAGGAGTGTTGACTAGATCGTATTTATTTGGTTGCAAACAAGCTGTTTTACCTAAACTCAAAACATTAAATTATATAAATAAGAAATGGATATTGTAAGTACAACGAAAGAAGATATGTTGATCTTAGATTTTATTGGTCAACTAGATACTGGAACAGCTCCCAAAGCAGAGGTTGAAGTAAATAAGCACTTAGAAAATAACCAAAAGGTGATTTTTAATTTAGCTCAAACGGCTTTTGTGAGTAGTGCTGGTTTGCGTGTTTTTTTGGGAACAGCTAAAAAATTGAAAGCATCGGGAGGTTTGTTTAGAATTTGCAACGCGAATGATGTAGTGCAAGAAATTTTAGATATTTCAGGCTTTAGTCAAATTCTAGACGTGAAAAAAACGTTGGAAGAAGCAGTGACAAATTTTAATTAAGCACTATTTTTTGATGCGTTTTATAGCATGGTACTTCGTAGTATTTTTAGCTGTTGAAAAACATTTAGCTAATAATCAATTGAATATGATTTATTGACGAAGTATAGATAACAACGATCACCAAGTTGATAATATAAATTGAACAATGGGGAAAGAAGCAAATGAATCTAAAGAAACCACCAATATTGTTGCCCAAAAAGAGCAAGAAATTTCGCTTATGAAGGAACAAATGGTGCGCATGGAAGCGGAGCTAAATTTAGCAAAAGATATTCAACTGAACATGGTTCCAATCAGTCATCCTGATTTTGGAGGACGTAAAGATATGGAGCTGTATGCAAAGTTGATTTCTGCTAGGGAAGTAGGAGGCGATTTTTATGATTATTATTTATTAGATGATAATCATTTGGCAATCGTTGTAGGGGATGTTTCTGGAAAAGGTGTTGCAGCAGGATTTATGATGGCAGTAGGCAAAGCCTTGCTAAAATCTAGGGCGGCAACTGATCTTTCAACGGCAAGTATTATGAGTCACGTGAACCAAGAAATGGCAGCAAATAATCCCGATTATATGTTTACGACTGTATTTATGGGAATTATTAATTTGGCTAAGAAAGAAATGGTGTATACCAATGCAGGGCATAATCCAACATTCATTCGCCAAAAAGACGGTTCTTTAGTGAAATTATCCACTTTACATGGACCTGTCATTGCAGCGATGGAAGATATTGCCTATGGAGAATCAGTAGTTTCTTTATTATTTATAGCATTATTTGGGGCATCCGTCATATCAGAGTTTTGAGAAGGAGCCGTGTTGCCCATAACTTGTTCAACCAAAAGCGCCTCAATGGCTTCTTTTATGTCATTGGCGGTCTTTTCGGGCTGTCTTAT
>ENA-ORXM01003732-ORXM01003732.1-marine-metagenome-genome-assembly--contig:-NODE-3732-length-14581-cov-3.725455_pt1 | contig 14581 bp, 13 predicted proteins | sample MGYA00237867_ERZ511480 | MGnify/ENA primary metagenome ERZ511480 (study PRJEB26309, sample SAMN06266103) | marine metagenome | isolation source: Algal blade | place: United Kingdom:Sidmouth, United...
TTTTTTTTTTAATGATACGGCGACCACCGAGATCTACACTCTTTCCCTACACGACGCTCTTCCGATCTCGCGGCGACGCGCGAGCCGTATCGACTCGTCGGTGTCCCCCGTCTCGGTGCCGCTCCGCTTCGCCATCGAGGTACCGTAGCACGGGAGGGTTCTCGTGCGAATCCGCCTCGTGGGCGAACCCCTACCGAACACACTCACCCTGGAGCGACCCTCACTCCGGGAGGCAAGGCCCGAGCGTTTCCGGATCGAAGCGTCTGCCGACCGGCGTCCGCTCGCCGCCGACGAACACGCCGAGCTCGTCGCTGAGACGGTCGACCGTCACGCACAGCTTGGAGTCCGAGAAGGAGGCCGCGTAGAGACGATCCGACCAGGGGTTGATCGTCGTCAGGTCGAACACGATCGGCTCGAACGGCTTGGGCGACTTCGTGACCACGTCGGTACTCTCGACGTATCTCGGTACGATCGAATCGAAGCGCTCGGCGCTGGTCGAGAACGAACCGGCCGCCTCGACCGGGCCGCCGTCGGCACGCTTGCCGGTCAGTTGAATCACCCAGAAGCCGTAGCACGACTTCCAGACGAACAGGCCCGAGTCGACGAGCGTGTTCACTCGCGGGTCCGTGCAGTCGTCGTAGGGAGGAGGAATCCGGCACGTCCCGAGGGTCGTCAGATCGATCGTCCCGCGCCCTGCCGGGATGCGATCGGGTCCGACGTACAGCTGCGGGCCTTCGGCGATATCGATGCACGGGCTGCTCCCGGCGGGGACGGTGAACTCGAACAGATCGTCCCAGGGACTGGCCGTGGTCAGCATGAAGTAGGTCGACAGATCGAGATCGTTCGTGTTCAGCACGTCCGAGGACTCGACCGAACGCGGGACGACGCCGGCGAACCCGAAATCGGAGAACAGGCGACCCATCGCGAAGATCGCGTCCGCCGCCGCGTCGGCGGTCAGCATCAGGGTCCACTCGGGTTCGTCGCAGGCCTGCCAGACGAACAGGCCGGCGTCGACGGCGGGATCGACCTCGGGTGGTCCACAGCCGATGTCGCCTGGATAGGGTTCCACGTCGCCGACATCGACGCTGGCGTCCACCGGTGGCGGCTCGGGCTCTTCGTTGAAGCCGACCGGCGGGCTCTCCACGGCGCTCTCGCCGCTCTCCGAGCAGGCACCGAGAAGCGCGGCGAAGGCCGTCACCACCAAGGCGATCACGAGACGTGTCGGCGGACCGACGGCGGCGGACGTGCCCATTTTTGATCCCTCGATCGGACGGTGCCGAACATCGCTGGAAGCTCCTCGCCATCGGACGACGATCGCCTCACGGTTGTTCTCTCATCTCGACGTGGATGTCGAACTTCTCCACGTGCATGTCGAGAATCGTGACGTAGGTCACCGAGAAGGACGCTACGACCCCGTGCGTTGCCGGTGCGCCGAGAGCCGGCGTGCTACTCGAGCCAGGCGACCGTCGCCATGCGCCCGCTGCGCTGGCCGTCCCGTCGGTAGGAGTGAAAGCACGCCGCCTCGGCGACGGTGCAGTGTTGGCCTCCGGTGATCCGCACGGCACCGTCCTCACGATCGCGTCGTAGCTCGCCTCGGGCCAGGGCGTAGAGATCGGCGAGAAACGTCCCCGCCGCCCCGCTCGGCGAGAACGCCTCCTCGTGGGCGATGTCGCGCCGAACGAACGCCTCGCGCACCTCGGCGCCGACCTCGAACGCCCGCGGTCCGATCGCGGGACCGAGCCAGGCGTGCAGTTCCAGGCCGCGCGGGAACGGCATCAGCGCCGAGGCGAGCACTCCCCCGGCGAGTCCGCGCCAGCCGGCATGGGCGACGGCGACGCGCCCGCCGGCGGCATCGGTCACGACGACCGGCAGGCAGTCGGCCGTCAGCACGCCGAGCACGACGGCGGCCCGATCGGTCCAGGCACCGTCGGCCTCGATCGGCCCGTTCTCCCCGCCGTCGTCCGTCCCGGCACGCTCGCCCCTCTCCGCGCCGGCGCTCGCGCCTCCGCCCACCCCGATCCCGACGACCCGAGTTCCGTGCACCTGGGTCAGCCAGGTCGGACTCGACGGCAGCGAGAGGTGCTCGAGCAGACGGCGGCGGTTCTCCCTCACGCGGGAGGCCTCGTCGCCGACGTGGAGGCCGAGATTCAACGTCCCGTACGGCGCCTCGCTGACCCCACCGGCCCGCGTCGTGCAGAGGGCGTGCACGCGGGCGGGGGCCGTCCAGTCGGGGCGGATCACGGGGACCTCGGCAGCCACCGTCATCCTCTCTCGCCCGCCGTTCGTCGCAGGGCGCCGAGCAGCTCGACAAGATCGGTCGGCGGCGATGACTCGAACGTCCGCGTCTTGTCGTCGTCGGGGTGCACGAGCGTCAGCCGCCGCGCGTGCAGCGCCTGGCGAGAGAACGCCGCGACGACAGGCTCCCGGACGAGCGCCGCGGGCAGCGTCCCGCGACGCCGGCCGTAAACCGGATCCCCGATCAGCGGGTGGCCGATGTGCGCCATGTGCACGCGGATCTGGTGGGTGCGCCCGGTCTCGAGCCGGACGCCAAGCAGCGCCGCGCCGTCGAACCGCTCGAGCACACGGTAGTGGGTGAGCGCGCGCCGCCCGCCGACGACGACTGCCATGCGCTTTCTGTCCTTCGGGTGGCGGGCGATCGGCGCGTCGACGCTGCCGCGCTCCGCAGGATCCCCGAGCGCGACGGCGAGGTACTCGCGCCCCATCGCCCGCGACTGCAACTGTCGGACGAGGTGAGTGTGGGCGACGAGAGTGCGGGCGACGACGCAGAGACCGCTCGTCTCCTTGTCGAGGCGGTGCACGACGCCCGCCCGCGGCACCGCGCGGAGCGCTCCGTCGTGGTGCAGCAGCGCGTTGACGAGGGTGCCGTGCGGGTTGCCCGGGGCGGGGTGCATGACCAGACCCGCCGGCTTGTCGACGACGAGGATGGCGCGATCCTCGTGCACGAGGGAGAGCGGCAGCGCCTCGGCAGGGGCCTCGCGCCAGGCGTCCTCCGAGAGACCCGCCCCGCCGTGCACCGGCGCCGCGAGCCGCAGCGTCTCCCCCCCGAGCAGGCGATAGCGGGCACGCCGCGACGCGCCCTCGACGGTCAGCCGTCCATCCCCGATCCAGCCCTGGAGGCGGTTTCGCGAGTGCATCGGGAAGAGGCGTGCGGCGACGGCGTCGAAACGCTCGCCGGCGACGGACGAGGGAACGGTGGCGACGAGTTCGGCCGGCTCGATACCGTCGGTGCCGTCTCCGCCGACAGCGCCCTCCGACGTACCTTCCTCTTCGAGCGCGTCGGTGCTCGCGTCGGGCGGGGCTCCGGCGGGCAGCACCATGGGCGGCAAGGTTCGTCGACGGGAGAGGAGACGGGCAGTGTAGCGAGCGCCGTCCGACGGCGGCAAATCGGCTAGACTTTTTCGATGCTGATTACCTTCGGGCGCCGCCTCGCGCGTGCCACCGCCCCTCTCCCCGCCGTGGCGCTCGCCGTCGCGCTCGCCGCCGCCTCCGTCACCGCCTGCTCGAGCTCCGGGGACGTGCTCGACGAGTCCGCCTCCGCCGAGCAGCTCTACCGCAGCGCCAAGCGCTCCCTCGCCCAGGGCGACTTCCTCAGCGCGGTCGAGACCTTCGAGACGCTCGGCGCCCGCTACCCCTTCGGCAGCTACACCCAGCAGGCTCAGCTCGACATCGCCTACGCCTACTTTCGCCAGGACGAGTACGACGCCGCGATCGCTGCGGCCGATCGCTTCATCAAGCTCTACCCGCAGAGCGACAACATCGACTACGCCCACTACATGAAGGGCCTCGCCCACTACTCGCGCGGCGGTTCCGCGCTCGAGCGGCTGTTTCCGCGCGACATGGCCCGCGTCAACCAGAACTGGCTGCGCTCGGCCTTCGCCGAGTTCGACACCCTCGTCCGTCGTTTCCCCGAGAGCGAGTACGTGCCGGACGCGCTCGAGCGCATGACCTTCCTGAAGAACGAGATGGCCCGCCACGAGCTCGCCACGGCACGCTTCTACTACGAGCGGGGAGCGATGATCGCCACGGTGAACCGCGTCAACTACCTCCTCGAGCACTTCGACGGCTCGGCCCATGTGCCGAACGCGCTGGCGCTGCTCGCGAGCGCCTATGACGCGCTCGGCCGGGAGGAGCTCAGGCAGGACACGCTGCGGGTGCTCAGGGCGACGGAGCCGGAACACCCGGCGCTGGCGGAGGCGGAGGTGGTGGAACCCAGCGAAGGGTGATCGGCCCTTCGATTCCACCGTCTCGGGGTGCTCCGTCGTGAGGCCGCCACGGGGGTGAACACGAGGGTGAGATCGCGCTCGAGGTGCCGCAGCGATACTCGTTGACGCCGTCCGGAGCCGGATGGCGGGGCAATACCCGTCCCCGGTCCGTTTCTTGCCGTACGAACGGAAGGCAAGCCGCCCCGGACGCCGTTCCCGACCGTGCCTCCCACCCCTACCTTCGTCGATCGGCAAGTCCGCGTCGCCGCCCCGCCGGTCGTCGATCGGGTCGCGCTGTGGCTGTTCGGTCAGTACCGCTTGGTAATGCTCGCCGCGCTCGCGACGGTCTACTACCTCTCGGACGGCCAGCGCAACCTGGGTTTGCACGACCCGATGGTGTTCGAGCTCGCGCACCTCGGTTACGTCGTCACGACGCTCGGCTTCCTGTTGCTGCTTCGCCTGCGCCGCCTCGCGAGCGAGACCCAGTTCTATCTGGAGAGCTACGCCGACATTCTCTTCATCGCGCTCCTCGTCCACGCGAGCGGCGGCGTGCAGAGCGGGCTCGGACCGCTGCTGCTGATCAGCATGGCTCTCCTGAGCCACTTCGCCCCGCCTCGACGGGCGCTCCTGTTCGGCGCGATCTCGAGCTCGGTCGTCCTTGTCGGCGAGCTCGTCGTCGGTATCCGTACCGGGGCGGAGGCCACCGATCTCGAGCAAGCCGCCCTTCTCTGCAGTCTGCTCTTCGCCATCGCCTGGCTGACGAGCGTGCCGCTACGCCGGCTCACCGCCCGGCAACTGACCGAGCCGACATCGGGCCGTGCCCCGCTCGATCTCCACCAGGTCTCCGAGCTGAACGAGGAGATCGTGCGCGAGCTCGACAGCGGCGTGCTCGTCATCGATGCCGCCCGCGAGGTGCTGCTGGTCAACGACACGGCACGCGTGTTCCTCGCCGCCGAATTCATCGCTCTACCGCTACCGCTCGCCCGCCTCTCACGCCCTCTGCTCGAGAGTCTGGACGATGCCGAGCGCTCCTCGGGGCCGGGTGCCGGCTCGTTCACGGTCGAGTCGAGCGGCCAAAGCCTCCTGCCTCAGTACATCCCGCTCTCGAACGGGGGGATGCTGATCAAGCTCGATGACCATGCCCACATCCGCCAGCAGTTCCAACAGCTCAAGCTCGCCTCCCTCGGGCGGCTCTCGGCGAGCGTCGCCCACGAGATCCGGACCCCGCTCGGGGCGATCTCGCACACGGTGCAGCTGATCGAGAAGGGCGAGGGACTCGGCGCCGACGAGACCGAGCTGCTGTCGATCGCGCGTCGGCACACCGCGCGCATCGACCGGATCGTCAACGACGTGCTCCAGCTCTCGGACCGCCGACAGTTGCGCGGTGAGGCGATCGATCTCGGCGTGGCGGTCACGGCCTTCGTCGAGCGCTTCGAGGGGGAGAACGCGCTCGCCGGCGACGCGCTCGTTTGCGAGATGGAGCCCGAGCTTCGCGCCGTCGTCGATCCCGATCACCTCGATCAGATGCTCTGGAATCTCTGCACGAACGCCCGCCTGCAGGAGGGCGGGGACGCCGTTCGCATCCTCATCAGAGGTTTCGCGACACGTCCCGGCGCCGTCGCCCTCGAGGTCACCGACGACGGCGCAGGGATTCCGGACATCGACCGCGAGCGACTGTTCGAGCCGTTCTACTCGGCGCACCTCGGCGGCTCGGGGCTCAGGCTCTACATCATCCGCGAGCTTTGCGAGCTGAACCGGGCGGAGATCGAGTGCCTTCGTGTCGAGCGGGGCACGAGCTTTCGACTCACGCTGTCGACGCCTCGGCAGATGGCAGCGTGACGCCCGTGTCCGTCCCCGCCGTCGTCGACCGGGCGGACGTTCTCGTACCGCTCGCGACGTGATCCACTTCGTCGTCGGCACGCGCGCCCAGCTGCTGAAGCTCGCGAGCGTGATGCGCGAGTGCGATCGACGCGCCCTGCAGTGGCGGTGGGTGTACACCGCGCAGCACAAGACCACGATCGACGAGATCGTCGCCTTCTTCGACCTCAAGACACCCGACTACGTGATGGGACACGAGGGCGACGAGGCGCGCTCGGTGGAACGGATGGCGAGCTGGGGACTCACCGTACTGCGTGAGATGCGGCGACCACGAACGATCCTCGATCACCGGATCGGTGGCGAGCACATCGTGCTGACTCACGGCGACACGTTTTCCACGGTCGTGGGCGCGCTGTTGGGCCGGATGACCCGTACCCCGGTCATGCACGTCGAGTCGGGCCTGCGGAGCTTTCGGCTCTTCGATCCGTTTCCCGAGGAGATCAACCGCCTGATCACGTTCTCCCTCTCGGACCTCTACGCCTGCCCCGGAGAACGCGCGCTCGCCAATCTCTCGAGATACCGCGGCCGCAAGATCGACACCGGGGCGAACACGCAGATCGACATCCTCGACTACGGGCTCGCCCACCTGGAGCGGGCGACGCTCGAGGTACCCGACAGACCCTACGCCGTGGCCAGCGTGCACCGCTACGAGAACCTCTACTCGAAGGATCGACTCGCACGCGTGCTCGCCGCCATCGACGAGGCGGCGCGCCGCCGCCTCGTCGTGATGCCGCGGCATCCGGTGACCGAATCGAGGCTCGAGCGACTGGGCCTGCTCGAACGACTGAGCGAGCATCCGAACGTCCGACTGATGCCTCGCCTCAGCTATCAGGACTACCTACGGCTGCTCCTCGGCGCGGAGCTCGTGATGACCGACGGCGGCGGGAATCAGGAAGAGCTCTCGTACCTGGGTACGCCGACGCTGCTGCTGCGTGGCAGGAGCGAGCGTACGGAAGGGCTCGGCGAGAACGCGGTGCTCTCTCGACTCGACGGCAGGACGATCTCCGAGTTCCTCGACTGTCCCGAGCGGCATCGCCGACCACGCCAGCGCAACCGCTTCCGCCCCTCGGGGGTCATCGTCGACGCGATCGAGCACTGCGGCCGGTAGCCGACCGTCGTCCGCCCGAAGCCATGGCGAGACGGCCGGTCCGGTCCTTGCAAAGACTTGCACAGAAGCGAAGGAGTGGAGGAGCAGAGGAGGGGGATTCGATCTCGCGTCCGATCCGACATCCCCTCCCGTGCACCGCGACACGCTGCGGGACGACCATCCGGAGCCCGGCATGCGAGCGCCGAACACGATCTCAGCGGAGCCTGCCGAGGGAGAGCGGCCGCTCGCCCGCCCCTCTCGGGGCTACCGCAGGCTGTGCGCCCTGCTCGGCGTCTCGCTCTTCGGGGCGCTGACGGTCCTCAGCGCGCTGACGCTTCGCACCCTGGAGCTCGACCCCGATCCGACATCGCTCGCGTGCGCCGCGCTCCTCGTGCCGCTGAGCATGCTGCTCGCGATACTCCGCTTCACGGCGCTGGCCAAGTCGATAGGCGTCTCCACCGACTTTCGCGTCGCCACGGGTGTGGTGGTCTGGGGCGGCCTCGCGAACATCCTCCCCGTGCCGGGCGCGCTGATGGTCCGGCTCGGCTTTCTCGGCGCACGTGTCGGGCTGCGAAGGAGCGCTGCCGCGAACGTCATGTCCGTGGCGGTGTGGATCACGACGACCGCGGCGGTGGCGCTCGTGCTGTCGCAGGGCATCGCCGAACCACCGCTCGCGTGCGCGCTCCTCACGACGGCGCTCATCGGCTCCGCTGTCGTATGGGTCACCGCCGAACGCAGCGCGGCCGATCCTCGCCAGGTGGCCGTGCTGCTCGCGCTGCAGTCGGTCCAGACCGCGCTGAACATCGCGCGCTCGGTGCTCATCGCCACGGCGATCGGGCTCCACTTGCCGATCTCCGTCGCCGCGCTCATGTCCGTCGCCGGCGCCGTGTCCGCCAGCACCGGCGTGCTGCCGGCAGGTCTCGGACTGTCCGAGCTGCTGGCCGGCGGGGTGATGACCTACATGGGCCTGAGCGGAGCGGCCGGAATCGCGATCGCCGCCGTCAATCGTCTTCTCGACTGGGCCGGACTGCTGCTGTTCCTGCCGACTGCCGAGAACCCTGCGAGAGAGAGCGGCCGTGAACGCCGCTGATCGCCGAACGATCGCTCTCGACTACGCGGGCGGCGCCGCTCTGTCGCCTGTCCTGCGCGACGAGCTCACGCTCTACCACAGCGATCAGTGGCGCGAGGCGCTGTGCGACATGTACGGCTATCGACCCTTCCCGCGAAGCATCGAGCGGAACGGGGTGGTGGTCGGGCTCGCGAACCTCGTCGTGACCTTCCCGCTCGGTCGCACTGTCGTGCGCTCTCCCCCGGCCTCCATGTACGGACACCTGGTGGCCGACACCGAGGACGACGAGCGCGAGCTGATCGCCTTGCTCGAGGAGGAGGCGAGTCGCTCGCGCGCCGCGCTGAGCATCGGCACGCTACGGCCCGCGACCCACACCCTGCACCGGATCGACACGCGGATCGACGCCAGGGTCGGACTCGGTACGGAGCAGAGCTGCTGGGAAACGCTGTCGGGCTCGGCCAGGCGCAACGTGCGACGAAGCCGACGCGAGGCGGTGCGGATCGCCGCGGGCGACTGCGCCGATCTCGACGAGTTCATGCAGGTGCTGGCGAGCACGCGGCGCCGCCTCGGGTTACCCCTTCCCCCTCGATCCTGGCTGAAGCGGCTGCTGAGCTCCGGGCTCGCCGGACTTGTCGTCGCCAGATCGAGAGGAAGGCTCTGTGCGGCGATCCTGTTCGTGTCGGACGAGCACAGCGTGCACTACTCGATACCGGCCTACAGCGACGAGGGTGCGCGCCTCAGATCACTCGACGGATGCGTCTGGGAGCTGATGCGGATGGCCGTCGCCGAACGGCGCTCCTGGCTCTGCCTCGGTGGATCCGGCCCGGAGGACGAAGGCCTGCGCCGCTTCAAGCGCAAGTGGGGGGCGGAGGAGCGGCCGATTCACACTCTCGCGAACCGCCCACGATCAGCACGTCTCGGCACCCGAGCGGTTCGGCATCGGTTGACGAGCATGTTGCCGACCCCCGCTCTCGAGCTGATGGGTCACGCCTGCTTGAGGTACCTCGTGTGAGGCACGCCGAGCGGCCGGGGCGCTCACCGGATTTCATCATCGTCGGGGCGCCGCGCAGCGGCAGCACGTTTCTGATGCGCAACCTGATGTGCCGCCCGGACGTCTACATGCCGCCTCCGGAGGGCGAGCACTCCACCGGCGACATCCATTTCTTCGATGTCGGCCGTGAGGAGGGAAGGCGCCGTTTCCAGCGCGGTCTGAGCTGGTATCGATCGCTGTTCGCCGAGGCCGCGCCACACCAAGCGTGCGGGGAGAAGACCGCGGACTACCTCGCCGACGAGGAAGCGTGCCGTCGGATCCACGCGAGCTGCGAGGGGGTGAAGATCGTCGCGCTCCTGCGCGAGCCGCTGCAACGGGCGCGGTCTCATTTTCTGCACGAGAGGCACAACCTTCGAGGCTACCCGTCCCTGGAGGCGCTGTTCGAGCACGGCAGCGACATCGGTGACGCCAGGGTGCTGTCCTCGAGCTTCTACGCGGATTCCGTGCACCGCTATCTCGAGCGGTTCGGCGCCGAACGGGTGCTCGTCGTCGTCTTCGAAGACCTGGTCGGCGCTCCCGAGCGCGAGCTCGCGAGGGTGTCCGCCTTCCTGAATCTCTCCCCGGGATTCGACTATCCGCTTCGCGACGCCGTCATCAATCGCGCCGTCCACGGTCGGTGGATCGGCTGGACCCGGCGGATGGCGCGGACGCTCGCGGCGCGCTCGCCCGCGGTCCACGCTCGGCTCGCGAGCTCGGCTCCAGGTCGGTTGCTGAAGTCGCGGATCGCCCGAAGGCGGGCCACGGGTTCCTACGCCGCGCGTACGGCGGCCGATGTCGCACCGGCCTGCCCGGCGGAGAAGGAGTTCGTCGCGGCGTTCCGGCGACGGTACCGCCCCGACGTCGTTCGCCTGAGCGCGCTGCTGCGGCGCGACATGCAGCGGCTCTGGTGGGAGCGGGGAACCCTGGAAGCCGAACGGGACACGCCATGAGCGATATCGCGCTCCGCTTCGACATCGACACCTTGAGTTGCATCGAGGAGGGGCTGCCACGGCTTCTCGAGATCGCCGTCGAATTCGGCGTTCCCCTGTCCTTCTACGTGAACATGGGCCACTCGTTCAACGTCGTCAACGCCCTGAGGACGCGACGGCGTGGATCGCGCGGAGCGCGGGTTCCGAAGCTCTCCCCCTACCGCAAGCTGGGTCCGACGCGCCTGCTCCGGACCGTGCTCCTCAACCCTCGCATCGGCGCGAACAACATCGGCGCTCTCGAGCGGGCGCTGCGCGCCGGCCACGAGCTCGGCCTGCACGGCGGAATGGACCATACCGAGTGGCAGCACTTCCTGCCCCCAGCCATCGACGACCACTTTCGCGAACGGTTCGACACCGCCTATCGCCTCTTCCTCCACGCCTTCGGTGCACCGAAGGCGTTCTGCTGCCCGGGGTTTCGGCACAACCGAGCCGCCTACCGGTTGCTGGACGAGTACGGGTTCACCTACACCAGCGATGTCACGGGGCCCGGACGGCCCGGACCGGCGACGCTCGAGGGCGAGCGCTACGGCTTCGACCAGGTTCCGGTCGGCCTGGTCGCACCGGGGACGGTGCCGCTGCTCGAGCACTGCCGGGCATCGGGGCGCACGGCGCACGACGCCGTGCGCAGCATCGAGGCCGCTTTGGAGGTGTCCGGATGGGGCGTGCTGTACGGACACCCTTGTTTCGAGGGCAAGGAGGGAGTCACCATGCTCCGCGACTGCCTCTCGGCGCTGGTCGGGCGTCACGAGTTCCTGACGGTCGACGAGGCGCGTCGGCGCCATCGGCTCTCGGACTGAAGCGCTCCGGCGCCGCGTCAGTCCTCCCGCACCCTCGCCAGGTGCTCGACGACGGCCGAGAGCCGTTCGAGTTGTCTCGAGTCGAACGAGCCGATGCGACCGGCGAGATGCCTGAGCTCGAGCGCCGTGACACTCGCCGGCTCCAACCCCGCCCGTACCTCGAGCTGCCGCAATCGCAGCGCGGGATCGGCGGGCGAGAGCTCGACGGCCCGCTCGAGCGACGCGAGCGCCCCGCCGTGCCGCCCCGCCAGCAGGTGGGCTTCGGCCGCCCTCGCCCGTAGCCTCGCGAGCACCCTGGCCGACGCGAGCTCCTCGTAACGTCGCTCGGCATCGGCGTAGAGCGAGGACACCGCCGCCGCGTCCACGCCCCTCAGCAGACCGGCGCGCAGATGGCGCAGGAGATCGCCGAGCACCGTCTCGACGGACGGATCGAACCGACCGCTCACGAGCGTTCGCCCGGCCCGTTTCACATCCTCCTCCGTCGCCCCGCCGTTCAACGCCTTGGTCTGCAGGATCTCCAGCACGAAATAGGGATTGCGGGGGACGAGCCGCGAGGCGAGCTCCAGCTGCTCGAGCGCGCCGTCGACATCGTCGGCCCGTGCGAGCGACAGGGCGTAGGCGCTTCTCGCCCGAAGCGACTCCGGGGCGTGCTCCACGGCGAAGCGGTTGATCGTGAGCTCGTCCGCCCAGACGAGACAGCGCTGGAACGTCATGATCGAGAGGGCGATCACCATCGCGCCGGTCACCGCCGTCGAAGCGGTTCGCGGGAATCGCCCGAGCACGCTCGCGGTGGCGAGAGCAAGACCCGCGAGACCGATGTAGTTGCGGTGCTCGAACATCAGCTCGAGGGGAAAGACGGTCGATTCGAGCGCGTGCGAGGCGAGGTAGATACCGATCCCGGCCGAGGCCAGCGGCAGACGGGGCAGCAGAGCGACCATGACCGCGAGAATCAGCGCCAGTACCGCCAGCGCGAGGCCGACCCACGCGGCGGACCACTCGTCCACGCGGACGTGATCGTGGTAGAACGTCATCGCGCTCGGATCCGGGAGGAGCAACATTCGCAGGTAGTCGACAATCACGATCGGCTGTGTCGCCAGTCGCTCGAGGAGGGTGAACTCCCGACTCTCGTAGCCGATCAGCAGAGGATCGAGCGCACCTGTCCGCACGAGCAGTCCGAAAGCGCCCGCCAGCGCCCCCAGTCCGGCAACGAGAACCGCCTGCGCGGCGCCGCTGGACAACGCTTCGCTCTTCGCCGACGGGACAGCGCACGGCAGCAAGTGGCGACCGCGAAGGACCGTCACTTCGATCAGCCCGGCGTAGAGCACGAAGAGCACCCCGACTTCCTTGCACAGCGTCGACAGGGCGATCAGCGGCAACACGGACACCGCGAGGAGCGTTCGCCGGCGAGGATCGAGATCCTCGCGCGTGCGCGCCTCGAGATACAGCAGCAGCGCTGCAAGCCCGAACAGTTGCGACATCAGCGTCATGCGCTGCACGACGTACATCACCGTGCTCACCTGGAGAGGGTGCAGCGCGAACAATCCCACGCAGGCCGTCAACGCGATCGCTCGACGCCGTCCGTCGCCACCGTTCTCCCTGCCGCACGCGGTGTCCTCGACGCCCAGGAGCCTGTCGGCCACGAGCATCAGCATCGCCGAGTTCACCAGGTGGATCGCGAGATTCACGCTCTTGAAGAAGAACGCCGCCTCGAGGCCGCCGAGATACTGCAGCGCGAAGGTCGACACCGCTATCGGTCGTCCCAACGGACCGCTCGTGTTCTCGAGCACCACCTCGAGCAGACCCTGCAGACCGACGCTCCGGGGTCGTGCCGGGAAGACGTTGACGACATCGTCGAGCAGAAACGGTCCGCCCAGCGCTACTGCGTAGACGAGCGCCGTCAGAGCGAGCAGCGACGCACCGAGCACGAGCGTCGGCCGAGGCGAACGGCGGGGTCGGGAGCCGTGTCGACCTGCGGCGACGCTAGCGGACACGGAGCTGGGCTCGACCGGGAGACGGAGAGCGATGCTTCCGATTGGGGGTGCGAGCCGCCGTCGGAGCCAAGCGCGATCGAGCGACTCGAGACGAGCTCTCGTCGCGACCGATCAGCACAGGCCCTTGGACTGGCAGGCGTTCGCCACGGTATCGAGCTCGGTCCAGACGAGTCCGCCACGGGCGAGCCGCCCCCGGATCGAGTAGACGGCGTTGTCGACAGCGTCCGTCCCGACCGCGGTGATGACGCCGTTCTCCATGCTCACCGAGTCGACGTAGGCGCCCACCGCCTCCCCGGAGACGACGTTCGGGGGAATGCCGAACATGCCGGCGTCCAGGCCGTCCTCGTTCGTCACGCGGCCCGCCTGTACGGCGATCTCCGACGGGCCCCTGTAGGGGGTGACCGAGAGCACGACCTCCGCGAAGCGCGAGCGCTGCGCGTAGGTGCGGTACTGAGGTAGGGCGACGGAGGCGAGTATCGCGACGATCGCGATGACGATCATCAGCTCCATCAAGGTGAACCCGGCCGCTCGCCGCGGGCGGTCGTCGACGGTTGCCCGTACGTTCGTATCGGCCGTGTCGTGCATCTCGTCACAGTCCGGCAGCGAGGGTAGCGGGAGCGCCCGCGAGGGCAGACACTCCCGGTTTCCTGCCGATCGGGGGCCGCTCCGGACTGGACGATGCAAAGTCTCAGCAGAGACCTTCGTCGAGGCACGTGCCGCTCTGCCTCCAGCGAATTCCACCCTTCGTGATGTCCGCGATCATCTGATACGTCGCGCTGCCTACCGTCGAGGCGTTGCCCGTGGCCGTGATCGTGCCGTCCACCATCGTCACCGATTCGATGTGCTGGCCGACGGATTCGCCGGAGCCGACCGCATTGGGGATGCCGTATTCGCCGGAATCCAGGTCGTCCGCGTTCGTCACGCGTCCGGTCTGCACGGCGATCTCCGCCGGCGACTTGAACTCGGTCACCGCCATGACGACTTCCGAGTACTTAGCGCGCTTCGTGTAAGTGTTGTACTGCGGCACCGCGACGGCGGCGAGGATGCCGATGATCGCGATGACGATCATCAGTTCGATCAGGGTGAAACCCTTTTGTACCTTGACCATGGTCGATCTTCTCCAGGAAATGAGCTTGGGTTGCAGGACTTTCTCAGCCGCAGAGACGGTAGCGTCTACGCGGCCGGCTTCCTTGAGGCACCGTTCGTGCCGCCGGCATGAGCGGGGCTACCTGGGAAAACAAAAACCAAGCTAATCATCATGTTGACTGCCCTTCGACGAGACTATCGCGGGACGCGCCGGCACTTCGGTGCTTCGCTCTGAGAAGTGCGTTGCAGTCCTGGCGACACCTTCCGAAGGTACCGACGAGGCGATCGACGAGTAGGGAGGGCACGCAAGGATCAGGCCGTTCGCCCGAGTGGTCACTCTCGCCCACCGACATTCGCGTCGGCCAGAGCGATCGCCCTCTCGATCCTCTCCAGCCTCGAGGCGACGTCTCGGTTTCCCGGCGGGGCCCTGT
>ENA-ORXM01003733-ORXM01003733.1-marine-metagenome-genome-assembly--contig:-NODE-3733-length-14578-cov-6.950141_pt1 | contig 14578 bp, 18 predicted proteins | sample MGYA00237867_ERZ511480 | MGnify/ENA primary metagenome ERZ511480 (study PRJEB26309, sample SAMN06266103) | marine metagenome | isolation source: Algal blade | place: United Kingdom:Sidmouth, United...
TCCGCCTGTAGCTTCGCCGCTTGGGCTCTTGCTTTTCGAAGGTTTGAGGTGCTCGTCAGACCAAAGGCTTCGGCGACCTCCATTTGACCCAGTCCCAGGTCGTAGGTCGCCATTGCGAGCGCGATGATTCGCGGGATGCATCGGCGACCCCTTGATGGTTCCGCCACTCTCGAGAACGGCACGTCGAAGACTTCGGCGGCGAGCAAGAGCAGAACGGGACGGAGCCGCTTGCCTCGTCCGTCGAGCACGTAGCGGACGGGGTCGTAGAGCGAGGCGGGCTCCGCGGGGAGGTCGAGCGCCGCTAGCCCGGCGTTGACCTCCTCAACGGCCGAGCGCACCCTGTCGTCCGTCGGACTAGATGCCATCGAGGCCGCGCAGGCTGGTGAAGGCGTCGATCACGACCGGCTTGAGGGTCTGGCTGGTGGATCCGTAGCGGTGAGCGTCGGTCGTCGACACCTCATCGCCGAGTACCACCAAGTGGCTTCCGGTCGCGCTGCTCGGCTTGAGCAGAATCGGGTTCATCCGCCGGTCGAGCGCAACTCTCGCTGCCAGCGCCTGCATGGCCTGGGCTCGACCGACCTCGCCGCCGTCGGTGGTGACGGCAGCGTGGTTCGACATGTTCTGAGCTTTGAACGGCGCGACGCTCAGACCGGCGCGCACCCATGAACGGCAGAGCCCGGCGGCAACGGTGGACTTACCGGCGTTGCTCGTGGCTCCGCACACCAACAGGGCCCCGGCGCCAGATGTCAATAGTCGATGCCCTTCTTCGCTCGGATCTTGCGATCGAACGCGTGCTTGACCTTCACCATCTCGGTCACGGTGTCGGCCACCTCGATCAGCTCGGGAGCGGCGTCTCGACCCGTCATGACCACGTGGGTCTTGGGCGATCGTTCCTTGACCGCCTCGGCGATCACCGCCCCCTCGACCCAGCCGTACTTCACCGCGTAGGTGATCTCGTCGAAGATGAGCAGATCGAAGTCGCCGGAGGCCAACTTCTCGGCCGCGACCGACCAGGCGTGCTGACCCTTGGCCATGGTCTCGTCCATGTCGGTGGACTCCCATGTGAAGCCGTCGCCCAAGGTGTGCCACTCGATACCGAGTTCGTCGGCGAGCTTGCGTTCACCGGTTTTCCACTTCCCGCCCTTGACGAACTGGACCACTCCGACGTTCCAGCCCCTGGCCCACCCGCGGGCCATGACGCCGAAGGCCGATGAGGACTTGCCCTTGCCGTGACCGGTGTTGATGAGGACTCTCGAGGCGCGTGGCACTCCGCCATACTGCCCGTTCGAGCGGGCTGAGGTCAGGCCCGGTAGGCCTGCTCGTGAACCTGGCGGGCTCGATCGAAGCTGAAGCGAGCGTGGACGTCGGAGGCCAGGGCACTCAGATCGCTCGGGCATGGTGGGTTGGCGGCCATGTGGGTGATCGCTGAGGTGAGGTCGGCATCGTCGCCGAGACGGACCAGGCGGTGTCCGCTTCGGTCGTCCCCGAGGATCTCGATGTGGGGCCCGATGTCGCTCGCCACGACGGGACGCTGTGCCAGCACCGCTTCGAGGAGGGCGGTGGGGAGGCCCCCCCCCGCGTCCCCCCCCGACACGTCATCGTCGCCTGCGACGGCGACCGCTTCTTACGGCCGTGCGGCCGCGGGGCGGCCGCACAACCGCGGCAGCCGCGGCCTCAGGCGCCAGCCGTTTCCCGGCCGCCACGCTCAGCGGCATTGCCACTGACACGCCGACGGGCGACGAACCATTACGCACGAATTGTGAAATGACAACTGACATGCCTCGCAATTAGCCTGTCCCAGATCAGCATGATTGGTCCACGCAGCAACTGGGGCGCGGAATTTTGGTGATTTGAGCACTTGAGCGACAAACGCAGGTCACGACACCTGCTGAGGTGCGTCGGGGGGAGCACGGTCAGCTGTCGGCATCCCATTGTCAGCTGTCGGCATCTCGTTGTGGCTGGTCGCGGCCGCGGACCCCGTCTCGCCTTGCCACAATGGCGACAATGCGCTGTGTCCCCGAGGAGAACTATGTGGAGGATTGGCCCAACGATGAGGGGCCTTTGTCCGATGTGGACGACGATGCTGAAGCTGCCGACCTTGTGGCTGCCGCCTCTGGGGACGGCACTATTCTGAAGCGTGTCATCTTTCGTCTGTATGGCCGAGCGGGGCGCCGCGCTCGTCGGCGTCGTCGCGCGGAGGGGCGCATAGCCATTGCGGTGAATCGGGCCGCGGCTGAGCGCTACGCCCGCGCCGCGGCAGCGGTGTCTGTGGCTGCCGTCTCCCGCCCTGTTGAGCAGGCCCCCACATCGTCCGCGTTGCTCGCGCGTGTTGGTGCCCCCGACGTTGATAGTCGCTATGCCAGTACTGTGGCATCATCCAGCAGAGTTGGCCCGAGTTGCTGTCGCGGGGAGGCTTTGAGTCCGGGTGGGGGGGATGTGGTGTATGGAAGCCTCCTGGAGAGGAGCAGCCGGAAGAATGGGGCACGCGCCGCGCAACCTGACGACGACGAGAGGCGCCCCCCCCGAGAGGCGCAGCGCACTATGTTCGACTACCTGCGCTCCGCACGGCACACGCGGGCGGCGCCGAGCGCCACCGCCGCGGACGACGCTGTGGTCGTCACGATTCTTCCAGCAGCTGAGCGTCTCCCATCGGCGACTGCTTACACGTCATTGCGTCGGTCTTGGCGACGGCTTGAGCACGTGCCTCCCGCCAAGTTCACGCCATACCTTGGCCCCTCGGACGAGGCGCATGCAAAGGCGGACAAGATCATGCGAAAGAACGGATGGGCGCCCCCCGAGTGGAACAGTGACGGCAGCGACGCGTCTGATCCGGACACCATTCATCACGACGGGCACTACCGATCGCTCCCGTCGCTTACGTGTCGGTTGGCGCAGCGGGCGGGGGTGCAAGCTGTCGTGGAGGCCCTGGGTGAATCACCTGCGGTGGTGAGCGCTATGAGCAGCGCATTGGGCGAGACCGTCTCCTTCCTGACCCACGTCATACAACTCATCAAGCGTCGAGCGGCTGACCACCGCCGGGCTTCTGCGGGTCGAGCCGCGCGCGCCAAGAGCCGAGCGGCGATCGAGCGCTTGACGGGCGGTGCCAGCCTCGCCGTCGTTCTCGGCACTGGAGCCGTAAGGGAGCAAGTCGTCAGTCCATCGGTCGGTGAGTGCGTTGCACAGGTCGGGCGCCTCGGCCATGAGGACCTTCATGGTCATCAGGCCGCGGCCGTGGCGCTCGCCGTCGCTGCGACGACAGCTGCGTCTGACGTGCTCGCTGCTGGTCTTCCCCCCGCCAGTCGCGCGTGGGCGACGCGGGAAGCCGCACTTGTACGAGAGTCGCACGCCGACAACGGCGCGCTGCGGGCCGACGTTGCCGCGCTGCGGTCTGTTCACGCTGCCCTTCGTGCTCCAGAGGGTCCTGCCGCGGTCACGCTTCTGCCGTGTATGGGCGCTCTGTTCTCCACGGACCATGTGGACCGCGCAGACGCTGTCGCCTCCGAGTGTGCGCCGGCGTTCGACTTTTATGGGACGTCGAGAGAAGTCTTCTTGCGTCTGTTGTGTCGAACGTGCCTGCGCTACACTTGTCGCGTGCACGGCACGCACACGGTGGAGCCGTCGTCGTCTGTACCTGTCGCTCGCCGTGATGATGCGTGTCGAGGCCGTGATGCAAACGCGCGCGCGGACCCAGATCGGGTTGCGGGGGTCGTCCCTGGAGAGTGGAGAGCGTCATTCCACGCGGCGTCCTCCGCGCACCGCGAGCGGCATCGCCGTCGCAGGGTGCTCAGCGACAGTGATGGTGACGCGGACGGTGTCGGGGCTGGAAGCGCTCGCTCTCGTGCTGTGGCTGTCAGCGACAGCGAGGGTGACGCGGACAGTGTCGCGGCTGGCAGCGCTCCCTCTCGTAATGTGGCTGTCAGCGACAGCGACGGTGACGCTGACAGTGTCGCGGCTGGCAGCGCTCCCTGTCCTGGTGTGGGTCTTGGCGTCGAAGGCGTCAGCGCGGGTCATCCTGCCGCGTGCGAGAACGTTGTTGGCTCTTCGAGAGGCGTTTTGGACCGTTTGTGTGGAGGCATTGACAGCCTCGTGGTCAATGATGAGGACGACCACGTTCCCGACAGTGATGTACCCGTCTTCGCACGGCCCTCCGTGTCGGATGGTCGCCGTGGTGGTCGCGCAGGCATTTTGCATGCTTCCATTGCCGCAGCAGCCAGTGGGTGCGCGGAGTGTCGCCACGACGCTCGCGTGAAGGCGGCCATGACGTACGAGAAGCCGACCGTCGATGATTGGAGTGACGCACAGGTGGCGCTTCTTCACCTAGGCGCAGACATTGTCGGGGACGGAGACACTTGTCTTCTCGCCAGATTTGTTCCTGGCAAGACGTGTCGCGGCGTTGCTGACTACATTGCAGGGGCGGGGTGGACTGGGCGGGGCATGTCGCACGTACAGCCGCCTGACGAAGATGTCGACGTGGATGCCGCCGCACGCGACAGCTCCACGCCCGTGACGGGGGCTGGGGCGGCGTTTGCACGTGGCTTGCAGCAAACTCACACGCGTCCGGCTTCACCGCCGTTGTCCCTGGGTGCGTTTTCCTCGCCTGGGAGAACCACGAACGGCAGCAGTCAGGAGGACCCCGACGCGCCTGACAAGGTGCATGACTTCATGCCGTGTTTCCACGTCGGTGCGTGCACGGCAGAGCGCTGCAGGTGCGCAAGGGCGGGACTGTCGTGCGAGAAGTCGTGCTGGTGCGCTCTTGGTTGTCGGGCAGCGGCGGGGCGGTCTGCGTCGTCGGCGGGCACCTCGTTGGCGCTCATCGACGCCGCGCCAGCTTCTGCGTCTCGGCACTGCGACCGGCGCACCTGGTGCGCATGCGTGCCGCCGTCACGGTGTGCGACGGACGAGTGCCCGTGCTTCAGCGTCGACCGGGAGTGCGACCCCGATGCGTGTCTCACGTGCGGTGCACACTGGAATCCGGATACTGGTGTCGACGGGCTGCCAACACCACCCGGTCAAGCTGGCCCAAGCGCCGGTGTACCGCCTCTGCGTGGGGCTGGGCTCCTTATTGAAGCGGACGTTGCTAGCGACGGCATGGCTGCTGGAGAGGCGGTCGGTCGGCGCCGTTGCCGGAATGTTCAACTACAGGTCGGTGCTCGAGTTCGCTGTGTGCTCGGCCGCTCAGGCGCACACGGTCTTGGGGTCTTTGCAGCTGAGCCGGCGGCTGCCGGGGACTTTGTCGGTGAGTATGTTGGCGAGCTACTCTCCAACGGGGAGGCACATGCACGAGGGCGCGTCTACGACGCAATGGGCGTCAGCTTCCTGTACTCTGTCACGAAGACGGTCAACATCGATGCCAAGTACAAGGGCAATCGGACGAAGTTCATCAATCACCGAAGAAAGGAGCTCGCCAACGTTGAGGCAAAGCTGTTAAACGTGAGCGGCCAAATCAGGGTCGGCTTATTTGCCCGGGCTCCGTTGGCTCCCGGAGAGGAGCTCTTCTTCGACTATGGCTACGACGTGCCTGGGTGGGTGTGAGGACCGGGCGGTCGTGGCATTTTTTGTGTTGGGGGAGATGCGCGCGTTGGAGTGTGCCAACATGGGCGCCGACGACGTCGGAAAGGCGTTCTGCTAGTGCTTGCGTTGGCCTGCGAGCGCGTGCTGGAGTGGTTACATGTGGCCTCTGTCTTCGGCGGCGAGGCGGGCGACCTGGCTCTCGTGTTGGGCGAGGTCCCGGCTTTTAGAGATGTCAAGGAGGTCGCCGTGCTCTACGGCGAGGCGGTCGAGCTCGTGCCCCTGCTGGCCTCTGTGCGCGTGCTGGAGTGCGTGAACGACTTTACCGTCGTCGGTGTCAATGCGGTCGTGCTGTTCCTGGTGTGGCACCCGGTGCGCGTGCTGGTGGGCATCAACGAGCTCATCGTCGTCGGTGACGAGGCGGTCATGCTTCTGTCGGTGTGGCGCAAGGTGCGCGTTTTGGAGGATGTTGAGGTTGTCGCCGTCGTCAACGGCGAGGCGGTCGAGCTGGTGCTGGTGTTGCATCAGGGGCGCGTGTTGGAGGATGATGAGGTCGTCGCTGTCGTCGGCGGCCAGGCGGTCGAGCTGGTGCTGGTGTTGCATCAGGGGCGCGTGTTGGCGGGCGTCAACGAGCGCGCAGTTGACGAGTTGGCGGCATCGAGGCGGTCGAGCAGGTGCTTGTGTTGGACAATGTGTGCGTGCCTGATTGAGTCCATAGGCACGCCGTCGTCGACGACGAGGCGTCCATGTTGGTGTTGGCGTGGCGCCTCGTGCGCGCGTTGGCCAGCGTCAACGAGGTCACCGTGCTCGGCGGCGATGCGGTCGTGCTCGTGCTCGTGTTGGCCACGGTACATGTGCTCGAGTGCGTGAGCGAGCTTGCCATCATCGTGGGCGAGGCGGTCGGTCGTGCAGGTCCTGTTGTTTTGCGAGGTTCATGTGTTGGCGGGCGTCAACAAGCTGGCCATCGTCGGCAGAGAGGCGGTCGTGCACGTGCTGGTACTGTTCGAGGTGGGCGGGTTGGCGCTCGTCAACCAGCTCGCCGTCGTCAGCGGCGACGCGGTCGTGCATGTGCTGTTGTCTGTCACGGTGTGAGTGCTTGTTTGTGGCGACGCTACGGGTGGTGGCGATGCGGTGGTGCTGGCGATTGGGAAGGCTGGCATGCTGGCGAGTGGAAAGTAGGTCACCGTCGTTGCTGGGCGGCGTGCGCGTGCTTGTGTGCGTGACAGGGATGATGGTGAGCTATTTAGGGCCACTATGCTTCTTGCGCGTCACTACAGGACACAACACACAGCAGTAAAGCAGCAGGTACGACGAGACACACGTGCCCCACACAACAATGCACAACAAACAGCAGTAAAGCAGCAGGAACAGCAACACACATCACACAGCAGTGAAGCAGAAGTTGCAACGACAGCAAGGAAGAGGGAGCGTACTCCAGAATCGTTCTGTTGCCCTTTGCGTATTACGTGCTGCACACATGGTTGATGAAGTCGTCAGCGGTAGAGTGCTGGCGGCGGCACACCCGGCACTCAAACAAAACACGGGCCCCGGGCGGGACCACCACTGCGTGACGGCCGTGCTGCGACGCTGGTACAGCGCGCGCCGCGGCCGCTCGCTCGAGAGCGTTTGTGGCGTGACCATGCCCGCCAATCGGCGGCGGGGTGCTCGAGGCGGCACCGCCACCGGTACAGGCAGAAGCTTCCCCCACGTCACGACGATGGACGCCATTTCCGTCTCGGGCATAGCCGCCACAACAAACGGCGGCTCGCGCCACCGCGCCGCCATCCGCATCGCACTCGCGCCTGCGTTTGCGCAGGTGGCTACCATTCTCATCAGCCCTTGCGTCCGTGCCACCACTCCGCCCGCCATGTCCTGCAGAGGAACCGTGACCAGAAGGTCCGGCGGGACCGCCTGCCGCCTGCGCACCTGCATGGGCCTCCGTCTCATGGAGAAGCTCGATGCAGCGGTCGTGGTCACCGCCCGACCGGAGAACCTGTAGCGCTGCCTCACGGAGACGAGGAAGAAGGGCTTGAAGCTCCCCTGCACGACCGGCGTCTGTCAGCACCGAGACGGCCCGGCGGTGGACTGCGCCCCCGACGTGGGCGAAGAGGCCCGCCGCCGAGTCGTTGCACACCAAACACGTCGGGCACGTCCAGCGCAGAGAGGGGGCGTTGTGGTTGCTCGCGACGTCGATGGAAGCAGCGCGTTGCGCCCGCTTCTTGTGTGGGTTCCCGCGGACGTGCTGTTTCCAGCTCGTCTCACCCGTCAGCACGATGGTGCAGATGCTGCACATGTAGGAGCCTGGATGCCTCGGTCCCGGCGGCGGTGGCACACGGGAAGGGTTGTTGTTGTTCTCGTCCATGACGAAACAGGCGTCAAAACAATAGAGGGGAACGCAACAACAAGACAGCGTGGACCGCCAGGTCCCGACGCGGGGGGGGTGCGTGATGTAGAGCGATTGTGGGAACCGGGGCCCGGAGGCGGCGGCGCTGCGATGTCGGGCGAGACCACCTCATATCGAGTGCTGAGGCCAGCCGCGCGACAGCGCTGTTGCCTGCATTCTGTTAGTGGCTGGAGGATTGCATCGAGAGACTTTCCGCCTACAGCAATTACGGCGACTTGGAAATCGTCCGAAGATACCGTGGCCCAATGAGACGTGCGGTTCGATAGACAATTGCGGACTTGAAAACGTGACTGGAACGCAGGTGCGTCCAGCCGTGCCGCAATCCCGTGGCCATCGGTCGCACTCGTCCTGACGGCCAATTTCCTAGGCAGTGTCTTATCGGCGACTACGTAGCCGTCGCCTCCGCCACCGGGGCGGCGCGCAGGGGCGGCTGCCGGCCGTCGGGTTCCGACAGGGACCGCGCTCGGGGACGGCGCAAGCCCTCCTGCGTGAATGCCCGCGGATCGGGGCAGCTGGACAGTTTCTTTCTACGGCAGCGAAGACGACAGCGGCCATTCCGGTAACTGGGCAGCCGGAAGGGGGGAGGGTGGTCAGGCAGAAACCCAGCAACAGAAAGCCGCGCTCAGTGCGTAGTGTTCGTCGCCCTCAGTCAATCCCTCGTCTACCAGCCTGGATCACTCGGGTCGTGCCCGACAACGTACCAGGCCGCCCAGTAGGACCAGTGCCGACCGCCTGCAGACGCAGTGGCTGTCGGCGGGGCACCGTGGGCGCCCGCGCTGCCCACGCCTGCAAGAAGGCGTGTCCATCGCACGGCGGGAAAGTCTTCCCCTCTCTCCCCAGGCGGAGGTCGCTTGAATAGCTGAGGCACCACTACATCTGATCGGTGGAGCTGAGTCACCAATACATCAAGTTAGTTGAAGTGCTTTCAAATACAAATCGGTACGAGAGAACGATCGACCGTGAACCTTTGTAGTAAATATGCGATCGTCGTCTGAAGCAACGACGGTCGGGACAAGCGAAGGATGACGATCGAGGCTCGACAGACAATTGCTGCTTCCTCTGAAAAAGGCCCGAGCCCGGTGTTGCAGTCCACTGGGCCTGACGGAGCCATCGTGCCCGGAGGACATCTGCGCTATTGCAAGGTCTTCTCTTTGGGCGTCTTTGTCCGCGAGTACGCAAACCAGGGAGATGAAAAGGTGAAATAGACACACTCAACCATGCCATGAAGGACAGCGACGGTGTGGCCCGCATATGTCTGCACCCTGCAGATCGAGTAGACAGTCGTGCGCAGCCTTTTCAGGCGCATGCATGTCAGAAACGGTTCGTTGGCTCGTGCACCACACGAACCACCCGACTCTGGCACACGGCGGACCCATTCGACGCCAAGTCGAAAAGTACACAGATGCCAAGTGCTCTTAGGACTTGCGAGGCGGCGTACTGTCTCGTTCCCAACGGCCTGTGTCGGCCGCGGCGACCATGCGCTTGGCCGAGTCGACGCGTTTGGCTGCTCTGCCAACGCATCGATCGTCTTTTTCCTTGAATCTGGCAATTTTTTGTTCTCAGTGAGACGCCAGGGAGCACGAGATATCCGTCGCGGGCAGCAACGGGTGGCCACGGAGCGACGACTGGTTTGCGGACCCACCTCATTGGTTGGGTTGGAGACCATCAATGTGACTCACGGCACGGCCAACCGGGCCACCCTCGACGCAGCAGCGGTCGGGGTGACCGTCATCATCGTCAGCCTCGTCCCCGTTGGCGGGGGCGCACCGCTCATCCCACGACGGTCTGTGACGCACTGAGTAGGTACGACCGGAGACTCCTCGTGAGAACTGTATGCTACCAATCATGCATTGCTTTTCTTTTCACCGTGGTGATCTACAGTGTCGGCGACGGGACTGCTCGTCTCTAGCTTCACTCGGTCCTGTGTGGTGCCGCTTCTTCGTTTTCGTTGGACATGTCTGCGACTGACTGATGGGCGGCCTCTCTTTGCGCATTTCTTTCGATGACGTCTGCGACACTCTGCGCACCGGGGTCTGTTTTTATTTCTTGTCCCAGATCTGGGCGGCGCCTATCCTGCGGGCAGGCCTCGTGCGCTGCGTGTCGCCGTCGGCTCCTTTTCTCCCGGCATGCATTTTTGGCGAGCTGGGAATCCGCTTTGAGTGAGTGTTTCATGACCGCATGACTACTACCTCGTGAGGATACCAATAGAACTATGCGACGCAACGAGGAGAACTGAAGAAGGACGCCGTCCAGTCCAAGCCCCGTAGTGCCTCGTCCCCGGCGCCGACAGGAGCAACGTTGCTTTGCGTCCCACAAGCGCGAAAACCACAGCGCCTCTTAGCGTGAGAACCACCGCTGAGCTGCGAAGGACCGTGACCACCTTCGGGTCCACCAGAGTAAGTAGTGAAGGCCAACGATCACAAGTGCTTTGCGGCATCGGTTGCGAGCTCGTTGCGGCCGACGACATCGAAGCCCTCTCCGCGCAGGACAACGGCGACCGGGCGGGCGTTGTAATCTTTGACGGCCTCTAGCACGAGCACCTTGAAAGGGACGACTGCCATTGTTTGACACGGACGAGCACCAGCCTAACCTCCGTTATGAGCCCAACTGAGACGGCGTCGCTACAGATTTTCGATGGGCGAGGCCGTCCACGGTCACAAGCCTGAATGCGTGCGGGTCACCGATAGTCCACTGCCATCGAGGCGACCCGTCGAGGCGACCCGTCAGCGAAGGAGTTGTTTCTTTCTGAGCTGCGTTCCTGGCATGGGTTGAGAGACGGGAGGCTGGAGGAAGAGCCGCACTTCTATGGAAACCATCTAGAGACAGTTGGAATGAGTGTGAAAAAGTTGCAAGTGCATACTGCAGAACCCATCCCACAGCCGACGCGACACTCCGACAACAGCCTAGATCACGGGTCCACTCGAGGCTCGTCTGCTTGTCGATCAGCAGGGTCCACATCTAAGCAGTGGAGCGGGCACGCAAAGTCGGCGGGCTCCAGTGGACGCTGGGGGCTTGCGGGCACACTAGCTCCGTTGCGAAGCTCCCACCGACCAGCGCGCGGCAACTGAGAGCACGGCTCGTGACCCCGACCGCCACAAACGGAACAGATGCGCTTGCAAGTCCAGCCGTCGCCTCTGCAGCTATGCACTCGGAGAGGGAGGAAAAACGGATCGTCCTCCTGTAGCGTGTGCCGACACGCAAAATCGGCGTGAGGGCAGGTACTGTCGTTGTGATGCCGATGACCCGACGGCGCGACCACCAAACAGAAGATGCACTGATTCATCCTGAAAGCACTGGTCGCAACGCAATAACAAGCAAAGACGACACAAGAAAACGAACGAGCACAAGAGAGTACCGTCAATACACACAGATCATTTCCCCAGGAACCATCGGGCATGGTGTCCAGCGATACCAACTCTCAGTGCTACAAAGAGCACTGTTCGAACCACACGAAAGCAGACGAACATCAGAGCATCACCACCAATAGCTTACCTGCAAGACGATGCTGAGAGCATACGCCACAACCAGGCGGCAGCCGAGCAACCACACCGCAGGCACCGGGCACGTCCTGATGCTGACAAGAAGAAGAAGAACCTGTCTCAAAGCGCTACGAGACACGATACTAGGTGCGCGTGTTGGCTGCTCGTCGCCCTCCAATACAAGAGCAACGGCGGCAGCGGCGGCAGGGGCGCGGGACAAACGCACAGGACCACGTGGAAGACTGGAACGTGACGGCTGACGTCGGTTGCTGTGGGGCCGACGACGACGGACTGACGAGATACTCGCTGCATGTGAGCTCACGAATCACCAGAAAACGAGGTCTACTTCATCAATTTTCTCTCCTCAAACACTGACCTCGATCGACGCAGTCGACCCGCCCACATTCGTTGAGGGCCAGCACAGCTCGTGTCCACGGCATCCGGATCCCAACGTGTTGGGTCACGCAAGCTGGCTGGAAGGTGGAATGCATGGAGGGTGACTTGACGGACAATGAAAGAAGTGCCTCGCGACAGCAACAGACCCCCCCAGGGTTCAAGGCCAAGCTTTGCCGCTGGGTTTGGTCACAAAAATGCAATGGGCGCCCACTGCGCATCAGTTGAGGAGAACTGGTGCGTTATAGGTTGCACCTGTCGCCGACAATCGCAGTACCATCGACGACAAACGGCGACTATGGCACAATGCAGGTCGTGCTGCTTCTAAGTTGGTGACGTCTGAAGTGTGCGGCGTCGAGAGCCGCCCGCGTCCTCCGTGGGATACTAGTTCGAAATGATCCGCGGTCGCCTGCAACGGGAAGGTTTCCATGGCGTACCGCAGAGACACATGCGATAGCGCAGGAACTGTGCTCGGATGATTTTCGATACACCGGGCCCTCGACTCAGAGTGATGGCAGGGGAAGTTTCCTCAAGACTGTCTCCGCAGGGACTAAGTATTGGGCGAGCGCAGTTCGCGATGCAGCTCGCGGCACACCCGTCATGGACATATTCCACACCGGCTAAGGGAGCAGTAGCGGCCCTTTCGCCCGGGTCCAACGAAGGCACATTGTTCGCCCCGTGCAACGGGACGTTCGTACTCATGTGCACGGCCTGCGTTTCTTCCGAGACATGTGTGTGCTCACCACGATGAGGGTCATGGTCGGAAAGTGGAGGCTTCCGAGTTTTCCCAAGTCAATGATCGGTCGACGGATTGCATTTTGACGATGAGTGTGCCGACGATCGATGGGTTGATGTCACGATCGCGATCGAGCTAACCTTCCATGTCGCGCCATCCAGGCATCCTGTCTGCTGTTGCTTGCACAAATGTCGGATCATTGAAGAATTAGACCGTGAAGCAGAATCAATTTCTTTTCGCGAAATGAAGTCCTTAGATGCGCCTTCGTGGCCTGTCTCCGAGGGAGAAGAGCCGCTCCCGGAGTTCGATAACCTGTGCTGTGTACAATTGCGAACACGCGGCCGACGGCGGCGATGTCGACCGTCGCTGCAGGTCGCACGCGCCGCGGCCAGCGGCGCAGCCGCCGCCTCTGCGTCGGCGCTGGCGCCATCGCACTCAAGGGACAGCGCAAGCGCCGATAACATGCGCGGGGGCGCAAGCGAGACGGGAGAGCTGCCTGTGCCGGCGCCTGCAAAGCTGCAAAAACTGGCAGCAGTCGCCAGCTCCGCGGCCGCGACAACACAGGAGCGAAAGCGGCCGCGTTCGCGAGGCCTCTTTTGCCGTTCGCAACCTCTGCGGCCGGCAGCAGCTGTGGGTCCCGCGCTGGCGCCCGCCTGCGTGGGTAATGCGCAAGCGAGGTCAGTTGAGGGCGCCCGGCGCGCTGTGAGAAAGGGTAGTGGTGACGGGGGCGGAGATGGCGGCGTGCCGCACTGCGCGTGCCGACAGCGTTTCTGCTGCCCGCTTCAGTGAGGAATCTCCTCGCGGCGAGTGTCTTTGATCTCTCTGTGGCGTCCACGGCTGGTCAGACAGCATCGCCATCGGGCGTCGTGCGCGGCGACACTGCCGGCGACGCGCCGCCGGGTTTATGGCCACCAGCTCGCTCGCCAGTCCGTGACGGTCGCCCGGCGGCAGCGGCGGTTTAGCCGACGGCGCTGGGCGGCGTGGGCGCCGCCACCGCGTGACGGTCACCGCCATAGCGGCGGCCCTGGAGCTGCTGGAAACGCGCGGTTGTACCGTGCTTTCGCGGTCCCACGCGTCGCCATTGTACGGCGCCCACATGCGCGGTCGGCATGTGATTGAGCACGCGGTTGATGATCGCGGTGGATGCACCGAGACGGAGTGGTCGGTCCTGGTGAGGGGGTGGGTGCTCGTGAGTCTGCCGGGGCGAATGCTCAGGGTTGGAATGGCACTCCCGCATCACACCCGTCAGCGACTCTTAGCTGCGGTCCATGTCGGGCCATAGGACAACCATTCCTGTCAAGTGGCATTTCAGATATCTTGCGATGAAAGTGCTTTGGAACTGCCGACCATCGTTGAATTTATGTTCATCACATGCATCCGCGTGCTGCTGAAGGCGCCCCGCCTTCGGTGAATGCTTTTCGAAAGGGTCTGTGGACAATGAACTTATTTCAAAGGACATGGCTCACCCGTGTTGTGTGCGTCATGAATGGAAAATATCTGACCATCGGCGTCATGACTGGAAAAAGATCTGACCATCAGCGCAAGTTTCGAAGTGTTCGACATGAATTTGCAATCGGTTGACGGGTTGTGAAAGACTTAAGCCAATATTGTCCCGAGTGCTTTTGGAATCGATCGACTTGGGACAGAGACAAAGTGCTGGAGACCCTCAATCAGAAGCTTCCCCACAGCAGCGGTGTTGCCGGCCCGTTTGGTGCGTAAGTCGCAGGGTGTCTCGCTGTCTCTCTTGCGGGCGTGGCTCTGCATCAGCAGCGGTGCTGCCGGCCCGTTTGGTGCGTAAGTCGCAGGGTGTCTCGCTGTTTCTCTTGCGGGCGTGGCTCTGCATCAGCAGCGGTGTTGCCGGCCCGTTTGGTGCGTAAGTCGCAGGGTGTCTCGCCTTCTTTCTTGCAGGGGTGCCCCTGGACCCAACAGGCAGACGTGGCTTTGAGGTTGCCACGGGGCACTTGTTGCTGACGCCGAATGCTATCAATCGCGGTCGTATGACATGCCGTACCTGAAGCGCACTCGCCGTCGACGCACTTCGTGGGGGGCACATTAAAA
>ENA-ORXM01003734-ORXM01003734.1-marine-metagenome-genome-assembly--contig:-NODE-3734-length-14577-cov-3.959586_pt1 | contig 14577 bp, 8 predicted proteins | sample MGYA00237867_ERZ511480 | MGnify/ENA primary metagenome ERZ511480 (study PRJEB26309, sample SAMN06266103) | marine metagenome | isolation source: Algal blade | place: United Kingdom:Sidmouth, United...
AATGAGATATTTAGGAGGTGAGTTTTCAGTCACAAAAGCTTCAAACGGTATTTGTTGTAAGATATAGTCTGGTATAATAGTCAGTTTTTTGCCTTTTATATCATTATAAACCTGCTCAGGAAGTAGTTTGTGAAAGATGCTATTTGAATACTGATTGTAGTTTAATAGTTCAGCACGGTTCATAGTAAGATCCGTCAATTGTTCATATAACCTAATGATATCTTCATTTAAAGTCTTTACATTTTCCAACTTAAAAAATTGGGTGCCTTCAGCAGTGTTTAAAAGTCCATAGCCTTGTTGGTCGTTTAGAATGTATTGCAATACTACTTCATCATCTGAGATATAATTTTTTCTAAAATCTTTATAGGCCAGGAGCTCTGCTTTACTTTTTAGTTTTGCATATTCCGGTGATGTAACACTTAATGAATCCGTAAAATCATTGTAAGCTTTCTTGGCGTTATAAATTTTATTTTTAAATATCTTAAGTTCTGTTTTTTCTAAATCTGTATTGGTCTGTAATTCGTTTTCAGATAGAAATATGGCCTGTTTAAGATTAAATTCGCGTTGTGCAATAGAGTCTGGAAGTTTAGTAATAATTTTTGCTTGCTCATTTGATATGTCTTCAAGAAGAAGTAAGGCTTTGTTACGCTCCATAAAGTAAAAAGCTTCTTCTGGTTTAGTAAGTAAGAAACAAGCCTCTACCGCTTTTGTATATAATGAAGCTCCTTTTTCTCTCCAAAAAAGTTTTGATTGGAATTCGGTACTCTCGGATCGAATAACATCAACTAGCTGATCCGCCAGTCTAAATGTACTTAATGCCTGATTTAAATAGTCTTTGTTGTTTTCGAATTCGTAAAACTTCAACCAACCGTTTGCTTTGGCTATAATATGACTTAGAAGGAATAATTTTTGAGTTGAAAGTTCCAGAGTTTTAATACTGGGAAGTGTGCCAATTTCTAAATCTTCTCTAGTATCGATTTTTAAAAAAATTGCTTTTTGATAATTTTTTAACGCTTTATTGAAATTATTTTGGTCTAGATAAAGATCTCCCAAGTTTTCATATGGTAAGGAATAGTCTTCGGCAATAGCTATCGACTTGTTTAAATGCCTTAAAGCTTTTTCAGTGTTTTTTAATTTAAAGTAAGAATAACCAATACTGTTGTTAATATTTGCTATATCCTTTAGTTGTAAACTTACAGAGTCTTTAAGTACTTCTTGGTGTTTGGTGATTGCTAGTTCATAATTGCCAGTTTCCAGAAGTCTATTTCCTTCTAAATGGTCTATGCGTCTTTTAAACTGCTCGTGGGGTTCATTGTGAAGTTTGATAAGAGAGTCCGCTTTATTTGAATTAAACTGTATCTCATCTGAAAATTCGCTCAGTCCCATTTCGGCATACGTCTCCGCCATCATTATCCTGGCATCTATTATTTTTCTGGCATCTGTTGTTTTAAAGGAAACACCATCGTAAAGAGAAATCATCTCGGCCAAACGATCCAAAGCTTTATAGAAATCACCTGTTGTTAGATAAAGATAACCAAGCTCAAGTTTTGCATACCGTATCCATTCGATATCCGTACCATAATCATTAATATAATTAAAGGCTTCTATGGCATTATAAATCTCACCTTTTAAATCGTAAAAAACTCCAAGATTGTAATAGGTATTATCTAAAGAACCTTTTTCTAAATCCTTTAATCCTCTCTTTATTTCTAATGCTTTCTTTGTATAAGTGATTGCATTTATAATATCACCCTCTTTACCATCATTCCACCATTGTTCATGGTACCATTTATTGCCCACATCGTGATAACAATTTGCGAGTTCTATAGGAGATATTTTTTCTGAGCTAACAGAAAAAAATGAATCGATTTTTTTTTGAATGATTTCCTTACTTTCATCGCCGTTAATGATTTTAACCAACGTGTTCTGTTGAGCCATGCAGATATAACTGAAAAAGAATAGTAGAATACAGTTAAATTTAAGATTTAGCATAAAGGGAATCATTATTGCTATTACCGTGCTGGTTATAAAAATTAGTGTTTAAGGAAATTAATGCTTTAAATATATAAAGAATTTTATGGTGAAATACTTTTTCTTAAAATTGGGAGTAGGTGAAAAATGTAAAAGAGCCCATGTGTAACATGGGCTCTTTTTTGTTTTATGTTTATGATTCGTTAGTTCGTAGCTCTAGGAATCACCCTTCTTTCGTCAATCTTACCATTAAGCTGAGGTGCATCTATGGCTAAGTTGAAAATTAGATTCTTTAATTCTTCAGCAGGTACTCTACCTACCTGATTAATTACTGATCCCGCAATTCCCGACATGGCTGCTGTAGCATATGAGGTACCCTGTAGGGTAACTCTATTTTTTAAAAAGGGATCGGAATTATCTAAAATAATTCTGTAATCATTAAACGCTAAAGCGATATCTATACTTCCTTTACTGCCGTAATTAGAAAGCGGATGCAATCTAATAGGCAATGAACCAGGATTTAATGTGTCGTACTCATAACCACCTACGGTAAGTATGTTGGTCTCCCTAAATGATGAAATAAAGTCTCCATTTGACCCTTGATCAACATCTTTATTGTCATTACCTGCGGAAGTTATAACTAACGCACCGGCGCTGTTAAGATCCTCTATAGATTGTGCGAAGATATTTTTTTGCTCACCTGGTGCAGGATCTTCAAATATTTCTCGTGGCATTTGTCCTCCAAAACTTGCATTGACAATACTGATGTTAGCGCCATTTTCATTTAGTTGTTTAATATAAGAAAGGGCGCACAGAACATTCCAATAGGAGCCTTTTCCGGCATCATCAAATACTTTTAATGGTAAAATAGAATAATTGAGGTTTTTGCTATCAAGTTCATCGGTAATAATTTTTGTAATATAGGTGCCGTGTCCATTGCCATCAGCAAAAAGGCGGTTATTAGGTTGTTGGGTAAAATTCCAACCAGATGTTGTTGGGTAACAACTTCCAAATTTTCCACTTGGGAAAAGGAATCTCTTAGGTTCATTTGTAAATAGATACCTGTAAAAATCAAGCCCAGTGTCTATAACGGCAATATTTATTTTAGAATTACCTGCATTTGCTATGAGCGCTTCCTCTTCCCCATCAACACCTTGACCTTGAATTGTATAAGGGCCAACTGGTGAAAGCACTATATCAAAAGACCTTTCTCCACGTGTTGTACCTCTCTGGCTTGTTCTTGAAAGGCGTTCTACCACACCCTCAATTTCTACTTCACTAATGTTCGGGTCAAAAATCCATAACTCAATATTAGTTTCGCCACAGTTACATTGTTTAAATTCTATAATGGGATAATTATCTCTAATGGCCTCGCGTTCTTCAGGTGTAACTTGTGGTTGATATTTTACGATTACATTATTCGGCGAGATAAAAATATTTGTTTCTTCACTGCTAATACCTTCGTCTACGTTTATGTCTTGATATGTGATATTAGAGTTAGGCTCGTCATCATCGGGTACTTGTCCATAGGGTATCTTTGTACAAGAAGATAGTATGATAAACAATAGTAATAAAAATGTAATTTTCGTTTTCATAATTGAGGGTATTAAGGTTGATTATTGTTTTATTTTTATGTTCTAGCTTGGGTAAAGGTTAACAGATAATCTTACTCATTATAAGCGCTTAGCTCAGACCGGCTGATGAGGTTGCCATTGCCTTTGTAAGATTCTTGTTTTATCATACCTACACCTTCCGCAAGCCAGAGTTTAGATTTCATTTCAATAGTAGCACCCATAGTTTTAGTGATGCTGTTTTCGGTAATCAAATAGCAATCAAAAGTACCTGCGGATGTAGTAACGTTTTCTTTTTTCTCTACCTTTCTGTTCGTTTGATCAACGGTTACATTCATTTTCATGCCAGACATGTTCATAGCAACCGTAACATTGGCGTCATTCAATTGTTGACCTACGCTTAGGTTATTGGGCAGTTCTATATCAGTTCCTGAAATATCCATCTCCAAACCCATTTCTGAATATTGTTGCATCATTTGTGATGGAAAAAGAGATTGGTAGTCAATCTTGACCAATCCGTCTTCACAGCTAAAGGAATAGTTGGTTTCAAATAGTTCTTTTCCTTTCTTGTCTGTAAGCTTCATGTCAAAAGTAGCTACGGAAGCAGAGCCTTCGGAACGAACATCAGATACAGTATAATTTACAGTACCATCAGATTTGCCCTTCTTGTCATAATTGGTATATTGAAAAGTACTTCCTTCCTTTAAAGGATAGAATTTACTGCAACTGTCTTGTCCAAAAGCAAAACCAATAAAGAGAAGAAATAATAATGTAAAAAGCAGAGGGTTTTTCATAGTGTTCTTTTTAAGTTTTATACTTTAATAAATTCTACACGTCGGTTTTGAGCTTTGCCGTCAACAGAGGTGTTATCGGCTACGGGCTCCGTTTCTCCTTTACCGTTAGTGGATAGGCGTTCTGATGATACCTTATATATAGAGACTAAAGCATTCTTAACAGCTTCGGCCCGGTTTTGAGATAATATCATGTTTTTAGTATCGTCTCCATCAGCATCAGTATGACCAACAATTTTTAACTGTATTGATTCGTCCTGTTGAAGAACCTGATAGATCTGTCTGATAATACCCATAGATTGAGGCTGAATAATGTCCGATCCACTATCGAATAAAATTCCGTTGGTAGATATTTTTCCATCAGCTAGTAGTTGTCTCCTTAAGTCAACCCCTCCTTTGGCAACTTTTATATTACCTATAAGTATAGACTCCTTTTCTGTGTCCGTTCCTCGAAGCGTAAATTTTATCCCTTGCATCTGTACATTAGAGGGTAGTAGTCTTGGGACGTCAATAAATTTATTTTCATTTATCCATAATCTAAAGCGCTCTTTGTTTACTGCTACGGAAACATGGTGTTTTTGATTGACCACATTCCGTATATCGGCACCTACTTCATTTCTAATTATCCGTTTTGAGGAGATGTTGTTTTCAACTATAACACCGCGGTCTATAAATTGACAGAAAGAATATTCTACCCTCCCCAGGTTGGCACCTTTTTTAAAGGTGTTGTTATCACTCACCACTATACCTAAATAAGATTGAGAGGAGGTTTTATTATCCAATCCTGTTGCAACAACATCAAATTCTAAAGTAAATTCATCCGGTAAATTTGTTACATCTGGAATGTATGCAGTAGTATGCCCTGGTAAAAGTTTTAGCCATTTGTTGGGATGTTCTTCTATAGTAACAAGTTCACCACTTCCGTTGGTGTTCCATCTAGAGGGAAAATCGCCAATGAATTCATCTGAAAAATCATCAACAAAGATAGGCTTGTCTCCCGGCACAAAGTCAAATTTACTATAGACCTTAATAGATTGTGGTCCCGACTCACTAGAAGTTTGCGTATTGGGATCGATTTCTTCATTGGATCTAGTTATTTCATTTTCATTAGAACTAGTACCGCTTTGTTGGGAATTTCTTTTCTTTTTTTTCTTTCCGCTTCCAGGTTCCAAAATACTATCAAGAGCTTGATCTGTTTTCTCTGAGGTCTCTTTTTCTACCCTGCGTTCAACAGTTCTCTCGGCTGCTCGTTCTGCTACCTTACCTAATTTTCGTAAAATTTGGGCATTACTATTCTGGTAAGTAAAAAGTATACATGCAAAAGGCAAAATGAATTTTAATAAGTGTCCTAACGTTTTCATGTAATTATTATTTAGTAAAACAATAAGTGTAGTTTTTGGTCAAGTTTAAAAATTGACATGTTACCTAACTTAATGCATACTCCTTTTTAAAGGTTAACATCAAAACTAAACGAAAAGACTTTTTGGAAATAAAATCTTGTATTAGCTGGTATTGAAAATTGTATGAATGGTACTAATAACTTTATAAATGGAAAAAAGTGATCTGTTCTTACGTGTAGGAAAAGAACTTCTAGATTATTTTTCAGTTGTTTGGGGTAGTAGACGAAAACTCATACGGTGATATTTAGTAACACCGTATTTTCTAATGGCCTCCCTGTGTTCTTTAGTAGGGTAGCCTTTGTTTTTTTTCCAATTGTACATGGGGAATTCGTCATGTAGCTTATCCATATAGGCGTCGCGATATGTTTTTGCCAATACGGAAGCTGCCGCAATATTCATATATTTTCCATCTCCTTTAATAATACACTCGTGAGAAATATCCTTATATGGTTTAAACCGGTTTCCATCAACTATGATGAACTCAGGTGTTATTCTAAGTTTTTCAATAGCCTTATGCATGGCTAATATGGATGCGTTCAAAATATTGATTTCATCAATTTTTTCGGGGAATATATGGGCAATGCCATAAGCGGGGCATTCAGTTTCTAAAATGGGCCTAAGTATTTCTCTCTTGCGGTGAGATAGAAGCTTGGAATCATTTAGTATGGAATTTGTAAAACCCTCGGGTAAAATAACGGCAGCTGCAGTAACAGGTCCTGCTAAGCAACCTCTCCCGGCTTCATCCGTTCCTGCTTCGTTATCGAATTTGTATTTTTCTAGTAGCATGTTCCAATATAAAATGTAAGGATGAAAAGTAAAATTACTTTTTGCAATTTACAATTGTCTAAAGTAATTTTTTGTAAGAAAATAAGCCGTATTTGTTAATGTTGTTTATTTAACAAAACAAGTGTATAATTAACGTTTTATAAACAAATTTTGCAATAACATTTGGTTTATTAACAATTTTTTTGGTTTTTTGTCTAAACTAATTCATAAAAACTCTTACATGAAACAGAAATTTAAATGGATTTTAGTGCCATTGTTGGTACTATTTTCGGGCTATTCCTATGCTCAAGAAAAATCAATTTCCGGTAATGTGACCGATGAAGATGGTCTTCCTTTACCTGGGGTTTCCGTAGTAGTAATAGGTACTACCAACGGAACTCAAACCGATTTTGATGGTAATTATACCATAAATGCAGAGGAAGGGCAAAGCTTGAGATATAGCTATATTGGTCAAAAAACGGTAAAAAGGGAAATTGGTACCGCAAATTCGATAAATGTTGTAATGCAATATAGTGCCCAGGCATTAGACGAAGTAGTTTTGACCGGTGTTGCTCAAGGTACTTCCAAAAAGAAACTGGCATTTAAAGTAGAGACGGTGCCGGTAACCGGGACTCAAAATGTACCAACTCCTGATGCGGCTTCGGCATTGATCGGAAAAGTTGCGGGAGCGCAAATTGTTCAAGGTGGTGGTAACCCATTACGAAACGCAGCTGTAATATTAAGAGGGGCTAGCTCTATAGAAGGAAGCACGGCACCTTTAATAATTGTAGATGGTATTATAACCCAAGGTGGTCTTAATCAGATAAGTACACAGGATATTGAAACAATAGAGGTTGTTAAAGGAGCAGCAGCTTCTTCTTTATATGGATCATTAGCGGGTAACGGTGTTATACAAATTATAACTAAACGAGGTACTACTGATAAGCCAAAAGTAACATTGCGTTTTGAAAATGGTTTTTCTAATGCTCAAAGAGATTATCCTTTGGCAAAGAAACATGATAGACTTTTGGATGCTAATGGTAATTTTGACCTTAGTAGTGGAGCAATAGTTGCTGATCCTGACGGGATTTTTGACAACGCCTATCCAGGAGAACTGATTAATAATGTAGATGAGTTTATAAGCTCACAGCCTTACAGTCAAATTAGTGCATCCGTTTCTCAAAATTTGGATAAGGTTAATTATTATATTTCTGCAGAACAAACAGAGGTGCAGGGGATTATTACAGGCCTTGATCCATTTAAACGACAAAATGCTCGCATAAATCTAGATGTTAATTTGAGTAGTAAATTTAAGTTAGAGTTAACAAACTATTTGGTGAGACAAACAGGAGCAGAGGTAACTCAGGCAGGACAAGGAGACAATGTATTTTTTAACTTGTTAACTGCTAATCCTACTGTAAGGCTAGATCAAAGGGATGCAAGTGGAAACTATATTCCTTTCTTTGATGGAAATGGTTTTATCAATGAATATCAAAATCCATTATATGTAGCTTCGAATCAAAAGTTCGATAATGAAAACACCAGATTAGTATCCTCCATTACAGGTAAGTATAGCATTACTGATAATTTAGTTTTGGAAACTCATTTATCTACAGATAGAGGACGTAGTGAGTTTGTTAACTTTTTTCCAAAAGGATACGTATCCGGATCTCAATTTGATCCTAATACTAACAACGGCTTTATTTTAAATATCGACAGTGATTACGCACGTGTTAATTCGTATGCCCAATTAAATTACAATACAAGTTTTGGAGATTTTAATTTTAAATCTTCTTTACGGTATTTATTTGAAGATTTTGAAGGTTCTTTCAAAACTGCACAGAGTTCTAATTTCTTGACTGAAGGAGTTACTAACCTACAACAGGGTACTGAGAATATTAGCGTAAACTCAGGAGAGTTTCAAGAAAAAACACAAAACGTATTTCTATCCGCAGATTTGGATTGGAAAGATAAATTAATAATTGGGGGACTTGTAAGATCAGATAGAAGTTCTCTTTTTGGTGAAGACAATCGTGATCAAATTTTCTACAGAGGTTCTTTTGCCTACCGTTTAGGTGAGGATATTGACGCGGAATGGTTGGATGAATTGAAGTTTAGAGCGTCTTACGGTACTGCTGGTCTTAGACCTGATTTCGGTGATATTTTCGAAACTTTTTCAGTTAGCCAGACAGGTATAACACCTTTGCAAATTGGTAACCCAGATTTGCAATCGCCTACAATTAAGGAATTGGAAGTAGGATTGGATTTCCAAGTTTTAAATAAGTATACGTTGGCTTTTACTTATGCAAATTCTAATACGGAAGATGCGTTAATCACTGTTCCCTTATCTGGTGCGGTTCCCGGTAGAGTACAAGTTCAAAACATAGCGGATACTTCTTATGAAGCTTATGAAGTTGCGTTTAATGGTACTCCTTTTGAAACCGAAGACTTTACTTGGGATTTTGGAATAACATTCTCAACAGTTGAAAATTCAGTTGATGATTTAGGTTCGGTAGCTCCTTTTAATAGGGTTATTCAAGGTTTTGGTGCTGGAAGCAGTAACCAACAACTAGATGCGGATCCAGCTGTAAACGTTTTTAGAGTTGAGCCAGGACAGCCATTTGGGGCAATGTTCGGAAATCAATTGGCATCGTCTTTAGATGATTTAACGGTTGAAAATGGCGTAGTAATTAATGAAGGGCTTAATCTGCCAATATCGGATTTTTCGGTAAATGAATTTGGTCATGTTATTGTTACGGCCAATGAAGATCAAGCCGGTCTTGTAAATGCAGGAGGAGAACAAGCAATTAGAAAGTGGAATCCAGAAACTAATCAGTTAGCAGTAGACCTAATTGGAGATACTAATCCTGATTTTAATATGGGTTTTAAAAATACGCTTACCTATAAGAATCTAAGTCTTTACACACTTATAGACGCTCAAATTGGTGGAGATGTGTATAATTATACAAGACAATTCCTGTATTTTAATGATAGACATGCAGATTTAGATACATACGGAGCTGCGGGTCAGCAATCTTCTTATGCTAATGCTAGTTCAACCATATACAATGGCGCCGCTCCTATAGACTACTTTGTTGAAGATGCAACTTTTGTAAAGATTCGTGAAATCTCATTATCATATACTTTAGATGATAATGTATTGGGTCCTAAAATTCCTATTGATGCTATCAAATTCACTTTATCAGGTAGAAACTTGCACACATTCACAGACTATACGGGTTATGATCCAGAAGTTGCCTTGAGCGGAAGCCCAATCTTTAAATTGGATGAGTTTTCTTTTCCGAACTTTAGAACATTTGCCGCTGCGGTACAGATAACTTTTTAAAAAAAATAAGCATGAAAAAAATAATTTATTTTGTGATGGCCATGACAATACTGTCATGTACACAAGAGGAATTCAACATAGGTAATTCCAATGAGGCTGATGCGCAAAGAGTATTGGCGAACGGACCGGATTTTCAGAACTTTAATATATCTAATCACTCAGCATTATTTGATAATCAAATTGAGTTTCAAGGTATTTACTTTAGAGGGTTAGCAGATCAATTTTCAACAACCAATGCTTTTAGTGGTTTTTGGGATTTTTGTGATCAACCTAGAAGACAAATTATCAATTCTACGGCTAATGATGATCTTCCGTCTCAAGCGGGCGGCCCATGGGACAGTTTTAACTCTGTTATAAACAATGCCAATATAGTAATAGGCAATATTGAGAATGATGGTAACCAGGTGATGGTTGGAGATACTGACCTTACACAGCAAGAATTGGCCGCGGCCTATTTTGATAAAGGTGTTGCTCAAGGTTATCTGGCTTTGATTTATGATAAAGCTTATATTGTTAATCCGGATACTGATCCAGGTGCATTAGAGTTTTCTACATATCAAGAGGTTTTTGCTGATGCTGTAAAGAATATTGAAATAGGTATTCAGATGGCTAGTGCTTTTAATGGATTTCAGTACAGTGTATATCCTGGGGGAGAGATGTTAGATGGGCCTAAATTCCTAGAATTGGCTTATAGCTACTTAGCACGCCTTTCCATTGGCCTTCCTAGAACGGATGCAGAAGCACAAGGCCTAGATTACACTGCTATTTTGGCTTATGCCGAAAAAGGTCTAACAGCAGATTTTAGCCCATTAGCCGAAGAAGATGTGTTTTTTAATAACTTTCAGGACTGGTCTTTATTTGATTTGGGTGATGCAGGATATATGCCAACGGATTTAAAGATTTTACACCTTTTTGATCCTACCTACGATACAGATTATCCAGAAGATGAGAGCATAGTTTTAGGTGAGGTAACAACAGATGACCCGAGACTTGATGAGTATTACCAATATGTTGGTGATGATTTTGGGTTTCTTAGAGCTTCCAGAGGAAGATACTTATTCTCAAGTTATAAAACCGTGAAGTTCTTTAACGATAATGATCAGAATTCCACCGGTCTACCCACGAATATTTTTGCTAAAGCGGAGATAGATTACATAATGGCAGAATGTTACTATCGTTTAGGAGATTTTGGAGCGGCAGCAGCTGCGCTAGATGCTTCCCCTCGTATGGCTAAAGGTAATCAGGCTACTACTGTAGCAGGCCCTAACGTTTTGAATGCATTGCTATATGAGGTGTCTATAGAACTTGATCTTGCTTCAGGTATTTGTATAGAATGGTGGTTTATGAGAAGACATGATATGTTACAGGCGGGTTCTCCTACCATGTATCCTGTACCTGCTTCAGAACTTGAGATTTCACAAGATCCTATTTATACTTTCGGAGGACCTGCAGCAGCTGGTGAGCCAGGTACTGCTTCCGGTGCAAACGACTGGAGAAATATTGATTTGGTGTACTAATATTTTATTTGAATTTTGCTAGGAAAGGCCGTCATATTGTATGACGGCTTTTTTTCTTTTTAAAAAGTATACTTTTGGGCTTCTATTTCACAACTAAAAAGATTTTCACATTTAATTACGAACTAAAAAAATTAACTTTACCGCTGTAATTAGCTTCAATGAAATATTTCTTTCTCGTTTTTTTAATTCACTTTTCATGTATACAACTCTTCGCTCAAGAAGATTCTATTCCTCCTCAAAGAGACATAGATACTTCTTCAGTGCGGCGCATGCCTAGGCGGTTGGGGCCTAAAGAAGACGAGAAGGAACAGGAACCTGAGGAAATTACCATAGAAGATTACAAGATTATTACTCATGCAAGGGATACGACTATTTTGGATACTACCCTCACCATTCAAAAAGAGTATCAATACAACTACCTTAGAAAGGATGATTTTGAACTTATGCCTTTCGCCAATGTTGGTAAACCTTATAATAAGCTAGGAGTAGATTTCAATTCAAATAATTTATATCCGGCCTTGGGGGCCATAGCTCTTCACGGTAATTATTTTGAAAAAGAAGATATAAAATACTACAATGTTATTACTCCAATGACCGACCTTCTTTTCAAAACAACTTTTGAGGAAGGTCAGTTATTAGATGCAAGTTTAGCCCTGAATACTTCAAAAAGACTCAATTTCTCTATAGCCTATAAAGGATTTCGGTCTTTAGGCAAATACCAATATAACCAAGCGGAATCCGGTAATTTTAGGACTACTACCAATTATGTTACAGAAAATAACAGGTATAGCTTACGTGCGCATATTGCCGCTCAGAATTTAGAGAATATAGAGAATGGAGGCCTGGTAGATGAAGAAGATCAATTTGAGTCCGGCAATTCCGAGTTTAGTGACCGTGTAAAAATTGATGTTCGTTTTAGTGATGCTAATAGTAAAATATTGGGTAAACGCTACTTTTTCGATCACTTATATAAGTTGGTAAGAAAGGAGCAGGACTCTAGTAGTCAAGAAAAAACTTCTTTGGGTATTGGTCATCAATTTAACTATGAGACTAAATATTATGCTTTTAATCAAACCACACCCAATACATATTATGGGGATAACCTGGTTTCGCCAATTGAGGACAAGGCGAGTTTAAAAACAATGTACAATCAGTTTAATGCAGAATTTTATAATGCAACACTAGGTAGGCTTCAGGGTAATATCTCACTTTATAATTATAATTATTTCTTCAACAGTATTTTAATAAACGAAGAGGGCATAGAAATACCTAGCAGATTAAAAGGTGAAGAAATCGCTGTTGGTGCAGAATATGAAAAACGTATAAAAGGCTTTCAGTTAAAAGCGATGGCAAAATATAATTTGTCCGGAGAACTTGGAGGCAATCAAATGAATGCCTCCGCATCATATAATATTAGAGATAAGCATAAAATAACAGCCTCTGCATTTGGTTCATCAAAAATGCCCAATTTCAATTTTTTGCTGTACCATAGTGATTATACTAATTACAATTGGTTGAATGTTGATAGTTTTGAGAAAGAACAAGTCTACGGATTACGTTTTGATTTGGAGTCTAAGTTATGGGGTAATCTAATGGTGAGTTATTCTACGGTAGACAATTATAGTTACTTCGGAGCTGATTCCTCTATTATCATTACAGAAGGTTCGGAAAATGCCAACATACGGCCTTTGCAAGAAAACAATGTACTTAATCATACCAAGATAAAATACTCCAAAGAATTTAAAGTAGGTTCGTTTGCATTGAACAATACTATTATGTATCAAAATGTATCGCAAGCCAATCAAGTGCTTAATGTACCCGAACTGGTGACAAGGAATACCTTGTATTTCTCCTCTAATGTTTTTAAAAAGGCTATGTTTTTGCAAACAGGAGTAACTCTAAAGTATTTCACATCATATAATATGGATGCGTATAACTCGTTGTTGGGTGAGTTCTATTTGCAAAATAATCAGGAGTTGGGTAATTTTCCTATGTTAGACTTCTTTATAAACGCCAAAATACAGCAGACGCGAATCTATTTAAAGGCGGAACACTTCAATACTTTGTTCAATAGTGAACCGAATTATTACTCCGCGCCCAACTACCCATATCGCGATTTTGTGATCCGTTTTGGTTTGGTTTGGAATTTCTTCATGTAAACCCCATTTTTTCTCAGGCAACCTTAATTGGGTACTTTTAAAGTTTTCAATGAATTTTATAGAACAGTAGTGTTTTGAGCACTAGAATAAATAAATATTTGTCGTGCCTGATGAGTGAGGGTAGGTATGATATGTTATCTAAAGTTCATGTTAGTTGTGTTGGGAAGCAGGGTTTTTAATGGGTTTGTGTAAAAAAGCGGTATGTGTTTCGGTCTGATAATCAATGTGATGTGTAGGTAAGGTAAAAATATGGAAAATAAACATTGCAAAATGGTTGTGGAAACGAAAAAGGGTGTTACATTTGCAGCCCGCAAAACAGGCATGAATATGTTTGTTGGGTTAGGGTAAAGAAATAGTAAAGGTTCCTTAAAATATTGTTTTTCACGGCGGGAAAAAAGATTTGGTTTTTTTTCGAAAGAAAGTTGCCGGTTAGAAAAACAGTTGTATATTTGCAGCCGCTTAGGCAAACAGTAAGATGTTCGACAGGCGTTACCGGGAGACCGGGAAGGAATTTGGAAGTTCATTTGACATATTGTGGAGACAGCGTAAAGAAGGTTCGGGAAGGGAAACTTTTCCGTTCCGATAGAATTACGAAACAACATACAGATTAGAGTTTAAGATTTTTATTTTAGGATGAGAGTCGGGGCCGGGAAATTTTTTGGCAGTTGATAGACTTATAACATATAATGAAACAACGATGAAGAGTTTGATCCTGGCTCAGGATGAACGCTAGCGGCAGGCCTAACACATGCAAGTCGAGGGGTAACATGGAGGAGCTTGCTTCTTTGATGACGACCGGCGCACGGGTGCGCAACGCGTATACAATCTGCCCCCTACTGTGGGATAGCCCAGAGAAATTTGGATTAACACCACATGGTACCATATTGCGGCATCGTATTTATGGTTAAAGGTTACGGTAGGGGATGAGTATGCGTCCCATTAGTTAGTTGGCGAGGTAACGGCTCACCAAGACCGCGATGGGTAGGGGCCCTGAGAGGGGGATCCCCCACACTGGTACTGAGACACGGACCAGACTCCTACGGGAGGCAGCAGTGAG
>ENA-ORXM01003736-ORXM01003736.1-marine-metagenome-genome-assembly--contig:-NODE-3736-length-14573-cov-3.380933_pt1 | contig 14573 bp, 17 predicted proteins | sample MGYA00237867_ERZ511480 | MGnify/ENA primary metagenome ERZ511480 (study PRJEB26309, sample SAMN06266103) | marine metagenome | isolation source: Algal blade | place: United Kingdom:Sidmouth, United...
CATCCCCACCTGTTTCAATTCTATGAAATAAAATTCCAAGATCGTAATTGGGCTCTCCAATACTATCGGTCAACGTATTCTGTACAGCTCTACTTGAACCGCCATTGTAGGGATCTGTATTGGCATCGGTAAATATGACCTTGTCGGTATCGGCAATTAATTCGAAAGTAATGGCCAAATCAGTCTCATAAACTTCCGTTATTCTGGTTACCGATGCATTAATTGCCGCTAGAGCATCAGCCACAGTACCGCCATGAAACGCCGTATACTCACCTGAAGCAGAAACAGCTAGTCTAAACTTTCGCAATGCCTGATCATTAACTACTTTTTGTGTAAGTCCGTCTAAATTCTTTCTAATCGTAGATTTTGTGGTACATATAAAATCTGAGTTTAGCTTCGAATTAGGGTCACGAGTGTAGTGCACATAATTATTGTCTGAATCTTTTTGCATGAACGTAGAACCTTGTTCATCAGCATGAACTATCATACTTTGCATACCCTTATGAGATACGCTAAATCTAATTCTAATACTTTTATCTTCTACAGCATATCCAGAATATGACTTTATTTGTGGAAATTTTGAAGAAAGATCAGCAGATAATACGGGAGTTTCAAAAACCTGAAAAGCCTTTAATTCTCCATTTCGATTAGGAAAGTACAGCACCGCTGTATTTTCTTTTTCGGCAGATACTTTTTGTAATTGTTTTTTGAAAAGTTGGTCATCAAAAGAAAACTGTTTGCCGCTATCCACAGCATAGTTTTCTGAAAAATTTTTATCTAAAGTATTCTCTGAAATTTTTTGTTGCCAATAATCGTTCTGCGCGGACCCGTAAAAGGATAGAAATGCTATGGTAATTGCAAAAACAAGACGTAATTTTGTGATCATCAAGGGGACTTTATCCAAACTCAAATATAAGTCTTTTTATCTTTTTATTAAGTGATAACAGATCAAAGCATATTTAAAAACGATAAAGAATACTATACTGCCATTACCATTGGAACTTTCGAAGGGGTTCATATCGGCCATCAAAAAATACTTGAGCGGCTCATAAAAGATGCGAATGATTTACAATTAAAATCAATGGTTCTTACTTTTTTTCCACACCCCAGAATGGTATTGCAAAAAGATTCAGATCTTAAGTTATTGAATACCATTGATGAAAAAATTAAGATTTTAAAACGTTTAGGTCTTGATTACCTTATTATTCATCCGTTTACCAAAGACTTTAGTCGACTATCAGCTACCGAATTTGTTAGAGATTTATTGGTGAATAATTTAAGAATTAAAAAAATTATTATTGGTTACGACCATCGTTTTGGCAGAAACAGAACGGCTAACATCAATGATCTTATTGCTTTTGGCAGCACTTTAGATTTTGAAGTCGCTGAGATTTCTGCTCAAGAAATCAATGATGTGTCGGTGAGCTCTACCAAAATTCGAAAAGCCCTTTCAGAAGGTGATGTGAAAACAGCCAATAGCTACTTAGGCTATCCCTATATGCTGACAGGCACGGTAAAAAAAGGGCAAGGCATTGGTAGGCAATTAAATTATCCGACAGCCAATATCCATATTGAAGAAACCTATAAGTTAATACCTAAAACCGGGGCCTATGTCGTGAAAAGCGATATAGAGGATGTTTCTGTTTATGGCATGATGAATATAGGGTATAACCCCACCGTATCAGGAACCACAAAATCAATTGAAGTACACTTCTTTGACTTTAATGAAGACTTATATAATCTCGAACTTCAGATTGATATTTTAGACCGTCTTCGCGATGAGTTTAAATTTGAATCGGTCGAAGCTTTAAAAGAACAACTCTCGAAAGACAAAACAACATCTCTTTCAATTATTAGTGAGTTATGAAAACATTGAATCGTTTTCTTTTTACAAAAATTGACAACGCTTCTTTAATACTATTTCGAATTTTCTTCGGAATTTTAATTTCTTTCGAATGCTACGGCGCCATTTTTACAGGTTGGATTGAACGTACACTAATCGAGCCTAAATTTACGTTCAATTTTATAGGATTTGATTGGCTGCAGCCATTGCCAGGTTATGGAATGTATATTTACTTTTTTGTAATGGGCTCTTTGGGTATTTGTATAGCGCTTGGTTATAAATATCGATTTAGTATTGTCTCTTTTACGATTTTATGGACGGGTGTTTACCTGATGCAAAAGTCATCGTATAACAATCATTATTATTTGTTGATCTTGATTTCTGCAATGATGTCCTTTTTACCCGCTCATGTAAACTACTCCTTAGATGCGAAAAGAAACCCGGCACTAAAGAGAAATTTTATGTTCGGTTATGTAAAATGGGCTATAATATTGCAGTTATTTATTGTATACACATACGCATCAATCGCAAAACTTTATGGTGATTGGATCGATTTTAGTTTCATCAAAATATTGATGGCAGACAAGGCGAACTATTATTTTATTGGTGAGCTACTACAACATCCTTGGGTTCATAAAATAATTAGTGTTTTCGGAATTTTATTTGATCTTTTAATTATTCCTGCACTACTCTGGAAGCCCACTCGAAAAATAGCCTTTTTCATTTCTATTTTCTTTCATCTATTCAATGCTGTAGTGTTTCAGATAGGTATTTTTCCCTTTCTATCTTTAGCATTTACCGTTTTCTTTTTTGCGCCAGAAGTAATCAACAGCATATTTTTTAAGAAAAAAGTAAGCTATGACGAAATTCAAACAACACCCCCATCCTTTAAAAATTTCATTTATGTCTTGGGCAGCATATATTTTATCATTCAGCTGCTATTACCAATACGTCACCATATTATAAAAGATGGCGTCTTATGGACAGAGGAAGGACACCGAATGAGTTGGCGTATGATGCTCAGAAGCCGAACAGGCAGAATTACTTTTAAAGTATTGAATACTGATACTCAACATTCAACCCTGATAAATCTTGATGATTACCTATCAAAAAAGCAACGAAGACGTATTGCTGCTTATCCTGATTTTATATGGCAATTTGCACAACGATTAAAGCAAGAACACATTAAAGAAGGATCTAATGTTTCGGTGTATGCCTTACATTCAAAAGTAAGCATCAATGGCAAACCATTTCGCGCATTTATAGATCCAAAAGTAGATTTGGCAGCGGTTGAATGGAATTATTTTTGGCATAATGAATGGATTTTACCTTCAGAAAATAGAAAGGAATAATAAATAAACTAAAAATTAACAGATTAGCTTAAATTTACACCTCAAAAAAAGTACAATGCTACAATTACAGGCTATTCGAGATAAAAAAGAGGCAGTTAAAGCAGCACTCAAAAAAAGAAATTTTGAGGCTACTTCTCTTTTAGATGCTATTCTAGAACTGGATGAAAAGAGAAGATCCACGCAAACGCAATTGGATGCTACTTTAGCAGAATCAAACAAATTATCTAGAGAAATAGGCCTACTTTTTAAAACGGGTAAATCACAAGAAGCGAACACTCTTAAAGAAAAAACGGTAGCCTTAAAAGAAGAATCTAAAACCTTAGGAGAGGAACTAAACACTACCGCCGAAGCGTTACAAAACCTTTTGTATCAGGTGCCAAATGTACCTCATGAATCAGTACCAGCAGGAAGTTCAGAAGAAGACAACGAAGAGATTTTTAAAGAGGGAGAGATACCTACTTTGAATAGTGATGCTCTACCTCATTGGGAGTTGGCTAAAAAATACGACATCATCGATTTTGAATTAGGTGTAAAAATAGCGGGCGCAGGTTTCCCTGTTTACAAAGGCAAAGGTGCTAGATTACAACGTGCCTTAATCGCTTATTTTCTTGATAAAAATACAGCGGCAGGTTATACCGAAATTCAAGTACCACTTTTGGTAAATGAAGCCTCAGGTTTTGGAACAGGGCAACTACCAGATAAAGAAGGTCAAATGTATCATGTAGGTGAAGATGACTTATACTTGATTCCTACTGCAGAAGTGCCTGTTACTAATCTATTTCGTGATAAAATATTGAATGAAAAAGAATTTCCGATCTGTTATACGGGCTATACACCTTGCTTTCGTAGGGAGGCTGGCAGCTACGGGGCACACGTTCGTGGACTGAATCGGTTACATCAATTTGACAAGGTTGAAATTGTACGTGTTGAACACCCGAAGAATTCGTATGAAGCTTTAAACAGCATGGTTGAGCATGTGAAGAATATTCTCCGTGAATTAAAATTACCATATCGCATTTTAAGACTTTGTGGTGGTGATCTAGGGTTTACTGCTGCTTTGACCTATGATTTTGAAGTCTTTTCAACAGCGCAAGACCGTTGGCTCGAAATTAGTTCAGTTTCAAATTTTGAAACCTATCAAGCGAATCGTTTAAAACTGCGCTACAAAGACGAAAATGGAAAAAGTCAATTGGCACATACTTTGAATGGTAGTTCTTTAGCATTACCTCGCGTTTTGGCTGGAATTTTAGAAAACAATCAAACTGAAGATGGTATTCAAATTCCCGAAGTTTTAGTGCCTTATTGTGGTTTTGATACGATTGGTTAAGAAGGTATTAACAAACTCTTTCAGCATTCTATGTATCTTTGATAAATGCGATTTCTAGTTCTTCTTATTTCGTACTTGGTACTTACAACTTCTGCCTTTTCTCAAGATGACTTCTTAGCAAAACGGTATTTTGAAGACGGTGCTTTTGATAAAGCCGTTGTTTTCTACGAAAAACTAGTGGAAAAAGACCCAAGGAGAACAGATTACGCCGAGGGATTAATAGCATGTTACCAACAATTAGAACGCTATACTGATGCAGAAAAATTTCTACGACAAGAAATTGAGATGGCGCGACCAAATCCTACCTTTTATATTGAACTCGGTTATAATTACACCTTACAAAACAATGCCGAGGAAGCCGATCAATACTATGAGCAGGCAATTTCAATGATCAATAAAAATCCTAATTATGGATATGGCGTTGGATTGCGTTTTCAAAAATATGCCTTATTAGATTATGCCATCAAAGCCTATTCAAAGGCAATGGAACTCAACCCTAAATTAGATTTCAACTATCAAATGGCTCGTATTTATGGAGAGCAAGGCGATATTGATCGCATGTTTACTTCCTATTTAACGCTTATTGCAGAGGGTAAAGCTTCACTATCAAATGTGGTTCGAAATTTTGACGATTTCATTACCTCGAATATTGAAACTGAGAATAATCAAAAACTTAAAACCATCTTATTAAAAAATGCTCAACAAGATCCTAATGTTATCTGGAATCAACTTTTAAGCTGGCTTTTTGTACAACAAAAACAATACGGTAGTGCCTTTCGACAAGAAAAAGCCATTTATAAACGCATGGATGGTGCGTCAATTCAACGCCTAGAAAACTTAGGCGACATTGCGTTAGAAGATTCGGCGACAGAAGTGGCCAAAGAAGTATATGAGTATATCATTGAAAACACCAATGATGAAGTCACCGAATTAAACGCACAACTAAATATTATTGATATTCAGTTGCTAGATACCGATGAAAAACAGCTTACAGTTATTCAAAAACAATATGAACAGCTTGTTGAGATTTATGGTTATAAAGGTCAAACCTTACAGTTACAAATTGCTTATGCTAACTTCTTAACTTTTAGAAGAGATATGCCCAATCAGGCGATTGAAATCTTAAAAAATAGTCTAGAATTACCATTAAATATAAGAGGCGCCGCTTTTGTAAAACTAGCCTTAGGTGATATTCTGGTTTTCAATAAAAAATTTAATGAAGCACTTATCTATTTTTCTCAAATACAAAAACGCTTGAAGAATGATGTGCTAGGTCAAAATGCAAGATTTAAAGTAGCACAGACCAGTTTTTATAAGGGAGATTTTGATTGGTCACTAACACAATTGAAAGTGCTACGTAGTTCAACATCACAATTGATTGCCAACGATGCTATGCAGCTGAGTTTATTAATTTCAGATAACTCACTAGAAGACTCCACTCAAACCGCACTTAAGAAATACGCAAGAGCTGATCTATTAGCATATCAAAATAAAACCCAAGAAGCAATTACAACTTTAGATGATATCTTAGAAAATCATAAAGGTGAAAAAATTGAAGACGAAGCTCTACTGAAACAAGGGGAACTTCTCGTAAGTATAAAAGATTATGAAACGGCTAAATTCAACTATCAAAAAATAATTGAGTTTTATGCTACGGGCATATTAGCAGACGATGCCTATTTTCAATTAGGAGAACTATATCGAAATATATTGAACGAACCTGAAAAAGCAAAAGCGCAATACGAGAAGATTATCTATAACTATCAAGACAGTTATTATTTTCCAAAAGCACGTCAGTATTTTAGAATGCTGAGGGGAGATTCTATCAATTAAGTTCAAGCTCAAGTATCGAGTTCAATTCTTTTTGAGTTTGAACTTCATACTTGACCTTGATACTTGAACTTTTAAGAACATGTACATCTACAATGTTACGACCAATATTGAAGCATCAGCACACGACCAATGGTTAGCTTGGATGAAGGAAACTCATATACCCGATGTTTTAGCTACTGGTAAATTTCTTAGTGCTAAAATGTGTAAAGTTTTGGTAGATGAAGATATGGGAGGCATTACGTATTCTGTACAATTTACTACCGTTGATAAGGCCACTCTTGAACGTTATTACAATGAAGATGCTCACAACTTAAGACAAGATGCATCAAAACGCTTTGCAGGGAAATTTGTATCCTTTCGAACAGAATTAGAAATCATCAGCGAGCACTAAAAATGGGCAAGAAAAAGAAAAAACCCTTTCAAACTTGGAAGGGAAATAAAAAACGAACTGATGATAGCCCTGTAAAGGCTAAAAAATATCTAGGACAGCACTTTCTAAAAGATGAAGAAATAGCTCAAAAAATTGCAACTACCCTATCCTTTAAAGGATATAAAAATGTGATTGAAATTGGACCAGGTACTGGTGTACTTACAAAATATCTTTTACAAAATGATATTGACCTTATTGCAATGGATGTAGATAGTGAATCTATAAATTACCTAAACCATAGTTTTCCACTAGAGCACCCTAAGGTGATACATGCCAAAAGTAAATTGCAGGTTGTTCAAGCTGATTTTCTTAAATATGATTTGCAACTACTTTTCAACAACGAACAATTTGCAGTTACTGGTAACTTTCCTTATAACATTTCCACCCAAATAGTTTTTAAAATGTTAGCGATGAAAGAACAGATTCCGGAATTTTCAGGTATGTTTCAGAGAGAAGTAGCAGAACGAATCTGCGAAAAGGAAGGCAACAAAACCTATGGTATTTTATCAGTACTTGTTGGTGCCTTTTATGATGCCAGCTATTTATTTACAGTTCCGCCGCAGGTATTTGACCCACCTCCCAAAGTACAATCTGGTGTTTTGCGATTAATACGTAAAGAAAATTACACCTTAGCATGCGATGAAAAACTTTTTTATAGGGTCGTAAAAGCTGCATTTAATCATCGTAGAAAGACACTAAGAAATAGTTTAAAAACCTTTGAGCTTTCTGATATTCTCAAAGAAGATGCTATATTTGACCGACGCCCAGAACAAATGGCCGTAGCCGATTTCATAGTGTTGACCAAGAAGATAGCCAATGACACCCTTTAAACTCTCAGATGAGTTTTTAGCTGAGATAGAACAGCTAATTGAAAATCAAAAAGATGCTGCTTTAGAATCTCTTTTGGAAGAGGTTCACTACGCCGATATTGCAGAAATTATCAATGAACTTAATGAGGATGAGGCAACCTACCTTATTAAACTTCTTGAAAGCGACAAAACATCAGACGTTCTTACTGAATTGGATGAGGATGTTCGTGAGGCCATTTTAAACAATCTTTCAGCAAAAGAAATTGCAGGCGAGTTAGAAGAATTAGATACTGATGATGCCGCAGATATTGTTGGTGAACTTCCGCAAGATATTGTTCAAGAGGTAATCTCTGAAATTGAAGACAAAGAGCACGCCAAAGATATTGTTGACCTGCTGCGGTATGACGAAAATTCCGCAGGTGGTCTAATGGCAAAGGAATTGGTTAAGGTAAATCACAATTGGAATGTACTTACCTGTGTTAAAGAAATGCGGGCGCAGGCAGAAAATGTAACAAGAGTTCATTCTATATATGTGGTTGATGATGCCGATAAATTGATTGGAAGATTATCTTTAAAAGACCTGTTGACCACATCCACCACTTCACCTATTCGAGATGTTTATATTCCCAAGGTTGATTCAGTAAACGTAAACGAAAGCCCCGAAGAGGTTGCTAAAATCATGTCAAAGTATGATTTAGAAGCCATTCCAGTTGTAGATGAAATTGGTCGCTTAGTAGGGCGAATTACTATTGATGATATCGTAGATGTAATCAAAGAAGAAGCCGAGAAAGATTACCAAATGGCAGCTGGTATTTCACAAGATGTGGAAGCAGATGATAGCATTTGGGATTTAACTCGCGCACGTCTGCCCTGGCTAATTCTTGGGCTTTTTGGAGGTTTAGGAGCAGCAGCCATTATGGGTGGTTTTGAAGAAATGATTGCCAAACATGCTATTTTATTCTTTTTCACTCCGTTAATTGCCGCTATGGCAGGTAATGTTGGTGTGCAGTCAAGTGCAATAATAGTTCAAGGTTTGGCTAATGATGATTTAAAAGGTAGTGTAGGTAACAGATTGATCAAAGAGATGCTATTGGCTTTATTAAACGGCGTTATTTTAGCAGCCATCTTACTACTTTTTACTTGGTTTTGGAAAGGTGATTTTCTAACGGCTTTAGCCATATCGCTATCACTTATAGCGGTTATTGCTGTTGCAGGTTTTATAGGAACCTTCACTCCGCTCTTTCTTCATAAAAGAGGAATTGACCCAGCAATTGCTACTGGACCATTTATTACAACAAGTAATGACATTTTTGGTATTCTCATTTATTTTTGGATTGCTAAACTTGTTTTGGGAATTTAAAAGTATTTCATCTTTTAAAATACCGCTTTTTTAAATTTAGAATTATGAAACCCATTAATATTAAAGAAAAACACTCGCTTTTTTCCAAACAATGGCATCCCCATCAAATTGCCGTTGTTGATGATATGCAGGTTATTCTGGCAAAAATTCAGGGTGAATTTGTATGGCATGCTCATGAAAATGAAGATGAGCTTTTTCATGTGTTAAAGGGTACCTTGTATATGAAGTTTCGAGACCGTACTGAAGTAGTAAATGAAGGTGAAATTATTGTGGTGCCGAAAGGAGTAGAACATTGCCCCTCAACTAAAAATGGGGAAGAAGTGCAGCTTTTACTTTTTGAAAAATTGAATACGGCGCATACTGGCGATGTGAAGCATGAGTTGACACAACACAACTATCCCAAAATCTAAAAAAATCTCCCCATGAAAGTACTGCATCTAGATATTAATCATCCTTTGATTATTGAACAATTTAAAACCTTAGGATTTCAAAATGATGAAGATTATACTTCCTCAAAAGAAGAAATTCATCAAAAAATTGAACACTACGATGGTATTATAATTCGAAGTCGTTTTAGTTTAGATGAGCAATTCCTTGAGAAGGCAGTACGACTCAAATTTATAGGAAGATTGGGGGCGGGTCTTGAAAACATTGATACAGCCTATGCCAAATCGCGTGATATATTTTTAGCCGCTGCGCCAGAAGGAAATAGCAATGCAGTTGGTGAACATGCATTAGGCATGCTATTATCACTGTATAACAAGCTGAATACTGCTGATCGCGAAGTCAGATCAGGAACTTGGGATCGTGAAGGCAATCGCGGCATTGAATTAGAGGGCAAAGTCGTTGGCATTATTGGTTACGGAAATATGGGTAAATCATTTGCGAAAAAATTAAAAGGTTTTGATGTTGATGAAGTTATTTGTTATGATATTAAAGGTGGCGTCGAAGATGATAATGCACGCCAAGTAGGTATAATGGAGTTGCAACAGCGGGCCGAAATAATTAGTTTACATGTTCCTCAAACAGAGCTTACCGCGGGTATGATTAATAAAGATTTTATTGAAAAATTTCATAAACCTTTTTGGCTTATCAATACAGCTCGTGGCAAATGTGTACTAACTGGTGATTTAGTTGCTGGCTTAAAATCAAAAAAAGTACTCGGAGCTGGCTTAGATGTTTTAGAATATGAAAAGTCATCTTTTGAACATATGTTTACCGAAAATGAACTACCTGAAGCATTTCAGTATTTAATTGAAGCAGAAAATGTACTTCTGTCTCCACATGTAGCAGGATGGACTGTTGAAAGCAAAATCAAACTGGCACAAACTGTTGTTGATAAAATCAAACTAAAGTTTTGTTAACTTTAATGACCTATTCAATAAATAGATCATTATGAATTATAAAGCAGATTCACCAGAAGAATATATTATACAGCTTCCTGCCGAAAGACAACCCGTTATTGCAAAGTTAAGAACAACTATTGCTAAAAACCTTCCGAAAGGATTCAAAGAACAAATGAGTTACGGTATGCCAGGTTTCGTGGTACCACATTCTTTATATCCTGATGGTTATCATTGTGATTCAAAACTACCGCTACCATTTATAAATTTGGCATCTCAAAAGAATTTTATCGCTTTATATCATTCTGGCATATACGCAGATTCAAAACTACATGATTGGTTTGTATCAGAATATCCTAAATATGTTAAGACCAAATTAGATATGGGCAAAAGCTGCATCCGCTTTAAAAAGATGGAAACGGTACCCTATGAATTGATTGGTGAACTTTGTACAAAAATGACTGTTGAGCAATGGGTTTCCATCTATGAAAAGAATGTGAAAAGCAAGTAATAGATTCCTTCTTTCGAAGGAATGACAATAAAACCATTATTTATGAAAAAAAGAGTAACAGGTCTCGGTGGCTTCTTCTTTAAAACCAAAGACCCTGACAGAATGAAAGAATGGTATAAAGAACGATTAGGAATACCAACTGATCAATATGGCTGGACGTTTTGGTGGAAAGACGCCGCGGGTAATGATTGCTCAACACAATGGAGCCCTATGAATGAAAATACCAAATACTTTGAACCCAGCAAGAAACAATTTATGATGAATTTCAGGGTTGAAAATTTAGTGGAGCTATTAGTAGCACTAAAAAAAGAGGGTGTTACGGTAGTAGGAGAAATAGAAGAATTCGAATATGGCAAATTTGGTTGGATTTTAGACCCTGAAGGAAATAAATTAGAGCTTTGGGAACCTATTGATGCGGCATTTCTCTGATATGTAAATATTTGTTACATTTAGGAGGAATTTTAACAACCAAAAAAACAACAACATGTCAGAAGAAAATAAAGACCTAGGTGATATGGCAGATGATGCTATAGATGGCGCCAAAGAGGGTGCTGAGAATCTGGGCGACAAAGCCTCAGATGCTCTAGATAGTGCAAAAGAAAAAGCAAGTGAACTGGGTGAAAAAGCCAGCGAAAAATTTGATGATGCTAAGGAAGCTACAAGTGACTTTGCAGATGATGTAAAAGATGCAGCAAAAGACTTTAAAGAAGATGCAAAGGAGGCATTTAGTGCAGACAATCCTGATAGTGGAAAGACTATTGCCATAATTGCTCATTTAACGATCATAGGTACTATTATTGCATTTATTATGCATGGTAGCAATAAAACTGAAATAGGCTCTTTTTACCTAAGACAAGTAGTTGGTATTACCTTGCTTGGTTTTGTGTTGGGGCTAATACCAGTCTTAAACTTAGTAGCTTGGATTTTTCCATTTATACTTTGGATTATTAGTATAGTAGGTGCATTTAGTGGTGAACAAAAAAAGGTCTTTCTAGTAGGAGACTACTTCCAAGATTGGTTTAAAGGAATTTAATAAAAAAAGCTAGATTATTTTGGTCTAGCTTTTTTTATTAAATTTATTATCGTAATATTGCAATATATAAATATGAAATGGGAATTACCAAAACGCAGATATTTAATAACAAACAGAACGAACTAGCCATTATTTTTAAGGTATTAGCTAATCCTGCCCGTATTGCAATACTTCAGTACATCAGCAGTCAAAAAGCTTGTATTTGTAATGATATTGTAGATGAAATTGGGCTTGCCCAACCCACCATTTCACAGCATTTAAAAGAATTGAAAAGTATCAATTTGATTGCAGGTGAAATTGATGGTAAAAAGATTTGCTATTGTATTAACCTTAAAAAATGGAAGCAAATTCAGGACTTACTTAATTCCTTCTTTAATAAAACGAAATTTAACTGTTGCTAAAAACAAAAACATGAAAACAAACGAATTTTTATCCCTTTTAAAAGAGCATGCTGCTAAAAGTTTGCTTTTTGAATACCGACCGGGTCAACTTGTTGGTGCGAACTATCACATAACTGAGGTTAAAAATATTACCATTGATTCGGTTGATTGCGGAGCAGGAACAGATTTTTGGAAAGAAACTATCATACAGCTTTGGGAGAGTCCGACTGAAATCGACAAACGCGATTTCATGCTTTCTGAAAAAGCATTAGCTATATTGAATAGAGTTGATAGCATAAAACCCATGGAAAAAGAAGTTGAGGTCAAATTCGAATATAGCAATGCCAATTTTCACACCGCTCAACTCTTTGTAAATGGTCATGAAGTTTTAGAAGAGAAACTCGTTTTTAAACTAGGTGTTGAACGTACGGACTGCAAGGCTAAAGATGAATGTGGAGTACCCGTTGAAGTAGGTTCACAAGAAGTAAATTCGTGTGCTCCAGGCAGCGGATGCTGTTAATCCAATAGGGCTTAAATCATTTATATATGGATATTTTATTTTATTTGGCCACGGCTTGCCTAGTACTTTTTATGCTTTTGGCAACTTATGACGGTTTTTATCTTCATATATGGAAGTACCGTCTGTTTGACAGAGATGAAAGCCTATTTGAGCATAAAACACATACAGTACGAGCAATTTTGTTTCCATTAATTGTGTGGCTTTTGTTTATAAAAGAAACAAGTAGTATAGCATTTGGCTTAGGCACTTTACTTGTAATATTAGACATTATTGTTTTGGCTATAGATGCCTATCATGAGAAAGAGAGTAGAAGCTTTATGGGAGGCCTACCCACCTGGGAATATATTGTTCATTTATTCGCAAATTCATTTCATTTTGCGGCTATCATCTTAGTTTTCGCAATACGACTTGATGTTCAAGATAGCACCTTGATTTTCGTAGATCATCATGTTGCTTCGCAATCATATAAGCTTTTTCAATTCGTAAGTGTCAATGTGATACCCGGAGCCATTGTTCTAGCACTACTACATTTTATTTTAACGCTAGAAAAACCTAAAATTATTTGGCTTAATTACCGATCAAAAGTAACCTGTTGTTAGCATGAAAAAAAAGATTATCGTTAGAGACATGGTAGCTTCTGATTGGGAAGCAGTTTCCGCAATTTACGAGGAAGGCATAGCAACTGGCTTTGCTACTTTCGAAACAACTATTCCTTCATACAAAGCTTGGGATGACGCTCATATGCAAACCTGTAGAATAATAGCTACTGATACTGAAAAAGTAATGGGTTGGGCAGCACTATCACCAGTATCTGGCCGATGTGTATACGGCGGTGTTGCAGAAGTAAGTGTCTATGTTGGCAAGAATAGTCGTGGTATGGGCGTTGGTAAACTCTTGATGACACAATTGATAACAGAAAGTGAGTCAGCTGGTTTATGGACACTTCAAGCCGGTGTATTTCCTGAAAATGAAGGAAGTATTGAATTACACAAAAAACTCGGATTTCGATATATGGGTAAGCGTGAGCGGATTGGTAAATTGCACGGGGTTTGGAAAGATAACTTACTCTTCGAGAGAAGAAGCAAAATTATTGGTATTTAATATGGTAAAAGAAGAATTATTTTCTAGAATTAAAGAACAGATACTTTCATTTGAAACAAACCATATTACAACAGAAAGAAAAGAGGTTCTAAGTCCGTTGATAACGTATCTACACAACAAGATTTTAAAAAATCAGCCCATCGCTCTTAACTTTATTTGTACACACAATTCAAGAAGAAGCCATTTATCTCAGGCATGGGCGCAGGCACTAGCCTATTATGTAGGCATTAAAAATATACAATGTTATTCAGGAGGAACCGAAGCTACAGCCCTATTTCCAATGGCCGTTGAAACACTTCGAAACATGGGCTTTGAAATCAACAAATTATCAGAGGAGAAAAATTCAGTTTATAGTATTAAATATGCACACAATGCTCACCCTGTAATTGGATTTTCAAAAACTTTTGACAACGCATTTAATCCAAAATCAAATTTTGGTGCAATTATGACCTGTTCGTCTGCTGACAAGGGTTGTCCGTTTGTAGTGGGTTCAGATGGTCGTTTTCCTATTACTTATGAAGACCCTAAAGCTTTTGACAATAGTCCATTACAGGCTGAAAAATATAGAGAACGTTCTATTCAAATAGCCACAGAACTACTTTATGTAATGCAAAATGCTATAAAATAAAAATCAGAATTATTCTTCTTCGATTTTGCCTTCGGCAAACTTGCGTTCTAACTCGGCTTGAAACTCTTCCATAACCGGTTTCACCGTACTTTCAGGTAGGTCT
>ENA-ORXM01003737-ORXM01003737.1-marine-metagenome-genome-assembly--contig:-NODE-3737-length-14566-cov-2.727863_pt1 | contig 14566 bp, 16 predicted proteins | sample MGYA00237867_ERZ511480 | MGnify/ENA primary metagenome ERZ511480 (study PRJEB26309, sample SAMN06266103) | marine metagenome | isolation source: Algal blade | place: United Kingdom:Sidmouth, United...
AGCTGCAGTTCTTGCAGGTATTTTAGTTACTGTTGGTATTGGTGTTATGGATTATAAAGGTTTAAAAGCTATTCAAAGTTTACCAAAAGATATTAAACTTGGACCTTTAAAATTTAGTTCAGAGGTTCTAATAATGCTTATCGTTTTAGTACTTTCTTCCATTTGGAATTTAGTGTATGCCGTGGGGATTGGTTTGGTAATTGCATCTCTTATGTTTATGAAAAAAATTGGAGATCTTACCGCCAAAAACTCCAAAGTAACATCTCTGATCAACGAAGAACCTTGGGCAGATGAAAAAGATTTTTCAGACAATTTAAAATCTAAAGTATTTATTAAACATATTAAAGGCCCTTTATTTTTTGGAACAATAAATGATTTTCAAGAACTAGCAAATCAAATTCCTACAAGTGCTTCTACTGTTATTATTAGAACGGGTAGAATGCGTTATATGGACCAATCAGGATTATATGCTCTTGAAGATGTACTATTTGACTTAAAAAAATTAAAAATTAATGTGCTTTTCGTTAATCTTTTAAGTCAACCAAGATTTTTGATGGAACGAGTGGATATAATCCCAGATTTAATACCTGAGGAACATATTTTTACTACGTTTAATGAATGTATGGAATGGGTTAAAGAAAATATAATAGAGTAATATTTCTTAAATTATATATTAGAGCAGTAGCATATTTGGTAAAAAACCTATTGCTACTGCTCTAAATGTTTTAAATTTGTAAGCTAGTTTATTATTATGATTGATAAGATTAAGGAGCATATTGCCGAAGTAGAAAAATTTACTACAGACTCTAAAGAAGCTGTAGAAAGTTTTCGTATTAAATATTTAGGTAAAAAAGGGTTGTTAAACGATTTTTTTGCAGAGTTTAAAAACGTTCCTAATGAACAAAAAAAAGAATTTGGACAAACTATAAATCAACTTAAAAAAACTGCTGAAGAAAAAGTTAACACTTTAAAAAATGCTCTAGACAATACTACAGAAGAAACTGGAATATATGGCGATCTAACTCGCCCAGGAGAAACAACAAATTTAGGTGCTCGCCACCCTATTTCTATTGTAAAAAATCAAATTATTGATATTTTTTCTAGAATAGGTTTTAACGTATCTGAAGGTCCAGAAATTGAAGATGATTGGCATAACTTCACAGCATTGAACCTTCCAGAATATCACCCTGCAAGAGATATGCAGGATACTTTTTTTGTACAAACAAATCCAGATATTTTATTACGTACACATACTTCATCGGTACAAGTACGTTATATGGAGAATAATAAACCTCCAATTCGTACTATATCCCCTGGTAGAGTATACAGAAACGAAGCTATATCTGCACGTTCTCATTGCTTTTTTCATCAAATAGAAGGCTTATATATAGATAAGAATGTTTCATTTGCCGATTTAAAACAAACCTTACAGTTCTTTACTACAGAACTTTTTGGTAAATCTAAAATACGCTTACGCCCTTCCTATTTTCCATTTACAGAGCCAAGTGCAGAAGTAGATGTATATTGGGGATTAGAAACTGAGGCTGACTATAGAATTACAAAAGGTACTGGCTGGTTAGAAATTGGTGGTTGTGGTATGGTAGACCCTAACGTACTAAAAAATTGTGGTATAGATGCTGATGAATATTCTGGCTTTGCTTTTGGTGTTGGTATAGACCGTATTGCTATGCTATTATATCAAATTACAGATATACGCTTGTTAAGTGAAAATGATGTTCGTTTCCTAGAGCAGTTTAAAAGTGCTTTATAAAATTCTTTCCTTTTGAAAAAAGATATTCAAATTCCAGAAGTAAAAGATGTCCATGTTGCTTTAATCTACGAATATAATAATGATTTTAAAGCAAAAGAGTGGAATGCCTATATTCTAAATAATAAAGATACTCCTATGGAGCTTGTTTTTGTTGTTTCTAAAGGATATGATGGCGATATAAAAACTGCACCATTACGTCATAGTATGGCAGGTTTAGAACCAAAATCTTTTACAAAATTAGAGTTTGTACAAGATGAAGTTTTAGAATTAAATAATGAGTTCTTTGTAACCTTTTATGAAGACGGAACATTATACGAGAAGCGTTTTATATTCAAAAAAGGAACAGTTTCAGAAGATAACTCCATAGAGATTCCACTACTAGGAACTAAAGGTGTTCTTGCTTCTTAAGAAATTTATTTACCAATTCTTAAAAGGGTTTTTACTTAACTGAGAGTTATAATATTTTACTTGCCCAGTTACCTCTATTCCTAACCAATTGGGTTTCTCATAAGCTTCATTCTCCGAAGACAGTTCTACTTCAGCAACAATTAGACCTTTGTTTTCTTTAAAAAACTCATCCACCTCAAAAACATGATTCCCTACTTTTACTTCATATCTAATTTTATCTATACTACCAGGTTCTGCAATTTGTAGCAATTCTTCAGCCTCTAACACTGGTATTTCTTTTTCCCACTCAAACCTAGAAACTCCAGTAGAATTGCCTTTTCCTTTAACTGTAATAAAACCTTTATCCCCTTTAATTCTAATACGTACCGTACGCTCTGGATTTGTATTTAAAAACCCTTGAACAATACGTGTATTGGTTTTCGCTTCTTTCTTATAAGCATCAGAAATAACTAAAAATTTACGTTCTATTTCTATCATTTAAAGCTTCACTTTAGTTTTTGTAAAAGTATATAAAGTTTACATTTGTTTTATGCTCTCTAATTTTCCTTTACGAAAAATAATTCATGTAGATATGGATGCCTTTTACGCTTCTGTAGAGGAATTAGACAATCCTAGCTTAAAAGGAAAACCATTAGCTGTTGGCGGTAATGAAATTAGAGGTGTGGTTTCCGCTGCTAATTATGAAGCCAGAAAATACGGTGTTCGTAGTGCCATGAGCGGTTATATGGCAAAGAAAAGCTGCCCACAACTTACTTTTGTTAAGCCAAGATTTCAACGCTATAAAGAAATATCACAGAAGATTAGAGCTATATTTTTTGATTACACAGATTTAGTAGAGCCTCTTTCTTTAGATGAAGCTTATTTAGATGTTACTATCAATAAAAAAGGAAATCCATCGGCATCTTTAATTGCAAAAGAAATTAGACAACGCATTTTTAATGAACTTGGGTTAGCAGCCTCTGCAGGAATATCGATAAATAAATTTATTGCAAAGATTGCAAGTGATTATAATAAACCTAATGGTCAAAAAACAGTAAACCCTGAAGAAGTTTTACAATTTTTGGAGAACCTAGAAATTAGAAAATTTTATGGTGTGGGCAAGGTAACCACACAAAAAATGTATGCTTTAGGTATTTTTACTGGAAAAGATTTAAAAAAAAAATCTAAAGAATTTTTACAAGAGAATTTTAGTAAAAGCGGAGCTTATTATTACCATGTAGTACGTGGCATTCATACTAGTGAGGTTAAAGCCCATAGAATACCAAAATCTTTAGGAGCAGAACGCACATTTAGTGAAAATCTTAGTAGTGAAATTTTTATGCTAGAACGCCTAGATAATATTGCAACTGAACTGGAAAAGCGATTAGATAAGGCCAAAATAGCAGGAAAAACAATAACGCTTAAAATAAAGTATAGCGATTTTAGTTTGCAAACCAGAAGTAAAACATTGCCTTATTTTGTAGCAAAAAAAGATTTAATCCTTGAAACTGCGAAAGAGTTGCTATATCAAGAAAAATTAGAAAACTCGGTTCGTCTTTTAGGTATTTCTTTAGCCAATTTAAATACCGAGGATAAACAAAAAGAAAAAAAGAAAATCATAGATATTCAACTACGGTTTGATTTTTAATAAAAAAGCCTCTATGCTAAATAACATAGAGGCTATCTTAATAAAAACACTTAATTACTTAACTGTTAAAGTATTGTCAGTTGCAGTTGGGTTCATTGGACAAAAATAAACGTATTCTCCTTTTGCTAATGTTGTAGGCTTAGATTTTTGAGTTTTACCTGTTGCTACAACCTCTGTAACATATGCTGTTTGTATATGATTTTCTGGTTTAGTAATATCTTTTCCTTTTTGAACTAAAACAAAACCTACATCATGACCCACTGCATTGTTTGCAATTTCAAAAACATATGTTCCTTCAGAAACTGTAATTTCTTTTTGTGTAAACTCACCTGTTGTTTGCTCTAAAGAAATTGTCTTTTGTGCCTTTTTCATCATTTTATCTTGCGCTGTTGCAGAAAATGTTACTCCTAAAGCTAATACTATTAATACTATTAATTTTTTCATGATTTTAATTTTTAAAGTTTATTATTATTTATATTGATTATGCTTCTATTGTTTCTAAATCTTGTGCTACTGGAAAATCTACAGGTACATCTGTTGTTTTATGTAAGTAGTTAGATATTGTCTTATCTCCTACTAAAACAATAGTGTCTACTAAGTTTTCTTTTGTCCAACCTGCATTAAAAAAGTTCTCAACTACTGCTGTACTTGTTGCTCCACGATTTTCTGTTATATTTTTAGCCAAAGCTGCTAATGCGCTTAATTTAGTATCAAAAGAAGCTTTACCTGCTCTTAATTCTAAGATTTGAGCATCATTAAAGCCATTCATTTTGCCTATTGCTGTGTGCGCTGCAAGACAGTAAGTACAGTTGTTAACTTGACTTACTGCTAAATTAACCACCTCTTTTTCTTTTGCAGATAAAGATGTTTTTGCGCTAGATAGTGCTAAATAATTTCCTAATGCATTTTCTGAATGTGCATAAGTTGCATAAAGGTTAGGTACAAAGCCTACTGCTTTTTCTAAGTTGTCAAAAATTGCTTGATTAGCAATACTTACTTCTTCTCTTTTTGGTACATTAAAATTGCTCATATTATTGATTTTTACTTTATTTCCGTGAAAACGGAAATCTATTATTACTATTAAATTTTATAAGGATATAAATGGTTTTTCCGCATCACAATAAAAATCATGATGGTGTTTTTGGTCACAATGACTTTCTAGATTAATAGATTTAGTTTCTAATCTATTAGTATTTCCAAAAATTTCTATAAGGTTAAAAAGTGACTTATGTATATTTTTCATCTTGTATTGTTTTTAATTACACTACAAAGATGCGACAGTAAGGAGCCCTTTTGTTATTACGTATTTCCCGACTACTTGTATAAATTTCCTTTATTGAAGAATATCGTTTGTTTCTCGGTATTTAGAAGGAGAAAGTGATGTCATTTTTTTAAAAAAACTACTAAAATGGGCAGGGTCATTAAACCCTAACTCATATGCTATTTCTTGATTTTGCTTATCTGTGAAGTTTATTAAACGTTTTGCTTCTAAAGCAACACGTTCCAAAATAATTTGCTGCGGTGATTTCTGATTGTATAATGCAAACAAGTTAGATAGCGTTTTAGGACTTTTAAAAAGTAATTCTGCATATTCACTAACTTTTCTTTTAGTTTTATAATGAGCATCTACCAAAACATTAAACCTACGAATAATATCTACCTGATCATTATCTAACTTTTTTACAATAAGCTGTTCTTTAGCCAACCTTGTAGAAATAATAATTAACCTCTTTAAAAGCATTTGAAGCATATCTCCTTGAATTTTATCCGGAGTAGCAAACTCATCTTCAAAAATTTCATATAAGGTATTAAATTTACGTTCTTGCTCTATAGGAATTGTTATTATTGGTAAATCTTGTGTTCCAAAAAACAAAATGCCATTACAAGAAACTTCTTCGTCATGATCCGAAATACAGTAAAACTCTCTGTTAAATAAAAAAGAAGTTAAAGGTAATTGGGTACTTTTATATGAAATATGCTGTAAATAAGTAGTAGTTGCTATTTGGTTAGGTTTTAAAACTAATAGTATTCCGTCCACTAAAATTTCTAAATTTTCAGCATTCCTATTCCATAAAAAATTAATAGTCCCAGAAGTTATTGTAAAACTTTGTGCATCTTTTTTAATATCATCTGTTAATCCAAAAATGGAACCTAACTTTTGATCATAAAATTCAAACTTCATACGTTACTTCTTTTTTTATACGGCTTTAGTCCTTAAAAAAGGAAAAACTTACGAATAGCCTTAAAAAAGGAAAGCCCAAACATTTTCATGTTTGGGCTTAAAATTTTAATTATTATTCTTAAAAATTACAAGAATCTATTTCTGAAACTCTTAATGTATTTACCATTCCTTTGTCTTTTATAGGCATTGCAGCAAGGCTAATTAACATATCGCCTTCTTCTAAAAACCCTTTCTGACAAGCAATTTTATTTACATCTTCTATGGTTTCATCTGTAGAAACATAACGATCATAATAAAAGGCTTTAACTCCCCAAAGTAAATTTAGTTGGGTTAGTATTCTTTTGTTTGATGTAAAAACTAAAATATGTGCACTTGGTCTCCAAGCAGAAATTTGAAAAGCTGTATAGCCACTATTTGTTAAAGTAGATATTGCTTTTGCTTTAATTTCATTTGCCATTAAAGACGCATGGTAACAAACTGATTTTGTAATATATCTTTTTGTTTTAATATGTGGTGGCTCTTGTGGTACTTTAATAAGGTCTGAGCCTTCTACACTTTCTAAAATACTAGCCATTTTATCTATTACCTGTACTGGGTAATTACCAACAGACGTTTCTCCTGATAACATTACAGCATCTGCACCATCCATTACAGAGTTTGCAACATCATTAACCTCTGCTCTTGTTGGTGTAAGGCTTGTAATCATAGTTTCCATCATTTGGGTAGCTATAATTACTGGTATTCTTGCTCTTTTAGCACGTAGTACTAATTGTTTTTGAATAAGTGGAACCTCATGAGCAGGAACCTCTACTCCTAAATCTCCTCTGGCTACCATTAAACCATCGCAATAAGAAACTATTTTATCTATATTTTCAACTGCCTCAGGTTTTTCAATTTTAGCAATAATTGGAATTTTATGCTCTGAATGTTCTTTTATTATCTTTTGAAGATCAATTAAATCTTGGCTAAAACGTACAAAAGAAAGTGCTATCCAATCTACCTCTAAAGAAATAGCAAATATGGCATCTTTAACATCCTTTTCTGTTAATGCTGGTAAAGAAATATCTGTGTTAGGTAAGTTTACTCCTTTCTTAGATTTTAAAGGGCCTCCTTGTATTACTTTAGCTTTAACTTCATCTTTTTTATTAGTAGAAACTACTTCGAACATTAATTTCCCATCATCTAATAAAATACGTTCTCCTGCCTTTACATCTTCTGGAAATTTGGCATAGTTCATATAAACTCGCTCTGAGTTACCTTCAAATGCTTCGCCAGTTACAAATGTAATTTCATCTCCTGGAGAAACTACAACTTCTCCTGCCATTACACCTACCCGTAACTTAGGGCCTTGTAAATCTCCTAGTATAGATACGTTAGAACCTAACTCATCATTTAGCTCTCTAATCATTTTAACACGCTCTGTAACATCTTCATAATCTGCGTGAGAAAAGTTTATTCTAAAGACATCTACACCAGTATTAATCATGTCTCTTAAGACTTCTTTTTTGCTTGTTGCTGGACCTAAGGTTGCTACTATTTTTGTTTTCTTTTGTCTTGACATGGTTAAAATATTAAGTTGTTCTTAGATTTTAAGTTTTCAGCATCTATCTTATATGCTGTAAGTATTTTTGGTATGGTTGTTAGTGCTTTTAAAATATCTCCTACCATATGTGCATCTTCCTCTTCAATTTTAAGAAAATAATCTATTTCCTTATGTTCAGGTACTAAATAATGCCTCGTAAAAGTTACCTCGTCTTTAAACAAATCTGCAGTAATTATATTCTCTTTATTTTTACTAGAATTTGCAATTAATGTCCAATATCTATCATTAATTTCATCCTCCCACTCAAAAAAAGGAAAAGAAATAATATTAGATAAATCTAAATCTTTTTTTGATCTTTTAAAGGCTACTTTTAAAGAACTATTTACAGCATATGTTAGAGCATAGTCTGGCAAACTGCTATGTAAAGCAATTAATATGAAGCTGTCTTCATAAAAATCTTCCGTAATTTTATGTACTGCAACCATAGGCCATAAAAAGCAAATATAGGATTAATTAGCAATCTGCCTAGTTAAGAAATTACAATAAAATTGTGAAACGGTAACTATATCGTTGTAGTATGTAAAAAAAATTAATCTATGAGTGATTCATTTTGTTTTGTAGTGCAAAATATGCCCTTTTTGAAGCTCTTTCTTCCGCTTTTTTCTTAGAAGTTGCTCTTGCTTTTGCAACTATATTATTATCTATAGATAATTTTACGGCAAAGTGCTTTAACTCGTCATTACCAGTATCTTCATATACGTTATACTTAAATGACTTTTTTTGTTTTTGACACCACTCAATTACAAGGCTTTTATAACTTATTACTTTCCCCTCTAATTGTTCTATATCTACATAAGGGTTTATAACTTTTTTGGTTATAAAAGTTTCACAATATTTATAACCGCGATCTAGATAAATTGCTCCTACTAAAGCTTCAAAAACATTTCCATGTATGTTATCTCCAAAATGGGATTTAGGAATTCTACTTTCTACAAAATTTATTAATTCTAAATCTTTTCCTAATTCATTGAGGTGCTCTCTACTTACTATTTTAGACCTCATTTTCGTTAAATAGCCTTCGTCTCCTTCTGGCACTTCATTATACAAGTATTTAGAAATGATGGTACCTAACATAGAATCTCCAAGGAATTCTAGTCTTTCATAGTTCATAGGAACCCCGTCTGCATCTTTTATGTTTACAGACCGGTGTAAAAAGGCTTTTCTATATATCTGAAGATTTTTAGGCTTAAAACCTAATATAGCTTTTATTCCCAATAAAAAATCCCCATCCTCTTTAGAATGGGAATTAAATATATTATATGGGAAACTCATGCAGTCTTAGCTTATTTTTTTAAAAATAACACATGCATTATGACCTCCAAATCCAAAGGTGTTACTCAATGCAACATTAACCTCTCTCTTTTGAGCTTTATTTAATGTTAAATTTAATTTTGGATTTATATTCTCATCTACAGTAGTATGGTTTATTGTTGGCGGAACAATACTATGTTTCATTGCTAGGATAGATGCAATTGCTTCTATTGCTCCTGCAGCACCAAGCAAATGCCCTGTCATAGATTTTGTAGAATTAATATTTATTTTTTCGGCATGTTCTCCAAAAACTTTAGAAATTGCTTTTAATTCTGCAACATCTCCTAATGGTGTTGATGTTCCGTGTGTATTAATTGCATCTACGTCTTCTGGGTTTAAACCAGCATCTTGTAAACAATTTTGCATTACACGAACAACTCCTATACCATCTGGGTGCGGGGCTGTCATATGGTAGGCATCATTAGATAAACCGCCACCTAAAACTTCTGCATATATTTTTGCGCCTCTTGCTTTTGCATGCTCGTATTCTTCAAGGATAAGAGCTCCTGCCCCTTCTCCAAGAACAAAACCATCTCTGGTAGCATCAAAAGGTCTCGATGCTGTTTCTGGACTTTCGTTTCTTTTAGATAAAGCGTGCATAGCTCCAAAGCCACCCATACCTGCAATGGTTACAGCAGCTTCACTGCCTCCTGTTACAATAACATCTGAATATCCTAAACGTATATTGTTCATGGCATCTATCATAGCATTAGCCGAAGATGCACAAGCAGAAACAGTAGTATAATTTGCTCCCATAAAGCCATGCTTTATAGATATATTACCTGGGGCAATATCTGCAATCATTTTTGGAATAAAGAAAGGATTAAATCTTGGCGTACCATCTCCTTCGGCAAAATTCATTACCTCATTCTGGAAAGTTTCTAAACCACCTATACCAGCTCCCCAAATAACACCTACTCTAAATTTATCTAGTTTATCTAAATCTAGACCAGCGTCTAAAATTGCTTCATCCGAAGAAATTAAAGCATATTGCGCAAATCTATCTAATTTACGTGCTTCTTTTCTATCAAAGTAATCTAAAGGGTCATACCCTTTTAACTCACAAGCAAATTTAGTTTTAAACTTTTCCGTATCGTAATAAGTAACAGGGGCAGACCCACTTTTACCTTCGATTAAAGCATTCCAATATTCCTCTATATTATTACCTATAGGTGTTAAAGCACCCAATCCAGTAACTACAACTCTTTTTAATTGCATTAAACCTGGTGTTTGTTAATACTTAATAAACTGAAATTTAAAAAAAAATATCCATGCAGCATATTTACCGCATGGATAATTTAAAAACTTTTTAAGAAATCATAAGATTACTTCGCTTCTTCTATATAGCTTATGGCCTGGCCAACTGTTGCGATATTTTCAGCTTGATCATCAGGGATTTGAATATCGAATTCTTTTTCGAACTCCATAATCAACTCAACAGTATCTAGTGAATCTGCTCCTAAGTCATTAGTAAAGCTAGCTTCCGTTACCACTTCGTTTTCATCAACTCCTAATTTATCAACGATGATAGCTTTTACTCTTGATGCAATGTCTGACATAATAATATTGGTTTTAAAAATTTAAATTGATGGCAAAAATAAAAAACTTATGGTTTAATAACACAATTTGTCGTTAAAATGTAGTGTAATTTAAGAAAATTAAATACAAGTGTGGTATTTTAGCCCTAGAAATTTATACTAAAGTAACGTTATTTTATCTAATGAAAAATATTGTTTTATTTGCTTCTGGTTCTGGTTCTAATGTTGAAAACATAGTACAGTATTTTCAGAATAACGCTAACGTTACAATTGCCTGTGTACTTACTAACAAAAGGGATGCCAAAGTTATAGACAGATGTAATAGATTAAAAATCAATTGTTTATATTTCAATAAAAACGCTTTTACTAAAACAGATTGTGTATTAAAAATTATAGAATCTCATAAACCAGACCTAATTGTTTTGGCTGGTTTTTTATGGAAAATACCGTCAAACTTGATTACAAATTTTCCAAATAAAATAGTAAATATACACCCTGCTCTACTGCCAAAATATGGCGGAAAAGGTATGTACGGAAATAATGTACATACTGCCGTAAAAGAAAATAATGAGTCAGAAACCGGCATTACAATCCATTTTGTGAACGAAAATTATGATGAAGGAGCAATAATTCATCAAGAAAAAACGCTTTTAAGTCCGTCAGATTCTATTAAGGAAATAGCTTCCAAAGTTCACCAATTAGAATATGAGTTTTTTCCTAGAGTAATAGAAAAACTACTTTTAGAAGCATAATGGCCGTAAAGAAAAAATTTTATGTAGTATGGCAAGGTTTAAAACCTGGAATTTATATTTCTTGGAAAGAATGTAAAGCTGCTATTACTGGTTACAAAGGAGCACAGTATAAATCTTTTGAGTCTTTAGCTACTGCCCAAACTGCATACAATGGTAGTTATAATGATTATAAAGGGCAAAAGACTAAAAAAGCAACTTTATCTAAAGAAGAGCTTGCTAAATATGGTTCACCTAACTATAATTCTATTGCCGTTGATGCTGCTTCTAGTGGTAACCCTGGTATCATGGAATACCAAGGAGTAGATTCTAAATCAGGAAAAAGACTCTTTCATCAAGGACCATTTAAACAAGGAACCAATAATATTGGTGAGTTTTTAGCGCTTGTGCATGGTTTGGCATATTTAAAGAAACACAACAGCGACCGCATACTGTATACAGACTCTAGAACAGCTATGAGCTGGGTTCGTAAAAAAAAGTGCAATACTAAATTAGCCCAAAACGAGAAAAACAAAGAACTCTTTATTTTAGTGGATAGAGCTGTTGCTTGGCTACAAACTAATTCTTACACTACATCTATTGTAAAATGGGAAACCAAAGCTTGGGGAGAAATTCCTGCAGATTTTGGACGTAAATAATAGCTTCTCACTAATTTTCGACAAAAATTCTTATAGATCGATGAAATTTTATTTTTTTGATTCACTGGTTCCTTTTTTCCCTTTTCAAAGCATTATATTTGTAGCTTAATTTTTTCTAAGAGAATGGGTAAATTATTAATTGTTGGTACTGTTGCATTTGATGCTATTGAAACTCCTTTAGGAAAAACAGATAAGATTTTAGGAGGAGCTGCAACTTTTATTGGTTTAGCAGCATCTCAATTTGATATAGAATCTGCAATAGTTTCTGTTGTAGGAGAAGATTTTCCTGAAGAACACATAAATCTTCTTAAAAGTAAAAACATAGATCTTTCTTCTTTAGAAATAGTAAAAGGTGGTAAAACCTTTTTCTGGGAAGGAAAATACCATAATGACCTTAATTCTAGAGATACAATTACAACAGAATTAAATGTTTTAGCAGATTTTAATCCTGTAGTTCCAGAAAATTTTAAAGATGCAAATGTTGTTATGCTTGGAAATTTACACCCTAGCGTACAAATGAGTGTAATTAAACAAATGGACAAAAAGCCAGACCTTATAGTATTAGATACTATGAATTTTTGGATGGATAATGCGCTCGAAGATTTAAAAGAAGTTATAAAAGAGATTGATGTTATAACCATTAATGATGAAGAGGCAAGGCAATTAACTAATGAATACTCTTTAGTTAAAGCTGCAGCAGCTATTCATAAAATGGGTCCTAAATATGTAGTTATTAAAAAAGGTGAACACGGCGCATTATTATTTCATAATAAAGAAATTTTCTTTGCCCCTGCTTTACCTTTAGAAGAAGTTTTTGACCCAACTGGAGCAGGAGATACCTTTGCTGGTGGTTTTTCTGGCTATTTAGCATCTACAAACAACATAAGCTTTTCTAACTTAAAAAATGCAGTAATACATGGGTCTAACCTTGCATCCTTTTCTGTAGAAAAATTTGGAACTGCTAGAATGGAAGATTTGAAGCGTGAAGAAGTAAACAAAAGACTTCATCAATTTAAGACATTAACACAATTTGATATTAAACTAACATAATTTAACGCCCCTTATTTGGGGCTTTTTTAATACTAAAATAACGTAATGAGTGACGCCATTAAACACGAATGTGGAATTTCTGTAATACGATTACTAAAACCCCTAGAATATTATAAAGAAAAATACGGTACCGCTTTTTATGGTGTAAATAAAATGTATTTAATGATGGAGAAACAGCACAATCGTGGTCAAGATGGTGCTGGTTTGGCAAGTATTAAATTAGACATGGAACCTGGAGAGCGTTACATGAGTAGAGTACGCTCTGCAGAACAGCAACCCATACAAGATATTTTTGCGCAAATAAACCAAAGAATAAATACCGCTTTTAAAGAACATCCTGAGTATTTAGAGGATGTTGCATTACAAAAAAAGAACATACCTTATATAGGAGAGTTACTATTAGGCCATGTGCGTTATGGTACTTTTGGTAAAAATAGTATAGAAAGTGTACATCCTTTTTTAAGACAAAATAACTGGATGCATCGTAACCTTATTGTTGCTGGTAATTTTAACATGACTAATGTTAATGAACTTTTTGACAATCTTGTGCATATTGGACAACACCCTAAAGAAATGGCAGATACTGTTACTGTCATGGAAAAAATTGGTCATTTTTTAGATGATGCTGTTGCCAAAATATACAAACAGGTAAAAAAAGAAGGCTATACTAAAAGAGAAGCTTCTCCTTTAATTGCAGAACGTTTAAAAGTATCTAAAATTCTAAAAAGAGCTGCAAAAAATTTTGATGGAGGTTATGCAATGGCTGGTTTACTAGGTCATGGAGATGCTTTTGTTCTTAGAGATCCAGGAGGAATAAGACCTGCTTATTATTATAAAGATGATGAAGTTGTAGTTGTAGCATCTGAAAGACCCGTAATACAAACAGTATTTAATGTTCCTTATGAGTCTGTACAAGAAATAGACCCCGGACATGCATTAATAATAAAGAAAAGTGGTGCATCTGCAATAAAACCAATTTTAGAACCTACTGAAAGAAAGGCTTGTTCTTTTGAACGAATTTACTTTTCTAGAGGAAGTGATAAAGAAATATACCAAGAGAGAAAAGAGTTAGGAAAACTATTATTTCCCCAAATCTTAAAATCTATTAATAACGATATTAAGAACTCTGTATTTTCATACATACCAAATACCGCCGAAACTTCTTTCTTTGGCATGGTTAAAGAGGCTCAAAATTATTTAAATAAAAAGAAAGAAGAACAAATTTTAGCCATAGGTAGTGCAATTACAAGTGATGAATTACATGAAATTTTAAAAGTAAGACCTAGAATAGAAAAAGTTGCTATTAAAGATGCAAAACTAAGAACATTTATTACGCAAGACAGTAGTAGAGATGATTTGGTTGCACATGTTTATGATATATCTTATGGATCTGTAAAAAAAGGAGATAACCTTGTAATTATAGATGATAGTATTGTAAGGGGTACTACGCTTAGAAAAAGTATTTTACGAATTCTAGATCGTTTAAACCCTGGGAAAATTGTAGTTGTTTCTTCTGCTCCGCAAATACGCTATCCAGACTGTTATGGTATAGACATGGCAAAACTAGAAGATTTTATTGCTTTTAGAGCAGCCTTAGAACTACATAAAGATAATAACACTATGAATGTTGTTGAAGACATATACAACAAGTGTAAGTTACAAACAACATCAGAAGATAAAGATGTAATA
>ENA-ORXM01003738-ORXM01003738.1-marine-metagenome-genome-assembly--contig:-NODE-3738-length-14563-cov-28.164228_pt1 | contig 14563 bp, 20 predicted proteins | sample MGYA00237867_ERZ511480 | MGnify/ENA primary metagenome ERZ511480 (study PRJEB26309, sample SAMN06266103) | marine metagenome | isolation source: Algal blade | place: United Kingdom:Sidmouth, United...
AAGGGGTTCAACCCCACCTGCATGTACCGTCGTCGGACCCGTCAAGCTTTCCGCGCCGTCGCGAGCCGTGCGCCCTCTCGGAGAGCCTGAATGAAGACCCTTCCGGAACGCCCCAACCTCGATTTCCTCGCGCGCGAGGCCGAGCGACTGAAGTCGCGCCACCGTCGCGGCGACACCGGCATCTGCCGCACCGTCGGCCACTTCGACACGTCCTTGCACGGGCTGTCGGATCGACAGATCCTGGAGCGGCGGTTCTCGATCCTGGATGCCCAGCGCGTCGTGGCTCGGCAGTACGGGTTCGCGAGCTGGCGGCGCCTGAAGCGGTTCGTCGAGCGCTGCCGGGCGGGACGCGAGCCGGCGGACCCCTCGCTCGAACGGATCGTCCACCGACGCCACGACGAGCTGGCCGCTCTCCAGGCGGATCTTCGGCACCGGACCGAGAACCGGAAGGCGGTGTACGAGCGCTACCGGTGGCTCGCGCACGACTCCACGGACGTCCTGCGTAGCGCCTATGAGTGCCACGGGTGGCCCGGCCCGGACGTCCTCGGCAAGATCGGCACGGACGCCTTCTTGCACCTCGCTGCCAACGTCATCTACGACGCCGACTTCCAGGCGCGGACCCTTGATGTGCTGGACGCGGCGCTGCCCGAGGGCGGCATCCCTGAGTACCAGTTCGCCAGCCTGAAGGATCGCCACCTGACGCTGTCGAAGCGACCGACCGTCTACGGCACCCCCTTCGGCTGCTACCGCGATGAGGCTGGGCAGTTCGAGCTGCTTCTCGATCCCGTGATCGATCCCGCGAACCTCGACCGGAGGCGGGCCCGGGTGGGCTACGACTCGATGCAGGCGCAGTACGTCCGGATCGCCGCGGAGGCCGTCGCCGAGAACTGGGACTTGGCTTCCCGGCAGCAGCAGATCGACGAGGCGAACGAGCTGTCCATGCGGGGTGGGTACACAGGCGCGTCGTAGCGCGAGGGAGTCCTTCGCCGGCACGACGGTGCTCAAGGCCGATAATCGCGATCGTCGGGAACGTGCGCCCGCGCGGGGTGGTGTCAGTCGCCAGCGCGAAGCGCACTCGCGTTGCATCGCATCAGGATCACCGGCCCGATGACGACGGGGAATCGGAGCAAGTGAGACGGCCTTGTCTGTCTCGACCGAACGGCTAGCGATTGCAGGGGGCTACGTTTCGCCAAACGAGGGTCTTGCGAAACGTGGCGAACGCTCACCAGGTCAGCGCCATCTCGTCGCGCGTTTCCCGTCCCACAACGTCCATGTAGATCGCCGTCGTTTCGAGACTGGCGTGGCCGAGCATCCGCTGTACGAGGCGAGGGTTACGGGTCTTCATCGCCAGCCGCACCCCGAACCCGTGGCGTAGCCCTTTGGGGCAGGCCTGCGGGCCGGCGATCGCCGCAGCATCCATGACCGCCCAGACGTGCTTGGTGGCCTGCGTGCGGCCCCAACGCCATAAGGGGGCGCCCTGACCCCTACCTCTGGCTCTCTGGGCCTTCCTGAGCCCGTGGACGAGATCGAGCGTGTCGAGGTGGCTCTCGGGCACCGGCACCGAGCGGTAGAGGGTCTTGCCGCGCTTCTTGAGCGATCGGAAGGTGATGACCTGGCTGGACAGGTCAACCCGGTCGGCGGTCAGCTCCAGTGCCTCGGAGATCCGGCAGCCGGTGTAGGCGAGCGTGGTGCACAGGGTGCGCACCTCGCCGCGTTCGAGCGCGGAGGCGGCGGCGAGGAACCGGTCGTGCTCGGCGTCGTCGAGGTACTTGCGCTGGCCTTCGGAGGTGAACAGTTCACTAGTCATTTGTTCACTCTTGCACGAAATTCGGCACCAAACCAGCGGAGTCCGCAAGATCTTGAAATATGCCTAAAAAGATATAGAATCTGTCCGATGGCATGGGTGGTCGAGTTGCTGAACGAAGTCGTCGAGGCCGAGCTGCGAGCACTGCCTCGCGACATGCTGGCACGGTTCCAGAGGATCGTTGAGCTGATCGAGAGTCAGGGGCTGGAGCATGTCCACGAGCCGCATATCAAGCACCTCGAAGACAAGCTGTGGGAGATGAGGCTCAAGGGCCGGGATGGCATCTCCCGCGCCCTCTACGTGACGGCTCGTGGCAAGCGTCTGGTGGTGGTGCGTGTCTTCATCAAGAAGACGCAGAAGACGCCACGCAGAGAGTTGGTGCTGGCGCGTGAACGAGCAAAGGAGGTGGATCGATGACAAGAAAACGAGCCCGTGATCTTCACGACGAAATGGTGCGCAGCGATGAGGCGTATGAGCACGAATACGCTGCTCTGGCAGAGGAATTCTCTCTGGCGAAGGAAGTCATCCAAGCTCGCCGGTTGGCCAATCTGACCCAGCAGGAGTTGGCCGAGAAGATGAACACGACGCAGGCGGTCATTGCCCGAATGGAAGGCGGCAGTCTTCCCTCGGTGCGCACGCTGGAGCGTCTGGCAGCCGCCACCGGGACGCAGCTCAGGGTGCGCTTTGAAAGCGTGGTGAAGTGGGGTGGCCGGTGAGGCACGGTGACTTCTCCATCGGCCAGGAGTTCATGACCGACACCGGTCAGTGGCGCTGTACCGATATCGGTACTCGCACCATCACCGCGATCAAGATATCGGAGGTCCATTTCACCGGTCTGGCCGATGATGGCCGCGCGGTGTCGGAGATCGTGAACACGGATCCGTCCTGGTTCGACGGGCCGCCGTACGCCGTTGCCGAATTCGTCTTCGATGAGGACTCCATGGAGGCGTGCCGAGCCGCGTGAGGCCGCGAAGGTGAACACTTTGGTACGAAAGTATTCACCTTTGATCGTGTCGCGCTACATCAAACGCTCGTAGTCCATCCCGGCGGGCAGTACCCGGCGCACCGTCACCAACTCGCCTGCGAACGTGTAGAACACGATGTGCTGACGCACCGCCAGGGAGCGGTAGCCCGCTCGCACATCCTCGCGCGAGCGTCCCATCTCGGGGAACTCGGTTAGCCGATCGATGGCGGCCGATATCAGGTCAAAATAGGCGTCGGCCTGCCCCTCACCCCACTGCTCGTACCCGGTGCACCACATCGCCTTGAGATCTTCACGCGCTTGGTGCGTGTGAGTGATGTCAGCCATTCAGACCCGCATCGCGCTTCGCTTCACGGTGGATGGCCTCCAAGTCTATCGGTCCTGCATCGCCGCTGTTTTCCCCGTCGATAAGTGCCTGACGTAGCGCCGCGAGCTTCTGCTCGCGCTCTTCGAGCAGGCGCAGCGATGCACGCACGACCTCGCTCGCCGAGCCGTAGCGTCCGTGCTCGACCTGCGTGCCGATGAACTGCTCGAAGTGCTTGCCCAGGACGATGCTGGTGTTCTTGGCCATGGTGTCGCTCCTCTCGTGGTATTACCATTAAATACCATAAAATAGCATTATCGGCATACTGTAGAACACGCTTGACCCGGCCTGTGAAACCTTCGAAGGTGAACACTTTGCCAACAAAGTGTTCACCTTCAATTGAAATGTAGGGTGTTCCAGAGAGCCAGAGCGAACGACGAAGGAGGCCCGATGACGACGGTACCCGACGACGACGAGCGAGGCGAAGCGACGGCTAGAGAAGCCGCGCAGCGCATCCCGGCGCCTTCAAGTGGGCAGAGAACCCTGACTCAAGCCGAGGGCGAATCGCTCAGGCAGGAGATGTCGGACTCGCTCGAATCGATGCTCGCGCGGACGCGCGGTGCAAAGTGGCAGGATCGACCGGACGGTGTGGCGTGCGATACCCGGTTTCTCGAGAACCATCCGGACGACTACGTGATGGTGGGGCCGTTCCCACGTCGAGATCCCCACGATCCGGAGACGCGGAAGCGCCAATGCGGCTTCGAGCTGGACGCCGGCGACGGGATACGCCTACGTGTTCGGCAACCGGACAGGGCACCGGTGGAGGCTCGCGTGATCGAGATGCCGACGGGAAACACCTACCGCGTGAGCATCGTGGGGTTCGAGGACGAGGAGCACTTCGAAGGGCAGACGTACGACGTCCGCATCGGGGAGGAAGTCGTGGTCGGGGCGAGCCAGATGTGGGCGATGTGGGGAGCACCTGCCGAGGCGTGAAACAGCACTCTGTGCCGACGCCGAACGTGCTCAAGAGTCGGAAGGGAGAGGCGAGCGGAGCTCGCGCGGCTCAGGCTTGCTCGCGTTTCGTTCTGTCTGTCGCATTCACGGGGTAGCGTCGCGCGCTGGCAGATCGAACAGCTTGCGATCGTCATCTCGAGTGAGGTAAGCGTCCAGTCGAGTGCGCAGCTTGTCCTCGGGCCACTCACCGTCCTCGACGAGCTGCAGGAGCATCGAGCCTGCGAGAATCTTCCGGCGCGTGTCGTCCTTCCTGGTCTGCTGCTGCTCGCGGGCACGCACGCGCTGGATCTCGGCGTTGATCCGGGCACGCTGCTCCTCGAGGCGCTTCAATCGGTCGGCGGCGCTCGCCATGGCGTTCACTCCTGTCTCGTGTCGGTTCGTGATGTGCCGATCATAGCGCGCTCTCGTGGTGGCCCGTGTTTCGAACTGGCGGCGAGCTCGGGCCTGAACGGCCGAGCCGCCTACACGCACACATGACGGCCGAGCGATCCGAACCGGCGGCGAGGGTGAGCCTGAACGGCCACCCCGCCTCGCACGCGTGTATGATGGCCGAACGGAGCACGCGCGAGCGGCAAGCCCGTGGCGCCAGCGAGAGCGCACTTACGCGTTTCTCTGCGAGAAACGCAGTGCGGTAGGGGAAATTCTTCCCCTACACCCCCGCCGATTTGCGGTCGGCCCGCCCGGTTGCACCGGTCGCCTCCTTTCCATCCCTCCCGTCACTTCGCGAGGTCCGGCATGTCAAACCCCTCTGATTCTTTCGCCTTCGGGCTGCGCTGACGGCGATGGCGATCTATCACCTGTCGGCGAAGACCGCGAGCCGCTCGAAAGGACAGTCGGCCCGAGCGGCGGCGAGCTACATCACGCGCGAGGGCAAGTACGCCCGGCAGCCGGATCCGGTGTTGCACGTCGAATCAGGGCACATGCCCGAATGGGCCTTGGCGTCCGTCGACGGCGAGCGGTCGGACAGTGGCCGGGCGTACTGGGATGCGGCGGATCTGTACGAGCGCGCGAACGGGCGGCTGTTCAAGGCAGTGGAGGTCGCACTACCGGTGGAGCTGAGTCCGGTCGAGCAGCGGGAGCTGGTGGTGGGGTTCGCGCAGTCGCTGACAGCGGAGGAGCGGTTGCCATGGACGCTCGCCATCCACGCCGGTGGCGGCGAGAATCCGCACGCGCACCTGATGATTTCGGAGCGCGTGAACGACGGAAAGGCGCGGCGTCCGGAACAGTGGTTCCGGCGTCACGACCCGAAGCGCTCGGCGGAGACCGGTGCGCGGAAAAGTCGGTCGCTGATGCCGCGCGCGTGGCTGGAGACGACGCGCGAGGCCTGGGCCGGCCAGGCGAATGCGGCGCTCGAGCGTGCCGGGCGAGCGGAGCGGATCGATCACCGCTCGCTCGCGGCGCAGGGGATCGAGCGGTTGCCGACGACGCATCTCGGGACGGCGGTGGTGGAGATGGAGGGGCGAGGGATGCGCACCGAGCGTGGGGCGCAGGCGCTCGCAGTGGAGGCGGCGAACGACGAGATCCGAGAGCTACAGACGCGGCGAGAGGTGACAGAGCATGAGCGCGATGGACAAGGTGAAGCGGTCGAGAGAGGCCGACGAACTCGGGCCGACGGTCGAGGCCCTGAGCGAGCGGATGAGGGCGCTGGACGAGGAGGCGCGGCAGTTCATGGCACGGCTCGGGGAGGACAGCGAGCGGCGCGCAATGGACTGGAACGAGTCGCAGGTAGAGGCGGCCGCGGCATGGGAGGCGGCGGTGGCGGAGCGGCTCGAACCGATCGCACAGTCGATGGTGATGCTGTCGACGGAGACGCGAGCCGAGATCGAGCAGCAGCGCGCGCTCAGCGAAGCGCAGGCGAAGGCATGGAGCGCGGCGCAGAGAGACAGCGCGGCGGCGTTGGAGGGCTCGGCGCGCGCGGTTCACGCGGCGGCCGAGCGGATGAGCGGCGCGGTGCAGGGATGGAACTGGACGGTATGGTTCGGGGTACTGATGGCCGCGATGGGTCCGCTGGCGGTGCTGCTGATCGGATCGTGGCTCTGGCTGCCCCAAGGGCTGACCCTGCAGGAGAGCGTGGACGGGGCGCTGTACCTGCAGGTGCGCGAGGCGCGGCCGGTCCCCGCGACCGAACCGCCGACGCCGTAGCGCGGCAGCTCAAGGGGATGGGTTCGGGTCGGTACGAGGTGGCGATACGGGAGCCCGGGGGCGATGTCGCGTCGGGAGAGATGCGCCGGTGGACGGTCGAGGAAATCGGCCGGGCGCTGCCGTGGTTGAAGCGGGCGAACGCGCAGGGTCGGGACGTGCTGATCCGTCCGGCTACCGGGGAGGAGGCGACGCTGGTGATGGTCGGGGGACTGGACGCGGCGAAGGTCGAGGCGATGAAGGCGGCGGGTCGGGAGCCGGCGGTGGTGGTGGAGGCGTCGCCTGGGCAGCTGCAGGCGTGGGTCCGGGTGCCGGCGTGTGACGCCGCGCGGCGCGAGGCGATCGGTCGGCAGCTGGCAAAGGAGCAGGGGGTGGACCCGAAGAGCGCCGTGCCGGGGCTGTACGGGCGTCTGGCGGGGTTCACGAACCGGGGGGCCGGGGACGAGCGGCGGCAGCCGTGGGTGCTGTGTCGGGAGTCGTCGGGGAAGGAGGCGCGTGTGGGGCCGGCGCTGGTGAAGGCGGCCGGTCAGGAAGTGGAGTTCCGGGCGCGGGTGGCGCGGGAGCGTGGGCATTCACGGTCACGCGGTGGTCGTTCACGAGACGGCGGTGGGCTGTCACGATGAGCGTTTGCCGATTTCGGAGTCTCCGGTGAAACGATCAGTCGATCGACAAACTGGTATCCGACGCGTTGGCGATCGAGGCCGAACCGACTCACATCGGAGGGTGTCCGAGAGCGTCTCTCAAAGGCCTGAACGAGGCGCTCGACTGGTGGACAACTGCAGTGGTAACCCGACTTATCCACGCATGGACGGTACCGCCTGACCCCTCCAAATCTACGCATGAACGGTACCGCTTTGCCGATAGAAAATAGCCTGATAGCCTCATCATGAGAGCCTCTCAGGCGATCGGCGCAGGTCTGCCTGTAGTCTTTTCCTTTATCAGTCCTGCTAGTTATCCGGCTCAATCTGCGGACAATCTTCTTGATAGATCGGTAACCAGTGCCGATGATGTCCAAGTCAACTAGACGTTGACTTACGAATCAGCCGTCCGCTGACGCAATACCGTGCCGACTTCATGGCGACTAAAGCTGACCAGATCGAGGACCGTAAGCCCCGACGTGCCGTCCAAGGCGTCGAGGCCCCAGTACGTCCGCTACGTACTCGCGTGACGTCCGTCGACGCCGTCATTGATCGCAACATCGCGAAGAGCCGGAAGGCTCTCGATATCCTCGCCAAACGTTGAGTGAAGAGCCGCTTGGCGCGCTCCGTTGGCTGACGGCCGAGGAAGTCCGAACGATCCACGACCGCGTTCTTGAGCCCGAGAACCTCCCCGGCGAAGACGGTGCGCGCCCGATCGAGTCATCCCTCGCACGAATCGAGCAACGAGTGCACTACGGCGCCCTCGACGTGGACGCAGCAAGCATCGCAGCAGCCTATGCGGTGGCCATCGCGAAGGCGCACAGTTTCCGGGATGGGAACAAGCGGACGGCCCTTGTCGCAGCCAGGACGTTCCTTGCTCTGAACGGCTATGACCTCGTCGACATCGACGACGAGGAGATCGCCGATCTGATGGAGGCTGTTGCCGGCGATCGCGCCGACGAGGACACGATGCGCGCGTACCTGGTCGTGCACGTTCGGGTAATCGAGGACGACCCGGATATCACCGTGGAGCGCAGCAGCACGTCGGCCGACTGAATCAGGTGACGGGAGATAAGCTCGCGGAGGTCGATTTGCTTGTCCGGAAAGGTCGCCGGATCGAGACGTTTGAGGTCAGTCAGTCCGTGGTACAGGTTGAAGCCATCGACATAGGCGACGACGCGACGGGTCATGAGTTCGGGTCCCAGAATGACAAAAAACCCCCCGCGAACGGGAGGCCTTCGAAGCCGGGGCTGCCCTCCAAGGAGGGACACGAGCGAGTCCGGCTAGTCGGTCCATCCTATGTCCGACCGGACAACCGCGCGAGCTCTCCTTTCGGAAGGCCGCTTTGTCTGAATCGCGCGTACGCAGTCGAAGCCTGATCTTCCAATAAGTCGTCAATGTTCATCAACTGATCCCCGCTTGCTTCTCTAGCTCACGGGTTCGCCGCGCAATGAGCTTTTGCAATTCCCCGGACATCTTCGAGTCTGTGGCGGTGCAAGCAACCTTGAATCGCTTGTGTATCGAGAGGGGGAGATCAATGCTCAGTCGTTTGGTCGGCTCAGCCTTTGCCTTGGGAGCAGTCTTGCCTACAGGTGTGCTCGCGCCTGGCCTGTCGTCATGCCCTGCCCCGCCGTCTTCAAATGCTGCAATGTCCTCAGGCGGTGGCTGGCTGTTGATCGGCTTCGGTGCTGTGGTGAATGATTTCTTGCTCGACATGAGAAAGCAGTTCTTTCGTTAGGGTTTCGATTTCATATGCGGCGGCGCTGTCAGGTGACCACTCGAAGATGGTCTTGCCCATGGTCAGGCTTTCCGCGAAGGCCACCCGTTGCTCGATATCGCTCTCGAGTACAGGAATATTCTCGGCAGACACCATGTCGCGGATTTCGCGCCCGATGACAGTTTTCCCTATTTTGCGGGAAACCACAAAACCACATTTGAGGTTATTCTTCGTCTCCTGCGCCTCCTTGATCTGCCGTACGGTCAGATCGGAAGCCCAGGCGGACAAGCCAGAGGGCTCTATCGTGATCGCGACAAAGTCCGAAGCGATGATGCAAGAGCGTGAGATCGCTTCGGCGTGTGGCGGCGCGTCGATGATGGTGTAGTCGTATTTCGAGGCCAGCTCGATCGCATCGCGTGCCATGCGCTCACGCGCGAGCCCAACGACCTGAAAGGGATTCTCTTCGCGCAGATTCGCCCACGTGCTTGCGGAGGCTTGCTTGTCTGCATCGATCAGGAGGACGCGGTGCCCCTGGCTGGCAAGGTAGGCCGCTACGTTCACGGAGAGCGTGGTCTTGCCGACGCCGCCCTTCTGGTTGATGAATGAAATAATCATCCCACCACATTAGCTGGTTTGTGGTGATGTGCAAGACAGCTTATGTGGGTATGCACAAATGATGCTTACCACATATGTGGTTTTGTTCAGATGTGGCTAAGAGGTTCGCGCTGCACCGTGTGTCTCGACGAACCATTTGACGTACTGGACGAAGGAACCGTCAGGCTTGTCAGGCAGGGAATCGCGTTCGCCCAGCATTTGCCGCCATTCGGATTCGATCATGTACAAATCCCAGCCTCCGGCAAACTTTCGTGCGTTCTCGATCGTCTGCGGCTTGAGCACGATCTGAACGACGGCAGGGGCGGGAGGCTGCTTGCCATTGAGGTGCTTCCTGAATGCTTCCTTCGGCCGTATCCAGACGGTCTCATTGATCAGCTCGAAGGTGTAGTCGGGAATGTGGCCGTGATCGTCGATGATGGCCCTCAACATGCGCTTGAACTCTCGGAACGATGACTGTGATCCAGTGCGTTCGTGAAGAGTCGCCAGCTTGAACGGCCATGAGTTGTTCGCCGTGCCGCAATGCTTGCGGGCGATTTCATACAGCCTTCGCTCGAGAGGCTTGCGCAGCCTGAAATAGTCGCGAGAGATCGTCAGAATCTCGTCGCCCTTGGCTTCGATCGCGTTGAATACCCAATCAGATAGGGTGATCTCGATTTCCAGCATGCGCCCGTCGCGGTTTTCTTTGACCGTTCTCGCTTTGTCGATGAAGCTGAACACGTCCCACTGTTCCTTGCCGCCTGTGGTGATGTTCGTCTCGATTTGCGTGCCTTGTAGACGCTTGAGCGCTGTTTGAAGCAGCTTATAACCTGCACCACTCGTCTCTCTGTTGGTGACTATCAGCAGGTCGATGGCCTTGAAGCGCATCGTCTTGGAGATCTTCTCTCCTTGGTTCAGCGCAGCCATGCACTGCGATATGCAGTAGATCAGCACGTCACGATCGTGCACCGTCGCCAGGCCGACAGGAGAGGGCGACACCTTCACCCATTTGTCCTTCTGAGCGTACTCACGCACCGTGTGATCGGGCTTGGTGGAGAGCGAGAACATCGGGTAACGCATCGAGGCCGTGTCGGACTTCGGGGCAGCGTCGAAGATGTCGCAGACGAAAAAGTCAGGCTGTGGATGCCTGTCAGGAAGCAGGGGGGAGAGGTCTCGCTTGGCCTTCATCGGCGCGCCCTTTCGTCATTTCACACACGCATCGCAACATCATTCGTCATTTCACACACAGACGCAAGTTTCGTCATTTCACACACGCGCTGTAGCCTGTGGATAACTCCACATTGCTATCGTCATTTCACACACGCTCTATCGTCATTTCACACACGCTCTATCGTCATTTCACACACGCCTGTGGATAACTTTGGCCTTTTTTTCCTTGTATATCAATATGTTAGAAGAGTGCCCAAATCAATAAACACTACTCTAAACACTATATATAAAACACTAGGCGAGTCTCAGCGCGTCGAACACGCTGAGGCAAGGCTCCGAATTCAGAAAACGAGGCCTGCCTCCGCTCCACGACAAGCCGTGATCCCTCCGGAATGGACCGCCTTGAACCGAGCACGACGTGAGCGAGATCTCTGCGAAATCGGGCGGGTGACGGGGCACCCCTGCGGGGTTCCCCCAACGCTTCGCGTCGGCTCCCCCTCCGGCTGGAAGGAGCCGGCGTTGCCGGCGAGGGTGACGGCCGACTCAAGGTCGGCCGAACAACGGTTGATCAGGGCGAAGTGGGGCGTGAGTTTTCGCAGGAAGGTGTCTCAGGCGCTCTGTAAGCCTCGCTACGGGCTCAAAAGCCAGTTGCGCTAGGCATCGCTGCCAAAGATCTCTCAACGCCTTAGAACGCCTCTCAGGCGTTCAAATCAAAAGCTGGATGTACTTTCGCTGATTTCTACCTTACGAGCGAGGTTCATTCTGCCGTCTTCCTTCGCCGGCAGAGACCGCCCGATGAGGAGAAGCAAGTGGGTACATGGTCCAGTATCCGTCGCCAAGCCAAGGGAAGAAGAGCATGACCGACACCCCGCGCTATCCCGTCGTCCTCGAACCGTCCGCTACCGGGTTCGGTGTGTACGTGCCCGACCTTCCCGGATGCGTGTCGGTCGGTGAGACACGCGAAGAGGCGCTCGAGATGATCGCCGAGGCCATCGCGTTCCACCTCGAAGGCATGCGCCAGGACGGTCTCGACATTCCGGCCCCCGGCTCCGTCATCGAGTGGGTGGAGCCGCACGCGGCCTGATCAGGTAGAGCAGCTCCGTCCCGACACCCTGTTCGGAGGCAACTGTGCTTTGTAGCCGTTCGGGATGACGCACCGTATACCCGATTGATGTTGACCGACCAGAGCGGCAACACCGATAGTGTTGGGAGGGTAATGTCAAATAACAGGTGCAATGCACAATTAGTTTCCAGCTCGGAAGCTATGAATTTCCTCCTACACTCTTTACCCAGCGTTTGTCATGCGAACCTTCGATGATTTTCACGGTAGAGCTTCTTTCGAAAAATAGGGTCGCCATGTGATAAGACGTGAGCACGGCTTCTTGTAACTCCTGGCTATCTTCAAGATCGTCTACAGTTACATCATTTTGTTTTGCCTCATATCGGTCAATTCTTCTACCATGACTTTTATGTACAGACGCGTCACGGAAGAACTTTGCTGTCGCGTCAGCTCTGGCTTTCGGGTTTGCAGATCCGTGAAACATTCTCTGTTCTAGCCACCTTGCGACCATAGTTTCGCTGTAGGCCAGTGCATTGCTTGCTTCCTGCAATAGAGCCGGACCTACGGATTGCAGTATTGGCGCCCACACATGAGCTGAATTTTTATCTGCCAGTATTTCAGAGCGCGCTTGACCAAATTGGTCAACAATAGATTGTGCAGATACATATCTACCAGCTGCCGGCATTTGAGGGTCTATCGGGCCCAACTGACTTTGGCGGCCCATTACCACACGATTAGCTGCAAGACTTATCATGGTACCGGCAGACATTGCCAATGTCGGAACAATGACCTCTATATCGCCAAATTTGCTGAGTAGATAAGCAACAATACTTTCAGCGGCATTTGTCACACCTCCCGGCGTATGCAATATAATTGTTAACCCCTTGGACCAATTCATTCCATGCATCACCGCCATAAATCCATTTAGGTCCTCATGAGTTATTTGTAAATTCGTTGGAGGAACATCGGGTTTCTGCAAAAATGCTGATGCATACAAAATAACATTTCGATCTCCACGCAGCTTACCTATTTCTTTTAACGCGTTCTGTTGCGTCTGACCCATCAATAGACCAGGTTGCTGCTCAATCTGAGTGAGCAAATCATTCCAAGAAGGCACCCTACGTCTCTCTTATCGTGGTACCTGCACTTGTTTGTTGCTCATCTGCGCTTTTCATGTGCTCTTCTGTGTTTTCAGCGAGCTGAGCTACGTCATGCAGGCTGTAATAAGGTTTCAGCTCCTGATTTGCTCGTTCGAGTAGTTCGAAGACTTGATCGTCAGTGAATTCCACATTTGTAAGTAGCATATTAGATCTCCGCTCCATCACGAGCTGTATATTGAAAAAATTTGCGCTAATCTGCAATTGACGCAGGCCGACTGTAGCGGAAGCGCAAGGAGGGCTGAGTCAAGTTGACAGGTTCAACGTACCGTTGAGTTTGCGCCAAAAAAAGCATGCATAGCTCAGGCAAGAATCAGCGATGATTAATTGCATCATCGAGCTAAGCTATTATTTTATTCATAGGAACATCTTCGATGTAAGCTAACCTCTCTAAAGCTAAGTGCTTGCTCCCCGATACGACAACCACGCTTTCATCCTCGTTATATATGTAATATTTGTGATTTAGTCCATCATGAACTAATGTGTAGTTTTTGTAGAACTTGGTGTCAGCCCAGCTAGTATCAACAGTTAGTGATTCGAAGTTCGTAGGATTGTCGGACGGCTTTATTGTAGAAGGTAATTTAGTGAGCCGCCTTGCTCTGTAATTTGATATTGGATTCAAAGTCCAGTAATTGATGATATCGCCTGAAATTGGTAATGAAACATCTGCATACTCTATTATCTCTGCGGATGAAGCATGAGAATCGTACAATAAGAATGTCTGCACTCGAGTAGATGTAAATGCCTCCAGCAGTGGAAAAAAATCTAGATCGGAGAGCATGAAAACTGCGATATCCATGTTGCCGCGCATCGCGTTTGCCAGCGCCTCAGTCGCAAGATAAACATCAACTCCTTTTTGGGTTAAACCGTGCTTTTTCCGAAATTTGGTATAGCCTTCCCGGACATGAACATTGGGGATGCGCTTGAGCTTGCTGTGAAATTCTCTAATTTCTTTCAATTTCTCTTCAAATTTGTCATTGTTGTTGCTGTTTTTAACGGGCAATGCATCATAGAAGTATATTCGATCATAACCTTCAAACACTTTATCCCAATCTGTGCTCAGCAGGCAATCTGGACCATATATTAATATACGCAAGTTGGCAATTGTACGCTTTAACGCAGCTCCATCTACGAATAGGTATTTTCGCCCTTTGGCTAATCTCAGAATATTTGGTATTTCGGGAAATTGCGAGATTATCGAAGACATTTGATTTTACTATTTCTCGCTAATGAGCTAGCTAACACCAGTAGTGAATAAATTCGTTATAGAAAATTATCATTCTACGCATTTTAGAGGAGAGCAATCAGTAAGCCTAACAAGTGATATTATTAATCAGTCATATTTGATATATATGATTTATTGATATCAATATCAAACAAGTTGATGGACGCCTAATAGAATCACTTGGTTATGCGCTCAGCTGCCGAGAGCGTTAGTTTTGGGCTGCTCTATCAGTAGATCTTCAAGGGATTTGCCGGTGTCGAGTTGCTTCTCAACCCATTTTGGCTTACGACCTCGCCCTGTCCAGGTGCTGGATGGATCGCCTGGATGACAGTACTTTGGACGAACCGTGCCACGCTTCTTGCCTTTTCCCTTCCGACCTTTACCTACCAGCTCGGTGAGATCAATCCCCAAGGTACTGGCCCGCTGGTGGAACTCCGCCAGTAGCGTCTGCTTGTCTTTTTCGTGGCGTTCTGCGATCAATTCATTGATGATTTCACGCTCGCGCGAGAGCTCTTCAGTAGACATTTTATCGTAATTAGATTTTAAATTAGACATATTCGTTTTATAAATATAAAAATGGAGTATAGACTATTTGATATATTGTGAGTAGATGAATTGGTTTTACAATGCGAGAAACCGATGTATTTCTCTGCAGAGGGGGCACCAATCGAGCGTCCTTCAGACGGTGTATGTGGCGGTCAAATAGCGCGGCGATTTGCCGCGGACCTGAACCGGACAGAGCTCGACTGTCCGGCGCGATGG
>ENA-ORXM01003739-ORXM01003739.1-marine-metagenome-genome-assembly--contig:-NODE-3739-length-14563-cov-2.792144_pt1 | contig 14563 bp, 10 predicted proteins | sample MGYA00237867_ERZ511480 | MGnify/ENA primary metagenome ERZ511480 (study PRJEB26309, sample SAMN06266103) | marine metagenome | isolation source: Algal blade | place: United Kingdom:Sidmouth, United...
CGAGAACCACCCCCTCGTTGATGGCATGAGTACCTTCGTCGATTTTACGACACTGCCATCACTATATTTTGGCGAGCTTCGTTCGAAACGCATGCCATTCCCAACACCCAATTCAACAATAGGCGTTGTCGTCAAACGCGTTTCACCTGCTATAAAAATAGGATTGAGACCCGTTCCTGTGGGAAAAACGATCGTATTGCCACGCTCTGTTTCGTTAAACAGGTTGACGCCTGGCACAACGACAGCATGTTCTGGCAGCTGATTTACATATGCCTGATTCGAATTATGAAGATGTTCGAGAAGCGCGCTTTCTAGCGGCGTGTCCACTTTCGATAAGTCTAAAGTGCCCATATTCAACGTCGCCGTTATTTCAGGCGAATCATCAGGCCATAGCGCCAGAGCTGGCCCCAGGATCCATCAGGGACGGAGGTGGCGTTAACTTGTTAAATATATGAAATTAAATGAATTTTATGTGTTTTCGTCGTCTGGGGTGGCGTTATTTTGATGAAAGGCCGGAGAAAAGGAAGGCATGAGGCGAGACTCAACCCTTGGTGTCGACTGGTGGCCCCAGTCTGGGGTGATTTTTTGCTCCTGATAGGTAAAGCTGTGGTACGTTTGTCGCCACCTAGTTTTGAGCAACAAAGCGGGTATGCCGTTTTGTTGGCGCCGCTATGTAATTCTAAGCATCTTATTTTATGAGTTTTTCTTGACTAGTTGTAGCTGATTGCTGATCTTTTGCCCCTACATGATATGACGTTGCGAAGGAATCTGATTTCTGGCGCGTATCTTGCTTTTCTATTTCTGCGTATAGGCAATGAAACTTACAGATAAAAGGTGTTGAATGCGGTAGTCGACATTCACGTCAAATCAGGAGTTTCAGAGTATGTTTACTTACACTGACATAATTGTGTATTGTGCACATTGATGTATTGTGAATGCATCGCATTGTCACTGTAGGGCGTGGGGGGAATAGAGCATGATGAGTTGGCTATTGAAAAAGAATCGGGGTGCCACCCTTAGTTTAATGATAAGCGTCGCGTTTACGATGGTGTTTTCAGATACTGCAGATGCTAGAAAGCGGCGCAGAAAAAGACCTAAGCACTCTAGTAAAGTCGCTACCGCAGCAGCGGAGGCTGAGAGTCAAGCGGCCGTAGATGGGTTGATGGGAAAACTACGTTGGGGAATGTCTCTGGCCCAAGTAAAAGCTGAGGTGTCTGCAAAAATTCGAGCTAGCTATCTCGCTGCCCGCAGCGAGGTGGCAGATCCTATTGAGCAAGATCGAATGCGACAAGCTGAAGAGCTTGAGGTGAAGGCGTTGACCAAGAGTTATTATACCTTTTCAGGTGCAAGAAGCCCATGGGATGTCTCTTTAGTTGAGCATGAATTTGCTCATCGCAACAATGAGTCGGTGCTCGTTGTTTGGGAAAAAAATGAGCGGCGGTTTTACTTCTTTCATCATGAACGGCTATGGAAGGTCTATATTGCGTTTAATTCTGATGTGTATAAAGATAAGACCTTTGATGATTTTGCTGCCGCTATGGAGGCACGATTTGGAGCTGCTGAGCGAAAATATCGGACTAATTTAAAAGGAGAGGCTGAAGAGTCTCACCTAGAGTGGCCGACATTTTCGGGTCCTGGCAGTGGAAGAACCGTGTTGAAGGCTGTGGATAATACAGGATTTTATGGCAATTTTTGCCTGGTGCTAGAGGATAACATTGCCTCGCAGTCTGTCTTCTCTTCTCGCAAGCAGAAAAAAACGGACGGACGGGCTCATCGTGCAGATCGATTGATTGACATGGTAACGGACACGACTAAAGGCCCAGACCCTCACATGCGCGCGAACGAAAATATCGTCGATCGCCTAACCGGTAGTGATTCCACATCCCCTGTTAAGTCCACGCCGGACGCGTCTAGCAAGAATCACAAGTAAAACGCATATAACTTAGATAGTAGCATAATTGTGAACACGTGCTTGGCTCGAGGCGCTGAACGTACTAGCCAGGTAGCATGCAGTCGTTCACTCATTTGCATTTACACAGTCAATATAGCTTGCTGGATGGAGCTATCCAGCTAAGTAAACTATTCCCGCGCTTAAATGAGCTGAAAATGGATGCGGTGGCATTGACTGACCATGGCAATATGTTTGGCGCCGTCGACTTTTACAAACAGGCGAAAGCGAATGGGATTAAACCCATTTTGGGCTGCGAGGTTTATGTTACTGATAAAGATATGGCGGATCGCTCAGATCGCCAAGCCTATCACTTTATTCTGTTAGCCAAAGACTTAGCCGGCTATAAAAACCTGTGTTATCTCGTTAGCAAAGCTTACATGGAAGGCTTTTATTACCACCCACGTATTGATCACGACTTGCTCAAGGCGCACGCTGGCGGATTGATTGGTATGAGTGCCTGTTTGGGTGGAGAAGTAGCACACTCATTGCTCCGTAAGGGAAGCGATGCTGCGGTCAATAAAATTCGCACATATCAGAGCATGTTTGACGACGGTGATTTCTATCTTGAAGTCCAGGCAAACGGGCTAGCAGCGCAAGATGAACTCAATGAGTTTTTAGGCAAGGCGGCTGCGACGCATAATATCCCCCTAGTTGCGACAAACGATTGCCACTATCTTGAGCAGAAGGATGCACGTGCTCATGATTGCTTGTTATGTATCCAGATGGGCAAACTCGTTTCAGATTCAAACCGAATGAAGCACGATGTCGATGAATACTACTTGAAATCAACAGCGCAAATGGAAGCCCAATTGGGATGGCTGCCACAAGCCTTGGAGAACACGTCAAATATTGCGGAGCGTTGTAATGTCGACTTTGAATTTGGCAAGGTCTATCTGCCGACAATAGCACCGCCTAAATCATTGACTCTTGAACAACATTTTCGCGAGATTTCAGAGCAAGGCTTGCGTGATCGTTTTGAAGACATTCGCCGAGTAGCCGGGGACATAGACGAGCCTGTCTATTGGAATCGGCTCGAGCATGAAATGTCAGTGATCGAGTCGATGGGCTTTGTAAGCTACTTTTTGATTGTTTGGGACTTTATTCGCTTTGCTCGGCGCGAAGGCATTCCCGTCGGACCGGGTAGGGGGAGCGGCGCGGGTTCGATCGTCGCTTATTCGCTTGGTATAACGGATGTTGATCCGATTCACTATGATCTGCTTTTCGAACGCTTCTTAAATCCAGAGCGGGTTAGCATGCCTGACTTTGACATCGACTTCTGTATGGATCGCCGAGATGAGGTGATTGATTATGTGATCGACAACTATGGTCGAGACAATGTGGGTCAAATCGTGACAATGCACCAGTTGAAGTCGCGTGGCGTTATTCGAGATGTTGCTCGCGTGATGGGCTTTCCTTACGCGGAGGCTGATATTGTAGCAAAGCTAATTCCGGAGGCCATACAAGGGCGGACCGTTTCAATAGAAGACGCGCTAGAACAAGAGCCTCGGTTGGCGGAAATGCGCGACAAAGATCCTCGCGTTGCTGATCTGCTTCATATTGCAGATCGCCTAGAGGGTCTGAATCGTCATGCGGGTATGCATGCTGCCGGCCTCGTTATTGGCGACAAACCCCTGTGGGAATACGTCCCTTGCTCTCGCGGGCCAAATGGTGAGCTGGTCACGCAGTTTGCGAAAAACGAAGTAGAAGAGGTTGGGCTCGTTAAGTTTGACTTCCTGGGCCTGAAAACGCTGACAGTGTTATCCCGCGCGGAGAAACTGGTCAAAAAAGATCGTCCCGGTTTTTCATTAGCGCTTTTAACGACAGATGATGAACCGACCTATGAAATGATTCGTAAAGGCGATACCACTGGTGTGTTTCAACTGGAATCTTCCGGCTTTAAAGAACTACTTAAGCAATTAAAGCCCGACTGCTTCGGGGATATTGTTGCTGCCTTGGCATTGTATCGCCCTGGACCACTGGAAGGCGGAATGGTTGATGACTTTATCGATCGCAAACACGGCCGTAAAGAGGTTCGTTACATACATCCTTGGCTAGGTGATATTCTCAAAGAAACGTATGGGGTCATTGTATATCAAGAGCAGGTTATGCAGATCGCCTCTAGTTTAGCGGGATATTCTCTTGGGCAAGCGGACCTGCTTCGACGCGCAATGGGTAAGAAAAAAGCGTCAGAGATGGCCAAGCAGCGGGAAACTTTTCTTACGGGCGCTCGGGAAAAAGAGGTCGATGAAAATATTGCGGAGCAAGTTTTCGATTTGATGGCAAAGTTTGCCGGCTATGGCTTCAATAAGTCACATACGGTAGCCTATGCGTTGATTTCTTTTCAGACGGCTTACCTCAGGTGTCATCATCCGGAAGAGTTTTGGGCAGCCGCGCTAAGTTGTGAGAAGGACAATCCGGACAATCTGATCCGCTATATTAACTCCGTTCGTGAAATGGGAATCGAGGTTGCTCGGCCCGATGTGAATGAATCTGAGGGGGATTTTACGGTTGCGATTCGAGACGAGAAAAAGCGTATTCGCTTTGGTCTTGGTGCCGTCCGCAACGTCGGGGCGAGTGCTGTTGAGGCAATTTTGGAAGCGAGGTCGGATTCGAAAATTACAGACTTGTTTTCATTTTTTGAGTCTGTAGATCTAAGACGCGTAAACAAACGAGTGGCCGAAGCCCTGGTAAAATCTGGATCCTTTGACGATGCGATCGAGTCGTGTGGGTTGTCTCGTGCGCGAATGTTTGCCGCGATCGACATTGCGCAGACGCGTGCTGCACGGGTTCAAAAAGACAGAGAAGTGGGCCAGACCAATATGTTCTCCATGTTCACGCAGCCTTCGTCCTTCTCAAAGAGCCCGGAAGGTGGGGGTGGAGAGGAGACGGGATCCGCAGATGAGATTGCGAGCCTGTATCCTGATGTCAGCGAATGGTTCGAAAAAGACCGCCTGCGTTATGAAAAGGAGAGTCTTGGCTTTTTTGTAAGCGGTCATCCGCTTGATCGATACCAGGCTGAAATCAAGCGGCATGCATCGGCTACAACCGTCAGTGTTGATGATGTTAAGACCGGCATGATGGTGTCGATCGCCGGGTTGGTATCAACGATGCGAGAACGTCCCTTAAAAAGCGGACGCGGACGCATGGCCATTATTGTATTTGAAGACCGCGAGGGTCAGGTTGAAGTCGTTTGTTTCTCAAAAGCCTTTGAAGCCTACGAGATGATAATAAAATCAGACGAGCCGCTGATTTTAACGGGCAGGGTTCGTCGCGATGAAGGCTCTGAAACGGTAAAGATTGTTATGTCTGAGGCGGCTCGTCTTAGTGATGTTCGCGAGTCGAAGACTGAGGAGCTTCATTTGAAAATTGTGGCGGCGGATGAGTCAGCAGCGCAGCAAATTGATGCCTTGCAAACTGTACTGCGCAAACATCCTGGGGAAATTCCAGTTTTTGTTCACGTTGCTTTCGGAGATACAGATGAGACAAGTAAACCGAAAGAATTGGCAGATGGGGCAGTTGCTAAACTAAAACTCGGGGAGAGATATAGCGTTACTGCCAGTGATGCGATGCTACAGGAGCTGGGCACTGTTATCGCAAAAGAATACGTTTATCTGAGGTAGGTCCAATGCAAGTGGGGGAGGGTAAACATGACGAAATCATTTGATGGAGATGACCATGATTGGTCTTCATATTTAGAGGCTATTTTACGTGCACGCGTTTATGATCTTGCCGTAGAGACGCCGTTGGACTTTGCCCCAACCTTATCTGAAAAGGTCGGAAATAGTGTGTATTTGAAGCGAGAAGACTTGCAGCCCGTATTCTCATTCAAGATTCGGGGGGCTTACAATAAAATTGCATCATTGAGCGCGAGTGAGAAGTCGCAAGGGATTATAGCAACATCTGCTGGTAATCATGCACAAGGTGTTGCGATGTCGGCCAAGCACCTCGGTATTAGCGCGGTTATTGTGATGCCCATCACCACGCCTCGCATCAAGGTTGATGCGGTTAAACGACTAGGTGCTGAGGTGATTTTATCCGGTGTGAGTTATGACGACGCTAAGTCTCACGCTGAGCATGTAGCCGAAGATCGCAATCTGACTTATGTGCACCCCTTTGATGACCCTCACGTTATTGCCGGCCAAGGCACGATTGCGCTGGAGATCTTTCGCCAGACACAAGAAAAAATAGATGCGGTCTTTGTCTCCGTTGGTGGAGGAGGGCTAATTTCCGGTGTAGCCGCATACATCAAGTCGCTTTGGCCTGAAGTGAAAGTGATTGGGGTAGAGCCAAGTGAGGCTCCAACGATGTATGAGTCACTGCGTTGCGATGAGCGTGTGATGCTCTCATATGTTGGCGGCTTTGCGGATGGTGTTGCGGTCAAACAAGTTGGATCGCGATGCTTCTCGATTGCTAAAGATTGCGTCGACGAAATGGTTCTGGTTTCAACTGATGAGATTTGCGCGGCGATTCGGGATATCTTTGATGATACGCGATCAATTGCAGAGCCTGCAGGCGCACTGGGTGTAGCGGGTCTAAAAAAGTACTGCAACGTTCACGGCAAAAAGGGCGAAAACTATGTTGCCATAAACTGCGGTGCCAACGTAAACTTTGATAAACTGCGCTACATTGCTGAGCGCGCCGAGACCGGAGAGAACCGTGAGGTTTTGTTAGCGGTAACGATCGATGAGTCGCCGGGAACACTCAAGAAGTTTTGTGAGGTGATCGGAAAACGATCGATTACCGAGTTTAATTATCGCTATTCAGACCGTCGGAATGCGTCTATCTTTGTAGGTCTTGAAGTGTTTGGCGGAATTGAAGCGAGACATGCGTTGGTCAACGAACTGAGAGATGATGGGTTTCGGGTCGTTGATATCACCGATAACGAGCTAGCAAAGCTTCATATTCGCTACATGGTTGGCGGCCGGCCTTCCGAGTTTGAAATGGATGAAGCGATTTACCGCTTTGAGTTTCCTGAGCAGCCTGGGGCCTTGCTGCACTTTTTATCGCAGATCGGTAAAAGCTGGAATATTAGCATGTTCCATTACCGAAACCACGGTGCCTCGGTTGGACGCGTGCTTGTCGGTCTTCAAGTACCGGAGGGTCATGCTGATCGAATTGCGGATTTTCTTGATAGGGTTGGGTACCAGTGCATTGACGAGACCGAAAACCCAGCTTACTCGTTCTTCTTAGCTTAGTTAGCAGTGAGTACAATGCGCTTGCTTGAGAAAAGTCGGACTGCCTCAATCTTGCGCTTCTCTTTAGTCATCGCGCAATTTCTACGTTGACCAGCGCTCGATTACTCGTCAGATGATGCAACATGAATGCGTCAACTAACAAAACGTCAATTAAACCACTTATTATGTTTACGCTCGGCGATCCGGCTGGCGTCGGGCCGGAGATTGTTGCCCGGTATTTAAGCGAGGAGTTTGACTACACCGCCGCGATCCCAGTGGTTGTGGGAGACTACGATATTTTCATGATGGCCCACACGCAGTTCGACCTGAAGCGCCCAATCGCCCGCCTCGCTAAAGGGGACGCGACCCTTTTGTTTAAGCGAGGTGAAAATGATAGCGATATACGGCTCCAAGCAGCGACATTGCGTGATCAGGTAGCGAATGCAGCAGCGGATAGTATACGCGTCGTCGATATCGATAACCTCTTGGCGAATGATTTGAAAAAAGCGCAGGTGCAAACGGAAGCAGGGCGTTCTGCTGGGATCGCTATCGATGTAGCGATTCAGGCCGCCAGGTTGGGTGCGGTTGATGCAGTTGTGACAGCACCGATTCATAAAGTATCGTTTCGCGCGGCGGGCTATACGCAATATCCCGGTCATACTGAAATGTTTGGAGAGCAGCTTACCGAAGGCGGCCCGTACTGCATGATGCTTGTATGCGGCGGGTTTTCGGTGTGCCATGTCAGCTTACATACGGCTTTGCGCGATGCGATCGACAAGGATATTAAGCAAGATCGTATCCTCGACGTGATCAAACTCGCCCATGAACACGGCAAGCGCCTTGGCGCTATCTCCACTGATAGCTCATGCAAACAGGGCACGGGCAAGGGGCCTGTCCCAAGACACATCGTGTCGCCGCGGACTGTCCCCGCTGATTGCGTGCAGTCGAGTAGTCCCAAGATTGGTGTCTGTGCACTGAACCCGCACGGTGGAGAGGGAGGCCTTTTTGGCCGTGAAGAGATCGATGAGATCATGCCTGCTGTTGAGGCGGCGCAGGCTGAAGGTATCAATGTTACCGGTCCGTTGCCGTCTGATACGGTGTTTATCAAGGCAAAGGCTGGCATGTTTGACTATGTGATTGCGATGTATCACGACCAAGGGCATATAGCTGCCAAGATGGAAGGCTTCTTTGTTGATGAGCAGGGCAACTGGACCGTCGAAGGCATCAACGTCACCGTCGGCTTGCCCATTATCCGTACCTCAGTCGATCACGGCACCGCGTTTGACATCGCCTGGCAAGGCATCGCCAGTACGGCTAGCCTCCACGACGCCACCCGCTACGCTTTGGATATGATCAAGTAGACCGGTTCAGTGGCTGTATCGTTACTGTGACGTGTCCTCTCTTGGAAATCTCATAGCAGTTTGGAAACACATCCCGTAAATTATCGATAGGTAGGGTATGCACCTGGTGTTTGTCTTTGTTTATGTGGTATTTTGTCATCTGCTTGCAGGATTTGCCTGCGTTGGGATTCCCGTCGCTTTGATGTGGTTTTTCGCCGACTATATTCGCTCCCGTACGGGGATGCCTAAGATGAGTCTGCGTGTGAGAAACGCTGTCGTAACTGCGGCCACCATCGTGGGCGCGCTCTTTATCGCGTACATGCTATACGTGGGCCAATATAAGAGCTGACTTTTCTACATAATCACGGCTTGCGCTGAGAGAAGATCCACGGAAGTAGATCGGGTTCTTGAGCCCATGCTTGCTCGAAGGCATCGCCGTGACCTTTGTCGTCGTACCATGTGTATCGTACATTGCCGCCGGCGGCTTGGAGCGCTTGAACCATCTGCTCTGATCCGACGAATTGATTATAGGGATCGTTTCGTCCGTGAAAAACCCAAACAGGCACATCGACAGCGTTACTAGCAGTGCTTCGATCAGATAACCCTGCAAATGGCACCGCCGCTGCGAAGCGCTCTGGCCAGCGCGTGATATAATCCCACGTACCCATCCCGCCCATCGACGCGCCATGAATATAGACACGTTTTTCATCAACAGAATAGTCGCGCGCCAGTCCATCGATCAGCGCTAAGACCATTGGTGCTGAATACCATGGATCATCGTGTTGCGTATATTCGCCCTCGGCAGTAAGTCCGCCAAATTCGTTGTCTTCTGAGTTTCCATACCAGCGTGTCCATTCGTGATGTATGGGCGTTAGCGGGCATTGCGGCACCAGTACGAATGCCGGAAAATCATGCTGATTATTGGGCGAAATTAGTGCGTTTTCGCCAGAGAGAAAGCCACTAGACTTATAGACCCATGGATCATTGTCGGAGCCGCGATTACCTCTTCCGTGCAGGTATAGTACCACCGGATAGTTTACAGCCGGGTCGTATCCACGTGGTTTGAACACACGATAATGCAATGTGCGTCCATCGCTTGTCATGACTTTTGCTTCTAGATCTTGCTCAATGGTGGCGTTCAGCTGGGACATGTTTTCTTCCGCCGATAATTTTTCAAAACCGAAGACTTTGCCGCGAGAAGAGATCTCAATATCAACGTGTTGTGTACCTGATGCGTGATCGCTATCCCCTACGAAAGAATAAACCTTTAGCGTATGTGCTCCATCTGTAACATCCCAGCTCGTAACATCTCCTGCGGCTGACTCGCTTAGGCGAAAGGGTGCAGCATTGTCGGTGGCAATGACTTGCCCGTCGAGCTCAAAACGCACGCGCGTCGTCCCGGCAGGTGGTATGGCGACGACAGAGAAACGTGGCGGCATTTCTACTCGATTTAGCACGCTCGGCAGCGGGTCAAAGCCTGAGGCAATGTCCCCAATCATTGTATTGTATAGGGCTAGCCCGATCGGTGGCGTTTCTACGACTGGCGGAACCAGGGGATCGACTGTTTCATCAGGGAGTTCGGTCGCTGGTTCATTCTCTGAGCTTGCATTCGCATCCGATCCGGTATCAGTGGTGGTGCCCGAACTAGAGATATTATCGTCGCCGCTCGTTGCAGTCGTGTCCGTAATATTACTGGTTTGCACGGTATTTACCGGTACTACGGCTTGACTCTCGGCGTCTTTGCGCCTCTCAGCTGCCGTTTGGTCAGTTTCCTGCGGCATAAGCAGGCTAGTTTCTGAGCACCCATTGAGCCCAGCTAATACTAAAACCAGTGTCGCATTAATCCATTGTACATTTTTCATTTGTTCTATCCTCATACAAAAAATCATGATCGATTGCGTATTTTACTTTGCATTATATATTGAATGTGAATGCAATGCAAAGGCCGATTGACAGTGGCCACATTTGACAAAAATATATTATATAATAGGGACTTGCCAGAAATTGGCAACCGTAAACTGTCCTTGCAACTCTACAGTATGTAGCAAGAAATCTACATTTTTCCCGAAAAGTACGCACTGCTTATCGGACGAATCAATGCCGGACCGCGAATTTTGTTTTATATTATTTTTAGTATGGTATAATTCAGATAAGCTTCGTGTTGTTAACCGAGGCATTGTAATAATTTAGCTAAAAAAGGATTCTTTTATAAATATGAAAAAATATATCGATAAGCGTACTGAAATATATAATCCAAGTGAAAAGCCTGGCGGGTGGATAGCCTCGCCGGCTGTTGGCTTTCTTATTTTATCCTTATTGGTTGGACTAGCCGCTGGCTGCGCAGAGGAGAACAACGGATCGACAGATGACGTCCAAGACATATCCCGCGATGATAGCGTGCAGGGGCTTGCACAATCTGACGGAGACTGTAAGTCGCCATCGTTCAGTGAAGTCTGCAAACCAAATCTCTATCCACAATTGGAATCGATCAATAAAAAATGCTTCCAAAAACGGCTTGAGGGCCCAAAGTGTGCGAAAACATGTAAGCTGTTGCACGCGAGTCCTGGGACGAAAGTCATGCGTTCCGAGTTCAAGCGTGACGCAAATGGCAATTATATTCGCGACGCCAATGGCAAAACGATCGCCGAAATTGTAGAAAAGGATGATGGCTGTTGTTTCCGCGCAGTTGCTGGGAAATATCCCGGGCAACCACTTTGGTTGCCTTCACAAGATGCTGACTGCCCAGCTATTGATTGCCGTGACGAGTCTACGTGGCCAGCAGTATGGGCGTACAAAGAAGAGAAGATCCTGACTGCACTTAACGCACAACGCGAAAAAGAGACGACGTGTACAAAGCGTGATCGCGGATGTTCTGCGGCTGTAGGCCCTGTGTCCGTGGCTCAGAAACGACTCATTATCGATCCCAAACTACGGCAAGCTGCACGCTGTCATGCTATGGAGCAAGCACAAATGAGGTGCCAGTCACATAATGGGAGTCCCATCGAAGGTATTTCGGTCGATGAAAAGGGCAATCCGCTTTTATATTCTACCTTTCATCATAGAGCACTAGCCGCCGAATATCCGTACGAGACTGGGAGATATGAAAACGCGGTCGTTTCTACAACGCCGGATGGCGCGACACGAACACAAACAGAAATACAGGGCAACTTTCAAATCGGAGAGATTCTCCGCTATTGGACGAAGAACCGGTGGTCTTCAAATGCTGAAGAGATCGAAGGCATTATTCAGGGCTTTATGGACTCATATTATCATTGCTTACCGCTGATGAATAAAGTCGAGCGGGCGAAAACGGCAGCGACATGCGGTACACTTGAGGCCCCGTACAAACATGTCGGTATTGGTGTTGTCGACTTGGATGAAGTTGCTGCTGCAAGAAATCGTCCCACGTGTCCAAAGCCAGACATCATGCGCGAGAGCAGCTATCAAGCTACAATTAAATTTGGCGTGCCGAAGTAAGTGCGCACTTACGGATTTTCGAATCGCCACATTATGATCGACAGTGTTAGTCTACCTACGCGCCCATCGCCGTGGCGGTCGCGCAGGTGACGGCTGCGATACGGATACTGTCGAGGACGTGTTCTGATGTGCCGCCATGCTCTTTGATCGAGGCATTGTGGCTTTCGATGCAGACACCGCAGCCGTTGATGGCGGAGACTGCGATCGATGCGAGCTCGAAGGTGAGCTTATCTGTCAGCGGTTTCGCGATATGGTTCATGCGCAAGCCAGACGGTGCTTTGTCATAGGCCGCATCGCCTACCAGGTGCTTGAAGCGATAAAAAACATTATTCATTGCCATCAAGCTTGCAGCTGCCACCGCGTCCGCTTTTACGTTGTCGGCTGACGTGTCTTCGCCACCTGTTGTTATCGATGCGTCTGCCCACTGCTCAATTGCGGCAATCAACGCCTTGTGTTTGATCGCGTATGCACAGGCTAGAGCAACAACTCCGCGTTGCCTGGGATTTAAGCTTGGCGCTTCTAGAACACGTTGTAGGTTTAGTTTTGTATCTTTTGCTGCCTGAGGCAACGCTGATCGAATGTCTTCTATTTTACTCATACGGACGATATGCCACGGCGCTTTGCCACACGCAATTTGTGACTATATTGGGTGAGTGATCAGCTCCCTGGAGATTGACTTATGAGACGGTCAATGATGATTGATGCGGCGGAGCGGACCGATAGGTGATTATATCCTGAGGGCGAACCGATCGGCGGTAGAAACAGGTCCATCTTTTCGCAGATTTCTGGTGCCATCCCCCATCCAGTGCCAAAGCACACCATTGATTTTTTTGTTGCCATTTTCGCTCGGACATCAACGAAAGACGTGATCTGAGGGTGTGTCTGCGCGCTAGTGCCGATAGATATCACGTTCTTCTTTCCGATGCTGCAGATCGCATCTTCATAGGTGTTTACGAGTCGAACAAGGTTGAGGGCAGCCGACCGATGAGGGTTGTACTCTTGGCCGTGTCGACCGTCTTTCCAGTGCGACATCATTTTGCCGATTAGATCATGTTCTCGCTGATTCGGTGTAACAACGAATACACCAGCCAACCCATAAGTACGAGCGAGTCTAGCAAAGTCATGAATGTCGAGGTTGGTTACCGAGGTCGTAATCGTTTCACCCGCTTTATCAATGATAGGATGATGAAGGAGGCAGATATAGGTCTCAGCTTCTATGGGCTGCTGTGTATCGCGCCTGGTCTGCCAGAGTGTGCGTACGTATTCACGAAAGAGATCTGGCCGGCGAGCTTGTGTTCGCAAGACTTTCTGATCTTCCCGCCAAGTCGCGATGCGTTGGTGATCTCCGCTAAGCAATACATCGGGGATCGGATGGCAGTCTTGAAGCTTAGGCGGACGCGTGTACTGCGGATGAGTCAAGCGAGTTGCATCAGTGAACGACTCATTATCTATAGAGTGAGGATCGCCTAGAAATCCAGGTAGCAATCGACTTGTCGCTTCAACGACGGCTAGTGCTGCGGTTTCCCCGCCATTCAGTATAACATCTCCAATGCTATACTCTCGATCGACATGGTCTCTAATGCGATCATCAAAACCCTCGTAGCGACCACAGATGAGTACGATGTGTTTGCGGTCTGAGGCATGATCGCCTACGCGAGCGTCTTGACTCTCTGGTAGGAAGGTTAGCGCATGTGCATCTGTTTGCCTAAACGGCTTGCCTTGAGGTGATAACAATATGCGTATCGCTTCGCGATCTCTGTCAACGTGATTCATTGCGTCGATGAGTGGCGGTGCGGCTAGTAGCATTCCTGGTCCACCACCATATGGCGTGTCATCGATTCGCCGGTGCCGATTGCCTGAGAAGTCACGCGGATCGATGAAGTCTATGATGAGTCCGCCGCGCTCAATACTTTTTGCAATTAGAGATGTTTTACAAAAAGAAGAAAAAAACTCAGGAAATATCGTGACTACAGTAAAACGAAGGGCATGGGTACGCTTGCGAGATAAGTGGTCTTCGTCACCGTGCTTAGTACTGCTCCTATTTTGCATCGCTTTTCTTTTCCAGTGGGTCCGATACGGGAAAACGGTCGAGATCACGAATGACGACTATCTTCTTTTTCGTATTCACGGCATCCACCCACTGGTCAACGAAGGGAACAAGCTTGAGTCCATCCGATGTACGGACTGTCAGAATATCTGACGCACCAAAGGCATCTACGCCAACGACTTTTCCAGTAACGGTATTCGAGTCTGCATCAACGACCGAGCAACCCACCAAGTCAGCAAATAGGAACTCATCGGCATTCACCGGAATGTGTTGCTTTGGGATATTGAGCTGACTGCCTTTAAGATCTTGGACGTGTTCGGGGGTCTGAATCTTCGGGCAACTAATCAACACATCAGCTTTGACCCGGTTCTTAAACCGCAGGTCACGATATTCAACGCCATCGGGTGTGACGATCGCCATGTGCTTCACTTGGGCCGGAAATAGGGTAGAGTCAGCGTTGTATACTTTTACACGCATCGTTCCGTTAATGCCATGAGGACGGACGATGACACCGATCGCGATATGATCGTGCTGGGAAGGTTCTTCTACCACCCTTATTCAATAATTTCGAGAA
>ENA-ORXM01003740-ORXM01003740.1-marine-metagenome-genome-assembly--contig:-NODE-3740-length-14562-cov-2.236452_pt1 | contig 14562 bp, 12 predicted proteins | sample MGYA00237867_ERZ511480 | MGnify/ENA primary metagenome ERZ511480 (study PRJEB26309, sample SAMN06266103) | marine metagenome | isolation source: Algal blade | place: United Kingdom:Sidmouth, United...
TCCGCATCGCGCCGGGATCAGAGCCACCATCGGACTCGGTCAGGCCGAAACAGCCAATCCACTCACCGGTGGCAAGTTTCGGGAGATATTTTTGTTTTTGTTCCTCGCTGCCAAAGGCTTCGATGGGGTACATGACCAAGCTGGACTGCACGCTCATCATCGAGCGGTAGCCGCTGTCAATCGCTTCGACTTCGCGCGCGATCAGGCCATAAGCCACATGGCTGCCATCGCCGCCGCCATAGGACTCATCGACCATTGCGCCGAGCAATCCCAGCTCGCCCATCTCGTTAAATATCTCGCGGTCAAAGCGCTCCTCATTATAGGCCGAGACAACACGCGGCAGGAGTTTATCGCGGCAATATCCGCGCGCCGCGTCGCGGATCATGCGCTCTTCTTCGGATAGGACCGCGTCTAAAAAGAGCGGGTCTTCCCAATTATATTTCGGCGCGTCCGGGTTCATCTTGGCCATGCGTGGCTCCTTTAATTTTTCGTCTGTGTAGCAAATTTACGCTGGCTCGGCAGACCCATAGACAGCAATATTGGGTCGGCATTTTGCCGCGTCTTGAAATTCTCTTTTCCGCTCAGTCCGTCCCAGCCCAGCCTAATTAAGCTCTGCGCGACAGGCGCGCCAAGCGTCGTGCCGGGGCCAAGGACGATATAGACATCGGGCGCAAATTCCTGCGCGCAGATTTCAATCGCGCGCGTAAAATCATAAGTCTGCGTGATTTGATGGCCGAGCGTATAAGCGTAGAGATCGTCAATATTGACTGCCCCGGGCGTATAGACCGCGCCGCGCCCGTCAATCATGGAGATGGCGGGCTGGTTGAACATATCCGCGCCAAGACTCTCTCTCGCCGCCTCCGCAATTGGGCGCATCGCATCGCTATGAAACGCGCCGTGATATGGAAGGCGAAGCGGGAACACGCCGGATTTAGGCAGCGTTTTCATCAGGTATTCCAGACCCGGCGCGTCCGCGGCAAAGACCATCATTCCGCCAAGTTTAATCGACGCGCTGATTTGGCCTTGGCCGGAATTAAGCGCGGCCTCAACATGGGCTAAATTCTGCGCGCTGGCGTTCCAATCCTCATCAACGGTTGGATAGACGACCTGCCCGCCGCTCGCCCGCTCATGCATCAGGCGGCCTGTTGTATTGACAATACGCGCGCCGTCTTCGAGCGACACTGCGCCCGCGCAGGCCAGCGCCATATACCAGCCCAGCGAGTTTCCGGTGACGCCGACAATGTCAAATTTCTCGCGGTCAATGGCGTAGAAATCCCCCAGGGCGCAGCCATAAATCAGCGCGCTGGCATTATCTCCGGGCAAGTGAAGGTCAGGTTTGAACGCGCCCTGCCCGTCCAGATCAGCAATGCTGATTTGCTCGGGCGTGCGGCCCGTCTCAACGGCAGATATAATCTGCGCTTTATCGCTGTGATATTTTTTCAAATAGCCCAGCTCGCCCGCGCCATATGTACCGCGCCCGGGGCAAACAACGATTGCGGTTTGTTTAGCGGTCATGACGCCCCCGCCAATTCATTCGCGGCCGCCGCGATCGTATCCGCGCTCGGGAGTGTGTCATAAGCCGCAGTGCCCAGCGCAATGAAGCTGTCGCCGGCGCAGTGGCGCGCGATGTTTGCTTCAACATCCGCCTCGATCAACTTGCTCATAAGTTCCTCAGACAGCGACCCTGTTTCTCGGCATTCATCCACAATGAGGATATTCTTAACGCCTTTAACGGCTTTCAATATCGCGTCCATTGGCAGGGGCGATAACCAGCGCATGTCAATGATGCGGTGCTTGGCGTTGATATTTTGTGACGCTTGGCGCGAGAGATAATATCCATTGCCATAGGTCAGAATGGCGAGATCTTTGCCGCGTCCGCTCTGGCCAATTTCGCCGAGCTTGATTTCGGACGTTCGGTTAAAGTCGCTTGTCCATGCGCCGTCACCGTCTGCGATATCGGATGTCTGATAAAGTGCTATTGGTTCTAGAAATATCACCACGCGGCGCTCCTCATGGGCCAGCCGCATGGCTTCGCGCAGCATAGCGGGCGCGTCTGCCGCATTGCTGGGGCACATCGTAATCACGCCGGGAATATCGCGCAGGGCCGTGATGGAATTATCGTTGTGGAAGTGGCCGCCAAAGCCGCGCTGATAGGCCAGCCCGGCGATACGAATGACCATCGGATTGGTGAATTGTCCTTTGGAGAAGAAGGAGAGCGTAGCTGCCTCTCCGCGAATTTGGTCGAGCGCATTATGGAGGTAGGCGAGAAATTGAATCTCGGCGATGGGCAGAAAATCATTGTGCCCGACGCCAATCGCTGTGCCTAATATGGTTTGCTCATCGAGCAGCGTATTGAAAACGCGGCGCGGGCCAAAGCGTTTTTGCACGCCTTTGGTCAAGCCATATACGCCGCCTTTTTTACCCACATCCTCGCCAAATATCAGCGCCTGCGGATAGGACTCCATCGCGTCCATAATCGCCTGATTTAGAGACGCGGCGAGTGTCAATTTTCCGGCTTTGGCTTTGGGCAGTTTCACCGCCGGCATAGCTTCGCGATGTGATGATTTCGGCGGAACAATGGGCGCAGAAATTTCGTCAAAACCTGACAGCTTGGGCGCATCAAAAGCGCGGCGGGCGGCGCGCTTAACACGCGCGCGCATGGCTTCATATTTTTGGAGAACATCATCACTCGACAGGCCGCAAGATGAAGTCACATGGGTAGCCATCGCAATTAGCGGGTCAGTCGCCTCAAGCGCTTCGATCTGCGGCAGGTTGCGATAGGCTGTTTCAATATCCGCGCCCGCATGGCCCATCAGGCGTACAGTTGAGAGATGCAGAAATACGGGACGGCGGCTGCGTCGGCAGTGTTTTATTGCGTCTTGAATTATCTCGAATGCACTAACGGGATTGCGGCCATCGGCGTGGACATAATCCAGACCGGGGCGGTTTTTGTAACTATTGGCAATCCAGCCATCCGGCGTATCGACGCTGATCCCGACGCCATTATCTTCGCAGATAAAGACAATCGGCATGGGGCTGCCTTGATAGGCGGCCCAAGCGGCGGCGTTGATTGCGCCTTGTGCCGTGGAATGGTTCGCGCTGGCATCGCCAAAGCTGCACAGCACCACGCTGTCATTGGGGACGGCTCCGTCATGGCCGAGTGGTTTAGATATGCCCACCGCATGCGCCATGCCCATCGCTTTGGGCAGGTGGCTGGCAATTGTGCTGGTTTGCGGCGGCACGAAAATATCAAGCCCGCCGAGGACTTTGTGACGCCCGCCCGAGACCGGGTCTTCGCGGCTGGCCACGAAGGACAGAAGCATATCGTAGAGCGTGGACGTGCCCGGAACGTGGCGGCGGCGCTGAATGCAAAAATTGGCATCACGATAATGCAGAAATGCCATGTCATTGGGCCGCGCCGCCATTGCGACCGCCGCCATGACTTCGTGGCCACTGCTGCCGATGGAGTAAAATGTTTTGCCTTTGCTGCGCCGCGCGAGCAGGTCCAGATGGCGGTTCATCAGCATGGTCTCGAACAGATCCATGATCTGATGAGCGGGCATCACCGCCGCGCCGACCTGTGGCAGGTCGCCGGATTTTACGCGCTCGGTGAACGCGGCATCGACGGCATCGGCGCGGTTAAACACGAGCGAGCGCCTCCGATATTTTCACGGCAGGGGATTTCGCTGGCCGCCGCCAGCTGCGTACTTTATCACCGGGCAGCAGTCCGAGTTCGCGGTAAGCGCGCTCAGGCAAATAGAGATAGCGCCGTTTGCGCCGCGCGGGCGTTATGGCGACGCGGAAGGTTTTCAAATCACCCGCCGCGACGAGGCGCAGGGGAGCGGTCTCATCGACCTCGCCAATCTCTGCGGTGTTTTCGCGGCTCTGCGATATTGTTGTAATCTTGCTGCGCCACGCGGCGACAATCGGGCCGCCGTCAAAGAGGTCTACGGTGCGGCTATCACGAAAGCCTTCATCATGAAGCAGTTTCAATGCTCCGCCGCCCGACGGATGGGCTTGTCCCATAACGCGCCGCGCCTCGGCGGAGAGGCTATCGACGCGCACGGGTTTTTCGGGAGAGACCAATGCCAAAGCGCGCTCCTCGAGTGAGGCAAATTGCGCGTCGGCCTCCAGGAATGTGCAGCCAAATTTGGCCGCAAAGACCGCGTCATAAAAAGGCGCTTTGCCGTTGTGGCTTACCCCGCGCAGCTCCGCCACGATGGTGCGTGAAAAGGCTTCGGGCTGGGCGGCGATCATTAAATATCGCGCCTTGGCCAGATACCGTCCTAACCCGCCCGCGCGATGTTCTTTTTTCAGATAAAGCGAGCCGACTTCGGTCGCGCCGGCAAAGCGGTCAGAGGCCGATAGAAATTGCTCATCGGCGGAGAGGTCGAAGTTGATAAAGGGCGGCTCACCCGATGCACCGATATTGGTTTTCACCGCCGCGCAACCGATTAACTCTCCGCTGGCCACATGGGTTAAGCCCAGTAAATATTTGCGCGTCATCGCAGGGTCGGCAGGATCATCCGCCCCGGCAAAGCTTTGCTCTGCATTATCGATATATTTGGAGAGGTAATCACGGTCAGGCTGCAGGCTGGACAGCCCGCCTTCTGCCGAGCGCGCAAGCTCATAAAGTCCGTCCAAATCTGCGCCCGTCACGCGGCGCAGAATATAGAGCGGAAGATCAGTCATTAACCCGCTTTTGCGCCGTCACGTTTCATCTGCGCAAAGACATCATCAAGCTTACCGAGCGCGACCTTGCATTCTTCATGCGTCACATTCAGTGCGGGCGCCATGCGGATAACATTATCGCCCGCCGTTCCGATGAGGAAGTGATGCTGATCGCGCGCAATAGTGCGGAAGTCCATATTCGGGACTTTCAGTTTAAAGCCAATCAACAGCCCCTTCCCGCGCACGCCTTCGATCATATCCGGATATTTTTGGTTGGCCATATTCAGAAGGCCCGCTTCGAACTCGGCGGCCACTTCATTTAAGTTGGCCATGAATTTTTCGTCGCCAATATAGTCAAAGACTTTTGCGCCGACCGCCATGGCGAGTGCATTGCCGCCATATGTCGAGCCGTGGGTTCCCGGAACCATGACGCTGCCCACTTTTTCGCTGGCCAGCGTAAAGCCCATCGGGAAGCCGCCGCCAACGCCTTTGGCGCAAGCCATTAAATCCGGCTCGGCATTTTCAAACCACTGATGCGCGAACAATTTGCCTGTGCGCCCCGCGCCGCATTGCACTTCGTCATAAATAAGCAGCGCGCCATGCTCGTCACATAATTTACGCAGGCCCTGCAGGCACTGCCCGGGAACAGGGCGAAGACCGCCCTCGCCTTGGACAGGCTCAATAATGACCGCCGCAACCGTATCGTCCATTTCCGCCGTCAGCGCGTCATGATCGCCAAAGGGAAGCTGCACATAACCGGGCAGACGCGGGCCAAATCCTTCGAGATATTTCTTCGTGCCTGAGGCATTGAGCGCGGCATATGTGCGCCCGTGAAATGAGCCGTCAAAGCCGATAATTTTGATGCGTTTCTTATCGCCGCGATCATGGTGATAGCGCCGCGCCGATTTAATGGTCAGCTCAACCGCCTCCGAGCCGCTATTGGCAAAGAAGACGCGGTCGGCAAATGTGGCGTTGCAATACATCGCCGCCAGTTCCTGCTGTCCCGGCACGTCGAACATATTGGACAAATGCCAGAGTTTTCCGGCCTGCGCGGTCAGCGCGTCGACAAGGGCAGGATGGGCATGGCCAAGCGTATTGACGCTAATACCGGAGATGAAATCGAGATAACGGTCACCCTTTTTGTCGGTCAACCAGACCCCTTCGCCTTTGACGAAATCAATCGCGGGCGGGTTGTAGGTTGGAAAAATGTTCTCACGACGACTCATAATTATCTCCCTTTTACGCAATTAAGCTCAAAAATGTCTCACATAGAAGCTATCTTTTGCGCAATTGCGTGTATATCTTTCATCTAAATGACCGATTCAAAGTCAAATCGGCAAATCACAAAGGCAACCCTATGCGTATTGGCGAAAAAGACAAAGCCGTTTTAAATTTACTGCGCGAAAATGCGCGCGCCACGACAACAGAACTGGCCGCCAAACTCGGCCTGTCGCGCTCTACGGTGCAAAAGCGTCTGGAGCGGCTCGAAGATACAGGCGTCATCGAAGGCTATACCGTGCAGCTGTCCTCGGCCTATATGGACCAGGAAATCAAAGCGCATGTGTCGATCACCGTCGAGCCGCGCATGACCAATGAAATCATCGCCGCCATGAGCAAGATGCAAGGCGTGCGCAGTATCTATTCCGTCTCGGGGCCTTATGATCTCATCTGCGAAATCGCGGCCCTGTCCGTGCGCGAACTCGACGCGATTATTGACGATGTGATTGATATTGCAGGCGTGGAGCGGACAGTGTCGAGCGTGATTTTGAGTACGCGGCTGACGCGGTGATGAACACAATATTTCGAATAGGTTTGGCAACAATTCTGATTGGCATTACATCTTGCCAAACAGGTCTCTCAGATATTCAAAAGCGTGGGAAAGAAATCTCTCTTAGAGGTGCTGATCTTCCACTAGGGCCGCAAAGAAAAAACATTGAAGATGATTTGAAGAAAGCGAAGACTCTGTGGAAGAGTCATAACATAGAATCTTATAATTACATCATCGCCGAAACTGAATGTTATTGTCTCTTTGGCCCATCCTATGGACCAAACCGCGTATATGTAGAAAATAACTTAACAAAACGGATTATCTACCTCGGAGAAAATCGTGACGGCTTTCGAAATAGAGACAATTTAAAACCTGACGTCGGAATAGATAGCACGGTTCCAGAATTGTTCGATCTGATAGAGTTAATTCTATCAACAGGCGAAGACGACAATTTAGTCAGAATTACATTCGATAGAACTTACGGTTTTCCCACAGAAATTAGCCGAGACGAACCTATGATAGCTGATGAGGAATTCAGAACAATCATATACAAGTTTAAGCCTCTTTGAGTACGCGACTGACGCGGTAAACCGACACTCCGTCATCCTCTGGCTTGACCAGAGGATCCATTGCGCATGACAAAACAGTTTTCCACTTGAGTGTGACAATTTCGAATTTAGGGCTTTTTGAGGAATGGATCCTCGTGTCGAGCACGAGGATGACGAGCGTTTTAGTTAACCCACGTCAAAACTCGCAAGCTTCGCATTAAACGCGCTCCAGTCATCATGTTCATCAATCTGCGCCCAGAGCGCGCCGATTTGTTCGTAGATTAGGGCTTTGGGATGGTCGCCTTTTTGCGGGGCGGCGCAGGCGGTCAGGCTGTCGAAAACCATGCGCCACTGCTTAAACTCATCGGCTTTGTAATGCTCCAGATTGACGCTGTGGCCGCTTGGCTCGCCCTGCCCGCTGACGTCGTGGAAGAATTGCGGCCAGCTGGCGCGGGTATTTTCCAGCATCTCAAATGTTTTAAGCGTAAAGGCGGTATCGCGCTCTAGATTTTCTGTACGCTCAACGCCAAGGCGGCGAAACATATGGCGGGTGACGGCGATTTGATATTCATCTTGGAAGCTTTGCAGCGCGTCGATTAGGCGTTGATCCTCATCCACCAAGGACAGGCAATTGGCGAGCTGGGCAAGGTTCCAATACATGCTCTCGGGCTGACGCGCAAAGGCGTATAATTTGCCGTGATCAAAATAAGCGGCGGTAAAATCAGCCTGCATATGCGGCAGAAAACGGTAAGGGCCATAGTCGAAACTCTCCCCGCTAATATTCATATTATCCGTATTCATGACGCCATGAACAAAGCCCGCCGCCATCCAGCTGCCGACCATATCGGCGCTGCTCTTGGCCGCCGCACGCAAAAGGCCCGCAGGCGTTTTATCCGCCACATCGGGATAGTAGTGCCGCAGACAATATTCCGTCAGCTTTTGAAGATTATCTTTTGCGTCTTCGAAATATTGCCGCTGAAATGTGCCGAAGCGAATATGGCCGTGGGAGAGCCGCACCATCACGGCAGAGCGCGTCGGAGATGGTTCATCCCCGCGCGTGAGTTGCTCCCCTGTTTCAATGAGTGACATCGTTTTGGATGTATTGACGCCAAGGCTTTCCAGATAGCGCGTCGCCAGAACTTCGCGCACGCCGCCCAGTAAAGTCAGGCGTCCGTCCCCGCTACGCGAATGCGGCGTGGTACCCGAGCCCTTTGTGCCCAAATCCATAAGACGTCCCCGATCGTCCCGCATCTGCGCAAAGAGAAATCCGCGCCCGTCGCCAATTTCGGGATTATAATGGCGAAATTGATGACCGTGATAACGCAGCGCCAAAGGCTGTTTTAAATTATCCTTAAGCGGCGAGAAATGCCCGAAATGGTCTGTCCAAGCGTCGTCACCTAAGCCGTCCAGCCCAATCGTTTTCGCGGCGCGATCATCGCGGTAACGCAGGATGTGTTTTGGAAAAACAGCAGCCTCAACGGGATCATAGAAATCCTCGCCCAGCTGCGTAATTTTAACGTCGGGCGTATAGTCCATCACATCCCAAGCTCGGCGCCAAAATGCGTATGGACATTTTGATAAAATTCCATCGCCATAATGCGCTTGCGCCATGCGGACAGCGCTTTGAACTCTGAGAGATCAACCTGCGAAAGCTCTGCGGGGTCAAGAGCGGCAACCGTTGCAATATCGGCGAGCGAAAAACTGTCCCCCGCGATAAATTCACGGCTCTCCAGAACCGTGTTCAAATGCGCGCCATCCGTACCGATCATTTTCAGACCAAAGGCAAGAGAGCGCTCATCAGGCTCTTGCCCGATAAATTTATACAGGACGCGATTAAACATGACCCGTCCCATGGCTTGGCCCAAATGCAGACCGGCGAAACCCATCCAGCGGTCAATATTGGCGCGCGCCTCAAGGTCATCCGGAAATAAATCTGATTTATGCTTTGTCGCCAAATAGCGCAAAATTGCATCCGACTCCGTCAGTGTAAAATCGCCATCTTGGATAACCGGAACGCGGCTCATGGGATTAAGCGCCATAAAGGCCGCGCCGCGCTGCTCACCGCCGGCCAGATCAACAGTGTGAAATTCATGCTCCAGCCCCACTTCAATATTTAGGGCGCTGACGGCGTAGCGCACTTTATTGGACGGGGAGGAAAAAGGATTACCGTAAATGTTAAGCATGACAGCCTTTCTTGATCATTTGTTTGCGCAAAAATTCGCCGACATCGACAGGAATTTTACGGCCGGGCGGAAAGGCCCGCGTGAAATTAAGGAAGCCATGCGGCATGGCCTTTTCGTGGTGATGGTGAACCTTCACGCCGGAGAGGCGCAGACTATCGGCATAAGCCCGGCCCTCTTCGCGCAGCGGGTCCAGCTCGGTTGTCAGAATATAGGCCGGCGGCAAGTCTTTGAGATCTTTTTCAAATAAAGGCGAAAGACGCGTATCATTTACATCCGCGCCGCAGACATATTTGGCTTGGATATAAGTCAGCGCCACCGCGCCGATTTCGAAACGATCTTGCCAGCCAATCGTATGCGGGCGCTTCTCGGCCAGTTGCATGAGCGGATAGAACAGGACTTGCGCAGCCAGCTCGCGGCGATATTTCTGCGCCAGATAAGCGGCCAGGTTCCCGCCGGCGCTGTCGCCCCCAATGGTGAGGCAATTGCCATCTATGCCGTAAGCTTCGCCGTCTTCCATCGCCCAGACAAGGGCGCGCTCGGCGTCATCGGTTGCGGCCGGGAAAGGATAGACAGGCGCAAGGCGGTAATTAATCGAGACAACGCGATGGCCGGATGACAAGGCAATGCGGCGGCATATGCCGTCATGGCTATCCAAATCGCAAGCTACAAATCCGCCGCCATGATAGTAAATATGGGCCGGGCCAAGCTCGGATGCGTCATGGGGGGTGTAAATGCGCGCGCCGATTTGGGCGTCGCCATGCGAAATGGAAATATCGCGAACCGTCTGCATTTTCGGCCCGGGCGCTTCGAATTTATAGGTCAATTTGCGGATGCGCGCATGGGTCTTTTCAACCTTGTCCGGCGTATCGCGAAACTGATTAAGCTGCGCGCGCATATCATCAAACAGGCTCACGGCGTATAGCCTCCTTCGTCCAGATATTTCATTTCTTCGGCAGTGCTTTTGCGGCCCAAGACATCATTACGGTGCGGGAATCGGCCAAAGCGGTCAATGACTTTACGATGCGCTTTGGCATGAAACAAAGTATTGGCGTTATCAATCCCGCGATCAATTAAATAGACGCATTCACTTTGATCGTCTTTGTTTTCACTATGCATATAGGGCATGTAGAAAAAGGCGCGGCGGTCCTGATCGGTCTTTATGTCAAACCTGTTTTTCACAGCGCGCTTCGCCGCCGCCAGCGCCAGCTTATCCCACGCAAACATCGCCGCCGTGCCGCGATACATATTGCGCGGAAATTGATCGAGCATAAGAATAAGCGCCAGCGCGCCTTCCTTGTGATCTTCCCACGGATGCGGCGCGCTGCGCCCCACCGACAGCGCGGCCTCAATGGCATCGACTTCGAACTCTCCGCGCACCTTTGCGTCAAAGCCGTCAGATTGCGCAAACCAGTTTTTCGGCCCGGCCTCGTCGAACCAAAAGTCCAAAATACGGGTCGGGCTTGCGCTCACAATCTTATCTCGCCATCTTCGATTTCCGTCACAATAGCCGGCGTTAAAGCGACATAATTATCGCCCTTGGGCGGGGCGTAAAATAGGGGGTCAGAGATTTTCTTGGGATCAAATCCGGCTTTGACCAAATCCGTTTTCTTAAATTTGAAAGTGCTGGTCGTATCCGTTTCCGTTGATAGGCGCAAAAATACAGGGCGCGCATAATGGGGCAGTTCGGCTGCGACGTGGCTAAATAATTTTTTCAAATCAATGTCTTTGTCCGTCACCAACGAGGCCATACCTGCGCGGCCGTCATGGCCGGGCACGGCGACGCCGTAAACATTAGCCTGCACAATTCCCGGAAAGCCTGACATCACGCCGGCCACTTCGTTGGTCGCCACATTTTCGGCTTTCCAGCGATAGGTATCGCCGACGCGATCAATGAAATAATAATAGCCGTCCCGATCTCGGCGCACCAGATCCCCTGTGCGAAACCAGCGATCACCCGGCTTGAACACATCACGCAGAATTTTCTTCTCGGTGGCCGCTTTATTCTCATATCCGTCAAAGCGAAAACGCGCATCATCTTCTTTGATCTCGCCGATAAGCTCGCCGACAACATCATTGGCGGTGCGAATGCACAGGCCATCACGTCCGCGCGGATTGCGGCCGCTATCAACATCATACTCAATCACATCCACATTGAATTTATGTTTCAAATATCCCGGCACGCGGCCAATGGCCCCGACGCGTCCGCGCACATTAATCAGGCTGACATTGCCCTCAGTTGCGCCGTAAAACTCGAGGACATTAGGGATATTAAAGCGGCTAACAAATCCCGGCCAGACTTCGGGGCGAAGACCATTGCCGATAATAAAACGGATATTGTGACTACGCTCCATCGGGTGCGGCGGCGCAGAGAGCAGGAAGCGGCACAGCTCGCCAACATACATAAAGAGCGTCGCGCCATATTCGGTGCATTCTTCCCAGAATTTCGAGGCCGAGAATTTCGGGCGGACAATCACCGCCCCGCCCTTCATAATCGCGCAGCCTACGCCGCACAGCCCGCCCGTCGCGTGATACATGGGCAGAACCATCATCATGCGATCTTCGGGCCCGCATTTCGCGCCCGCTGCAAAGCCGCGCATATAATTTTGCCCGCGCACATGGGTGACCTTGGCGGCCTTAGGCAGTCCTGTCGTGCCGGAGGTAAACATCTTGAGCAGCTGATCCCCGGCTTTGATATTTTCGCGATGCCGGCGCGACGGGCGATCCGTCTTTTGCGCAGCGATCGCGTCATCAAAGCTGCCGAGCCCTTTCACCGCGCCAAAGGCCGAGAGCGCTTTCATGTCTTTGGGTAAATTAGATTTTGCCCCGAAATAAGCTTCACTCATTTCGTGATCAACAATGAGGAATTTTGCATCGGAAATCGTGACGCAGTGCTGCAAGGCTTTGCTGGCGAGTTGATAATTGAGCAGCGCCGGAATGACGCCCACCTTGGTCAGGCCAAACCACAGCGCAACATATTCCAGTCGGTTACGCACAAATACCGCCACGCTGTCGCCCGGTTTTAACCCCTCATCCAGCGCCCAGCGGGCGACCTGATTGGCATAGGCGTCAAATTCATTATAGGTCCAGCTGCGCGCGCCTTCGATAAAGGCCAGATTGCCGCCAAATTCATCGACGCTATTTTCCAAATCATCGGGCAGTAAGCGATTGGATTTCGGGTCTACATCTTTGACATAGCCAAGCATGCGCAGCGCATCGCTTAGATATCGATATTCCCGTTTAATTGCAGAAAACAGACCCATTTATGAAACGCCTTTATATATTTGACGCCAAGATAGGCAGGGCGGCTCTATCGTCAATATAAAATCGCGAGAGGATGCAGATGGCAATAAAAAACCCTCGCCGGGAAGCGAGGGCCTTTTAAGAAGGATAGAGCTGACTAGGCCCTTTTTGATTGCGGCCGGGAAGCCGCTTGGGAGTAGCAGCCGGGAAGCTGCGAGGGAGTTGCGGCGGGAGACCGCGGGTGCCGATGGGAACGGCGTGCAATGCAATGTGCAATGCTGTTAGTCTTATCTTTGCAACCCCCATGCCAATCCCAAAAGGGATATTTAGCGGGTAAAATTCACTTTTTCGGTGAGTTTTGGATCAGCCCTGTCTCTAAACGGCACAATTTGTGCCAAAGCGAAACAGAGTGAAACAGCTTGCCCAGACTTATGGACCGGCGCGATAGGCGCTCTGGCGCGACCCGGCCGCTTTGAAGCGGTCACGCGCCATCGCAAAGCCATTTATGTAATTGGGAGAAAGCCTGACTTGCCGCTCGCCGCCATTTTGACCGCGCAGCAATAATGTCAAACCCGCTCCGCCTTGCGCGCGCTGAAGCACGTCGCGCGGAACATAGACCCGCATCTGTTCGCGGCGCTTACAAGAGGACGTAACGACATAATCCGTCGCCCCAAATCCGCCGCCCCAAAATCCGCCGCCATAAGCGCTGCGCGGATAGTAGCCGCGATTATATCCGCGATAACTCGCCGTCAGACCGGATCGGCCATAGGGGCGATGGCTGACCGTTTTAGACGACGCAGCCGCGCTGACATTTGCGGCTTGGCCGGGGCTTTGGAAATACATGCCCTTGGTTCTATTTGAGCTTGAACGGCGGCTCACCGCAGGTTTACTCGGGCGTGAGGCGGGCTTGCTCGTGCGCTTCGGCGCGGGACGGCTTACGGGCTTGCTTGCAGGCTTGGTCGCCGGACGCGAAACGCTGCGGCGCGGCGCAGGCCTGCTGACAGGCGCAGCCGTTTTTTGCGTCGGAAGACTGCGTGAGCCCCCTCGCCGGCTGCGATCCGTACCGCCAACGCCTGCCGGCGCGCGGCGATAGACCATTGGAGGCGGCTGCGGGCCATTTGTCGGTACGTCCGGCGTGAATGTGCCGTCATCATCACCTCTTCCCGGACGACGGCGCGGGCGACGCGGACGATCAACCACGACATCTGTGCCGTCATCATCGCCTGTGCCTGTATCACGGTCATCATCGTCATCGCGGTCATCATCACGGTCACCGTCACCGCCCCGGCCATCACGGCCTTTGCGGCCTCTTCGGCCATAGCCGCCATGACCCCGGCGATAATGTCCGCCGCCGCCATAGTAACTGCCGCCATAATGGCCAGCGCCGTAATAAGGAGAAACATCTTGGACGCGGTCTTCGCAGGACAAAACTGTTGCAGAGAAATCAGCCAACAGGACCTGTTCGCCGCCGGCCCAGCGGGCGCGATTATAGACTTGCATCTCAGCAGGATTCGCCGTTGGCGTATCATAAACCAAACCGACATCCAGCCACGCGCCGCCATCGTAATTTTGGTAAGCTTCTGCGGTTTGCAAATATGCCGTTGCCTTGATGCCCTCAGCCCATCCGCCTTGCTTAATTGACGGAGATCGCACTTGGCTAAGGCCTGTAAAACTATCCAAGACAGGAAAACTGCGCTGAGCAATGTCTTCCGGGCTGCGTTCATTTACGGACGTCGCGCAGGCCGTAACAAGTAAAGCGGCCCCGCTCAGCAAAACTAATTTCGACATATGCGACATAAATACTCCAATCCTTGACCTGCTATACACTCGCAAGATTGAGGCCATACTGAAGCGCCGGTTCACATATGGTTCACATCCGTTCTCACCCGCATTAATCCACATATAACCTATCAGAGTCAAGTGAGTACAGAATTCGTACACTCTATGATTTCCGCGGTAATGCAATTAATTTAGCAAAATTCGGCTGATTTTCATCGAAATCAAAATAATAACCCCGCCCAAAACCCAGGCGGCATTACGTATATTTTGGCGCATTGGCGCAAATATTTACAATTATGGTACGGGTGGTCGGACTCGAACCGACACTCCAGAGGAACTGGATTTTGAATCCAGCGCGTCTACCAATTCCGCC
>ENA-ORXM01003743-ORXM01003743.1-marine-metagenome-genome-assembly--contig:-NODE-3743-length-14553-cov-3.645828_pt1 | contig 14553 bp, 10 predicted proteins | sample MGYA00237867_ERZ511480 | MGnify/ENA primary metagenome ERZ511480 (study PRJEB26309, sample SAMN06266103) | marine metagenome | isolation source: Algal blade | place: United Kingdom:Sidmouth, United...
GCACGAGGTCGAACAGTCTCAGCGTCTCGGCACGGGCTTCCTCGGCACTCATGTCGCGGTGACGCCTGAGCACCTCGGCGACCTGATAGCCAACGGTCAGCACCGGGTTCAGACTCGTCATCGGCTCCTGGAAGATCATGCCGATGCGCCCACCGCGCACGTCCCGCATCTCTCTCTCGGGCAGCGTCGTGAGCTCGGTGCCGTCGAGGCGGATGCTGCCCTCGATGCGTCCCGTCGCCTCGGCGACGAGCCGCATGATCGAGAGGGCCGTGACCGACTTCCCGGAGCCCGACTCCCCGACCACGGCGACCGTCTCCCGAGGGGCGATCGTGAAGTCGAGATCGCGCACCACCGATGTCCATCCGTCTCGCGCGGAGCGGAACGAGGTCGTCAGGCCCGATACCGCGAGCACCGGATCGTCGGGCGTCACCGCGCTCGTCGCCCTCTCCGGCGATGGCGCACCGATCGTCACGAGCGGTACCCCGCCGGCGCCGTCGCGCTCACCCCTCACCCCGGAGTCGCGGATCGATCGCGTCGCGCAGGCCGTCGCCGAGCAGGTTCAGCGCGAACACGACGATGAGGATCGCGATGGAGGGGAAGAAGGCGAGCCAGAAGCTGTCGAGGATGTTCTCGAACCCCTCACGGATCATCCCGCCCCAGGTCGCCGTCGGCGGGCTGACGCCGAGGCCGATGAAGGCGAGCGAGGCCTCGACGCGGATCGCCGTGGCCATCCACAGCGAGCCCATGACGAGCACCTCGGGGAGGATGTTCGGCAGGATGTGCCCGCCCATGAGACGAAGGTGGGAGTAGCCGAGCGCGCGCCCCGCCTCGATGTACTCGCGCTCCTTGACGACGATGGTCGGGGCCCGGGCGATGCGGGCGAACGGCGGAATCGCGGTCAGGGTGATCGCGATGATCAGATTGGTGACGCTCGGCCCCAGCATCGCGACGACGATCAGCCCGAGGATCAGTGACGGGAAGGCGAGCAGGACATCCATCGTCTGCATGACGATGATGTCGGTGCGTCCGCCGAAATAACCCGCGAACAGCCCGATCGTGGTGCCGATGATGAGTGCGGCGGTAATCGAGACGAGCCCGATGACGAGGGAGATGCGCGCCCCGTAGAGGATGCGGCTCAAGATGTCGCGTCCGTAGGCGTCGGTGCCGAGCCAGTACTCGGCCGAGGGCGGGCGAAGGCGGAGGAGGATGTTCTGATCGAGCGGATCGTGAGGGGCGATCAGCGGTGCGGCGAGGGCGAGCAGACACACCAGAGCGAACAGCCCGAGCCCGACCCACGAGGTCTTGTTGGTGTTGAACGCTTTCAGGAGCCCTGCCCCGAGAGCGGCGAGCGAGGTCCGGAAATAGGCGGCCGAGCCCGCGGTCGGCGTCTCCTGCGTGGCGGTGGGCGTGCTCACGAGTACTTGATCCTCGGATCGATCAGACCGTAGGTGAGGTCGGTGGCGAGGTTCACGACGACGACCATGAGCGTGTAGATGACCATCATGCCCTGCAGCATCGGGTAGTCGCGCTGGTTCAGCGCCCCGACGATGAGCCGTCCGAGGCCGGGGCGGTTGAAGACGATCTCGGTCAGCACCGAGTTGCCGATGAGGATGCCGAGGTAGAGCCCGACGACGGTCACGACCGGGATCATCGTGTTCCTCAGGCAGTGGCGGCGGATGATCTGGCCGAAGGCGATGCCCTTGGCCTTGGCCGTCCGCACGTAGTCCTGCCCGAGCACCTCGAGCATCGCCGAGCGCGACACGCGCGTGATGTAGGCGGCCATGATCAATCCGAGGTTGATCGCCGGGAGGGCGAGATCGTTGAGCCGTGCGCCGAGCGTCTCGCCGCGTCCGGAGCTGATGACGGGGAACCAGCGGAGCTCGATGGCGAAGGCGAACAGCAGCAGCACCGCGGAGACGAAAGCGGGGAAGGAGAGCCCGAGCAGGGAGGCGAGCCGGATGAGGTAGTCGGGCACGGTGTTGCGCCGGATCGCCGACCAGACCCCGAGCGGAATGCCGACGGCGGCGCCGAGCACGAGCGCGGCGAGGGTCAGCTCGATCGTGGCCGGCAATACCTTCAGGATCTCGGTGATCACCGGACGGCCCGAGATCAACGAGGTGCCCCAGTCACCGACGAACACGCCGCGCATGAAATCGACGTACTGCACGGGCAGGGGAACGTCGAGCCCGAGTCGGGCGCGGAGGCTCTCGATCGCCTGCTGACTCGCCTGGTCGCCGAGGATGACCATCGCCGGATCCCCGGGGAGGATCCGCACGATGAAGAAGACGATCGTCAGCACCGCGAACAGCGTGATGAACGCGAAGCCGACGCGCTTGAGGATGAAGCGGCTCATCGCCCGAACCGGTGCTTTGGGGCGATGCCCTCGCCCGTCACTCGGTGAACTGCGACTGCTCGGTGATCGCCGGGCTGAGGTTCAGCGAGCCCTCGACCTCGTGGCCGAGGTCGAGCGTGTCCTTCCACGCCCAGAGCTGGAGGTTCTGGTAGATCGGAACCGCGCAGGCGGCATCCATGATCTTTCTCTGCGCCTCGGCCCAGAGCTCGAGTTGCCGCTCCTTGTCGGGCTCGACACGCGCCGCGGAGATCTCCTCGTCGGCGACATCGCAGTGGCTGAAGTTCGTCACCGCGGTGGGCTTGCCGACGATCGAGTCCGAGTGGAAGAACTGCGTGAGGTAGGAGTCGGCGACCGGGATACGGGCGGCGGAGTAGTGGACGACCTGGCTCAGGTCCTCGCGGATCTGGTCGTGGAAGGTCGCGTGCTCGACCAGCTCGATCTCGAGGTTGATGTTCGCCTCGCGAAGCAGCGCCTGCACCGCCTCGATCGTGCTGAGCATGTCGGGCAGGGTGGTGTGGATCGCCTTGAGCGTCACCCCGTCAGGGTGCCCCGCCTCCTCCAGCAGCGCCTTCGCCTTCTCCACGTCGAACTCGTAGCGGGGGACATCGTCGGTGTAGCCGAGGTAGCCCTCGGGCACCACGGAGTTCGCCGCGAGCGTCACGTCCGGGCCTCGGAAGGCGACCATCGTGTCGCGATCCATCGCGTGGGCGACCGCTCGGCGCACGAGCACGTCGTCGAGCGGCGCCTTGGAGGTGTTCAGCGAGATCATCGACATCTCGCCGGGCGCCATGACCGAGACCGTCGTGCCCGGGAGCTCGCTGACGCGCTCGACCCAGGTCTGGTCCTGGCTGCCGTAGATCATGTCGATCTCGCCGGTCTGGAAGGCGAGATCGCGGCTCGCGTCGGAGTTGATGTAGCGGTAGTAGATCTCCTTGATCTTCGGGGCGCCGCGGAAGTAGTCCTCGTGGGCGACGAGCTTGACGTACTGCTGCGGCTGGTACTCCTCGAACATGAAGGGGCCGGTGCCGATCGGAGTGCGGGCGAAGTCCTCGCCGAGCGCCTCGACGGCGTCGCGGCAGACGATGTTGCCGCCGTGATACGGCACGAGCAGCCCGAGCAGACTCGGCACCGGGTTGGAGAGCGTGATCGTCACCTCGTGCTCGCCGCTCGCCTCGACGCTCTCGAAAGCGGAGAAGTCGGCGGCGAAGCCCGAGATCTCGGGATCGGCCGAGCGCTCGAGCGAGAACACGACGTCCTCGGCGTCGAGGGTGCCGTACTCGCCGTGGCAGTCGACATCGTCGCGGAGCGAGAACGTCCAGACCAGGCCGTCGTCGGAGGTGGTCCAGCTCTCCGCGATATCCGGCTCGACGAACTCGGGGCTGGCCTTGCCGGGTTGGATGCGCACGAGTCCGCTGAACATCCAGTGCAGCAGTCCCTTGTCCGGTGTCGTCGTGGCCACGTGCGGGTCGAGCTTGCCGGCGTCGGCGCTCGCCATGCCGACGTTCAGCGTGGTCTGCTCGGCGTGCGCCGAGGTGACGCCGAATCCCACGGTGGAGAGCCCCACGGCGGCGAGCGCGAGCCGGAGCGCGGGGGCGCGCGGCCGGGTGGTGGGTGTCGGGGTGCTCATCGGATCGTCTTTCTCCTGTTTCGGTGCCGCGCTCGGGCGGCGGGATGTCCTCGTTCGTGTCCGGTAGCCGCTGCGGGTACCGGCTAGAGCGTGTCCTCGAGCCGGCAGTTGACGAGCAGCTCCGCCACCGCCGCCGTGTTCGGCAGCGCGATCACGGTGGCGGCGAGATCGGCGAGGTCCGCCGGGTCGATCATGTCCGCCCGCGCGACCTTTGTCACGTCCGCCGTGAGGTCGGTGGCGACGAAGCTCGGGCAGAGAGCGGTTGCCCGCACCCCGTCCTCCCAGCCGATGCGGCGCGTGCCGTGCGTCAGCGCCATGATCGCGAACTTGCTCGCCGCGTAGGCGAAGTTGTCGTTGCGCACGCGTTTGCCCGAGAGCGAGCCGATGTTGACGATCCGCCCCTGGCCGGAGGCGCGCAGGTGGGGGAGACAGGTCCGCGTCAGGAACAGCGGGCCCTTGAGGTTCGCCTCCCAGAGCGCATCGAGCTCGGCCTCCTCGCCCCCCTCGATACCGAAACGATTGCTCGTGCCGGCGTTGTTCACGAGCGCGTCGAGACGCCCGAAGCGCTCCACCGTCGCCTCCACCCAGGCGGCGTGGGTGGCGCGCTCCCCCGCCTCGTAACGAGCGAGCAGCAGACGCTCCCCGGCGAGCGGGGCGAGGGACTCGGCGAGCGCGTCGGCGTCGCGGGCGGCGGCGCTGACGGTGTAGCCCTTCGCGTGCAGCGTGGTCGCGACGGCACGGCCGATGCCGCGGTTGGCCCCGCTGACCAGGACGACGCGTCCGTTCGGGTCGATCATGCGGCGGCCTCCCGGCGGCGAGCGTCCGGACACTGGAAACGGGTCGGCCGGAAGGCCTCGAGCGAGAGCGTCGGGGCGCGGCCCTCGACGAGGTCGGCCACCAGCGGGCCGATCAGCGGCACCAGCGCGAAGCCGTGGGCGGAGAAGCCGAAGGCGTGCACGAGGCCGGGCAGCGTCGCGCTCGGTCCGAGCACCGGCAGGCCGTCCTCGAGCATGCCCTCGAGCCCGGTCCAGGTGCGCACGACGCGGGCTCGGACGAGCCGGGGGAACAGCGCGACGGCGTTGGCGAGGTTCTCCGCGACCCGAGCGGCCACCACCTCGCCGCGCGCGGAGCCGTGTCCGCCGGTGACGACGCGCCCCTCGTGACCGCCGCCGACGACGAGCGCGCCGGCGGCGCTCTGCTTCAGCGAGAGCTTGCGCCCCTCGCTACCGATCACCGGCGCGAGGAAGGCGGGGAGGGGGGCGGTGACGATCATCTGCAGCGCGGCCGTGCGGATCGGCACCGTCTCGCCCGCGAGGCGCGCGAGCGCACCGCCCCAGGCGCCCGCCGCGTTGACACAGGCGCCCGCGCGCGTCGTCCCGTGCCCGTTCGGGCCGAGGTGCTCGAGCCGGAGCCCCGCCCCCTCGTGCCCGAGGCCGATCACCCGAACCCCCTCCTCGAGGACGACACCCGAGCGCCGTGCCTGCCGGCGATAGGCATGCACGCTCGCCAGCGGGTCGGCGAAGCCGTCGTCCTCGACGGCGAGCGCGCCCAGGCAGTGACCTGCGAGGGCGGGCACTCGCGCGCGGAGCTCGCGAGCCGAGAGCAGCGTCTCGTGCTCGTGACCGAGCGCGCGCACGCGCGAGCGTCGCCGTTCGAGCGCGGCGAGCGCCGTCTCGTCCTCGGCCACCCGCAACTGTCCCGAGACGCGGAACCCGCAGTCGTGCCCGACCTGCTCCCGCATCCTTCCCCAGAGCGGCAGCGCCGCCCGCGCGAGCGGGATCTCCGCCGGGTGACGGTTGAGGCTGCGCACCCCGCCCGCGCTGGCCGAGGAGGCGTGGCGGGCGCAGCGCTCGGCCTCCAGAAGGCGAACGCTCAGACCCCGTCGGCGCGCGGCGAGCGCGCAGGAGAGCCCGATCAGACCGCCGCCGATGACCACGAGATCGCTCCTGCGGCTCATCGGCGCGAGGCTCGACGCGGCCCGCTCGCCAGCGGTGCGTGGCTCCGCGGAAGCGGCCCCGACGCTCTCGCGCCGTCGGCCGACGACGATACTCCGCGAGCTGCGGGAACTTCGATGACTGCCGTGTCCAACACCGCTCGCCGTGTCCGCGATCACCTTGTCGATTCTCCTCCTTTCTACCAGATAGCGAGGTGTTCGACCGGGTCGAGCGTGTCCCGGAGCGTCCCGGCGCCGCGAGCCCGCGTGTGCCGGGTTCGCCCCACGGAACGCGCCGGACAGGGAAGGGGGAAGGGGGCACGGGACGGATCCAAGGGTGAACCCGCACGTGTCGACGAACCGACGAAGGGGGTGGAGGGGCGCGCCGCCGCCGTCGGCTAGCATGGGAGCCTCCTCGATCACGCTGGCGAGATCACGCCGGCGGCGAACGCGACGGGCGTCGGGGCCCTGCCGCCCCGCCCTCGAGAGAGCGCTATCGCCGCTTCGCCCCGACTTCCGAGACGACGACACGATGGCCATCAACGAAGCGCTCTTCGAACGAAACGGATCGATGGGGCTGCTGCCCTTCGATCGTATCGCCTCCGAGGACTTCGAGGCTGCCTTCGGTGTCGCTCTCGAGACGGACCGCGCCGAGATCGACGCGATCTCGGCCGATCCCGACATACCGACCTTCGACAACACGATCGCCGCCCTGGAGTCGAGCGGCAGGAAGCTCGCCCACGTGTCCGCTCTGTTCTGGAACCTGCTCGGCGCGAATGCCGATCCGATCCTGGAGGCGCTGCAGAGCGACATCGCCCCGCGCCTCTCGCGTCACGCGTCGCGAACGGCGAGCGACAGGGCGCTGTTCGCCCGCGTGGACGACTTGTGGACCCGACACACCGAGCTCGGGCTCTCGGCCGAGCAGACACGGGTTCTCGAACGAACCCGCAAGCGCTTCGTTCGTGGTGGCGCGAAGCTCGACGAGGCGGCACGGGACGAGCTCGGCGACATCCTCGCCCGCCTGTCCGATCTCTCCACCGCGTTCGGGCAGAACCTGTTGGCGGACGAGCGGGACTGGACCCTCTCGATCGACGACGAGGAGGTGCTGGGCGCGCTACCCGACTCCCTGGTCTCGGCGATGAGCGGCGCGGCGCGCGAGCGCGGCATCGGCGGACACATCGTCACCACCTCCCGCTCTCTGATGACGCCGTTCCTGACCTTCTGCCCCGATCGCTCGTTGCGCGAGCGCGCGTTCGCGGGCTGGACCTCTCGCGGGGCACGCGGGGGCGAGAGCGACAATCGCGGGATCATCCCCGAGATCCTCGCGTTGCGCGCTCGGCGCGCCGAGCTGCTCGGCTACCCCTCCTTCGCGGCGTTCAAGCTCGAGGATCAGATGGCCGGCACTCCCGAGGCCGTGCTCGAGCTGCTCGAGAGCGTCTGGGAACGCGCCGTCCCCGCCGCGGAGGAGGAGCGGTCGGCGCTCGAGCGGCGCGCGGCCGCCGAGGGCGCGAGCCACTCGATCGCGCCCTGGGACTGGGCCTTCTACGCGGAGAAGGTATACCGCGAGCGCTTCGCTCTCGAGCAGGCGAGCATCGAGCGCCACTTCGCGCTGGAGGCGATGATCGAGGCGGCCTTCGAGGTCGCGAACCGACTGTTCGGCCTTCGCTTCGAGCGGCGCGATCTGCCGGCGTATCACCCGGACGTGAGAGTGTGGGAAGTGCTTGCCGCCGACGGCGCTCACCGGGCGTTCTTCCTCGGCGACTACTTCGCGCGTCCGTCGAAACGCTCCGGAGCGTGGATGGGCGCGTTCCGCTCCCAACACGCCTTGCCGGTCGAGGGTGGCAGCGGGCAAAGGCCCGTCATCGTGAACGTGATGAACTTCGCGAAGCCTGCGCAGGGCGAGCCCGCGCTGCTCTCGTTCGACGACGCGCGAACGCTGTTCCACGAGTTCGGCCACGCGCTGCACGGCATGATGTCCGACGTGACCTACCCAAGCGTCGCCGGCACCGCGGTCGCCCGGGATTTCGTCGAGCTCCCCAGCCAGCTCTACGAGCACTGGCTGACGGTGCCGGAGGTGCTGGCGAAGCACGCCCGTCATGTCGAGACCGGTGAGCCGATGCCGCCCGAGATGCTCGATACCCTGTTGAGCGCGCAGACCTACGGCGCCGGCTACGCTGCCGTGGAATACACCGCGGCCGCGCTGCTCGACATCGTCTACCACACCACCGATCCGGGCCGAGTCGGGGATGTCGACGCGTTCGAGGCCGCGCAGCTGGAGCGGCTCGGCATGCCTGCCGGCATGACCATGCGTCACCGCTCGCCGCACTTCGCTCACGTCTTCGCCGGCGACGGCTATTCGGCCGGCTACTACAGCTACCTGTGGTCGGAGGTTCTGGACGCGGACGCGTTCGCGGCGTTCGAGGAGGCCGGCTCCGCCTTCGACCCGCACACGGCGCGGCGGCTTCTGGAGGAGGTCTACGCCCGTGGCGGTTCCCGTCCCGAAGAGGACAGCTACGTCGCCTTCAGAGGTGCCATGCCGAGTCCGGAGGCCATGTTCCGCGGCCGAGGTCTGCCCCCGGCGAACGCCCGGATCTAGAGCGTTCGGCGGAACTTCGCGCGCGGACCACCGGGAGCGCTCAGCGCCCCGTGGCCAGCACGTTGGTCCAGTAGCGCGTGTAGTCGGTGCCGCCGTCCTCGACGCAGGCGAGGGCGATCTCGGTGAAGGCCGGGTTCATCAGGTTCCGGCAGTGACCGGGGCTGTCGAGCCAGCCGGCGACGGCGGTGGCCACGTCCGGCTGTCCGGCGGCGATGTTCTCGCCGACCCTGCGCCACGCGTAGCCGCTCGCGGTCACGCGCTGCGAGAGCGAGCCACCGTCGCTGCCGGTGTGGCTGAAGAAGTTGTGCTCGGCCATGTCCGCCGAGTGCGCCGCGGCCGCATCCCGCAGCCGCTCGTTCCAACTCACCGCGTCGGCGGCGGCGAACCGTTCGCTGCCGCACGATCGCGCCTCCGCCCGGGCGGCATTGATCAGCGTCAGCGCGCGCCGGCGGACCGCCTCCGGTGGAGCGGTGCAGGACACGGGGGTTTCGAGCGGCTCCGTGCTCGGCCCGCCCTCGACGAGCGGGGTTTCGTCGCCGCCGTCGCCGCGCTCTTCGCCGGACGGGCTCGCCCCGTCGGCGTCACCATCGCCTCGGTTGTCGATCGCCTGTCCTCCTCCGGCCTCGTCCTCTTCCTCGTCGGACCCGTGCTCTTCCTCGTCGCCGGACCCGCCCTCGTCGCCCGGGTGCTCGCAGTCTTCGCCGCCGGACGTGCTCTCGCCCTTCGGGCCGTCGCTCTCGTCGGCGCCGGTGTCGCTCGAGGAGCTCGAGCCTTCCGCCGGCTCCGACTTGTCGGTGCCTGCTCCGGAGACATCGGGCTCGGCGGCACCGAGCGCGGGCTCCGAGCGCTCGTCCGACCCGCCCCCTCGGTGGGGTGAGTCGACGTTCGCGTCGTCCGAGGACGGCCCGCCTCCGCAGGCGGACAGCCCGAACGCGACGAGCGCGCCGGCGAGTGCGTACGCGACCGCGGGCGGGCGGGTTCTCGCGCGATGACGAAAGGGGTGGGCGTTCATGTCGATGGCGGGAGTCGTGAAGCGAGTCACGCCCTCTAGCGGCCGCGGCGCGACTTTCTTCACGTTTCAGCCCCGTCGGTGCGCTCGTCGGGTGCGCTCGTCGCACCGGCCGACTCGGCGTCCGTCTACGGCCTGTGCGTGCCCTCCCGGTTCGGCGCCGCTCGCGCACGAGCACCGTGTCGGACGCCGACCGATCGGCGATCGCGGTCGAGCGGCCGGCGGGCGTGATAGCCTCGTCACGGTCGGTGGAACGGGCCACCTCACGGGTCAGAGATCGTCATCGTGAACGACACCGCATCGCGTCCCCTCACGAAGCCGCGCATGCGCCCGCTCGATGCACGCTTCTCGTCGGGTCCCTGTCGCAAGCACCCGGGCTGGGATCTCGCTCGGCTCGGCACCGCGGCGCTCGGACGGAGCCACCGCGCGAGCGATCCCAAGCGGCGGTTGGAGCTCGCCATCTCCCGTTCCGCGGAGCTCCTCGCCCTGCCACCCGACTGGCGTCTCGGCATCGTGCCCGGCTCCGACACCGGCGCCTTCGAGATGGCGATGTGGTCGTTGCTCGGGGCACGCCCGGTCGACGCGCTCGTCTGGGAGAGCTTCTCGAAGGACTGGGCCATCGATCTCCAAGCCCTCGGATTGCCGGGGTTGAACGTCATCGAGGCCGACTACGGCGAATTGCCCGAGCTGGCCGCCGTTCGTCCGGAGCACGATGTCGTCTTCGTCTACAACGGCACCACGAGCGGTGTCCGGGTAGCGTCGCTCGACTGGCTGGAGGCCGACCGGCAGGGGCTCGTGCTGTGCGACGCGACATCGGCGGCGTACGCGATGCCGCTCGACTTCACCCGCCTCGACGTCGTCACCTGGTCGTGGCAGAAGGGGCTCGGCGGGGAGGCCGCGCACGGCATGCTGGCACTCGGGCCGCGTGCCGTCGAGCGCCTGCAGTCGGTACCCGCGCCGCGCCCCTTGCCCAAGCTCTTCACTCTCGCCAAGGAGCGTCGTCTGATCGAGGGCATCTTCGCCGGCGCCACGATCAACACGCCGAGCATGCTCGCGGTCGAGGACCTCCATTCGGCGCTGGACTGGGCCGAGCGCGTCGGTGGGTTGGAGGAGCTGCACCGACGCACGGCGGAGAACATGGCGGCGCTCGAGGAGTGGGTCGCCCGCAGCGACTGGATCGATTGGCTGGCGCGGGAGCCGGCCACGCGCTCGCCCACGTCGATGTGCCTGCGCATCGTCGACCCCGCTTTCACCGAGCTGCCGATCGATGCTCAGCGGCGACGGGTCAAGGCCATGACCGCCCGGCTCGAGGAGGAATCGGCCGCCTTCGACATCGCCAACTACCGCAGTGCCCCGCCCGGCTTCCGCATCTGGGGGGGGCCGACCGTCGAGGCGAGCGATATCCGGGCACTGACGCCCTGGCTGGACTGGGTCTACGAGACGGTGGGGCGGACGGCCGAGGCGGGGGAGGGGCGAGATGGCTGAGGCGCGCGTGCTGGTGGCCGACTCGATGTCGAGTCTGGCCCTGCGGGTGTTCGAGGAGCGCGGCATCGAGGCGGTGCAGGCGACCGGGCTCACGGCCGAGGAGCTGCAGCGGACGATCGGCGACTTCGACGGTCTGGCCGTGCGTTCGGCCACCGCGGTGAACGAGCGACTGCTCGAGCGGGCGCCGCGGCTCAGGGTCGTCGGCCGCGCGGGCATCGGTGTCGACAACATCGACGTGGCCGCCTGCACCGGCCGTGGCGTCGTCGTCATGAACACGCCCTTCGGCAACGCGATCACGACGGCCGAGCACGCGCTGGCGATGATGCTCGCGCTGGCGCGGCATATCCCGCAGGCGAACGCCTCGACCCACGCCGGCAAGTGGGAGAAGTCGCGCTTCGTCGGCATGGAGCTCACCGGCAAGTGCCTCGGCCTCGTCGGGGCCGGCAACATCGGCTCGATCGTGGCCCAGAAGGCCATCGGCTACGGGCTGCGCGTGCAGGCGTTCGATCCGTTCCTGAGCACCGAGCGGGCGGCCACGCTCGGCGTGCGCAAGGTCGAGCTCGATACCCTGCTGGAGAGCTCCGATATCGTCACCCTGCACGTGCCGAAGACGCCGGAGACCGCCGGCATGATCGGGGCGCGCGAGCTCGAGCGGATGAAACCCAGCGCGCTCCTGGTCAACTGCGCCCGTGGCGGGCTCGTCGACGAGGCGGCGTTGAAGCGCGCGCTCGAGGCGGGGCGGCTGCGCGGGGCGGCGCTCGACGTGTTCGAGCACGAGCCCGCGACGGACAATCCCCTGTTCGGTCTGCCGAACGTGATCTGCACGCCGCACCTCGGCGCCGCGACCGTCGAGGCGCAGGAGAAGGTGGCGGCGCAGATCGCCGAACAGATGAGCGACTACCTCCTGCACGGGGCGATCGCGAACGCGCTGAACGCGCCGAACCTGAGTGCCGAGGAGGCGCGACGCCTCAGACCCTACCTGCAGCTCGCGCAGCGTCTCGGCTCCTTCGTCGGACAGCTCACGGGGGATCCGATCAAGACGCTGACGATCACCTACGGGGGCGAGGCGAAGGATCTGAACGCCGAGCCGCTGACGACCGAGATCATCCGTTCGATCCTGGAGCGGCACAGCACCAGCGTCAACTCGGTGAACGCGCGCGAGCTCGCCCGCCAGCGCGACATCGACGTGATCGAGGCGTTCAACGATGGCCACGACGAGTACCAGTGCCGTCTGACGCTGGAGGTGCAGACCGAGTCGATGCGACGGCACGTCGCCGGCACGCTGATTCGCGAGCGCCCCCGGGTCATCGACGTGAAGGGCATCGCGCTGGAGTCCGAGCTCGGCAGGCACATGCTCTACATCACCAACGAGGACCGCCCCGGCGTGATCGGCGCGATCGGCACCCTGGCGGGCGACAGCGGCATCAACATCGCCAACCTCCATCTCGGGCGCAGCGCGTCGGGCGACGGGGCGATCGCGCTGCTCGAGATCGACGGCCCGGTGGAACCCGGCGATATCGAGCGGTTCCGGGCACTGCCGGGCATCAAGGACGCGCGCTACCTGCACTTTCCACCACTCTCGTCGTGATCGATCGCACGGGTCTCGGGGACGAGGCCGGCGCATTCTCGCGATCGACCCTCGCACGGGTTTTCGTGTCTCTCGACAAGGAGCGATCGGCATGAGTTCCAGACAGCCGCCGGAGCACGCCGGCACCCCTTCGAACGACGATCCCGTTCTCGGTGAGGGCGAGGGCCCCCCGTCGGGTGACTCGATATCGCGCCGGCGCCTGATGGCGATCGTCGCGGGGCCTCTGCTGACGCTGCTGTTGCTCGCGCTACCCGCTCCGGCGGGCTTTCCTCCCGAGGCCTGGCGCCTGGTGGCACTGGCTTCCTGGATGGTGCTCTGGTGGATGCTCGAGGCGGTGCCGGTACCGGTCACCGCGCTGCTGCCCATCCCGTTCATGCCGTTGCTCGGTATCGCCGAGCAGGGCGACATCACCTCGAGTTACGGGCACCCGCTGATCTTCCTCTTTCTCGGCGGTTTCCTGATCGCCGTGTCCATGCAGCGCTGGGGACTGCACCGCCGCATCGCGTTGAGCATCGTCGACAGGATCGGCACCAGCCCGGGCGGCATCGTCGCGGGGTTCATGCTGGCCACCGCCGGGCTGTCGATGTGGATCTCGAACACCGCCACCGCGGTCATGATGTACGCGGTCGGTATCTCGATGATCGAGTTCGTCGCGAGCCGCACCGAGGACGGCGAACAGGTTCGCCGTTTCGGTCTGGCGCTGATGCTCGGCATCGCCTACAGCGCCTCGATCGGGGGGGTCGGCACGCTGATCGGCACGCCACCGAACACCATGCTGGCGAGCTATCTCTCCGATTCCCAGGGCATCGAGATCGGCTTCGCCACCTGGATGCTGCTCGGCGTGCCGTTGGTGCTGATCATGCTGCCGCTCACTTGGTTGGTGCTCTGCAAGCTCATCTACCCGACGAAAGGGCTTCAGCTCGGGGGCGCGCGCGAGATCGTCACGCGCGAGATCGAGCAGCTCGGACCGATGTCGAGAGGCGAGCGGATCGTCATGACGGTCTTTCTCATCACCGCTTTTCTGTGGATCACTCGCAGCTGGCTGACCGGACTGACCGGTCTCGACATCTCCGATACCTCCATCGCGCTCTGCGCGGCGATCGTGCTGTTCGCGCTGCCCGAGTCGATCGAGCGCGGCCGCTTCACGGTGGAGTGGGATGCGGCGCGGAACGTGCCCTGGGGGGTGCTGCTGCTGTTCGGCGGCGGACTCGCTCTGGCCGGCGCGTTCAAGGACACCGGGCTCGCGCAGGTCATCGGCGACGCGGTAGCCGGTCTCGAGGGACTGGAGATCGGCCTGATCGTGCTGGTCACGATCGTCTCCATCGTCTACCTGACCGAGCTCACCTCGAACACCGCCACGACCGCCACCTTCCTGCCGATCCTGGGCGCGGTCGCCATCGGTCTCGGCGAGACGCCGCTGATGCTGACGATCCCGGCCGCGCTGGCGGCGTCGATGGCCTTCATGATGCCGGTCGCGACGCCGCCGAACGCCATCGTCTTCTCCTACGAGCAGATGCGCATCCAGGACATGATCAAGGCGGGCTTTTGGCTGAACATTCTCGCCATCGCGCTGATCTACGGGGCGATGATCTACGTCGCGCCGCTGGTGTTCGATCTCGGCGGGTGAGCTCTCGTCACGCCTTCCCGGGTGTCGTGGGCGGCTCGACGCGGCTTCCGGTAATGGCCTCGGCGTCGGCCTCGACACCGACCTCGACACCGGCCTCGCCGTCCGGGAGAGCCGGCGGTCGCTCGGTCACCGCCGAGAGGTAGTCGCCGATCAGCACCGGCTTCAACGGTGGGCGCACGCGCAGGGCGCCCGCCTTCTCCACCGAAACGTCGAGCGTCTGGTCGAGAACGCGGGCGAGGGCGTTGCCGCAGCTTCGTCCCTGACACGGACCCATGCCGCAGCGGGTGAAGGTCTTGACGCGGTTCGCCCCGACGGCGCCGGCGTCGATCGCGGCG
>ENA-ORXM01003745-ORXM01003745.1-marine-metagenome-genome-assembly--contig:-NODE-3745-length-14548-cov-3.444821_pt1 | contig 14548 bp, 9 predicted proteins | sample MGYA00237867_ERZ511480 | MGnify/ENA primary metagenome ERZ511480 (study PRJEB26309, sample SAMN06266103) | marine metagenome | isolation source: Algal blade | place: United Kingdom:Sidmouth, United...
CATCCAATAAGGCAGGAATCATACTCTTACCAACCCAATCGTGTTGCTCATTTCCTAAATCTGGATTCCAAATTTCCACAGAAGAAACATATTCCTTTTCTTTCAAAAAAGTCAATAAAATGACCAATCGTTTCCGCAGTTCCTCTCGATTTGAAAACCGCTCATTCAAAGCTTGGATAAACCCTTCTTGCTCTCCTGTAAACAAGACTGGGAAAAAGTAAATGATAAAAATTGCAACGACAGCGTACAAAATAGCTGACTCATTCATTGGAATCCCAAATACAGTTGAACTGTTTTCACCCAAAAAGACCCAATTAATTACCAAGTCGCCCCAAACAGTGATAAATCCAATAAAAATAACCGTCAAAGCAATGGGAACTAAGAGCAAGAGAGAAGGTATCCGCTGTTTGAGTTGTAATAAAAAATAATAGGTCCAATTCCGTTGGCGAATCAGTTCAAATAAAGCATCTTGAACTGCTGAAAACTTATCCTCTGGATAAAGATAAATAGATATTTTTTTAGATTCCTCCTCCAATTCTACACCAGATGCACCTGCCTTGTGGACAGGCGCTTGCCACAAACGACCACCGTCTATTCGAACTTTAAGATCACGGTTGTGTATCGAGAAATCCTTTTCTTTCATAAGTAGAGATTAAGTAGGAAGACAAAGTTATTCTAAATTCTGTTACTTTTGATATTGTGCTCGAACACCCTCCAAATCTTCCAAAGCTTCCAAATGATCTTTGTAATAATCAATCATTAAGGTTTTTCCATCTGCCAAATAAGTGCTGGCATCATACATTTTCCCAAAAGCTTCACTAATTCGATAAGCCCCTACACGAGCATAAACAATATCCCTCCACAAAGGCAGTAGTTTATTTGTACTTCGTACTAACCAACGAGCATCCAAAGGAGATTCATAGACATGACACAGACCTAGATCTTCTCCTGTCTCAAAATCAAAGTAAGGAACTTCAGAACGTTTGTAATAACGCTCTCTAGAATCTAAATTTTCCAAATCACTTGCATTGGCTTCGAAACTCAATCCGTTGAACTCAAAACCTTCAGCAGGTTCTATATTGGCTGCGCCTATCTCTGTATAATCTGCTCTTAAACGATTATCAGCTTCGTAATGATCGGGTAAAAGATTGAACAAGCGGCGATAGTTTTTTACTATAATTGGTCTAAATTTCTTTTCACTGCCAACCGTATCTCCTAGAGATTCTTGCAACAACAAAGTTCCAAAACCTACGATAACTACTTTATTATTTTCCATTTGATTTATTTTTTGAAGGTGATTCTATACTTACAGTCGCAAATTCTCAACTTACTTAGTAGATTCAAAATGAACTTTGTTGAATTTTGTAGCAAGCAAATAAAGATTCCATAGCTATATCCAACTAATTATCAACACTTTACTTTTTTAATTATATTACCTCGACAGTCCATTCGATATAATTTTTCCACGAAGTAATGTAAATATAATCAGAACACATGAAATAGCGACAATCATTATGCCCCATTTCAGATCATAAGATTTTTTAGCATCAATAAAAATGGGTGTACTATCTCCTAATTGAATAAAAGCAGCCCAAAATGTAGGATGTGCAGCAACTCCATTTATTTTTTGTAAATATAGTTTTTTAGCTTTTTGTAAGGCCAAAGCTTTGTTATCTCCTTTAGACAAATAATCATAAAACAAGGGCATTAACACAGAAGTAGATAAATCATTTACCCTCCAAAGAGAAACTACTAAAGAGGGCGCACCTGCATACATAAATGAACGAGCCAAACTCATCATCCCTTCTCCTTCTTCATACTTTCCTATTCCTGTTTCACAAGCTGAAAGGACAACTAAGTTAGCATTTACATCTAATTGCGATATTTCATAAGCTTGCAAAAAATTATCTTCTAAAGAATCCCCTACTTCTGTAAATGCTAAAGCTGATAAAATCGGTTTTGTCTTGTTTAAAACACCATGCATAGCTAAATGAAGAACAGAATAATTTCCAGATATATCCTGTTTAAAGTTGTACTCAGTAGCTTGATTTCCAACTCTAAAAACACCATGAAAAAGTTCTTTCAGCCTTTCTATTTCTGTTGATGTTTCTGATAATACAGTTAATTCAGACCTTATTTTACGTAAGTGTTTAGATTCTATTTTATACGTTAAATCATAATCACTTACATTAGAATAAGAAGCAGCATAAGCAAGCATCTTTCTTTGATTCAAGCGATTAGATTCTTTTCGATTTTCTTCTAATAAAGTAGCTGAATAACTATAGTTCAGTTGATAGGAATGTAAAAGATAAGCTAATTGACTATAATCCATTAGTTCATCTTTGTTGGGTAACTCTGTTAAAAATGCTTCAAAAGGAAGATGTCCCAAAGCACCATCAGGAATAATAGTCAATTGCTCAATCCCCACCTCATCCATTGCCAATATAGGCTCAACCAACATTTCATAAAACCAGTATCCTGCTTTTGCATATCTCCATATATTTTCACTTAGCTCTTCTTCTGATATTAAATTTACATCAACAAGTATATTTTTAAAATCTATAACTCGTGTTTCTAGACTATCTTTATGAATGTTTAGTTCTTTGACTTTAACACCTGCTGATGTTACTAAAAAAGCATAGGTTTTAGTTGGTGTTATTAAATACTCCAATAAGCCTTGCTTTTCTCTCAATAAAGCTTGCGTTTCTTCTAGTGATAAAACATCAAGTAAGTAATTATTTTCATAATATTTGGGGTATCGCCGTTTTACCTCCCCCTTAAATTGGACAATATTTTTATTTATTTGACTGAGTTCATTTCTCAAACTATCTTGAATAGAACTTTCAGTAGACAACTCTACCAAGCTTCTTTTAAGTTCTATTAATTTTCCTTGAAGGGCTTTTTCTTTCGTTTTCAAATTAATTGGAATGTTACCAAAAATATTATTTTGATCAGATTTTAAGGCTTCTGCCAATAACATAGATTTATTTTCTTCTGCTAATAAAAATGCATTCCATAAACATTCTTTGCAATTCAATTCTAAGGCTGCCTGAATAGCTCTAGGGGCAAATAAAGCATTTTTTCGTGCTAATGCTAGCTTATCTTCCTCAAAGGAAAGAGAATATCTATACTTGTTGTTCATTGAATTCTTAATCAGATACGTTTTGTATAAAAAATTCAGCCATTTTTTATCTTCTGTCTCTTCGTGCAATTTGATAAACAGGTGCTCTATTAAACCTAAATTTCTACTCAAAATATCAAAAGACAAAATATCTGCCTTTGGGATAGTCTCTAATATTTGCTCCCAACCACTAGTATCTATTGAACCTTTACTATTAATAAAAAAACATTCTTTAGCATAACCCAAGCTTTTCAGATAATCCTTTTTATAATACTCCATTCCTCCAAAACCTTGAATAGACAATAAAGTATTTATATTCCTATATCCAACCTTTTCCTTTAATAAATCAAGCGCTTCTACCAAAAAAGGTTCTGACTTTTCTGGTTCACCATATTTAGAATAGAATCGAGCCATTTCAATAAGAACATGGCTGTGTAACAAATATCTTTCTGTTACATTTTTTCTACTTATCTTAAGTGCTTTTAAGATAATTTTTTGAGCTTTTTTAATGTTGCCCAAGTACTCGTATATAATAGCTAAATTAGTTAAGGTCACACAATAGGTTTCATTATATTGCCCTAAGTGCTTATCCGTTATTTCTAACGATTCTATCATATAAATTTTAGCCTGTTCTAAATTTCCTTCACTTACATTAATAATTGCCAAATTGCTCAAAACTTCTCCATAAAGGCAGTTTTTATCTGCGTTCTTTTCCAAAATATTTATTCCTTCTAAATATTGCTGTTTTGCCTCATTTATTCGACCTAAATCATAATACAAATTTCCTAAAATAGCAATTGCACTAACATATCTATCGTAATCTTCTGACTTTCCTTTCTTTTCAAATAAAGCCAATAATTGATAGGAGTAGTTTTCTGCCGATTCATTATTAGAAAACTTTCTTTCCTTTTTAATCAAAAACTCCAAAGCGTTTTTCCAATATAAAGTATCGTTTGTATTTTTTGCTTTGGTAAAAAGTAATTGGACATATTTATCTGCTGCTAAAAAATTCTCTTGCTGTGCCAATTTAAAACAAATAGAATCTAATTCAAACAAAGTGTAGAGCCCCATGTCTTGGCTTTTCAGCTTAGGTATAAAAAAAAGAAAAACAAGTAACAAATATAAAAAAGAAATTCTCATAAACTAATTTAATAATAGGTAGGAAAAGTAAAAGCTTCAAGAGAGAGAAATATTCTAAAGTCTTTATTTTAGTGCAGATAACATATATTAAAATACAAACTATTCTTTATAAAAGTAGTCATTTTAATTCTTTTTTTGAAATAAAAGATTTATATCCTTGTTCATCCCATAGGTTCAAAAAAGATGGCACAACCCTATTCTATATATATTACTCCTAACAAAAAAATCTTACACTTATTAAATATTAAAATGCAAAAAAAATAAGTCTGAGTAAAATTAATTATAATATTATTTAAACTTCCAATACTCAAAATGCCGAACAAATATTTTAGCAATATTTCTAGCATCATCAATCCCTCTATGATGTGTTCCATCCAAAGGGATGTGTTCTCTTTGCAGAGCCCCCTTCATTCCAATTGGTCGAGATAAATTGTGTATATCTGCGTATTGATGTTTCAAGCTAATATGCGGTTTTAACCAATTAGTATCTAAGCCATGTAAATTACAGTCCTTCTTAAATTGTGTGCGATCATAAAAACCCCACGAGCATAGATAATAAGTATCTCCAAAAGATTCAATCCAATCTAAAAAATCATACAAAACCTCTGGAAACAAAGGCGCAGCATCTACTTCTTCTTGTTTAATTGTAGTCAATTCTGTACAAAAATTGGATAAGGTGGGGTTCAATTTAGGTTGTATAAAACTACAATATTCTCCCAATGTATTTTGATTTTGATCAATACATAATGCACCTATTTCTATAATTTCATTGGTTGACTTACCTTTTTCTTTCCAGCAAGTTGCCTCTAAGTCTAATACTATATAATTCATTCTTTGTTGTTTTTACATTAATGTTCTTAACAACCTTCTATTTGAACTAAATAGTTCCTTATCCATAAATTAAATAAGTCCAATAGAGCAATGTATTAATTTTTTCTTACCTTGAAATGCAAGGACACACCCCTATTTCAAAATACATAAAAAATCATGATACGACGTAATTTTTTAAAGCTTTTGGGTTTGACAGGTAGTACTGGGTTATTAGGTCTATCCTGTAATTCCCCTTCGGAGTCTTCCAATACGGAGACCTCCCCTCAAAACAAGACATCTAAAACTACCACAAAATCGATTCAACCTATCATTATTTCTACTTGGGAACATGGCATGGAAGCAAACGCAGCTGCTTGGCAGGTTTTGGAAGACAATGGAACCGCTTTGGATGCCGTGGAAAAAGGGGTCATGGTAACGGAATCAGATCCTACGAACACTTCTGTTGGTATTGGCGGAAGTCCTGACAGAGATGGTCATGTGACCTTAGATGCTTGCATTATGGATCATGAAGGAAATTGTGGTGCAGTAGCCTGTCTAAAAGAAATCGAGAATCCAATTGCTGTTGCTCGACTGGTTATGGAAAAAACGCCCCATGTGTTGTTAGTAGGAAAAGGAGCGCAAGAGTTTGCTGTTCAAGAAGGTTTTAAACGCAAGAACCTGCTAACAGAAGCTTCGAAAGAAGCATGGTTGGAATGGAAAAAAACGTCCAACTATACCACTCCTGTTAATATTGAGAACCACGACACGATTAGTATGCTTGCTATTGATAAAGAAGGGAATATGTCAGGTGCTTGTACCACTAGTGGTATGGCTTACAAAATGCATGGACGGGTAGGAGACTCTCCTATCATTGGTGCTTCTTTGTATATTGATAATGAAATAGGTGGTGCTTGTGCAACAGGTGTTGGAGAAATGGTTATTCGAGTTGTTGGAAGTTTTTTGGTAGTTGAGCTAATGCGCCAAGGATACTCTCCTCAAAAGGCTTGCGAGATGGCGGTTGATAGAATTATAGCAAAACACAAATCTACCGAAGGACAACAAGTTGGTTTTTTAGCCATGAACAAACAAGGAGAGACAGGTGGTTTTTCTATTTACAATGGCTTTAATTACGCCAAACGCACCCAAGATCAAAACGAATTAGTGGATACCAAATTTATTAAAGAGTGGTAAAAAAATGAAGATTTGAAAATGAAATAATTCATTTTCAAATCTTCAACAGCAAATCACAGGTTCCCAACTAGTTTAGGAAACCTCATCAAGTATATTGATGGATTTACATGGTACTTATCTTATAGTTAGCTTTTCTAAAATCCAAAAACTTCCTTTAAGGTTAATTCTTCAAAGGTCCCTAATGATTTTAGATATTTCATATCCAATTTATCCTTATCTCCTAAGACCAAGATTGTAAATTTACGATCTTTGATTTTAGTAGCATGATAATCCTTCAATGCTTTCACAGAAGCCTCCTTACTTTTTGCTAATTCTTTGTACTTCTCATATTCTGTTGCACGAATATCTTTCTCCAAGCCTAAACGAGCATTGCTTCTACGATCCCAAAAAATATCTGAACCTGTAATTCGTTCTGTTTCCATCTTTTTTAGAATGGCTTCTACTGCATTTAAAACTTGCTCCTCAGCAACTGGCATTTCTTGAATAATTCCTGTCATTGCAGGAATAGCTTCCTTCATTTTATCAGCTTGAGTTCCTACAAAAGCCATTAAATAATGTGCCTTATCCTTTTTGTCTGGCGAAGAACTATAAGCATAGGCAGAATAAGCCAATGCTCTAGATTCTCTGATTTCTTGAAAGACAATAGAAGACAATCCAGCTCCAAAATATTCGTTGTACAAACGAGCTAAGGTGTTCTCTTCTAGATCAAAGGTCGATGTTCCTTTAGAAACCATCAAAATTTCAACCTGTGGCATAGCTTTATAGTCTACAAAAACAACTTTATTTTCATCTGTATCTAATTGCAAGAATGTACGCTCACGAACCAAAGGCTCTAATTGAGAAGGCAATTGATGATGCTTCTCCAATACAGCAGCTACATCTGCTTGGCTTTTGGATCCATAGTAAAATATTTTATGCTCATACTTTGTTAATTTAGTAATAATTTTCATCAAATCTTCAGGAACAAAAGCTTCTAAATCAATAATGCGTAAACGTCCTTTAAGTGGTGATAAATTACCATAATAAGCATAACTCAACATTCCTTTTTGTAAAATTTGACGCTTATCTTTTTTCTCATCTTCTCGATTTTTCTTCATATCCGCCACCAAATTTTTCAAAGCTTGCTCGTTAGGCTGCGCATTCGCCAAGATATGTTCAAAAAGTGCTACCCCTTTCTCAAAAGAACGATCTAAACCCACCAAGCTAATATATGAAACATCAGCTTGAGCACGCACACTAAACGAAAGCCCTAACTTAAAGAACTCTTGCTGCAATTCTTGTGGTGTGTATTCGTCTGTTCCCAAAAATTTCAAATACCGCAAAGCAACAGGTAATTCTCGAACATTATGACTTCCCATATCTATAATATACGCTAACTCAAAAGTCTGATTATTGGTGTTTTTGATATAATCGAACTCAACTCCTCCTTTCAGTGTTTGGTTAGCAATACTTTTATCATAATCCAAAAACACAGGTTCTTGGCGTGGTGACTCCATTTCTTCAAAACTTTTTCGAAAAGCAGACATCACTTCTCTATTTAGTTTTACGGGTGTAATCACAGGCTTATCTACCTTTTTTACATCCTTGTCTGCCCCTTCTCTCTTGTATACAATCACACAGTTATTTACACGAAGTTTTGCTTTGGCAAAATCAATAATATCTTGCTTACTAAAGGCACGCATTTTTTGATATTTCTTACAAATTTCTTCCCAAGATTGGTTAAAAATAAAAGCATCTAACATACTAAAAGTTCTACCAGAATTAGACTCTAATTTTCTAATTTCTTGAACTTCCATATTATTAATAACAGCTTCCAACATCCAATCTTCAAAATGACCTAACTTTAAATTTTCTAGCTCCAAATTCATAAAATATTGCACTTTTTCTACAGCTTGATCCGCTCTTGGTTCTCCGTATAAATAGAAGAAAGAATAATCATTCGCAGACCAAGCGCCAGCAGCACTACGTTGTCCAATTACCTGTTTTTGAATCAAATTCATATCCAATAAACCTGCTTTTCTATTGTACAAAACACCTGCCGTCAATTGAGCTTTTAAAGCATCCTCAGAACCTGCTCCGTCCAACAACCACCCCACTTGAAGGTTAGATTTCTCCTTGCCATAAATGTCAATTATCTTAGCTTTTTCCAAAGGACTTTGCTCTGGTTTTTTCCATTTAGGCACTTTTTTAGATTTAAATCCCCCCCAATACTGCTCTATCATTTTAGCCATTTGATTGGGATCAAAGTCTCCAGAGAGAATAATCGACATATTATTAGGTACATAATAAGTACTGAAATATTCGTGTATTTTTTGCATAGAAGGCGTTTTCAAATGCTCTCCTGTACCTAAAGTTGTTTGAGTACCATAAGGATGATTAGGTAACAAACCTTCTAAAAAAGCAGCAAATACCTTACGACTATCCTTGCCTTGTGCAATATTATACTCTTCATAAACTGCCTCTAACTCCGTATGAAACAACCTCAAAACCAATTCATTAAAACGCTCTGATTCTAATTTTAGCCATTTTTCAACTTCATTTGAAGGAATATCATTGATATACACGGTTCTATCTAAAGAAGTAAAAGCATTGGTTCCTTCTGCTCCCAAAGAAGAAGCCATTCGGTCGTACTCATTGGCAGCAACATATTGAGCTGCCAAACCTGAAAGAGAGTCAATTTGGTGATAAATAGCCGTTTGCTCTTCCTCTTCAGCCGTTCTATGTTTTTCGTACAAATCTGAAATTTGTTGCAACAATACTTTTTCTTTCTCCCAATCCAAAGAAGCAATTTTGCTTGTTCCTTTAAACAACATATGTTCTAGGTAATGCGCTAAACCAGTTGCATCTGAAGGATCATTTTTAGAACCTGCACGTGTTGCAATCATTGTCTGAATTCTAGGTTCATCTTTATTCACACTCATATAAACTTTCAAACCATTGGCTAAAGTATATATTTTCACTCCCATTGGGTCTCCTTCTACTGTTTCAAAAGCATAAGTCCCATCTGCATTTCGTTTTGTTTGCATATTTCGGTTACAGGATGTCCCGATGAAAAAGAGCAAGAGCATCATCCATCCTATTGTTTTTAAATTCATAATTTTGTTTTTATAAGGCTTGCTATGTATGATAATATGTTTTTGGTTATTCCTTAAGAACATAATAGTACCAAGAACGTTTCAAGGCAAAGTATGTAGTTTCAAAATTAGCAAAATATCTGTTAACTTACTTATCTTAATCTTCCTTTAGCTTTTGCTTTTCGTTTAAATTAAGTCAAAAAATAATCCTTAAGTTCTAGTATCTCATGAAAGACATGGATAAAATCAAGCAACTCATTAATAGCCAAACAGCTGTCAACAACTGCTTAGCTCTGCAACTTATGCAAAGTCTGTGGCACTATAGTTTTGAAGAAGCTTTATTAACACTAGAGTTACACAAAGAAGCTTTTGGTTTATACCTAATTGATTTGTTTGACCTAAAAATTCGATACTTTCACGATCATGATATTATGTTGGATTATATCTATATTCGGCGAACGATTCATTACAAAAATGAGTTATTAAAAGAACATTCTCAATTAATTTATGAAGCAGATCCTTGGGGGCATCAAGGTGTTTTTAAAGGCTTAAACGATCTTGAATTTAAGGCTATTTCAGCTGACTTAAAACAAATTAGCCCAATCTCCTTCAAGCATTGTCAAAATCATGACAGACAAAGAAAAATAGATTTGCTCATCAATGCTTAAACGAAAGAAAACAACTACTTGGCGATGCGATTAATGTTGGATGTCTTAGCTTATGCTTTTGAAAAAGCATTTTTGAGTTTAAAACCCTACAAAGCTTCTACAGAGTTGTTGTATTTAGAAATTGCAGTGATTAAAATAAACTATGATGTTCATTTTGGTTACATCATAGACCTAACTGCCAATTGGTGTGACATCAAACGAAATATCTATTATCAAGAAAAAAAACTTTCTAAAAAAAAAGAACCATCCTATGAAAGACATAGAATGGTTCTCTAAAAGTAAACTAAGTAATCTATTCAAATTACTTAACAATAATTTTACCTGTACTAATCAAATTCTCATCTCCAAGCAATTGATATAAATAAATGCCTGGCAGTAAATCTCCTCGACTCAATTCAATACGATCATTATTTTGTACTGCTTTTTGAGTCACTAGTTGACCTGTTGAATTATAAACCGAAAGATTTAAAGATTGATACGCTTCTCCTTCTATTTTAAAGGTTGTTTGTTTTGTAAATGGGTTTGGAAATACATTGACTTGAATATTCTCAAGAATAGGCTCATCAACAGATACTACCGTTGAATAATCTGTTTCCTCTATCGTATGAAAATAAGTATTAGTTATAATTGGTGCATTAAAATCAAAATAAATTCCAGCATTATTTTCAATCACCGTTCCTAATGGCAAATTAGGCATTTGCTCTATTTCAAATCTTACAAAACCATGTGACGCAGGCTCATTTACATTACTATCAGGTAACATAATGTTATCAAACGTCCACTCTACTATTCTAGAGCCATAAATTCTATAAGTATAAGCATTACTGGAAACACCAGAATGCATAGTTTGTAAATTTAAAAGTGGCGAAATAGTATCTCTAATTACTACCGTAAACGCCGTATCTGTTCCTGTATTTTGAAAACGAATTAGGTATTCTATTTTTTGATTGGGTAAAATTTCATGAGCAGGACCGATTCCCAAAGGAAAGCCTGTTTTATCATTCGGGTCATAACTACCACGAACAATTCCACAATAAATATCTACGTTTGGATCAGCATCGTCATGTGGCAATATATTTACTAAATTGGGAATCCAGTTGTTTAAATTACCACAACGCTCAATGGTAACAGAAGGATTTGAATTCCCTGGATGCCAAGGATGTTGACTAGCTTCTAATCGAAGCGTTTGCCCATTTCCTGCAAAACAGAATACAGTAGAGTCTCCCGCATTTAATCGAACAGAGTCTACAACAGATAGTACACCATTTATAAATAAACGAACAGGTGTATAACAATCCATTATCAGCCCTGTATTTCGAACTGTGAACTTTACAGTATCACCAATACAACTGCCATCTATTTCTAAGTGCGAGCGATCGTAAGATGTATTACAAGCACTAATATTACCAATCAATGGATTAGGAATACTATCCAAGGCACAAGAATCTAATGGTAATAAAACAGCTGACATACACAAAGTTTGACCAAGTACTGTTGATAAACTAATCGTAGTACTAAAATAAAAATTACTACATTGTCCTGGATATAAATCTCCTACATCTACTCGAAAAACGTTGTTACCCAATGCTAAATAAGGTACATTAGCCGTGTCTACTGTAAATACCGTATCTAATTGAACAAGCACATAACCATTATCAATAAAATCTAATGCAGATAAGTAATTACACGCTTCAATATAGACCCTTTGGTTCGAAAAACCTCGTCGTAAAAAAGGTGCGTGAATAGAAACATTTGGAGTGCTACACGAATAAGCTGGTGTCATGCCTATAGCTGCTACATTCACAAAACTATCAGGATGGACTACTGTAAATGATTGTGTCACAACACAATTTGATTTCCAGACTCCAGTGGTATCAACTGTCGCTGTATAAGAACCATTTGGTAAAGAGTCCACTCCCCAATATCCGCTATTATTAGTCAAAACAGTAATTCCTCCTGGATTAATGGTAATTAAACGAGCTCCTCCTCCTAGTTCATTGGTGTCGGCTACACAATCATTATCAAAATCATTAAAGACCAAACCTCTAATATTGGGCTGTGTATAAATTGTAACATCGTCTACCATAGCAAAATAATAATCTCCATCAAAGGTGAAACGAATACGGCATTGACTTGCGTCTGTCACACCTAATAACGCATTTTCAAAATCAAGACGAATCCATTCTTCTTGTGACAAGCTGTTAACCATTGCTGTATTGTAATCAATTTTTTCAGACCAAGTAAGACCATCATCTGTTGATAAGGAAACACTTAGCTCACTCAGCTGGAATATTCTGTAATGAGAATAAAACTCTACCATCACAGGAGAATTAATACTATTAGACAAATTAATTCTAGGGGAAATTAATTCCCCTCGATGTGCCGTAGGAGAACTTCCTGTTCCAAACGCTGATGGTACACCTCCATTATCCATAAAGTCAGAATCAAAAATAGCAACTCCGTTAGCTTGTGAAGGAGAGCTAATCGGTACTGTTGTACCCCAATAGGCTCCCAAAGAATAACCAATTAAACTTCTAGTCCAAAAGGCCGCACCAGGGGTAACTGATCCTCCGCTTTCATTAACAGATAATGCAGTCCATGCATTAGGATCATAATTAGAGGGGGTTGTTGATTGAACAAGAGGATTTGCAAACTGACCTTCATTTGTTCCTAAATTAGCATTGGCTCCCCAATAAGGAAGCATATGCAGTTGACTTTGAGCAAAAACAGGGGCATTACTCAAAAAATAAAACGCTAAAAAAAAAGCGCAGATTGTTGTTGTTTTCATAGTGGTAATTTTTAGTACAAATAGTTAGTTGTTTGTTGTTTAATATCAAGATCTTCAATGAATCGGCAAAACATTCGCTCTCTTCCTAAAACGAAGAAAGTTCTTGTTTCGTTATTAAAATTAATTAATCTCTTATCATAATATTTTAAATACCTATCTAAAATAATCTTTATGCTGTTAGGAAAAAAAAACAAAAAAAGGTTATTCTCGACGTTTTTACCTAAAAAAACAAGCTACCTCAAACCAATAAATTACTTAAAATCAAACACTTAACCTAAATAAAGTCAAAAATAATCTCCATATTTTTAATAGAAACAGCGCAACAGGTAAAACCTATTGCGCTGTCAAAAAACGAAATATATTAAAAAACAACTAGTCCTTAAATCATTGTCGTCAATTCTGCCAAACGAGCAGAGTATCCTGCTTCATTATCGTACCATGACGTTACTTTTAGCATTCCATTATGAACTGTTGTTAAAGGCGCATCAAAAATACTAGAATAAGGATTTGAAACAATATCTGTAGAAACTAAAGGTTTCTCTGAATACTCCAGTACTCCTTTTAAAGTACCTTCTGAAGCAGTTTTAAAGGTTGCATTCACTGTTTCCACATCAACAGGCTTGTCTAAAGTACACATCAACTCTACCAAAGAACCTGTTGGAACAGGTACTCGAATACTAGAGGCACTAATTTTTCCTTTAATAGAAGGCATCACCAAGGCCAAAGCATTTGCTGCACCAGTAGTAGTAGGAATCATATTCAAGGCGGCTGCCCTAGCCCTACGTAAATCTGAATGGGGGGCATCTTGCAATTTTTGGTTAGCAGTATAAGCATGAATCGTACTCATAAAGCCATATTGGAGCCCCCAGTTTTCATCAATAATTTTCACCAAAGGTGCCAAACAGTTTGTCGTACACGAAGCGTTAGAAACAATCAAATCATCTCCTGTTAACAAATCATCATTCACTCCTTTGACAATAGTCGGAATGCCCTCGCTTTTGGCAGGTGCTGATAATAAAACTTTTTTTGCTCCTGCATTAATGTGTAACATTGCTTGTTCTTTTTTTCTAAAAAACCCTGTACACTCTAATACAACATCAACCTCCAATTCTCCCCAAGGCAATTCTTCGGGATTGCGCTTTGAAAACGTTGGAATCTTTTTGTTATTAATAATCAACTGATCTCCTTCCACCACTACTGTTCCGTCAAAACGACGATGAGAAGAGTCGTACTCAAATAAATGAGCTAAAGTAGCCGTATCTGTTAAATCATTAATTCCCACAATTTCTACATCCTCTCTAACAATTAAATTTCTAAGTGTTAGTCGTCCGATACGACCAAAACCATTTATTGCAATTTTTTTTGCCATTTTTTATTTTTTTATTTTTAAATCTTTTTTGCACAAAAAACGCTGATTGTGAACTCTTTTTGAACAAATAAGGTTAGTTATTGTAGCTGGTTTTAATTACTTTTATTAGAAAGATAAAAAAAAGTTTTGACTTTTCTTTTGCAAAATAAAAAAACTCGCGTATATTTGCACAGCAATGTTGAACACGTCAACACAACGGTCCATTCGTCTATCGGCTAGGACGCCAGGTTTTCATCCTGGTAAGAGGGGTTCGATTCCCCTATGGACTACTACTTTACAAGATTTTTTTTCAAACCTTTGAGTTTGATTTGGTCCATTCGTCTATCGGCTAGGACGCCAGGTTTTCATCCTGGTAAGAGGGGTTCGATTCCCCTATGGACTACTACT
>ENA-ORXM01003746-ORXM01003746.1-marine-metagenome-genome-assembly--contig:-NODE-3746-length-14547-cov-3.550173_pt1 | contig 14547 bp, 7 predicted proteins | sample MGYA00237867_ERZ511480 | MGnify/ENA primary metagenome ERZ511480 (study PRJEB26309, sample SAMN06266103) | marine metagenome | isolation source: Algal blade | place: United Kingdom:Sidmouth, United...
TATTGTGGCGCCAGGCAGATCTCCCGTTGTCCAATCGATACCCAAGGCCACGGCCATGGCCATTTCGGCAACATCTAAATAATGGGAGGGATTCCAGTCTTCAAATGCGCATACAGCTTTAATTTCGTCATTGATTCGGGCCAGTATCTTGGGGTCTTTTTCTATACGATATACCATGCCCAACATATTCATCCGGTAGAGCATTTCTCGAGATGTACCAAGTAGCCTTCTTCCGACCATAACACGCTCTAATAAGTCTTCTTTTTGAATCGCTTCCGCGTTCAGTTTAATGGCCTTATATAAATTTTGAACAACGGGATCTGTTTTTAATTTCGTTTTGAGCTGTTTCTCGATTTTAATGTTCAACACCAATCTCGGGCCTGTTTTGGGAAGTTTTTTTTGTAGATACGCCACACTCATCGGATTTTCCAATTTTGGAATCGGGCCAGCATGTTCCTCTTGTGAAAAGATGGTCTGTGAAAACATAAAAATCAATGTGAAGAAGCACAATTGGACTGGCTTACAATTTTGGTTATACATTTTTTGGATTTTAATATTACTATTTGAAAGGTAAAAAATTAGTAGAGGTTTACTCGATAATCGAGATTTAAATGCTCCGACGCTTGCGTCGAAATCTAAGTTAAGGTTCCTTTAAATACCTCGTGGGCTTGCCCCGAGGTTATTTACTATATAGGTAATGATAATTCTTATATCCGTTATGTCGGGTTTTGATATATTATAAGTTTCAAAATCCCAGAAGAGACCACTTTCCGCCCTAGACGGAATCTCCCATGAAAAAAGCTGACACGTAACCAACAAATACCGAAAGCAGATTTGTGGCTCCCCTCTTTAGACAAAGAGGGGAAATTCGGCTTTGCCGAATGGGGAGTTTGACCCGCAACTTGCTCAGGCACCACTTGTCAAGTACCGATAGGCAACACTCTTGAGCAGGTTTACGGTTCAAACCCTCCGTCTCCGCCAAAGGCGGAGCCACTTCCCTTTATCTAAAGGTAGGAGCTTTTAGTTATTCCTCTTAAAAACCCCATAACAAGGTGCTTCTACGGTAATCTCGAAAAAAAGGGGGGATAAATGCGTTAAGCTATCTTTCTCCAGTCGATTAACCAAACAAAGCCATCGCTTAGGATGGCTTTGTTTGGTTAACCTCAATGCATTACTTACCAACCAGGATTTTGACCCAATTCAGGATTCTGGGCGATTTCACCAAGTGGCAATGGCCATAAATAATGCTTGTTTTCATCAAATTGTGGTGTTGCCCAATCCGAACCTCCGAAGGGATCGATATAGGTTTTTCCGGATTCGGGGTCAACGGCGGTCTCTACGGTAGCACCTTCGTACCTTGCAGCGGCAGCATCGTCCCATAATATCCCCAAATCTTTTTCAGCCAATTTTGTCCCTTTTTTCCATCGTCTAAGATCATCGTAGCGGAAACCTTCCATAAACAGTTCAACACGTCTTTCACGTCTGATTTCTGCGATTAATGGCGATACTCCGTCAGCTATATATCTTGGATCGACCGGTACATCGTTCATATCCAACCCTGGCATACCGACCCGGTCCCGCAATTTGTTGATGGTCATATCGATATCAGCTTGGGAAATAGTACCAAGTTCGGCAACGGCCTCAACATAGTTCAATAAAGCTTCGGCGAAACGAAGTGTAATAGCAGGTGTCCAAGAAGTATTATATGAACGATATGCCGCCTCAACATCATATACCTTAACAATATGATAACCAGTAGCATTTCGGGCTCCGCCGGCCTGACCTGAGACCCGAGGATAGCTAAAATCAAGGTTGTTCCCAAAACGATAAAAAGCTTGATCATCAGGGTGCAATATGGTCTGCCTTAACCTAGGATCACGATCAATGAATACGTCTTCTATTTGCGCATCGCCCTGATATAAAGGGGAGAGTGTAATTGGTTGGCCATCCGTACAAAGATAATCTTCAACCATACTTTTGGTAGCACCACCGTTATAACCTCTCCAATATGACATCACGTGATTGGTGTATTGGCCTGGATCATATTTTCTCCATAACAGCACTTCTGGATTACCGTCTAAGTCAAGAACTCGATGAAAGGCGTTATAATCATTATTGGGGTCGCCTGTCGTATAAAGTGAGAAAGGCCCGTTATCGATAAGCTCTTTAGCGGCGTTTGCCGCCTCGGTCAACCACATTTCTGGGTTGGAAAGCCCATGATATTTGCGCCAAGTACCTTCGAAAAGACATATTCTTGACTTTATTTGAAGGGCTATCCATTTGTTCAATCGACCGTGGTTGCCTCCGTCACCCCAAGATTCCGGTATGTTAGCAATTGCAAAATTAAGGTCGGCGAGAACACTGGCCATTACCTCTTCTCTCGGAGTTCGAGCACCATATAGTTCCTCGGAAGAAGGTTGTAATTCCTCTTCTACCAAGGTAATATCTCCAAATTTGGAAACTTTATCGGCATAGAACCAGCCTCTAAAGAGCCGGGCCTCTGCGCGGTATTTATCCTTGACTTCTTCGGAAACACTGGCAAGATCATAATTTTTTAGCCCGATATTAAGTGAACGGACAAAATCCCAGCCTGCATAACCATACCATTCGGGATTATCCGGTATCACATGAATACCCGCACGAAGACTCTTGTAGCGATTGTGCCTACTATGGTCTGCCACAATATTGTCGGAAGCCTCGTCTAGATACCAAATACTGAATCTATGGCTATTAAATCCATCATGGTGCCCCATCATAACTGGCACCTCATTGTCTATTCGTGCCATGTCATAGAAGTTGTTGTTGTACACCTCTAAATCGCTCTCGGTAGACCAAAAAGTGGCATCGCTAACGTTATCAAGTGGTGTTCGCTCTAAAAAATCGTCGTTGCAGCCGATTATCGCTAAAATGGCTGCAAACCATAGTGCTTGTTTAAATTTGTTCGTATTCATAGTATTTAATTTTTTTTGTTTTAAAAAGAAGCGTTTATACCAAAGGTAAAGATTCGCTGTAAATAGTATTCTTGGGTTACGGTAAAAATAGATTCCGGATCTAGGGGCTTTCGCATTTTGGTGTACTCCCAAAGGTTTTGGCCCGCCAAGTATAACTGAAATTTGCTCATACCCAGATTATCAAGAACAGTATTGGGTAAATCATAAGCAATCGTTAGGTTCTTTAGACGAATATAAGAGGCATCTTGAACATAACGCGATTGCGGTAAGATGTTTCGTTTATCCGAAGTACCTATCAATGGCGCCGCAAAATATGCATCGCGATTGTCGGGGCTCCATGAATCGGTCAAATAGTACTTTTCGACCAAGTTGGCATTGTTCGGGTAAAAGGCGTTCCAGTTACCGTTACTGGGCAGATAATCACGAAACAAGCCTTGAAAGAACATGTTCATGGACCATTGCTTATACTTAATGTCAGGGTTGATACCAAAGCTATAGCGAGCTGTTGTATTTCCGATAACCTTATAATCTCCAGGGTCTGAAAGTGTACCACTACCTCTATCGATTTTACCATCACCGTTCAGATCGGCATATCGAATATCACCCGCTTGCCAGTTGTTACCGATAGGCGTTTGGTCAGGGGCCGCAGCAACTTCTTCATCGGTCTGAAAAATACCGACGGTCTCATATCCCCAGATTTCCCCGATTTGTTGGCCTACATAATAAATATTATTTGTCGGCAATGCACCCGTAGGATTCTCGAATTTGGTAATTTCCGTTTGACTGTCTGCCAAGGCCAAGTTTAGGCCCCATCGGCCATCTTCTCCAAAGGAGTCGCGCCAAGTGACCGACAACTCCCAACCCCTATTACGAAGGTCGGCCCCGTTAGTAGAAGGTGCCGCAGTACCCAGTAAAGATGGGAGTCCGACACTTAATAACATGTCTTTGGTATCGCGTATAAAATAATCGGCAGATATATCAAGTTTACTCTTAAAGAAGGTAAGGTCAAGCCCAACGTTGGTGGTTTCGACGGTTTCCCACGTCAAATTATCGCTTACAAGCCCTGCAGGACCAACAAATGGGGTTCTCCCTGAAGACAAAATAAAAGGCGAAGTACCTGAATTCAAGTTGGCGATATAGGGATAAAAAATCTGGTTTCCATTTCTTTCTACGGACTGATTACCCAAGGTACCCCACGAACCCCTAATCTTGAATTGATCTAACCAACCGCTTGCACCTTCCATAAAGCCTTCTTGCGATAGAATCCAACCGCCCGCAAACGAGGGAAAAAAGCCATATCTTGAATCTTTCGGAAATCTCGAAGTACCATCATAACGACCAGTAGCTTCTAAAAGGTATCTATCTTTGTATATATAGTTAAATCTGTAGAATCCACCGCGTAGGGAAACATCTGACTCGCTACCACTCGTTGTCTGAACACCCGTGGTCGCATTAATGTTCGTGACCAAAGGTGTAATCAGTTGTTGTGCCCGCGCTTCGAAGTACCTTCTATGGCCCCATTCTTGGTTAAAGCCTATCATGGCCTTAACGAAATGGTCTTTGTCTTCTCGATCTGCATTAAACTCATATTCCGCAAATGCATTAAAAACATAGTATTCGTTACGGTCGTTTTGTTCTTCGATATAATCGTTACCACTTAATCCATTGGTTAATATCGGGTCGGCATTTAAATCTGTGTCAACAATTTCAATTTTACTGGCAACCTCTTTTCTGTTTCTATTAAATGAATTATAAGAGAAATTACTTCGTATTTGCAAACCGGGAGCGGGTGTCAATGTTGCTCCTTGGGTCAGCCAAATATCACCAGTGGTAAAAGTATCGCGCCCACCATCTTCAAAATAGGGCAATGCGGTACCAAAGTATCTACCGATAAGTGGCTCGTACTGTGCCCTATCACCAGGTGTTTGGTAAAAAGGCAAATCTGGAAATTCAACCGGTGTTATGGAAGTTACCCGTGCCACCGTATTGATATTTACATCCCAGTTATAAAAGTGGGGTTTATCGCTGTTTTGGGCATTGTACACTATTTTGGAATCAAGGCTTAGCCAATCGTTTACATTGTAATCGGTTTTCATCAAAACATTATACCGCTTAAATTTTTCGTTCGCCTCTGTGTTATTAATGTAACCATCTTTGCTCAAATAACCGAAAGATACATAGTAAGAAGCTCTTTCAGATGCTCCATTGATACTGAAATCGTACGTTTTTTGGGGCGTAAACTGCGCAACCGCTCGTTTGTTATAATTATTGTTGCCATAAAAACGAAGGTTGCCGTTGACCACGTCCCATTCATTTGCAGGGATAGGATTCTCCGAATACCTTCTGGCACCCGCCACAAACTCTTCGTCATACCTTGGCTGCCCACTAGTTCGAACTGTAGCTTCGTTAATATAGTTGACCAAGGTTAAGGGATCTTCTACTGGGTCGATATGAAAAATCGGTTTGGCATACGACTGTTGTGTGCTAAAATTTATCGTGGTCTTACCGGCCCTACCTTTCTTGGTTTCTACCAGAACAACACCAAAAGCACCTCGCGCACCATAGACCGCCGCAGCCGAAGCATCTTTTAATACCGATACACTAGCAATATCGTTCGGGTTGATACGTTCAAGATCCATGGGTACCCCGTCGACTAAGATTAGTGGGCTACCCCCGTTAATAGACTCAAAGCCCCGAATATTGAAATCGGCGGATTCGGTCGGGTCACCATTTCGAATGGCAATGTTCAGGTTGGGTACTACACCCTGTAGACCTTGACCAGCAGAGGTTATCGGCCTATTTTCTAGCCGTTCTGCATCTGCAATACCTACAGAACCTGTTAAATTTTTCTTTTTCTGGGTACCATAACCGACCACAACGACCTCGTCTAATTGACCGGCATCGATGGGCAGGCTTGCATTTATTGTTGATTGGCCGCCAATAGGGATTTCCATGGTTTTATAGCCAACATAGCTAAAAACCAAGACGGCGTCTGAAGGAGCTTCGATAGTATAGTTACCGTCAAAATCGGCTACCGCACCATTTCTTGTCCCCTTTACAACAACACTTGCGCCCGGTAAGGGAATACCGTCACCGTCGGTGACCGTACCGTTTACAACCGATTGTATTTTATCGGTAAGATTAGTCGGTACTTCTGTTTTTTCATTCGCCCATAGCGCTGGTACGCCGACGGAGAAGAGCATTATAGGTAGTAAAAACCCAGATGCTTTTGACATTAATTTTTTTAAGCGATTTTTCATCATAGTGGTTCAGGTTCTAGAGTTAATTAATTTTGAGTTTCATTTTCGTTCACACCGTTGACAATATTCACGTTAGAGCATTTTGCCATACGAATTATGAAAAGGCATAATCGTAAAATTTATGTGGGGGTACTAGTTTTATCTAGAATTAAAGTCTACCGCTATACCAAGCTATTAGTGCAATATTCTTACTAATTTTTTTTGGCTTAACAATTTTTAACATTCCGAATATAGTAATAGATTATATATCTTTTTCAAAAAAACTAATATTTTTTTGTAGGGATTTGATTTATTCGCAGACTAAAGCAAATTTATTTGAACTCAAACTAATCTTTGTTTTGTTAAAAAATTGCTTAGGTTAAAACGGATAGTTGATTCCAATCTGAAGTACGGCATTCGCAAAGTTGTAATCCCGAAACCAACGTTTTGAGATTTTTTAAGGAAAAGTTTTATAAAAAAAATTAATCTATCCCTATCGTTTTAGAAATCAAATGGCCTTCGTTGGAAAAACCCTGTATGAAGAATAGCAAGCCTTTGAATTTATCGTCTTTTGCGATTTTAAAAGTAACCTCCTCTTTCTCATCTGTTTTTAAACTGGGTTTCCAATCGACTTCCAATAGTTCTGCGAGTCTTGACCGCTCAAAAACATATAGCGGCGTATAATACTTTTTGGTTCGGTCAAAACCGTTTTTAATAACAAATCTGTCAAAAAGTTGAATGTTTTTCTCTGCGGTAAATGCTTGAAAGTAGCTAATATTTATGCGGACGCCTTTAGGTCGGAGAATGTTGGTATTATAGACCATAATATTTGCAATTTCTTTCATCTGTAATCCCACACGTGGCAGTTCTTCAGATTCTACAAGTCTGCCGTTAATTGATAAGGACGCGAGGCCACGCTGGCCTACTAAATAGTATTGTACATTATTATTCGTTCGAAGACGATACCCTTGCTGACCGATAAAATCGATTAAACTTATGTTGTAATTATTCGTTACTTCGGTCATGGGAATATCGTAGTATTTACCAATGTCGTCAACCAAGGGTTCATACTTTTCAATAGTCTTTCTTCTTTGTATGTACCGTTCACTACGTTTCTTTTCGGTTACTATCACTTCATCTAAGTCAATCGTTCCGTCGATATTTCTGGGTGGGCTGGCATCACTCCATACAGTTGTCCCATATTTTTTTGTTTTATTAGAAAAATCGGCGATATTCTTTTCACCGTTTGGCACTTTAGTTATTTTTGGAACGATGAGATTGGAGACCTTATCACGAAACATAGTATCGTATTCTATTTTTGAGGGTTTAATAATCTTGCCCAACCAATTTTGGTAGGCCACCCTAACCGTATCGCCCTTGAATACACTTAAGTTCTGAAAAAGAAACTCAGGTCTGCCCTTTAGGTTTACCTTGTCGATAATATTGAAGTTATCTGGTATCAATACCAGATTTTTGTGCTTTACCCCCTCTTTTATTTTGCCTTTAAGTTCGAAACCGGTTTCAAAAGTATATTTTTCGATAGGGCTAATGGCCTCGATCATCTCATTTAGCGTGTACCCCGTCCAACCTTGGGTGAGCAATAAAAGGTCTATATGTTCTTTTCTTTTTTTGTTTTTAGCATTGAAGTAGTAAGCAGGGTTCTCAATGTAGCCCCTAACGTACGGGGTAAGCAGAAAGGCACTGCTAATTGTATTTTTTACATTTACCGCATCCGAATTTTTTTGGAGTATGGAAACACTTAAATCAACATCTAATTTTTTCTTTTTTCCTTTTGAAAAAAGACGGTATGTAATCGAGTCACTTTCGATTTTCGATTTTTCTAATGAAACAAAAGATTTTTTCCGATCGGTCTCAATGTAGAATTTTCGCTGCGCTATTGGTCGATTATCCGCAAAGAGCGTTACGGTGTGTACCCCGTCTAAAAATATGTTTTTATTGGTTTCTAGCAGTCCGTTAATTGAATCGAGCCGTGCTACCGAAAAAAGCTGGAATAGCTGTCGGTCTTGATGATACAACAAAGTATAATTGGAATATATTTGATTATAGAAAGTGGCTTCATTTGTTTTTAAGTATACTCTGAGGTTCTCTTCATTCGAATTGTCTACACTCAGTGAGACGCCTTTTGCTAATGCAACAGGTATGGCTTTTTCGATAAGTGTATCTTGAACCGTGATTTTTGCCCTATAGGTTTCCCCTTTTTGGTAGAAAAAGCTACACTTCCCCATGCCTTCATGTTCATTTCGAAAAGTGGTAATGGTTTCGCCATTTTTATTGATAATAGCTCCTTGAAAATCAATACTCCGACCGTTTAGCATAGCCTTAATACCAAGAATGTTCTCAATATCTTCAATGAGATTACCACTTTCGGGAAGTAATTGTACATCGTACTTCTCGTGCTCTTCTAAGGGTGTGTTGGGCGGCATTTTCCCTAGAATCGTAATCTCTTGCAGGTACTGGTATTCTTCCCCGAAATTGCGCATGTAGTTCGTGCGGGCCCTAAGGTAATAGATGCCGGGGGCGATAGCATCTTTCAGTGCGATTTGTCCGTAGCCCGTGCCTGCGGAAATGGCTATCTTTCTATTGAACAATTGGGTGCCCTCGTGATCAAATAGGTTGACATCCAAAATTCTGGATTGTACCGATGGCCGATTGATACTATCGCCAACGTAAGCCTTGAACCAGATAACATCATCAGGAAAATAGGATGTTTTATTGGTATGAACAAAAACCTTCTCCTTTAATCGAGGATTTTTTTGCATCTCATGTAGGCGCTCTATCAATGAAGACTGGGCAACCGAAAACGTGCAACATAAAACTAATATGGATTGGAGGAAAAATTTCACGTACGAACTTTGCAATTAATTTTCCGATTAAGATTGAAATCCTTAACTAAATATACTAAAACGGATAGTTTATCCCAATCTGAAGTACCGCGTTTGCAAAGTTGTAATCCCGAAACCAACGTTTTGAGATTTCCTCGGCAGGGTTGTAGGTCTTAAAGCCTAAATCTGCCCGAAGTACAAAATAGGTAAAGTCGTAACGCAGTCCGAAGCCGGTACCCAATGCAATATCTTCTAATGAACTCAAACCTGTAAAAGTGGCCGCCGGGTCTTCAACATTGTCGAAAACGTTCCAGATATTGCCCGCATCCGCAAAAAGTGCCCCTTTAAAATTTCCAACGAGTGGAAATCGGTACTCCAGGTTCAATCCTATTTTCAGATTCGCTTCGTTGAAATCGTTTATGGCATCGGTTCGGCCGGGTCCTAATGAGTAGGGAGACCATGCCCTAATGTCATTTGCCCCTCCTGCAAAATAACTGCGTACAAATGGAATATTGTTCGAATTACCATACGGTATCGCAATACCGAAAAATGTGCGAAGCGCCAATACGTTGTTTCTTGAAACGCTCCAATATTTGACGTAATCAAATTCGGTCTTGACGTACTGGCTGTAGGGTACGTTGAATATCAAACGATTGTCGTTCTCGTTCTTGTCGAATGGCAGAATGGCCGATAGGCCCGAGAGCAAATTTCCGGCACTTTCTATCCTGAAGCGAAATTGATAAAAGGTATTATCGGTAGCACCCTCACGATTGTTGAGGTTAAGGGTGTAGTTGCTTGCGAAGATGAGATTGTTCTCGGTCAGCCTTTCCCTTCTTTCTTCGATACGGCTTACTATTTCAAAATCTTCACGGCTCGTTGTTATTTCGTTGTTCAAAACGGCATTGGTGAATCCCGTAGTTCCGAGCGGAATGGTGAGACGGGGATTTTCTAATCCCTCAGGTATCGCAAAAAAATCCGATAGGATGGGATTGTCTTGATAAGTATCGGAAACATTGTTCAATTGCACAAAAGAGTTGCGGTAAACATTAAAAAAGCGGTCTATATTAACATTACGTACGAACTGTATGTTTAAAAGTTCAACGTTATGTCTGATGAAGTTAGAGGGAACCCAATTATAGCCCAAAACAGCATTAAAGGCCTGCTTGTCAAGCCCAATATTCTTTTGAAAGCTAGTACCCAATGAAATTCGTGTTCTAGGCAGTGTGTAACTTGGTATCAAGGTATTAGTAGTGAAAAAGGGCAACCAGATTCTGGGAAAGTCGAGATTGATATCGAGACCGTATTCCTGTAAATTAAAAAATCGATTATCTATTATACTTGGATCATTGGAAGCCCCTATACTCAAACGCCCCGCGATACTAAGGTTTTCAGCGCCCCCGAAAAGGTTTCGGGCCTGCAATGAAGGGCTAAGGGCCAGACCTACTTGCTGAATGTTCGATCTTGTTATTTCGAACGATGTACCAAAGGAATATTTAGGCCGTGCCGCTAAATAGATACTGGCATCTAGGCCCTGCTCACCGTTCGGCACAGAGGTAATCGTCGGATATTTAAAGACGCCGAGATTTGTTATCTGTCGGTACGTACGGGTACGGTCGAGGTCTCTATAAACACTATCTTTTTCAAAGAACACGGCATTGGCCAAGGTTTTCGGTTTGAACCGAAGCTTGTTCCTATAGTAGATGGTATAGTCGCCATACCGTATAGATTGCTGCTCGCTATTGCGCTCTTCGTATAGAAAGTCCGTATAGATATTGATATTATTAAACTTGTGCACTTTATATTCGGCCGTGGTCACCGCACTGTCACCGCGTCTTTTAAAATTGTCGATATTTATTTCGATGTTCATTTTTTGATCATCGGCAACTTTTGTGGTATCGGTAGCGATATCGAACGAAATGGAACTTTCCTGAAAATTATAGATACCTGAATTTCTGAAAATCGTACTCAACCTTTCCCTTTCACTTGCAAATTGGCCAAGATCGAACTGTTCGCCATCTTTAACAAAAGAATTTTCGGTGTTGATTCTATAAATAGAGTCTATATCGCTGGACGCTATTTTTTTTGAGAGCGTATCGATAATGAAAGGTTTGCCCAAATCGACCTTGTAACCGACGGCCGCACGTTGCTTTTTTAGGGTGTCTATCTCATAAGTCGTATTATTGTTAAAATACCCTTTGCTACCATAATAGGCACTTAATCGCTCTAAAGTACGTCTTGTTTTTGTTGTGTCGAGAACCGATGGTGCTTCCCCGATTTTTTTGAGCCAATCGCTCAGACCACTTACAAGAAAAGATTCGCCCAATCGGTCGACCTGTTTTTTTGAGAGTAGGTTGATGAGACGCTGTTCACGTTTTTCTTTACGATAAAGCCAATTTTGATACGAAGAATCCGGATTTTTTTTCGCCAAGTTATAGAGGTTCAAGCGAAGCGGATAGCCCAATAGCGTAGTGTTGGATTCTTGAGCTATAAGGCTTTCGATAGCTTCGTCGTTGACCTCTTCATCATTGGCATAGATGGTATTCTCTTTGAGCAGAAGTTCGTTCTCGCCAACCCGTTTTAAGGTGTTGCACGAGTTGATGACCACAGCTAGAAATATTAGGCTTATTTTAGCGGAGGTCTTGGTATAGCCAAACGATATGCCCATAGCCATCAAAAATACATCTTTTTATGATTGTTAAAAGCCAAATTAAACTTATAAGAAGCTTACATCAAAAAAAGTACCGAAATCAATATGGTCTATTTTTTGCCGAGGGAATCAAGACCGTGCAAGACTTGTTGAATTCTGATTTCGAAGTGCATCAAGTCTATATGACAGAAGCCAGCCTTTTTGAAGTTTCCGAAGAAAAATCTACATTGATTTCGGAAGCAGAGCTAAAAAAAATAAGTGCACTTGCCACCCCGAACAAGGTTCTTGGGGTCTTTAAAATTCCAACACTAAAAGAAATCGATTTTGACGATTGGATAGTCGCTCTCGAGGATGTACGCGATCCGGGCAATTTGGGTACTATCATACGTTTATGCGATTGGTTCGGAATCGAATATTTGGTTTGCTCTTCTGACACGGTAGATTGTTATAACCCCAAGGCGCTGCAGGCTACTATGGGGTCTATCGCTAGGGTAAATATTGGTTATACCGACCTAGATGATTTTTTGCTGAACGCGGATAGTCCCATATATGGTGCTTTTATGGATGGAGATACGGTCTACAGAACTACACTGCCCAAAAAAGGTATTTTGGTCATGGGTAACGAGGCTAAGGGAATTTCCGCTGGGGTTGAAGCTATCATCTCCAAAAAAGTGAGTATTCCCCAATTCGGGAAGCAGACCACGGAAAGTTTAAATGTAGCAACTGCGACGGCCATTTTGTTGAGCGAGTTAAGAAGGGGGTAAAAAAAATCAAGTTCAAGTTCAAGCGCAAGTTCAAAAAAAGAAAAGAGAAGGGAAAAAAGAAAAAAATAGGCCAAGAGCAAAGTCTATTTTCTTATCAAGTTAATGGTTAAAACCCTGTGATTTTATTGCAGCTACTTTAGTTTCTATAAAATTTTAGCCACATGGGTCATTCATTATTGAGTTATTCTGGCGTTTCTACTAAATAACCGAATAACTTTTTAACACAGTAACTATTCGCAATTTTATTGCTGCTTAAAAACTATGGATTTTCAATCCATAGTGGTTTATTTTGAAACCTGAAACCACTTTGAACCTTGAATCTGCCGAAGGCAGACTTGAACCTTAAATTTTTAAAATCTTCAGGAAACTAACTCCTAGCTCACTAATTCCTAACCAACTACCTACAAAAACTACTCAAAAGTAAAATTAATGAAAAGACCGCGGGTGCTCATTTTTTCGATATTGCTTGTCCAGGGGCTATTGGGGTCATTGTCGCGAATTAGCTCGTCGGTGAGTCCGAACACCCCACGAATGGAAGGCGTAAACTTAAAGTACTCTAGGTAAAAGTCGATACCGAAACCGAGCTCGTAGTTGTAAGTCCACTTTTTCATTCGAAAGGTACCGCTACTGTTGTCATCTAAATTTGCTTCGTTACTACCTAAATTAAGTGAGGCAGAAGGCCCCGCGACTAAAAAAGGCTTGAAGTTACCATAACGGCGCGTACTCATTTTTAAAAGTAAAGGGAAATTGATATAAGTCGATTTTACTTCTCGAATAGCATTTCTTGCTCCCTCATCCGTATTTGTAAATCCAGGGAAACCCAAAGTCCGGGCATTATAATATAGGCCGGGTTCGATGCGAATATCTAGAAACTCGTTTAATCGCATTTCTCCTATGAGTCCGACATTGAAACCGGTCGATTCTAGTACCTGAACATCAGTGCCTTGTGATCCCCTGTCGTTTTTGTAATCGAACTTGAATCCGTATCTATTAAAGCCAAGAAAATAACCGTAGTTCAAGAACTTCTGATCCTTGTTCTCAATGTTGAGTATAGCGTTGGCATTAAACTGTGCATTCGCAGGTAGGGATAAGAAAAAAACACCCCCAAAAAGCAAAAAGATTCTTTTCATTCAAAAAAAATTATTCCGTCCGACACCCAATTTTACCGGGGGAACGTCCGAATCGCTAAATTTTTAGTACCCGTGCCGGGTCGTTTAATTATTTTGTTGCAACATAAATAGAAGCCACCCCGAATGTTTGGGGTTTGTTCTCTACCTCTATAAACCCGATTTTACGCAAAATATTGTTGAAGTTCTCCCCATGGGGAAAAACTGATGCAGATTCACATAAATAGGCATAGGCAGACTTGTCTTTTGAAAAAAGCTTCCCAATTGTTGGAAGCATATATTTGGTGTACATGCGATATCCTTGTTTATACGGCGTTTTTGTCGGTACCGAGGTTTCCAAGACCACAAAAGTACCTTTAGATGCGAGTACCCGATATATTTCTGCCAGGCCTTTTTCCAAGGTTTCAAAGTTACGCACGCCGAAGGCTACGGTTACCGCATCGAAGCTATTATCTTCAAAAGGTAGGTTTTCACTGTCGCCGACGATCATTTCAATGGTGCCGTCAAGATTTTTCCGGGTGACTTTCTTCTTTCCTATCGCTAGCATACCCGGCGATATGTCCAATCCTACAATGGTATCTGCACCGGTTTTTACCAAATTTATGGCCAGATCACCTGTGCCCGTAGCAATATCGAGAATCGTCTTCGGCTTTTTGGCTTTCAAAATGTTAACTACCCTTTTGCGCCATTTGATATCGATACCGAATGAAATGACCCGATTGAGACCGTCATAGCTTTCCGAAATGTTATCGAACATTTGGGTTATTTGGGCTTTCTTTCCGAGGTTCGAATCTTTATAGGGAGTCACCTTTTTGGCCATAGCTAGGTAATTTTTGCCGCAAAGATAAGCTGAAAATTACGACGTACGAAATAGGAGATATGAAGTAAAAGAGCACTACGAATATCGGCTGGAGGAACTTCGAATGTTCAGTGATGTACGGGAAAATTGAATGGCATTGGACTTTCCGTACGATGG
>ENA-ORXM01003748-ORXM01003748.1-marine-metagenome-genome-assembly--contig:-NODE-3748-length-14534-cov-3.900740_pt1 | contig 14534 bp, 15 predicted proteins | sample MGYA00237867_ERZ511480 | MGnify/ENA primary metagenome ERZ511480 (study PRJEB26309, sample SAMN06266103) | marine metagenome | isolation source: Algal blade | place: United Kingdom:Sidmouth, United...
TTACTCTTGCTTCGCCGTTCTCTCTCACCCTTAAGCCGACTGGCACATCAGGCCAGTCGTATTGACCCGGCGCACCCTGAGAACCTTCCTTATGGTGGACCAGAAGACGAGGTTGCCGCTGTAGCGCAGGCCCTAAACGCATCGCTAGCGAATATTCGCGAACGGCAGGTCTCAGAACGCGCCGCCCTTGCTGAAGTTGCCCACGAACTCGCCGCCCCGCTGAGCCTGGTCGCGGGCCATTTAGACTCACTCAGCCAGACCGTCACCGACGACCGCGTGCGCGCTGCGAAAGAGGCTGCCGACGAACTTCTTTACATCTCACAGGATTTACTGACCCTGGCGCGGGGTGAACTCGAGACAGCACTCGAGCTGAAAATCATGAATTTTGCGGAGGTGGTCGAACGCGTTGCCAGGGCTTATCCAGGCGTTGAGACACAGTTACTCACCGAGGCTCACATAGCAGGCAGCCCTGAGCGCCTAACCCAACTGGTACGCAACCTGGTGCGTAACGCCGTCCAAGCCTCGACTTTAGCTTCAACCCCAGAAAAGGTCCGCGCCTCTTTGCGACAAAAGGGTGAACAGTTTGTCTTAGACATTAGTGATGAGGGGCCAGGTATTGCCAGGGAGGACCTTGCCCACATCTTTGAGCGTTTTTACACCAAACGGGGTGGCGTCGGTGTCGGTTTAAGCGTTGCCAAACGTATTGCCGAACAGCATAACGGCAGCCTGACGGCGACATCGCAACTCGGGCAGGGCAGCACCTTTACCGTGACACTACCCAGTCTCGAGAGCCAACTGACTGCTGATGAAGCCTAATGCGTCAAGCAAGGTATGACAGCCCTAATGACACCGTGCTACCATAACGTCTGACTTTTTGCGCCTAGAGCGCATGTTTAGGTGATTTTTATGCGGGCACATATCTTAACGTACGGCTGTCAAATGAACGAATACGACACCCACACGATTCAATCAGAACTTGTCGCGGGGGGCCATAGCCTGGTCGAGCACGAACGCGACGCAGAACTGGTAATTTTAAACACTTGTGCCGTGCGCGGCAAACCTGTCGAAAAAGTTATCACTATTTTGGGTGAATTTCGCAAACAAAAACGCAACGGGCGTGACCTGACATTGGCGATGATGGGCTGTTTGGCACAGCTTGAAGAAGGTCAAGATATCGCTGACAAGTTCGGCATCGACATTCTTATTGGTCCTGGGGCAATTACTGATATTCTGCCTGCGATTAATACTGTTGAAGCGGGTAAAGAGGCGTTTCGGAGCTTAGAGTTTAAGGGCGACTTAGATACCTACATCACCCCTGCACCCGACGCGCTGACGGGCTTTTTGACGATTATGCGAGGCTGCAATCACCACTGCACCTACTGCATTGTGCCCACAACACGGGGACCTGAGGTATCGCGGCCTGTCGACGCGATTATGCAAGAGGCCGAGGCGATGCAGGCGGCGGGCGTACAAGAAATTTATCTGCTCGGGCAAAATGTCAATAGTTACGGCTTAGGCGACTCAAAATTACCATCATTTGCAGAGTTGTTGCGATTAGTAGCCAGCACCGGCATCCCCAGAGTCAAATTCACGACGAGCCACCCCATGAACTTTACGTCTGATGTCATCGATGCAATTGCTGAAAACGAAAACATCTGCAACTTCATCCACCTGCCCGTTCAGTCAGGCAGCAACCGCATCTTAAAAAGGATGGCTCGAGAGTACAAAATCGACCGCTACCTCGATATCACCCGTGAAATCCGGGCAAAGGTTGAAGATGTCGTTATTTCCACCGACATCATCGTAGGGTTTCCAGGCGAAACCGAAGAAGACTTCGAGGCTACCCTGAGGCTTTATGAAGAGGTTCAGTACGAGCAAGCCTATATGTTTATTTACAGCGCCCGCCCCGGTACACCGAGCTACAAACATTTTGACGACATGCCCAAGAAGGTTAAGACAGACCGTTTAGCTCGCCTGATTGAACGGCAAAAATATTACGCTCACCGCAGCAATCAGAAGTTCGTCGGGCGCGAGGTCAGAGTGCTCATTAAAGACGTTTCTTATAGCGGCGACTATGTGGTGGGACATTCCGACCAGAACCACACGGTGCTTGTACCCAGAGACCAGGTAAACCGTATGGGGCTTTATAACGTTAGCGTTGATACAGCTACGCCTCATACGCTCTACGGCACAGTGCACGGGTTCAAAACTGAAACCATTCCTCTGATGATGGCTTAGGTGGAGATCACTCGAGATTTTACCGCGACGACCTTTGTCGTTTGGCAAGGCAAAGTCTTACTTCACAAACACAAAAAACTAGCTATGTGGCTGCCTTGTGGCGGTCACATCGAAGAAAATGAACTCCCAGATGACGCCGCTGTGCGCGAAGTTTTAGAAGAGTCGGGGGTTGAGGTTGTGCTCGTTGGTGAGAAAGCGCTCGAGCTTAACGAACCAAGGCAACTTATTCGGCCCCGAGGGATTCAGCTCGAGACAATTGAACCCGGTCACGAACATATTGACCTCATTTATTTTGGTGAGCCTGTGGCAGGGTACGAGGGCACATTACTAGAAAACGACCCAAGCCTCGGCTGGTACAGCCCCGCAGAGCTTCGCACGATGGATTTGAGTGAAGAGATTCGCGCCTGGGTGAACGCAGTCTTAAGCGCGTACCCCTTTTAAGTTCGCGCACGTTCCTCTAAACTAGGCTATGACGGTTGACGACTGGGTATACGAAGCGGTAGACAAATACGGCAAAAAAGGTGCCACGGTGCGCGAGATTCAACGTTATATTGACGAGCATCATTACGAAGAACTCGCGGTGGATACTATCGAATCAGCCTTGAACGACCTGAGTAAAAAAGGTCGCTTGCAAGCAGATGGTACGCGCTGGAAACCGGTGCAAAAAACGAGTAAGGAAGACGCTTTTAAGAAATTGTTTGGTGAGTGAGCTAAGGTGCAAGCTCGAGACCTCAACTACCTCAGATGCTCACCGCTCTCTCACTCTTATAACTCTCCCAAAGCTTGACTTGAGAAAATACTTGATGATGGGTGCTCAGGCGTCAGAATTCTGATGCTTAGGTTCCTCTCGATTCTTGACTTCTGGCTACTGAATTCTTCAGCTCAACCCTTCATTTCACTCAACCTTGCTTAGCTTAGGGTGAGGTAGAAGTTTTAATTTACAACCAAGTCAAACCCGCATACGCAACTGTATAAATGGCAATGCCAACAAACGCCCGAATAACATGAAAGCGCCAGACGACATTACCTAAAACAATGTGGGCGTTAATAAATGACGCCGCCGACGCAAGAAATAGACCTGCGCCGAGCAGTACCCTCGTATAGTCAAAGGTATAAATCAGCGACGCCGCAGCGATAATCAAAACAGACGCCGCCACCATGAACCAGGCGGCGACCCAGGGCTTGCGCCGCACTACCATCCAGGCACCAAAACCGTTGATAAAAGCGTAAATCAGCGCAGCAACGGCGGCGAGACCCAGCATAAACATTTAGCTTAGAAGTTCAGCAGCGCCCTGTGCACTGTCTTGCAAATAGCTGATAGAAAGGGGTTTGTGAATAAGCTTGCCTAGTTGCTGTACTAACCAGGCGTCCGAGCCGGACGTTTTATCGGCAACGAAGTGTAATCTTGCAACGCTACCTTTACGCGCCATCAAACGCGCTGCCCCCAAGACTTCGGCGTCACTTGCTACAAGTCGGGGCTCAGCGCGCCAGGCTTCCTCACGAAGCTCAGCTGGGTCGAGTAAATCTTGCGATACCACGTGAGTGCCTTCTGTTTTTACAAGTCCAAGGAGTTTGTCCGAAAAATGCCAGCTTTGAGAGAGCAGTCCCACCGTTTCTTTTTCAGAAGGTGAAACTGTCCAGCGCACCGAGGTCTTTTTAGGCGACTTGGCTCGCCCTTTATTTTGCTCCCAGACGCGGCGCACCTTTGCAGGGTCGCGTGATAGCGACAAGAGCAGTTGGGTCGCTGCGGACTCGAGCCCCTCCCCCATCTGAGCCGAAACCGAAGCGATAGGCGGCAGTCCTGCAAAACTAGTAGCGAGCGCCTCTGGGAAACTGGCCACCCACGGGTCTTGCCCGCTACCCCTGGCTAAATCTGCGCCAGGGTTTAAGTCTGGGGCGATAATCAGGTCACAATCTTGTAAAGCAAGCGCCTGCGCTGAGGCCAGCTGAAAAACAAGACCAGGAACGCTCTGAACACGTGCGTCCTCGAGGGCAACCATGACGCGTGCCTCATCAGCAAAAACTGCTTCACTACCAATGCCTGTAATCAGATGATGCCATAGCTCGCCGTACCGCGACCAAAGAAGTTGGGTGATAAAGCCGACACGCATAAGCAGCTAGTCTATCAGATGTAGCGCGGCAGTAGGACAGCAAAAAAAGACCCTGAGCTAAGTCAGGGCCTTGAGCTTACTTTTAGAGGAAATTAAAAACCGCTGGCAATATCCTCGAGGGCGAGCATATCGAGCAGCACGATGCTGCGGTAGCCCGACTCGATTAGGTTGTCACTGCGCAACTCGGTAATAATTTTCGAGACACTCTCACGGGTACTTGCCGTACCTTCTGCAATAAGTTCATGGGTAGCTGATACTACCGGGCGTCGCTGCGCGTCGTGGGTACATAGGGGTGTTTCTGACAGTTTGATTAGATAGCGCGACACTCTTTGGCGCAGGTCGCCTGTTTGCAAATGATACTCATAATCCATAAGGCGCTGCATTTGCTGAGAAAGTGACTGAGTAATGGTCATAAGATCGCTAAAGTTAATATGCTGCGGGTCAACAGCCTCGATTTGGGCACTTGTTAGGGCCTCCGCTATTTCTTCACGTTTCCCACTCATAAATGCCTCCTCACCGAAGAAGTCTCCGGGCATGACGTGTCTTACAGTTAAAATTCGACCTTCGGGCGTCATCCGAGTAATACGGATAAGTCCGTCACGAACGCGAAAAACAGATTGCGCTAAGTCACCGTTATGATAGAGCGTTTGCTTGCGCTGAAACTTGAGTGTTTGGCTCGGTGCATCGATCGTAGCGGTCATCGGATCTATGTCGTTACTTGGAATATTCATCATGGTGTTGCCTCCCTTTAAATTCCCCAGTGGGGCTATTGACTAAAAAATTCTCTTTGCTCAATGACTTGAGTGTCATGTTGTTTTTGACTTTTCGGTTAACTTATCTAGAAATTTCGTAAGGTTCTGAATATCATCTTCAAAATAATTTCCGCCTATACTGCGGGCCAATTCGGGTTGCGACTGAAAACCTAGTCCTCCAAAAATGACTTCCGTTTTCATCCGCTGGAAATGCTCGCGTTCGGCTAAAAGATGTGACACCGATTCTTTAACAGACGCCGACACCATCAGCGCAATGGGCTCGACGGCGTCAACCATATCGGCAAGGTCCTCAACAGGGGTATTGGCCCCTAAATAGTAGACCCGGTAGCCTGTGCGCCGCAACATGACTGCAAGAATAAGGGCGCCCAGTTCGTGCTGGTCACCTGGGGCACAGGCGATAATGACCGAAGACGATTTGTTGAGTTTGGGCGCTAAACCTAACAGGGTTCGGAGTCTACCCTGGACATACTGACTAGCAAAATGCTCCGTCGTCGTGCGGATTTTACCGTCGTGCCAACGCTGACCAATTTCAACCATTGCGCTACGCAAAAGCTCGAGCATCACCGTTTCAACAGAGTGTAGAGCGTGCGCTTCACTCAAAATATCGTCGGCGCGAACGTCATCTAAAGCAACAAGTGCACTGACGAGTTCATCGCGCAAATCTTTTGCCGGTCTGGGACCTTTTGAGACGACGCCTAACTGCTGTACCAAGTCGGCGGCGCGTGAAGCAGGCACACCGTCTTCGATATGGCGCTTCATCGCTTCTATCTGCTGTAAATCACGCTCACTGTAAAGGCGGTAACCCGAATCAGAACGCTCGGGCATAGGAAAGCCGTAGCGCCGTTCCCACTGCCGTAAGGTACTTGCAGGCACCTTGGTACGTTCTTCAACTTCATTCACTGTGTATTTGCCGGTCACTTTGCCCCGTCTCTAAAAACTGTTTCTACAAACCCTGTACAACTTCTGGCTCAGTATAGTGGTCTGCCCTGCAATTCGTCAACGTTATTGGAGTACTTTTAGCCAAAGTATTCAAATCATCATCTAGATTTGTGCCGTGCTAGACGCATATTAACAAGAATGAGAATGACGAACGTCGCATCTTACGGTTTGTATATGGTTTGAATAGGATGCCTTTGCTGTGGTATAACCTTACGCCTATGAACGAACAGCGGCAGGTCACTATTTACACGGACGGGTCATGTGACACCCAGTCAGGCGATGGGGGTTGGGCTTATTTGCTTCAATATGGTGACGCCCAAAAGGATGCGGCTGGCTTTGAAGCGGGTACAACGAACAACCGCATGGAACTCACGGCAGCAGTTCAGGCATTGGCAGCGCTCAAAGAACCCTGCACGGTGTCACTGACCACAGACTCACAGTACCTCAAACGTGCTTTTACAGACAGCTGGCTCGAGAACTGGCAAAAAAACGGCTGGAAAACCGCAGCAAAAAAACCTGTTAAAAATAAAGATTTATGGCTCGAGCTACTAGCCCTTGCCAAAACACATGACTTGAATTGGCACTGGACCAAAGGCCACGCAGGTCACGCTGAGAACGAGCACGTCGATACCCTTGCATTGAGAGCAAGAAAATCAAAAGGTAGGTCTAACTGAGCAAGGCACCTTACAAATTGAAGCTTAAATCGAGAAAATTTTTACTAGTGGGTACTCGGTAGTCGGTAGGAAGCTAAGCCCATGAATTCGGACTATTGGATTCGGATTACTCAAAACCAAAATAGCCAAGGGGAGGATAGATGTCTCATTCGGTACACTAGAAATCTTATGGCAAAGACACTACCCACCACAGAACTCACGCTCGAGCATTTCCTACGTTCCTTAGTTTTCCGGTTCAGGCACGCTACGGCGAATGCCCCGCAGAGCTTCGGCGATTTTGAGGCCGCCGAAGGCGTACGCAGCCCGCGTAAAATCGTTCAGCACATGAGTGGTCTTTTAGGTTTCACACTTAGTGAACTTGTGGGTGACCCTAGGACAAGACTCGAGCCCTTGGACTGGAACGGGGAACTGTCAAGATTTATTAACATTGCAAAAAGGCTCAGCAATCAACTGCAAACGAATGTAGAGGTTCAAGGTGAGGTCGAACTCGACCAACTACTGCGCGGTCCCATGATTGACACTATGACCCATATCGGACAACTCGCCTTGTTACGCCGCCTCGCGGGTTCACCCGTGGAAGCAGTAAATTATTGGAAAGCCGATATGCCAGCCCTTATGATGGCGAAGGACTAGATTAAAAGCACCCTCAGAAGCTAAAAATTCTGAGGGTGCTTTTAATCTACTTTATAAACTTAGTCTAGTGGCAGCTTGCCGAGCCCTCACCGTCGGGAGCTTGCTGACCATCAGTGCGGAACGAGTGTCCACAGCCACATGAACTTGTTGCGTTGGGATTATTGACGCTGAAGCCGCCGCCCATCATGTTCTCGATATAATCAACCTCGGCCCCTTCTAATAAGGGCCAGCTTTTGGGGTCAATAACAATGCGAACGCCGCGGTCTTCAAAAATCCGGTCACCGTCGAGCGACCTATCATCAATTGCCATGCCGTAGCTATAACCACTACAGCCACCTGACTTAATAAAAACGCGAATCGCCGCGTCGGATTTATCGTTCGTGGCGAGCATCTCTGTCGCCTTTTGTGCCGCCGCTTCGGTTACGGTGACTGACTTATTCATTACCTGGTCCATAAAACGCTCCTTAAGCGCTAACTGTTACCATTTTTATAGCATAAATAGCTTAAACGTTTGGTGCACTATCCTACGCTGCTGACTGCATTTGGATTACGTTCGCTCGTGAATCACACCCGGTTTAGAGCTTGTGGCAAGAACCGCGTCAGGATGAATCTAATTTAGGCACCTAGTTAGACGCTAATAGAGAATCTTGTACCGACTAGCCCACAACTTTTTGTATCAGGGTCACGCAACTAGCCTCAGAGCCAGCCTTCACACGTTCGCAAATTCAAGAGATAGCTTATGTTGGATTTAAAGGCGGTTAAAACCGTTCTTTCGTTCAGGCCAATTTCTACCATGGCTTTATTTCGCTGAACCTCAAACTAGGAGCATTATTTAGCTTTTACATTGAGGTCGTCCAAATTCGTTGACAAGTTAAAATGAAGGTGCTAGCCTAATTGGGCTACGGCACCGTAGCCAAGTGGTAAGGCAGAGGTTTGCAAAACCTCCATTCACCGGTTCGAATCCGGTCGGTGCCTCCAGAAAAGTTATGTTTGATGTAATTGGCGCTTCATAGCGATAAGCTAAGGAGCGCCTCTTTATTAAGCGCGTTCGCGTTCTGTCATGAAGGGAAGTGTAAAGCCGAACTTATGCACGAGTGTGCGGCCCACAAACCACGCAACAACGAGTCCGAGAACGATCTTGCTCACGGGTCCAAGCCAGACGCTCACGCGCTCATAGTGTTCTCCTAAAACGTAGCCGAGCAGTGCAAGGATAAACGCCCACGTGGCGGTGCCAAGCGCCGTGTAAAAGAGGAAAACAGCCAGGCTCATTTTCGACACACCGGCTGGAATGCTGATTAAAGAGCGGATACCTGGGACCAAACGCCCAATTAAAACGGCCCAGCGACCTCGTTTATTAAACCAGTGACCTGAGCGGCGCACGTCTTCACCACTCAGCATGAGCCAGCGCCCGTAAGTATCAGCCCAATTTGCCAGCCGCTCCTCACCTAAAAAGTAACCTAAATAATAGAGCGGCAGCGCCCCCAGCACTGAGCCGACCATGCCTGCAACTACGACCCCAACTAAGCTGAGGTCACCTCGAGCTGCGACGTAACCACTCAGTGGCATGACAAGCTCCGACGGGATAGGTGGAAACACGTTTTCAATGAACATAAGAAATACGATGCCGCTGTAGCCAAGTGTGTTAAGAACCGATTCCATCCAAGCTAGCATCTAGCACCTCACCATATTCGGGACAAAGGCTGTGTAGATATGGAGATGAACAGGCAAAGTGTTTAGCGACTCGGCTTCACAGTAATCCCAGAAACTTAGGTTTCTATCAATCCTGTTCGTTTCAAGGTAAGAAGTAAACATAATGGTAGTTTACAAATAACGCCGATTCTCAATTGCGCACTGACGCGCTCTCCGAGAATACTATTGGAAGAAACTCCAGCAAAACAGCAGCCTAATGACCGTGAATTTAGGTGTATCATACTAGACACATGACAAAAAGGGAGCGTGAAACGGTGGCTATACCTGATATACCGGAACACTGGCAGCAGCTCGCCGTCGATAACCTCTATTTATATGCTATTTTCGCCATTTCGTTAGAGGGTAATCTGCTTACCTGGAATCCAGGCGTGAAGGTGGTCTTCGGCTTCGAAGCTGACGAATTTATCGGTCAACACGCCAGCATGTTTTTCACCCCAGAAGATATAAAAGCTGGGATTTCCGACCTCGAGTTTAGGCGTGCACGTGAGCAGGGCAACGCCAACGATGTGCGCTGGCACGTTAGAAAAGACGGCAGTCAGTTCTGGGCGACGGGCGCAATGACGGCCCTCAGAAACGATGAAGGTACCCTAACAGGATACGCCAAAGTCGTTCGTGACAGCTCTAAAGCTAAAGTGCTCGAGGACAATCTAGAACAGCTGAACAGCAATCTAGAAAGGGAGGTTGCCAACCGAACCGCCGACTTACGGCAGCTTGTGGCACAACTCACCTTGATAGAGCAAAAAGAGCGGAGCCGTTTGGCGCAAACCCTGCACGACAGCGTTCAACAAGAGCTTTACGCCTTGCAATTCTCACTGGCGAAATTAAAAGGGCAGTTAGCAAATGATGCTGCTCTCGAGACCATAGAAGAAACAGAACAATTACTGCGTAAAACAATGGCCCTAACGCGTAACGTCACAACCGACTTGGGTCCGACGCTATTAGATGACGCGGACCTCGCAACCACTTTAAACTGGTTGGCTGACGCCATGTACACCCGGCACGGTCTACGTGTAAAAGTCGTTTTGAATCAGCTGCTCGAGGTTGAAAACGAAGTCATCCACGTACTTCTGCTCACGCTCACGCGGGAGCTTCTATTCAATATCATTAAACACGCAGGCGTCAAAGAGGCCATACTCACCTTAGACGCAACAAACCAAGCGCTAACGCTTAGCATTGTCGACGAAGGTACAGGGTTCGTTTACAAAATGGACGCTGTACCAACGGGGACAGGCTTAGGATTGAGTGGGGCGCAGCGCCGCCTCGACCTTTTCGGTGGCTCGCTTTCGGTAGTGGCGTCCCCCGGTAAGGGTACGCGCATCACTATGAGTTTGCCCTTAACTGCGCTTACACTAAGTCAATAAAGGTTGTACGAAGATTATTAACATCTGCTCGTTGAAATCTGCTTTGAAAGGAAACTATGCCGCTCAACCAACAAGCGGCTTCCGAAACCGCACCAACGCCGCGACAAACAGTCTACGTCGTTGAAGACCATAGTACGCTTCGGCGGCTTATTATTGAGTTTATAAATAATATTGCGGGCTTAGAAGTGATTGGGGACGCCGCAACAGCCGAAGATGCCCTGACTGACACCCGTCAAAGTGACGCCGATATCGTTATGACGGACCTGAGCTTGCCGGGCATGAGTGGCGTTGACCTTACACGGCACCTCTGTGTAGAAAACGAGGGTCGCATCGTTATTGTGCTGAGTGCGCATAATGATAATTACACCGTGCGGAAAGCATTTCACGCAGGTGCGAGCGCCTATGTCACCAAGGAAAACCCAGAGCTGATTGAGGCCGTCGTAAAACAAGTTTTGACTGGCGAAAAAGGCATAATCGCATAAGTCGAAACACAGCACAATACCTTTATAACGTAGCCACCTACCGCGAGACCTAATCAAAAATAGATGAAATAACACTAAAAACCGATGGTGGAGAAACTTTCAGTATTTCGGTTAGCCGCGCTGTGTCGAGAGAAACCAATGATTCCTTATGTAACATGCCAGCCAACACATTGCTCTCGGAGCTTACCTTTGAAAGGATATTAGATATTCACTCCTTTCGGTGAGAGGCTTTGCTCGAGGTGAAATGATAACAAGTTAAAAGTCCTCAAATAGTAGATCTAGAGAGCTTCAAATTATTACTCCCGATCCAAATAAGCTATTTCTCAGCAACGGTATTCACAAGCTCGAGTTCCCCCACCCCAATCGTGACAACGTCACCCGCTTGCAAGCTAAAGTCATCCGGCGGCACCATGCCTGTACCGGTCATTAAGAAAACACCTTCGGCGAAATCCATTTCGCGCCCCAAATAGCTAACCAAATCTTCGAAGCTGCGCTTCATATTGGCGGTACTGGTTTGCTCGGCAAAGACCTCGTTTCCAGAGCGTTCGATACGCACGGTGACGGAAAGCTCGAGCGCTTCCCCTGACTTAATAAATTTGATGCCAGGTCCCAAAGCGCAGCTACCGTTGTACATTTTTGCCTGGGGTAAATAAAGAGGGTTCTCGCCCTCGATATCGCGTGAGGACATATCGTTGCCCGCACAGTAGCCGACAATCTCGAGGTGACGGTTTACGACCAGGCAGACTTCTGCTTCGGGCACGTTCCACTTGCTGTCAGCGCGAATCCGCACGTCGGCACCGTGCCCAACGGAGCGCCAGCCCAAAGCCTTAAAGAATATTTCCGGGCGGTCTGCATCGTAAACGCGCTCGTAAACGTCAGCGACTTGGGACTCGAGCTTACGCGCGTCACGGCTGCGCAAATAGGTCACGCCACACGCCCATACCTCGTGATAAGCCTCGGCAGGGCAGAGAAGTTTGCCGCCTTCCCCAGCTTCTTTATGAAGAGACTCGAGCCTCTCTATTAACTCGCTATGACCCAGGGCTAAAAGTGAGGCCAACGTGACCTCCTCGGGCAGCAAACCTTCATTCAGTTTAAGACGCGGGGCGCCATCATGCTCAATTCGACTCAGCAACATAGAAACTCCTATTCAAAACATCTTTCCTCTTTATTCTTCCTTCTTCACTCTTTGGTCAGTTCTCCATTAACCCGCCGCCAAATCCCCCGTGGATTTTCCCTTTGCAATTCAGGAGGTAGTAAGGCGTCCGGACAATCTTGATAACAAATCGGTTTAACAAAGCGCAGAATCGCCGCCGACCCGACCGAGGTAAAACGTGCGTCGGTACTCGCCGGATAGGTGCCGCCGTGCTGCATCGCGTGGTTGACCGCAACGCCCGTAGGAAAGCCATTGAAAATAAGCCGCCCGACCTTATCGGTTAAAACGTTAATGAGTTCCGTTTGGGATGACAGCTCAGCCTCGCTAGCGTGAAGCGTCGCTGTCAGGTGACCTTGCAAATGCCGTGCCAGCTCTAGCCGCTCCTGCTCATCTTTACAAAAAACGATTAATCCCAGCGGACCAAACACCTCTTCTTGCAAATGCTCGAGTTTTAAAAAGGTCTGTGCGTCGGTACTGAAAACTGCGTTCGCCCCAGCGTTCTTGCTAGCGCTGTGGTCGGGTTCGTCACTGAGCAGTGTCACGCCTTCAGTTGAAAGAAAGCTTTCGACGCCACGGCAGAACGATTGAAAAATACCCGCATTTAACATAGTTGCCTTGTTGCGCTCGTTGACCTCTATTGCTACGTTTTTCGCAAAGGCTCGTGCTTCCGAACTGTCGATAAGCACGGTAATGCCAGGATTTGTACAAAATTGCCCCGCACCCAGGGTAAGCGAATTTGCTAAACCAGCAGCCAAGGAGGGCGCATCTTCTAAAGCGCTCGGCAGAATAAAGACGGGATTGATGCTGCCCATCTCGCAAAAAACAGGAATCGGCTCGGGACGCTGCGCGGCGGCGTCATACAAAATGCGCCCGACTTTGCCCGAACCTGTAAAGCCCACCGCTGCAATGCCCGAATGTTTAACGAGGGCAATACTGATGTCAGGCACCGAACTTTGCAGCAGGGAAAAAACACCTTCAGGCAAATCATGCTGCTGCGCAGTTTCGACGATGACCCGCGCCACACGTTCAGACGTTCCCGGGTGCGAGGGATGACCCTTGACCACAACCGGGCAACCCGCTGCTAAGGCTGAGGCGGTATCACCCCCGGCGACGGAGAAGGCCAGGGGAAAGTTACTCGAGCCGAACACCGCCACCGGACCCAAGGCACTTAGGAAGCGGCGAATATCAGCCTTGCCCTGGCCGCCTTCATCAATTCGGGCGTCGCACCATGAACCTTCTGCAACGAGTGAGGCGAAAAGCTCGAGTTGACCCGCCGTGCGTTCTAACTCACCTGTTAAGCGGCCCTCGGGAAGGGCTGATTCTTGCTGCGCTATCGCAATAATATCGGCGGAACTGGCGCGAAGGTTGCTAGCGGTAGCGTTTAGAAAGTCGGCCTTTTTTTGCGCCGGACAAAGCCTGTATGTTTCAAAAGCATGCCGCGCTAGCTCTACGGCGGCGTCGACATTCTGAGAGCTTGCTTCAACAAACTCAGTTGGTAACAGGTCGTTTGTCGCGGGGTTGCTCGACTGAAAACTTTCCCCCTGTCCCTTTTCCTGAAACCCGATAAAACTTTTTCCGTGAAGCTTAGGACTTCCCGACGACTGTAAGTCTGACATCTACGCCTCCCAAGGCTGTATGTTTACGAACTTAATTCTTTGCCCTCATTTTGTTAAAGACATCTTATATCAACATATTCTTGCATAAAGGGTACGCGCTTGTTTAAATAGCTTATGTCAATTAACCAAGGTCTATTTTTACCAGAATGCCTTAACCCAGTCGCTCCCTGTTGGAAATTCGAGGCTCAAAATGTCTGAGCTTAAGGTGTTTGATGCGCTGCTCGAGGGCAGCTATGACGTGCAGACAAAGGCTGACGGTCCCGAGGGTAGTTTGCCGCTGACGCCTCAACATTTGCTGGACGCGCCCAGCGGTGACCTCTTTGGGTTGACGCAAAACGCAGGTATGGGCTGGAAGGTCAGCGAAGTTTTGAATAAAGCGTTTCTTATTTTGAGCACTGCTGGTGGCCTGCGGGAACCTAGCGGCAAGCCCGTCGCCCTCGGCTATCACACGGGACATTGGGAACTTGATGAACTGGTCCGGGCCGCAGCAGAAACTTTTGCCGATAATGATACGTTACCTTTTGCCGCCTACTGCTCTGACCCCTGCGACGGGCGCAGTCAGGGCACGCCGGGCATGTTCGACAGCCTCCCCTACCGCAACGACGCCGCCATGACCCTGCGGCGACTGATTCGATCGCTTCCGACCCGGCGGGGCGTGATGGGGGTGGCGACGTGCGACAAAGGGCTGCCGGCCATGATGCAGGCCTTGGCCGGAACCTCTGACCGGCCCGGCATCGTCGTGCCCGGTGGGGTGACGTTGCCGAGCCCGGGGGCCGAAGACGCCGGCGCGGTGCAGACGATCGGGGCCCGCTTCGCCCACGATCTCATCTCGCTCGACTACGCG
>ENA-ORXM01003749-ORXM01003749.1-marine-metagenome-genome-assembly--contig:-NODE-3749-length-14534-cov-3.810127_pt1 | contig 14534 bp, 15 predicted proteins | sample MGYA00237867_ERZ511480 | MGnify/ENA primary metagenome ERZ511480 (study PRJEB26309, sample SAMN06266103) | marine metagenome | isolation source: Algal blade | place: United Kingdom:Sidmouth, United...
TGGAGGCGGCCGAGACATCGGACAGCGCGGTGCCCATGGGCCAGCGCGCAGCGGCGCTGTAGGTGCGCCCTTACGCAAAGCCATCACCATCGGCACGGCGGCTGCACTGCCACCGGCCAGGCTGTAGAACAGGCATTCCATACCGGCCGTGACTGGCGCCGTGGCATAGGCATTGTCACCCGTTACAGCAGCAATGATACCGCCCACCGGAAATATCATCGCAGCGGCAATCGCGGTTTTCCAACCATTATGGCTACGGCCCACCGACGGCTTTGCCATGGCGAGCACGCTGTATGCGGTGCCAAAGCCAAGCAATGCCAATATGCCGGTGCGGATCAGTAGCATGGGATCAGGCGCGCCCGCCACCAGATCGGCCCGCGCGCCCGCCAAGGCAACAATAGCGATCATTGCAGTGCACATGATTACGCCCGACACCGCCAGCATTCCACCGGTGTTCACTGGCCTCACCGGGTGAAGATCACCGACTAAAGCGGCAATATCAGAATCATTCTGCGGCATATCATTCACTCTCGATCAATGCGGATAATTTCTTCAATCCGCGATGTATATTTACTTTCACGGACGAAGCAGACTGGCCGGTTCGCGCCGAAGTTTCGGTTACGCTATGGCCTTCGATTTTCATTAACCGGATCGCGCTGGCCTGTTTTTCGGGCAACTGGTTCAGCAGCCTATCAATGCTGATTTTTGCAGCGACGATATCCTCATGGCCTTCGGTTTCGACATCGAAATCCAGCGTGCGTGCTTCATGCTTGTAGCTTTGCCGCAACCTATCGACCCAGCGGTAGCGGGCGATTGCGGCCAGCCACGGCAGGTATGGCCTTTGCGGATCATAGCTTGCCAATTTGCGGTGGACCGACATCAGCGTATCCTGAACCAGATCATCGACAGCATCCGGCGAAATCTTTCGCGCGAAAAACCGCGCAAGCCAGCGGCCCGATTCGGTTAGCAGCGCCGTATATGCTGCCTTGTCGCCCGATTGCGCCGCGACCATGAATGCGCGTAATGCGTCTTCGCTCGCTTTCATGGCACCCGGCTGCGGGCCAGCAACTGATCGGCCGAAATCGGCCCCGGCCCGCGCACCAGAATAATTCCGGCGAGCGCGGCCCACACGATATGGGTGCCAAGAAATTTGGAATTGATGTCGGTTAATCCGATCAGAAATTCCGGATAAACCCAAAACTGGATCACCGCTGTCATGATAAGCAGGCCAAGCGCACCGATGCGGGTGAATAGCCCAAGGATTAGCAGGATCGGCAGGAAATGTTCGGCATAGGTGGCAATCAGCCCGGTCACATGCGGCAGCGGCATTCCATATTCCTCGCGGAACAGCAGCACGGTGGTATCGCTCATCGTCAGCAGCGTGCCGTCTTCAATTTTCGTGCGTGCTGCGCGCCAGAATATCAGCGCCAAACCGATGCGCGCGAACAACAGCGCGATGGCTTCTGCTGTGCGCGATGATGCTGCGGCAACGAAACGATTATATAATGACATAATCCCGCGCATATATATTCCCCTGCCTTGAACCTGTTAATTCAGCCCGCGTCTGGGCCCGACAACGCTCCTGCATTTATCAACGTGATAACCGGTGCCAACGCATCATCCTCACCCCCCAGTTCGGCCGAAAGTTCAAGAAGGTTACCAAGCGTCGTTTTTTTTAGTCGGGGGTGCCGGGTGGGCGAGGCCAGATCGGCCGCAACCGCGCCAATCGGTGTAAGCACGGGGGCAGCGCCGGGGCGGGTAATTAACATGGCGGCTGCATCTGCTGCCTCGGCTGTATCCTTTAATTCGCTGAGTTCGGCAGATATCGGCGCGGACAGTTTCAGCGCGAAGGCAGCCGGGTGCCACCTTACCGGTAAGGCAAGCAGCGCCGCCTCATCCAATCCGCCCAGTTCGGCGAGCGCGAGCGCCGCAGCTTCGCGGGCATGATAGCTTTGCAACCACAGCCATTCAATCGCGGCAAGATCGGCGATGTCCGCAGGCTGCGCGGCGGTGCGCAAGGCCGCCGCGAAATGTTCGCCCAGCGCGTCATTATTTCGGGCGCGGGCATCTTTGGTTTCAATGAAGCTTCGGCTGGCGGCATTGAACGCTTCGTCGCCCACCGCGCTGCGCGTGCGGGGAAAGGTTTCCTCCAGCGCCACCAGCCTTGCATGGCAGATCGTATTGGCATGAGCGCGCAGCCCCAGCATGACGTGTTTTGGATCGCCTGCAAAGATCGAAGCATCGAGCGCGGCTGGCCCTTCATTGATCGTTGCGATAAAATTGGCCTGAATGTCAGCCAGTGAGGGCATCTGCTGCCCCCTGCGGTTTGGCAGAGTGCCGGTCCAGCATGCTTTGCACCTTTGCAGCTTCTGCCATCAGTACGGGATATTCAGGCACATCGGTATCCCATTCGATCAAAGTCGGTAGCGGGCCAGCGCGCGCAATAAAGCGTTCAAACAATTGCCATGTTATATCGCTCACCGGGCTGCCGTGATCGTCGATCCGCAATGTGCCGCTTTCATGTTCTTCGATATTGTGTCCGGCCAGATGAATCTCGCCCACCCAATCGGGATCAATCGCATCGACATATTGCTGCGGCGACAGGGACAGATTGCCGCAGGACACTTCGACATTGTTGATGTCAAAAATCATCCCGCAACCGGTTTTGGCCGTCAGCCCGGCGATGAAGGATATCTCGTCCATCTCATCATCGGCGTAGGCCAGATAGCGCGACGGGTTCTCGATCAGGATATTGCGCTTCAACCGCGATTGAACGCGGCCGATTTGCGCGGCGAAATGATCGAGTGCTTCGCGTGTGTAGGGGATAGGCAGCAGATCGGCAAAGCGATCATGCGCGCTGCCCGAAAAGCTCAAATGATCGGACACCACCGCAGGGTTATACCGCGCACACAGATCGGCCAGCTTTTCCAAATCCGCTGCGTTCAGCCCGTCCGCGCTGCCCAATGAAAGGCCGACCGAATGGAAACTGAGCGAATAATGTTCGGCAATCGCCGACAGCCAGCGATGCGGCGGTCCGCCGTGTGCAAAATAATTCTGCGGGTGCAATTCCAGCCATGCAGGAAAAGAGGACGAGCCGGCTTTGCCGCCGCCATCTTCAAATTGCAGCAGATGTTCATAATGCTGCGGCTTCAGGCTGATCCCGGCGGCGGGAGGGAGGCCGTCTGGCGTCGCTATCGCCGGTTCATGATGAGACAATGACTGCATAATGATCCGCAAAACTAAACCAGTTTGCAGCTTTTCACAAAGCCGAATTTGGTTGGGGTTACCGGTGAACCGGCTTTGTATTGCCGTTCCCGTGACGCTATTCGGGCTGCGCGCAGTGTAGGTTACATTTGGCGGCTACCGGCAGCGAAAATTTTTTTGCAAAAACGCGCTATCGAAACCTTGACCGGATATGAATACGGCCCATATGGACCCTGTTGGCACTCGGCTTGTATGAGTGCTAACATAGATTCGCGCGGGCGTGCCAAGCCACGTTCCGCAACAGACATTCGTATAACAAAAGAAGGAAGCAAGGCATGAAATTTCGTCCATTGCATGACCGCGTTCTCGTCCGCCGGGTAGAGGCCGACACAAAGAGCGCAGGCGGCATCATTATTCCCGATAGCGCACAGGAAAAGCCGCAGGAAGGCGAAGTCGTCGCCGCCGGGAACGGAGCCAAATCCGAAGACGGAACCGTGACTGCGCTTGATGTGAAATCGGGTGACAAAATCCTGTTCGGCAAATGGTCCGGCACCGAAGTGAAAATCAACGGCGAAGATCTGCTGATCATGCAGGAAAAAGATATTCTCGGCATCGTTGAGTAACAGCTCACATTGCCTGCGCCATTGCAGCGTTTGCTGCGGTGGCTTTGATATACATAACAAAGGAAATTAGATCATGGCTGGTAAAGACGTGAAATTTGGCCGCGATGCGAGTGAACGCATCCTGCGCGGTGTGGACATTCTCGCTGATGCGGTGAAGGTTACTCTGGGTCCAAAGGGCCGCAATGTCGTTCTCGACAAAAGCTTCGGCGCGCCGCGCATCACCAAGGATGGTGTTTCGGTTGCAAAGGAAATCGAACTTGCTGACAAGTTTGAAAATATGGGCGCACAAATGCTGCGCGAAGTGGCATCGCGCACCAACGATATCGCTGGTGACGGCACGACAACGGCGACCGTTCTGGGCCAGTCGATTGTGCGCGAAGGCATGAAATCTGTATCCGCCGGTATGAACCCGATGGATCTCAAGCGCGGCATCGATGCCGCGGTTGAAAAGGTTGTTGCTGATCTGAAAAGCCGTTCGAAAGATGTGTCGGACAGTAAGGAAATCGCGCAGGTCGGTATTATTTCTGCCAATGGCGATACCGAAGTTGGCGAGAAAATCGCTGAAGCCATGGACAAGGTCGGCAAAGAAGGCGTGATTACCGTCGAAGAAGCCAAAGGCCTCGAATTTGAACTCGACGTGGTGGAAGGCATGCAGTTTGATCGCGGCTATCTGTCGCCCTACTTCATCACCAACACCGAAAAAATGCTGGCGGAGCTGGAAAATCCGTACATCCTGATTCACGAGAAAAAGCTGACATCGCTGCAATCGATGTTGCCTATTCTGGAAGCCGTGATGCAGTCGGGCCGTCCGCTGTTGATCATTGCAGAGGATATCGAAGGCGAAGCATTGGCCACGCTGGTGGTAAACCGTCTGCGCGGTGGATTGAAAGTGGCTGCAGTGAAAGCACCGGGCTTCGGCGATCGCCGTAAAGCGATGCTGGAAGATATTGCGATCCTGACTCAGGGCGAAATGATCAGCGAAGAGCTGGGCATCACACTCGACAAGGTTACGCTGGATATGCTCGGCCAAGCCAAGCGTGTCACCATCGACAAGGACAACACGACGATCGTGGACGGCGAAGGTTCCGCTGATTCGATCAAGGCGCGTGTGGAAGCAATCCGTGCGCAGATCGAAGGCACGACGTCTGACTATGATAAGGAAAAGCTGCAGGAGCGTTTGGCCAAACTGGCTGGCGGTGTTGCTGTTATCAAAGTCGGCGGCGCAACCGAAGTTGAAGTGAAAGAGAAGAAGGACCGCGTTGATGATGCGCTGCATGCCACGCGTGCTGCAGTTGAAGAAGGCATCGTCCCCGGCGGCGGAACCGCGCTTCTGTATGCGACCTCCGCGCTTGAAGGTATGGAAGGCGCGAATGACGATCAGACGCGCGGTATCGATATCGTGCGCCGTTCGCTACAGGCTCCACTGCGTCAGATCGCGGAAAATGCAGGCCATGACGGCGGCGTTGTTGCTGGCAAGCTGATCGACGGGAATGATCATAATCTGGGCTTCAATGCGCAGACTGACGTTTACGAAGATCTGGTGAAAGCCGGTGTGATTGACCCGACAAAGGTTGTTCGCGCAGCGCTGCAGGATGCGGCATCTGTTGCTGGCCTGTTGATCACTACCGAGGCCGCGGTAGCCGAGCTTCCTGACGACAAATCATCTGCACCTGCAATGCCTGATATGGGCGGCATGGGCGGAATGGGCGGCGGCATGGGCTTCTAAAGGCTCAACTGTTTCCTACCTAAGATAACGGGGCCGGGGCAGAAATGCTTCCGGCCCTTTTTCTATCGCGGCGCATGCTGGCGCGCTTCGGGTTATCACGCGGCCCGCTGCGCTCCGGCAATTTTGGCAAATACCCATCCGCCGACGCCACCGGCAATCACCTGCGCAAGGAAGCCAAGCGTGGAGCGTGCGCCGCTGATCGGGACAGTTTGAAATTGTATATACATCGCGCCCAGCATAACCGCGAGCGCCGCTGCCCCTGCCGCCGGATAGGCAAAGCGGGCGAGCAGCGGCAATGCACGTTTCAACAAAGCTGCGATAGTAAAGGCGATAGTAAACCCGATCAGTATCATCGCCATATACAGATACATATTCGACAGATCGAACGCCGTCATATTCAGCCGGTCACCCATGCCAACAGGCACGTGATGCGCGCCGATAATGAATTGCGTGTTTGCGATTGATCCAGCGAAATAGGCCGCGAGCGTTGCCGCAATCAGACCGGCCAATCCGCGTATTAGTTTCGCAATCATAGTCACTCCCCGCTTTCCTAGGCTTACACGCTAGCGCCAATATACGCGCGCTGCAAAGCGCAAAGTTGCGCTGGACAAAGCGGCATGCGGTGCGGATAAGAAATCATGCGACACAACAGACATGCCATACAGACGATCCGGACAAGCGGTCTTATTCTGATGGCCGCTTTGCTTGCCGGATGCAGCAACAATGGCGCATCGGACATGGGCGATAAAACAAGCGTGCTTGCGGGCCGGGCGGATGCTGCACCCGTCAATTATACAATTGAGACGATCGCTTCAGAAATTGACCGGCCGTGGTCGATTGCCTTTTTGCCCGATGATTATGCGGGCGGCGGAATGCTGGTGACGCAGCAGACGGGAAAGCTGCTGCATATTGCCAAGGACGGCACCCGGCAGACCGTGCATGATTTTACACAAGGCGCGCCCTATCCGCGGGTGCATTTTGCCGAAGGCGCGCAGGCCGGGCTGTTTGACGTGGTGCTGCATCCCGGCTTTGCAGACAACCGGCAGCTTTATATCTCCTACGCCGCCAAAACCGATGATGACGCCAACACGCTGGTGCTGATCCGGTTTGATCTGGCGCAGCAGGACGGCAAATTGAAATTGGTGAAAGGCGAACAATTGTTCAGCGCCGCACCCGCGCGCACGCAAAGCGTTCATTATGGCGGGCGCATGATATTCCGGCCCGACGGTACCTTGCTGCTGACCACGGGCGATGCGTTTCATTTCCGTGAAGAGGCGCAGGATCTGGGAAACCATTACGGCACGGTCATCCGGTTGAAAGATGATGGATCCGTTCCAGCCGACAATCCGTTTGTCGGTCAGGAAGGCGCACGGCCGGAAATATGGAGCTATGGCCACCGAAACCCGCAAGGCATTATTCTTGCGGCTGATGGCCGGGTGCTTTTGAATGAACATGGGCCTGCGGGCGGGGATGAGATAAACCATATCGAACCGGGCAAGAATTACGGCTGGCCAACGGTCACCTACGCGCTCGATTATTCGGGCAGCCGCGTGTCGCCATATGAAGCCTATCCCGGCACGGAGCAATCGCTGGTGCATTTTACCCCGTCCATCGCGCCATCGGGTTTTGCCCAATATAGCGGCGATCAATTTCCTGATTGGCAGGGCGATCTGTTTCTGTCTGCGCTCGCGCTGAAACATGTTCGCCATGTTGCCATGAAGCCCGATGGCAGCCTGGGCGATCAACAGGAATTGTTCGGCGAGCTTAAAGTGCGGTTCCGCGATGTGCGCAGCGGGCCGGACGGGTTTTTGTATTTGCTGACGGATGAGGGCGCCGACAAGGGCCGCGTTTTGCGCGTCGTGCCTAAAGGCGGCTGACCGCGTAGCACTTGCTGCATCTATAGGTGGCAAGTGGCCCCGATAGATGATAGTGCTGACCGCATATTGCCAGCATCCTCTGGCCGCCTGTATTTACGAGTAAATCTTCCTGTCTGAAACTGCAAAATTGACGCGCGGGTCGATTGCTGGCCATCTGGTCACGCAAACCACGCCTATGCTTTTCGGTATCGCTGCGATCATGTCCGTCGGGATCATCGATGCGTATTTCATCGGACGGATCGGCAGTGATGAGCTGGCGGCGGTCAGCTTTATTTTTCCCATCACGATTGCATTGTCGTCACTCGGCGTCGGCGTCATCGCCGGGATCAGTTCGGTGGTCGCCCGCGCGCTTGGATCGGGCGATAGCGAAAGAGCGCGGCAGATTGGCAATCTCGGGATGCTGATTGCGGCAATCGCAGGCGTTGTGATTGCCGCGATAATCTACATCATCCGCACCCCGCTATTTGAATTGATGAATGCAGCCGATGAACTCATGCCGCTGATCGACGCCTATATGGTGCCCTATGCCATTGGCTTTCCGTTGCTGCTCGCCAACATGGGGGGCAATGGCGTGCTGCGCGGGCAGGGCGCGGCGAAGCGGGCGTCGGGCATCCTGATGTCTTTCGCCGTGGTCAATGTGATACTCGATCCGATATTGATCGCCGGATGGTTTGTCCCCGGCTTTGACGGGCTGGGGATCGCGGGCGCGGTCTATGCGACGATTGCCGGCTGGGCCATTGGGCTGGCACTGTCCGTCTGGTTTGTCCAGACGAGCGATATTCGGATTTCGATCAAGGCAGCGTTCAGCGCGGATTGGGCTGGTGGCTTGAAATCGTTGGTAAAGGTCGGCGGGCCAGCCGCTATGTCCAACGCTGTCAATCCGATCGGGCTTTCGGTGCTGACAGCTTTGCTCGCCACCTATGGCAAGGATGCTGTGGCAGGATTTGGCGCAGCGGGGCGCTTGCAAAGCTTCTGCGTTGTTCCGATGCTCGCCTTGTCGAGTTCGATCGGCGCGATTGTGGGCCAGAATTGGGGGGCGGGGCAGGGTGACCGAGCGCGCCTGGCGTTGATGATGGCGAGCGGATTTTGCATCATATACGGATTGGCTATCGCGGCGGGGCTGTTCTTCGCCCGCGAATGGGTGGCGATGCTGTTTACCGATGATCCGGCCGTTATTACTGCGATCACCAGCTACATCGCCATCGCGGCATGGGGCTTTGCAGGCTACGGTATTCTGGTTGTCGCCAATGGCGCTTTGAACGCAGTGGACCGGGCAGAGGTGGCGCTGGCACAATCGGTGTTCCGCGTGCTGGCCGTGATGATTCCAGCGGCCTGGCTATTGGGCGATATGATGCAGGCGCAGGCGATCTATGTGGCAGAGCTGGCAGCGAACACGGCAGGCGCGATGATTGCAGGCGCAATGGCCTATTATATCCTGTCGCGCAGATAATCGCAGCTTAGCCCAGTGCGGGGATCCAGTTGCCGTGAAAGCCGGTGGGTATGCGGTGCGGGATATGAATGACAGCTGCTGGCTCGCCTTCAAAATCCTGCGCATTGAGAATAACGAAGCTGGCATCGTCGGCGTCTTGATGGCTCAGATACCCCATCATCCAGCCGTCATCTTCGCCTTGCGCATTTTCGCGCGGTACGAACACAAATTCGTTGGGCACCTTGCCCGGCCCGAAATCATGCGTTTGGCGCGTTCCCGTTTGCAGATCATGCTTATACAGCCGGTTGCAGTAATTCGTCACATTTTCAAACCCGTCTGGCAGCGCCACCGTGTAGCCATAGCGATAGGGCTGGCCCGTCAGGCGTTCGTTAAAGCGCGGAAATTCCTGCGGATCAGGATCAATGATTGTGCGTGATACCGCCTTCGCGGCTGGATTGATGTGCCAGCGTTCAAACGGCGTGGCATCAGAATCGGGGCCATGCGTGCTGCGGCTAAACATGCTGTCATGCACACAGGCATCAAATATAATCCTGCCTTCGTCATCCTCATACGCATTGCAGGGGTGAAAGATCGCGCAAGGATCTACGTTGCACCAAATTACATCGGCGTCGCTGCCCTCACGCGGCAGCAGCCCGACGCGCGCCTGATGTTTCGGGTTCCAGCGATAGGGAAAGGCATGGCCGGCGATCAGCATCTTCATCGAAAATGTAATCGATAAATCCAGGATGATGACATAGTTTTTCGTGATCATACAATCATGGATCATGGGGCCATCGGTGACGCGGATCGGTTCTTCACGGCGGATTTTTCCATCTGCGGTCAGCACGGTATGATATACTACATTCTGATCGACGGCCTTATAGCAGATAGCATGCATCTCGCCGGTTTCGGTGTCGAGATGCGGATGCGCGCTGAATGCGTGTTTCAATGTGCCGCCGAACGGATCATGCTCTATCGTTTCCAGATTTTCGTCCATACGCACCGGAAAGCCGCCCGCCTCGACAATGCCCCATATGCGCCCGGCATGGCCGATTATGTTGGTGTTGGTCGTATCGCTGAATGCACTGCGTGGGCCGGGCTTTGGCGTTTCGCCCAACGTCTGCGACACATGCGTGCTGCGGACATAGCGGTTGCGATACCAGTCCACCTTGCCATCGTTCAGCCTTACGCCATGCACCATGCCATCGCCAGCAAACCAATGATGGCTAGCAATATCGGGCGGGGTGATCGGGTTTGGCCCGATACGGAAATATTGGCCGTTCAACTCGGCAGGAATTTGCCCGGTAACGCGCAGATTGGTTTCGGTAACTTCGCGGTCAACCGGTGCATTGATCCCTTGAAGATACACATGCCCGCCGACAGGTTCGGGCAATCGTTTGCGGTTGAAATCGGCGATCTTCATGATCGCTGGTGTGACGGCTTTTTTGATCAGTCCTTCAACCATTCCTGCCATATGCCTGCTGTCCTTTTATGATACGCTGCTTTCGTTGCAATTTTTGATGGCAGCCCCGCTGTCACCCGTTGCATCATAAAAATCGCGCACCAGCTGGCAAGGGATACGGTCGTCGGGATTGACAATCTCAAAATAGCGTCCATCGGACTGGCGAAAGAAATTGGCGATCTTCTGGCTATGCCCTTGAAAACTGTAGTTGATGATCAGCATTGCGTAATCGCCGCTGCGTTTCTCGCTGTCGATATTCGTGGTCAGCGCGGCGTTTTTCATATTCTGTTTGAAAATATCCTCACCCATTCGGTCCAGCGCGATGTTCATCTGTTGCAGATAGGCCTGCGGATTATCGGTTAGCGCCGCTGCCCCTTCGATATCGCCGACGGACGCCATATCGCGGACGCGAACATAGGTGGTGATGACCGGGCTGGCTTCGCTATTTGCAGTGGTTGTGGCATCCGCCTTTTCCGCTGCCGGTTCGCTGCTGCCGCATGCTGATAATGCTGCTGCGCATATCGCCGAAAAGATTAAACTGTGCCTCATGCCATCCGCCTTCATTGCTGGGTTAGATGGCTGCATTTTTAACCGGGCGGCAGAATGTAATCCATGCGGTTAACCTTCAAAAGCATAGCCAACTGACCGGATGGTTCGAATTGGGTCATGTTGACCGGGCCGGGTTAACGCCTGGCGCAGCCGCCGGATATGCACATCCACCGTGCGAAATTCGATGTCGCTGTCATGGCCCCACACCGCGTCAAGCAACTGCGACCGGCTTTGCGCGCGGCCTCTGCGCTCCATCAATACGCGCAGCAGGCGAAATTCGGTCGGCCCCATCTCCAGGCGCACGCCCGCCCGGGTGACGCGGATGGCCTGCAGATCAAGCGCGATATCGCCGAACGCCAAAACATCGTCAGTTGCGCTAGGCCGCGAGCGGCGCAGCAGCGCATTGACCCGCGCCTTCAATTCTCCGGGGCTGAACGGTTTGGTTACATAATCATCCGCGCCGGTTTCCAGCCCGCGAATGCGCTCGCCTTCCTCGCTTCGTGCGGTGAGCATGATGATTGGGACTTTCTTTGTGGCTTCCTCGCGGCGCAGGCGGCGGCACACTTCAATCCCCGACAGGCTGTCGATCATCCAATCGAGCAGAATGACGTCGGGCGTCTGTTCGGCGGCGAGCAGCAGCGCCTCTTCGCCATCGGCAGTGTGCACTACATCAAAATCGTCACTTTCGAAATTCCAAGTAAGCAATTCGGCCAGCGCCGGATCATCTTCAACAATAAGAATGCGAGTTTTCATGAACGCTCCCGCTTATTGATAATGCCGGTTTCACTTCTTTCGGTCGCCGGCCGAATAATAGGTTCCGGTCGCAGCGAAATACACCATCTCCGCAACATTTGTCGCATGATCGCCGATCCGTTCCAAATTGCGCGCCACGAACAGCAGCTGTGCCGCGCTGCTGATTGTTGCGGGATTTTCCATCATATGGCTGACAAGATTGCGGAAGATGCTGTCGTAGAAATTGTCGAGTTTCTGGTCGCGCTTGATAACCTCTACCGCCAGTTCCGCATCGCGCGCGGCATAGGCATCCAGCACGTCATGCACCATGCTCTTGGCAATTTCGCTCATCGTGGGGATCAGTGTGACGGGTTCGATCTTGGCCTTGCCGCTGACTTCATCAAGCCGTTTCGCGATATTTTTGGCATAGTCGCCGATCCGTTCAACGATGCCCGAAATCTTCAGCGCGGCAATCACATCGCGCAGATCATCAGCCATCGGTGCGCGCAAGGCAATCACCCGCACGGCGAGCTTATCAACCTTGCTTTCCAACGCATCTAGCGTGGGATCATTGTCGATAACGGCCTGCGCCTTTGCGCTGTCCTGCGTCAACAATGCGTCGATTGAATCGGCGATAGCCACCTCGGCCAATCCGCCCATTTCCGCGATCAACCCGCGCAGTTTTTGAATCTCGTCGTCAAAAGCCTTTACTGTATGTTCAGCCATAGTCTGCGTTCCTAATGGGGCATTTGCCCGCGAGTTTATCCGTAGCGGCCCGTAATATAATCTTTGGTGCGCTCTTTTTCCGGATTGGTGAAAATCTTGTTTGTCTTTCCATATTCGACCATCGTTCCCAGATGAAAGAATGCCGTGCGCTGCGAAACACGCGCCGCCTGCTGCATTGAATGCGTGACGATCACGATGGCATAACGGCCCTTCAGATCGTCTATCAATTCCTCAATCCGCGCGGTTGCAATCGGATCGAGCGCAGAACACGGTTCGTCCATCAGGATTACTTCCGGGCTGACCGCAATGGCGCGCGCAATGCACAGCCGCTGCTGCTGCCCGCCCGAAAGCGCAGTGCCGGGATCGGCCAGCCTGTCCTTCACTTCTTCCCAAAGCCCGGCGCGGGTCAGCGATTTTTCAACAATCGCGTCCAGCTCGTCTTTGCTACCCGACAGCCCGTGAATGCGCGGGCCATAAGCGACATTTTCGTAGATCGATTTAGGAAATGGGTTCGGCTTTTGAAACACCATGCCAACACGGGCGCGCAGCTGCACCACATCCATTCTGTCGGCGTAGATATCCTCCCCATCCAGTTCGATCTTACCGGTGACCGTGCAAGACGGAATGGTATCATTCATCCGGTTCAGCGCGCGCAGAAATGTCGATTTGCCGCAGCCAGAAGGGCCGATAAAAGACGTGACATATTCTTTCGATATATCGATCGAGACCGCGTTTATCGCTTGTTTTGTACCGTAGAAAACATCGACGTCGCGGGCAGAGATTTTGATCGTTTCTTTTGACATTATATGTTGATCTCTCTCGCCATTACCAGCGGGTTTCAAATCGATTGCGCAGATAGATTGCCAGCCCGTTCATCGTGACCAGAAATACCAGCAACACCAGAATAGCAGCAGACGTGTTCTGGACAAAGCCCTTGTCAATTTCGTCGGACCACAGGAAAACCTGCATCGGCAACACCGTGGCGCTATCACGGATGCCATCGGGCGGGGTCGCGACAAATGCCTGCATCCCGATCAGCAGCAACGGCGCCGTTTCGCCCAACGCGCGGGACATGCCGATAATCGTGCCGGTCAGGATACCGGGGAGCGCAAGCGGCAATACGTGGTGGAACACTGTCTGCACCTTGCTCGCCCCTACCGCTAACGCGGCGTCGCGGATTGATGGCGGCACGGCGGCAATTGCATTGCGCCCGGCGATCACAATCACCGGCAAAGTCATCAGCGCCAGCGTCATCCCGGCCACCAATGCAGATGATCGCGGCAGATGCATCGTCTGGATAAATACTGCGAGACCCAGCAACCCGAAGATGATCGACGGTACGGCGGCCAGATTGTTTATCGACACTTCGATCCAGCCGATCCAGCGATTACGCGCGGCAAATTCCTCAAGATATATGGCCGCCAACACGCCCAGCGGGAAGGCGAGCGACAAGGTGACGATCATCGTGAAAAACGAACCCTTCAAAGCGCCCCAGATGCCAGCATCGTCAGGCGTCGTTGCATCCGAATTAACGATGAAGCTCCAGTCAAGCCCGCCCAGCCCCTCGGCCAACATGGTGCCCAGCAGATAGACGAGAAACAGCGCGGATATAATAATGGCCGCCATGCCCAGCGCCTTAAAACGCCGTTCGGCATTATAGCGTTTTTTCACACGGCCGGTCATGGCCTCGGTCTGCCAGATAGACACGCTATTGCTCATTCATAAGCCTCCCGGAAACGGTTCACAATGCGCAGCGCGATAATATTAAGCAGCAGCGTCACAATGAACAGCACCAGCCCCAACGCGAATGCCGCCAGTGTGGCAGGATGATCAAACGCGCCATCGCTTTTCAACAGATTGGCGATCTGGAAAGTAACCGTTGTCATGGAATCGAGCGGATTTGCTGAGAGATTGGCCGCTGCGCCTGCCGCCATATACACGATCATCGTCTCGCCGATCGCGCGGCTGACCGCCAGCATGATGCCTGCTGCAATTCCGGGAAGCGCAGCGGGTATCAGCACTTTTTTGATCGTTTCTGATTTCGTCGCGCCCATCGCCAGCGATCCATCGCGCATCGCGCTTGGCACTGCGCTGATGCTGTCATCTGCCATGGATGATACAAAAGGTATTATCATGATGCCCATTACCAGCCCTGCGGCCAGCGCGCTTTCGGTCGATGGATTGTCCATACCAACATACAGCGCGA
>ENA-ORXM01003750-ORXM01003750.1-marine-metagenome-genome-assembly--contig:-NODE-3750-length-14529-cov-2.812275_pt1 | contig 14529 bp, 8 predicted proteins | sample MGYA00237867_ERZ511480 | MGnify/ENA primary metagenome ERZ511480 (study PRJEB26309, sample SAMN06266103) | marine metagenome | isolation source: Algal blade | place: United Kingdom:Sidmouth, United...
GGTATTGTAGGCGCTGTTCGTACCAACAATTTGGGAAACAAAGGAGTTGCTGACAATGTTAAATTGATGGCTATTCGTGCCGTACCAGATGGTGATGAGCGTGACAAAGATGTTGCTAATGCAATTATGTATGCTGTTAATAATGGTGCAAAAGTAATTAACATGAGTTTTGGTAAAGCTTATGCTTTTGACAAAAAAATTGTTGATAAGGCGGTTAAATATGCGGAAAGAAAAGGGGTGTTGTTGGTACATGCTGCTGGAAATAGTGCTTTGAATACAGATGTTGAAAGTAACTATCCTAATAAATACTGCAAAGACAAAACAACTAAACCTTACAGTAACTGGTTAGAAGTTGGTGCACTTTCTTGGAAAGATGGCGCTGATGCTCCTGCTACATTTTCTAACTACGGTAAAAGAAATGTAGATTTATTTGCTCCTGGTGTAGATATTTACGCTACAGTTCCTGGTTCTAAATATGAAGCATTGAGTGGTACTAGTATGGCTTCTCCTGTAACAGCAGGCGTTGCAGCATTGGTTTGGTCTTATTATCCAGAATTAAGTGTAAAAGAATTGCGCCAATGTTTGGTAGAATCTACTGTGAAAATGAATGATTATGTTAACGTTCCTGGATCAGGAGGGGCTACACAGATAGAGTTTAAAGACTTGTGTAACACTAGTGGTGTTGTGAATGCTTACAATGCCTTGAAAATGGCAGAAAAAATGACTGCTGGTAAGAAATAATGCACTAAGAAAATGGTTGTTGAAACCATGTTTTAGTATAAAAAAACCTTCTCTGAGTATTTATACTTAGAGAAGGTTTTTTTTTGCCGCATAAAATAATGCTCAAAAGCTTAAAAAAGAATGCTTTATGTACGTAGTTTTTGTAGAAAATAATATCTTAGAGTGGTTACTTTACCCCAAAAATACCATATAAGAAAGAACACATATCAACTCGTAAATTTATAAAGGACTAATTTTTGTTATAATAAAGAGACAACAGAATCAACTTCCTGCATATTTAACACGTTCTAAAAATATACATAGACTGGAATTTCTTTTAAACAGAACTTTTAGAATTACCACATTTATTATCTATCTAATAAAAAAAACATCCTATGAAATTATTTGTATACTTATTGATTCTTACACTAGGAATCAGTTATGATTTGGTCGCAACACCAGATTATACCGATTATGTACCTAAGTATCGAAGTCAAAATAAAAATTTTATGCTCACGAAGATAGAATATACTTCTAGTGAGATGATTCTTCATTTTAGGTATGTAGCCAGTAGAGATGAAGAAATTATTTTCTTTCCTGGGTCATCTAGGTCTACCGCTTGGAAATTATATACTTCTTCAAGAGGAAGTTCTGAACTTACAAAGTATGCTACACTGGAAAATATTAAAATTAATGGCGCAATAAAAGCTAAAAAAATAGAGGCGGGTGATGAGCCTTCTTTTGTTGCAAAATATGGAGAAGTAATTCGAGGAGAAGCACATTTTGGTAAATTACCTGGGAATGTACGGGCAATTAACTTTAAGGCAAGTACGTTAGGGATTTGTAGTGATATTTTAGTAAAAGAGGAAAATAGCCCCATGTTAGGTACGGAAGAACAAATGAAAGGGAGCGAAGAACGTTTTGATAGAATGTTGGGTAATTTGGGAATTGCAGTGGTTCCAGAGCCTAGCAAAGAAGTAACAGATTTGGGGGTTGTAAATATTAATCAAAATTCATCGACAGATGCGGTTGCAGAAAATGCTTTGAAAGATGAAGTTCTAATAAGGGCAGAGGAGCCAATTACTTATACGCCTAAAGAGCTAAATTCAAGAGAAGATTTAGATTGTAATATTCGGGTAATATTAAAAAATGTCTATTTTGATGATAATAGCGCTAACTATGCAGGGCGTGTAAATGCACTAAAAACGATTGACGTAATAGTAGATTATATGAACTATTATCCCCAATCTACTATTATTTTACATGGACATAGTGATGTATTGGGAGATCAAATTCGAAACTTTGAATTATCTAAAGAAAGAGTTTTAACGGTTCGAAATTCATTGGTACTCAGAGATATTGATAATGATAGAATTCGGACGATTGCTCATGGAAGCAAGCAGCCTTTACCGCAGTTTACAAATGGTGGGAAAAAGAACAGAAGGGTTGAGGTAGAATTGATTTGTAAAGATTAAATAATTACCTAAGCTTTACTCTATACGACGGTTTTTGTGAAAATTAAAATTGGGGCGAGCTTTCGACTATTTTTAAAACCCCTCCAAGTTAATTGGAGACTTGCAAGCAAGTAAATTAGCTTCGCTGAACTACGTTTCTGTCCAACTTTAAAAACCATCGTGTAGAGTACCTAAGTTTAATACAAAGTAAAATCCAAGGACATAAAAAGCACTTCTAAGACTTAAGAATTTTTTCTTTGAATTTTAGAAGTGCTTTTTTTTTGAGAAATGCAGGGAAATAATCTGATAATTTTTTTTCTTAAACTATCACTACTAATAACCTTTTTTATGTCCTAATGCTTGTTTTTGCTTTTGTTTTTGCTTCTTAACAAGGTTTGATAATTTATGTTTTTATTAAAAATGTTATATTTTTTTCTGATAAAGCAGAAATAATGTGTTTTATTCTGTCTTTGATTTCTTTTATTATTGTAAAAGAAACAAGAAATATACAAGTTGGTTATGTATAATGTTCATTTTAGTGAGTGTCGTGTAGATTTACAGAAGAAAAGAAGAAGAAAGATAACGAGTGAATGAAATTCTTTTGTGAAACAATAGCCTTCCTTGGTAAGTTAGATTTGGTGGTTCGAGTTCTAATTTATAATTAACAAGGAAGGTTTTTTTTATTTTTCTATTGATAATCAGCTGATTATAGTTTCTGAAAAGCCCAGCAAATTAAGTTCAAGAAAGATAAGGAGTCAAAAATTGTTATTCGTATACAATTCCATTCATAATATATTATCTTTGCGTGAAAAAAAATATTTCACTTGAATTTAGCTTTTAATGAAATTAACTAAACTGGAGTTCTTGCTTTATGCAAGTATTATAGCTTTGCTCTTTTGCGCCCCTGCATTTTATAATGGGTTTCCAATTCTATTTCCCGATTCATCAAGTTATATTAGTGCAGGATTTATCAATAAGATACAAGGCTCTAGACCTTGGTTATATAGTTGTTTTATTCGACACATTAGTTTGTGGGAAACACTATGGTTAGTTATTTTTGTTCAAGGATTCTTAACAGCAGGAGTTATTTATTTGATGTTCAAAGAATTCTACAAAGGAAAACATCAAAGTAAATTATTTATACTCTACAGTCTTATTATTGGTACTACTACAGCTGTCTCTTTTCATGTTAGTAGATTGATGCCAGATATTTTTACTCCAATTGTAATTTTAATATTTATTTTATTATTACTAGAAAAACATCTTAGTAAAAAAGAAAAGATATTTGCAATTATCCTATTTATTATAGCCTCAGGAATGCACAATTCTCATTTGATAATGAATATAGGGATGATTTTAGTTATCGTCTTTGGAAGTATCTTCAAATCCTTGAGAAGTAAATACACTGAGGTAGGAATTACTAGAAAAAAAGTTGGTTTGTTAACGTTATGTGTGGTCTGTACACACCTATTTACTTGTACAGTACATTATTCTATAAGTGGAGAGTTTGTAGCCACTAAAGGTGGTTCTATTTTCTTATTTGCTCGTCTATGTGATTTTGGAATTGCACAAGCTTATTTGAAAGAGCATTGTGATGAGGATTTGAAGGGGGGGATTTGTGATCACCCTCACAAATTGTTTTATGCTGGAAATTTCTTGTGGAATAAAAAATCTTATCTTAATAAAAGTGGGGGATGGACGAAAAAGAATGAAGTCTATTTGGGGACCTTAACAAAAAAAATTCTAACAACCCCAAAATACCTTAAAGCCTATATTATACGATCTATAGAAGCTACATTTATACAATTTTTTATTTTTGACTATAGCCCTGTAGAGCCTTATATTAAATGGGTAACAGGAGCAGTTAAGAGTTATTATCCGATGTATATTTTAGCAGCAGATGGTAGTCGGCAGATGCAAAATACATACAACCAAAATTATGTAGATTTTAATAATATGATTCAACAAATTGTACTGTTTATTGCTGCTTTATTAACTTTCTTTTTGTTTTGGAGTTCAAAAGTGCCAGATGAGCAAAAAGCATTAACTTTATTAATTATTTTTGCTCTACTAATCAACGCCTTTATTGCTGCTGCTACATCTGGGGTCTATGATCGTTATCAAAGTCGAGTAAATTGGTTGATTACTTTACCTGTATTTTGGTTTATTTGTCGTTACTTTAGTCAAAATAACCTATTCACTAAAAAAAAACAATTAGAAGATGAGTTCCCCAATAGCTAAAAAAACAAAAAACAGTTTAGAGAAAGCTGTTATAAAGTCCCACCAAAAGTTATCGCACAACAATCGAATTGATTATCTATCTAACCTTTTTATAGAGGTATTGGATGAGCTAAATTTAGCAGAAACATCTTTATTAGATATTGGCTGTGGAGATATGTCTATTGCTGAAAATTTAATGGCAAATCGAGCTACAATCAAAGCAACTTGTTTGGACACTTACCCTCTGCCAGAAACCTATACTAATGACCCGAAATGGGAAAAATATGTTAGTTTTGATGGGCGCAAAATTCCATTTGAAGACCAACAGTTTGATTTAGCAATTCTGTGTGATGTACTGCATCATGATTTTGAGTATGCAGGAGTGATATTAAAAGAAGCTTGTAGAGTTGCAAAATATGTATTGGTTAAAGATCATTTTGAATATGGGATAGTCTCAAGACAAACCTTGCGTTTGATGGATTTTATTGGCAATTGGGGATATGGAGTATCTGTACCAGACCGCTATTTTTCTAAAAAGAGTTACCAAACTTTGTTGGAGGAACTGGAAGGGGTAGAAGAAGTAAAACAAATTTGCCCAATACCATTGTATCAGCATAGTTTTGTATTTAATCTAATTTGTCCTGGAAAATTACAGTACGTATCTATTTTGAAAAATTCGTAATTAAAAAATAGTATTCTTTGAGAAATCAAAGCACTAAAACATAGTAAATTGGATAAAAAGACACCACAATAGAGTTTATCCAGTTTTTAATTTATTAAACAAAACGCTATAAAATTTATACCCAATGCTTAACGAACCTTTGGAGTTAACAATTCTAATGCCCTGCCTAAATGAGGAACTTACATTAGGAATATGTATTAAAAAAGCTAAAAAATCTCTAGAAGAAAATAACATCAGAGGTGAAATTGTAATTGGTGACAATGGAAGTACTGACCGATCTATTGAAATTGCAGAATCATTAGGAGCTAGAGTCGTTCATGTTCCTGAAAAAGGCTACGGGAGTGCATTGATTGGTGGAATTAATGCAGCAAAAGGGAAATATGTCATTATGGGAGATTCAGACGATAGTTATGATTTCTCTAGATTGATGCTACATGTTGAAAAGTTAAGAGAAGGATATGATTTGGTGATGGGAAATCGCTTTAAAGGTGGAATAGAAAAAGGGGCGATGCCCTTTTTACATCGTTACTTAGGAAATCCTGTATTGACCTTTGTTGGACGTTTGTTTTTTAATACTTCAATTCGAGATTTTCACTGTGGCTTGAGGGGATTTAACAGAGAGCGTATGGCTTCTATTAATTTAGAATGTCCAGGAATGGAATTTGCTTCAGAAATGGTTGTTAAGTCTCTTTTAAATGACTTTAAAATAACAGAAGTTCCAACCACCTTATCAAAAGATGGTAGAGATCGCCCACCTCATTTGAATACTTGGACAGATGGTTGGCGTCATTTAAGATTTTTATTGTTATACAGCCCTGCTTGGTTGTTTTTGTACCCAGGTATTTTATTATTTATAGTAGGAATTGTTTTTACTGTACTCTTGTTATTAAAACCCTTGCAAGTGATTGGCGTTGAGTTAGATATTCATACTTTAGCTTATAGTGCAACTAGCGTTTTTATCGGCTTTCAATTGATGTTTTTCTTTGCATTTTCTCGAATTTATGCGAGTATGAACGACTTATTACCACCTAATAAGTTTTATAAGTATTATAAAAATAAATTCTCATTGGAAAAAGGGCTCATATTAGGCGGTTTATTTATCCTAGTTGGAATAGCTCTAGTCATCACAGCATGGTTGTCTTGGCAATCTGTAGACTATGGAGACTTAAAACCAAGAGAGACTTTAAGAGTTGTAATCCCCTCTATTTTCTTTCTAATTGGGGGCATTCAAATTGCACAAAGTAGCTTTCTAATCAGCATCCTAGAATTAAAGAAGGCTAAATAAAATTTAAAAATGAAATGGACTTTTCTACAAAAACTCAGCTATTTTTCAATAACTGTACTGGTTCTCTGTATACCTGCATTTTATAATGGATTTCCTTTAATGTTTCCTGATACAACCCCTTATTTATCTACTGGTTTTGAAAATAAAATAGGAGATGCTCGTGTTTGGCTGTATGGAGGTTTTTTGAGACATGTTAGTCTCTGGGAGACGTTATGGTTAGTCATTTTTGTCCAAGGAGTATTAATAGCAGGAAGTATTTATTTGATGTTCAAATACTTTTTTAGGAATGAGTACTCCATACGTTTATCAATTGTATATACGATAGTAGTTGGCTTAACGACAGCAATATCTTTTCACGTGAGTATGTTAATGCCAGACATTTTTACACCTATAGTTATTTTAAGCTTTAGTCTTTTACTTTTGGGCAAAGATATGTCTAGAAGAGATGTTGCTATTACAATTTTTCTATTTGTTTTTTCAAGTGCAATGCATAACTCTCATCTGATTCTTAATCTAGGAGTTTTGATTTTGATAAGCCTTAGTATGGCTGTGAAAACGTGGCGTATAAGGTGGAATGATTTGGGTGTAAATCTGAGGAAGCTGTTATTATTGTTTGTACTTGTTTCTGGTTCATATCTTAGTGTTTGTACCTTGCATTATAGTAAAGGAGGAGCATTTAAAGCTACAAGCGGCAGCCAAATTTTTCTTTTTGCCCGTTTGTGCGATTTTGGAATTGCCCAAAGTTATCTAAAAGAATACTGTGGAGAGTACAATTATTCTATTTGCCCTAAAGCAGCAAAACTGAATCTAGGTAGGAATTTTTTATGGACATGGCAGAGTCACCTTTATCAGTCAGGTGGATGGACAAAAGAAGGAGAAGCCTACTATGGACGTTTAGTTAAAGATATTTTGACGACACCTAAGTATTTTAAAAAGTATATTATCAAATCTATGGAAGCTACTTTTATGCAGTTTTTTTACTATGAAATGGACCCTTTAGGAGAAATGCGTAATGAAGTAAAAGGTAGTGGTTTAATAAAGACTTATTTTCCAACCTACGACTTGGCAGCTATAAATAGTAGACAATTTAAAAAAACATATACCTCTACATTCATAGAACGGCAAAATATGATCCAACAATTTGTGATTGTAGTATCTGTATTATTGTTGTTATTGATGATATGGGATAAAAGATATTCTAGGCAACAAAAAGCAGTTGTTGTTATCCTTTTGTTGGGAGCGCTTACAAATGCTTTTATTACAGGAGCAACTTCAGGGGTTTATGATCGTTACCAAAGCCGTGTAGCATGGTTGATAACTTTACCTGCATTTTGGTTGATCTGCTCTAAAGTAGAAGCATTAATTCGATATATACCCGAAAGTAAATTTGAAAAAGACTAAAAATATGCTTATACTAGAAAGGGTCTTTTATCTATTATTGGCAGCTTTTATTTTTTGTATACCTGCATTTTACAATGGATTTCCTTTAATGTTTCCAGATACAGCAGGTTATATTCATGCAGGTTTTACCAGTGAAATTGGCTATGCGAGAGTTTGGTTATATGGTGGTTTTATTCGGCATGTGAGTTTATTTGAATCTTTATGGTTGGTTGTCTTTGGGCAAGGAGTATTATTAGCAGTAAGCTTGTATTTAGTCTTTAAGTATATTGCTGAAAGACAAGAATCGGCTAAATATACATTGATTTATACTTTAATTATAGGAATAACTACTGCGGCAGGATTTCACGTAAGTATGTTGATGCCAGATATTTTTACCCCAATTGTTATTCTAAACTTTTGTTTGTTACTATTTGGAAAGAACATGTCTAAGAGATCCACTATCTTAGCGTCTTTATTGTTTATAATGGCAACAGGAATGCACAATTCACATTTAGTATTGAATGTGGGGTTGATACTAGGATTAACCGTTCTAATGTTCTTTAAAAAAATACGAGAGCTACTTTATAGTTGGGGAATTAGTATAAAAAAACTATCAAGTTTGAGTATATTAATTCTCTGTACACATCTATTAATCTGCACCTTACATTATAGCAAAGGAGGAGAGTTTAAAGCTACAAGAGGGAGTCAAATTTTTCTTTTTGCTCGTTTGTGTGACTTTGGAATTGCTCAAAGTTATTTGAAAGAACACTGTGCAACCAACAAAGTTGATAGTCTCTGCGATAACATTCAAACATTAGGCTTAAGTGCGCAATTTTTGTGGGCTCCTAATAGTTTTCTCTACAAAACAGGTGGTTGGACTGCAAAAAATGAAGCCTATTATAGAGTTTTGGTAAAGGGTATTTTGACGACACCTAAATATTTAAAAAAATATATTATCAAATCGATAGAGGCAACATTTATGCAATTTTTTTATTATGAAATGGATCCAACAAAAGAACTTCATGCCACGAGGGTAGATTTGGTACAAAGATATTTTCCGTCTTATGTTTCAACGGCTAAAAATAGTAGGCAATTAAAACGAACTTATACGCATACAGTTATTGAAAACCAAAATGCTATTCAACACGTTGTCATTATGGCATCTTTATTATGTATTCTTCTCTTGTTGTGGGATGGCAAATATTCTAAGCACCAAAAAGCAGTCGCACTGTTTATCCTTGTAGCTTTATGGGGCAATGCATTTATTGTAGCAGCGACCTCAGGGGTTTATGATCGTTACCAAAGCCGTGTAGCATGGTTGATAACGTTACCTGCATTTTGGCTGATTTGCTCTAAGTTAGAAGTACTAATCCCATATTTAAGCCCAAATAGACTTGAGAAAGACTAAAAGATGGCTAGAGCAAAAAGTATATTGTAGAGATAATTTTTTAATAGACAACTTGTAGTTTATTTTCTCTATTGCAATTGCTGAAACGACTTTATTGATATTTAATAAAATATTATAGTATAAAAATAGTATTTTAAGAATTTAATTTCATTAAATGAAAAATTTTCAATTTATTGTTTTGTTTTTGATGTAAAAAAAATATCTTTTTAAAAGATAACAGCCATATTTTATATATATTTATAGAGTTGAAAAAATTTAATTTTACATCTCTTTTTTTACATAAAATATATATATGAAGAATATAGACCTTAAGAAAGTAATTTTACTAATACTTTCTTGTTATCTTATGGGTTGTCAAGAACAAAAAATCTTGTCAGATGTAGCTCAGTTGTCAGCTAAAAACAAAGAAGCTTATTTAATGACTAAAACAAGCCTTGAGCGTTTGATTCTTATGCAAGAAGGTTTGTTTACATTGTATTTGCCCTCTAGAGAGGAAGCTTTACTTCTAAAATCAGGAGATAGTTTAATGGTATACAGCCAGCAGTTTGGAGATAAAAACAAAGATGGCTATTGGATGTATCAAAAAATGTATATGTCCTCATTTCAAGAAGAACCACTAAGCGTTGGTTTCTTAAAATTTAATAAACTAACTAGAGATTCTTTTGTAGTAGAGCAGTATGTATCAAAAGAAGATTATAAAAATGCTGATGTGAATCCTAAACTATTGTTGAGGGTAGATTTTAACAGCTTAGAATTGAGTGACTGTAATATAATTTTTCAAAAAACAGGACAGTTGAAATTTGAAGGACAAACAGATACTTGTGTTATAAATCATGAGGGAGGAGGGATGCAAATAGCCTCAAATACATATCATATTCATTTAGACGGTTTTAATGTTAAGACAGATTATTATAAAAAGAAAGAAGGCAAAATGGTACATGATTCGTTTGGAGACGCCTATTTTAATTACAATTATAGAAAGTAATACTCCGTGGATTTTTTAGTTTTTTAATAAAAAACATAAAAAAAACATCTTGTACTTGTTTGATTATCAACATATTAGCATTTCGAGAAATAAAAACTCATGTTGCTGATAATCAAACAAATACGATTTCTAAACGGAGTATTGAGAAAGGAGAAATAGAACTTAACAGAGAAAGAACAAGTGGAGAGTATTGTATACTACACTTGTTTTAAATAATCGTTGATGAAGTTGTTTTTTCTACAGCCAAAGGCAACTCAACAAAAAAGTCAGTTCCTTTATCTTCAATAGACTCAAAGTAAATTTGACCTTTTGCCATTTCTACAATGGTTTTAGACATGGCCAAACCAATTCCTGTTCCAGAACTTTTAGTAGTGAAATTAGGCACAAAAATATCATCTTCTTGTGCTTTAGGAATTCCGCAACCATTGTCCGAAACTTTTAGAATGGCAGTAGTACTTGTTGCTGCTAATTGTACTTTTATAATCCCTGGTTGATCGTCAGGAATAGCTTGAACGGCATTTTTTAGTAAATTGTTTAATACCCGCATAATTTGCGTTTTATCTGCAAAGATAACACACTTTTTAGATGTCATGTCCAAGTACAATTGAACGTTCTCTTCTTCTTTGAAAAGACTATAAGCATTAGTTACCAACTCATTAACATCTAAAAACTCATTGTTAGCTGTAGGCATTTTAGCAAAGTTAGAAAACTCAGAAGCAATATGAGCTAAACTATCAATTTGTTCAATTAAAGTATTAGAAACGCGCTTGACCATTTTTTGCGCTTTTTCTGGATTGGTATTTACAACCCGCTCCAACAACTGAATGTTGAGTTTCATAGGAGTTAATGGATTTTTAATCTCATGGGCAATTTGTTTTGCCATTTCCCGCCAAGCACTTTCCCGTTGGGATCGAGCTAACTTTTTACTACTATCTTCCAACTCTTTAATCATGTGATTGTAACGCTCAACAAGCTCTCCAATTTCATCTCGGTTATTCCAAATCAAAGGCTCATTTTTCTTTCCGAGCTCAACAGCATCTAGTTTTGCTCCAATAACAGAAAGTGGATTGGTGACAGAACTGGCAATAAAAAAGGCAGCTCCTCCAGCAATTAATAGGAAAATAACATAGACATTTAATAAGGCACCCAAGAATTCGGCGACATCCTGTGAGCCAATATTATTAGACCCTGCCAAGAAGTAATAAGGAAGGTTCAGATAAGCAATGGTTATTTCATTTTTATCTTTGAGTGGGACATAAGCAGCAAGATATTCAAAGTTGTTAATAATCTCTGATCGCGTCACTAAATTTTGTTGTTCATTTCTTAATAACTGAAAGGCAATGGGGTTCATTTTTCGACTAATAAGGTGCCGATTAAAAATAACCTCTTCTGAAGAAGTAACTAAGTTACCTCCTAAGTCGTAAATATTGACATCAATTTTATGAATATCTGCTAGACTTCGGGCATTAGGTAGTCGAATAACAGAATCTTGGTTTTCATGAATTTGCCAAACTGCTGTTCGTGCAGCACTACTAATTTTTCTTAATAATCTTGATTTGTGATAACTTTCATATTCAGAACTATAATACCAGATTGTAATAATGGCGATGGCAACAAAAGAAGCCAAGGTGACCATGATAATACCACGTTGTATTTGTTCTCGAAGGGTATTTTCAAAATTTAAGCCTGCAAATTTTATCTTAATAATTTTGAAAAGAATATAGTTCAAAAATTGCCCTGTCAACAATAAGAAAATTCCAAAACAAAAGATGTACGCAAAAGCAGTAAACACTTCAAAAATATCAAGTTTAGGAACGATAACAATAGAAATGGTAGAACCATCGTACTCACTACTATAAGTCAAGTAATTCTCATGATTGTCCGAACTTCGATTTTTTAGTATTTTGTGTTCTCCTTGATCAGGGCGAGGAAAGGAGTAGGCAAGTTGTGCGTTAAAATTAGAACCATTTGTAGAAACACGTTCTTCGTATTTATAGACAGCATACGTAAATTGGGAGTAAATACTCTCCAAGCGTTCTTTGTTTCTACTTAGTAGTTCAACATAAATATTTGACTTTTTAAACTCCTTTTTTGGTGTGAATTCTATAATAACAATTCCTAATAAAGACCCATTTTGTGAAATCGGTAGCTTCGCATAGTATGCATATTGCCCATCTGGAATGGAATAGAATTGTAAGTATTTAGAAATTGTTTTTCGACTACTCTTGATAATATTCATCAAAGATTCATATTCTCGTGTCTCTCCTCGATAAGGTTGCCCTTGTTCCTTATAAAGATGTACATTATAGTCATAACGACCAAAGAAGTAATTGTCTAAATAACGAGAAGTCAACAATTTTATGACCTGTGCTCTAGGAGAAGGAGAAAGAGGATTGTTCATGAATAGCTTCAAGAAACCATCGTCTAGTATTTTGGGAACGAGCGATTCAAAAATAGTTTCTGTTTCTATGTCTCTTTCAAAGGCAAGTGCTTTGGTATAATCTTTTCGAAGCGCAATCCTTTTGTCTATATTTGAATTTTCAATGACAATGGTTGCAAAAGTAGAAAACAAGAACAGCCAAATACTGACCCAAGCTAAAGAAGTGGTTTCACGTTGTACGAAAAAATGCAAAACAAGGGCATGTATAATAGATGCCACTGTAAAGACTCCTATATCAATGGGCAGGAGGTTAAAAACATATGCAAAAATTAAAACAATAAATAATGCTCCTGCAAACAAACTGATTTTTGTTCGTCGTTTTAGGTTAAAATGTTTTAATAAAAAAAAAAGTTTATAAGTAGAAAAAAAGTAGGAAATCAACATGATTCCCATACCTGTTAAGGCTAATAAAGAGTATAAATCTAATCTAGAAAAGGCATTAAATTCAAAAGAAATAAAAGAAGACATAACAATGTCTCGCATTGCAAATTGCGCAGCTGCTAAACCTCCAATAAGACCAATAAATCCAAATAGCCCAACTGCCAATTGTTGAATAAAGTTATAGTTTTTTAAATCCTTTGGGCGAATGACTTTAGACAAATAAATGGAAAACCAAAACAGAAGTACACTGTCAATTAAAAAGTCTCCCAAAGAGTAAAACCAGATATTATTCGCATTAGAAAGTCGCTCATTAAATAAACTATATTCATGTGCTAAAAGAGGGAAGTCATAGAAGATAGTAAATAATCTAAAGACCAAAAATGTAATTACAAATAAGGCAAAACCAAGTATCACTTGTCTCTTAAAGCTAATCTGCTGAGCCGCTAAATGTACAGCTAATAAAAAAGAAAAACTGCTTAAGAAATAAAGCAAAGTGCTAAAAATAAGTACCCAGTGATAAGGGTAGCTTTCCTTTGCTTTTATGTAAATAATTGAACGCCCCAAACGGTCTTTAATACTGAAATCAGTAGGCTCTTCACTAATCGAAATATACTCCGAAAAATCTTTAGGCATTAAAGCAAAAGAATTCTGCAAGTAATCATTTTGAATAGAGTAATGTCTGTAAAGTGGGATGAGTGCTTTAAGATTATAATAATAAGTAAGCCCGTCAATAAGGAATTGATAGGGGCGACGAATACGTAAAAATATAGACTCATTAATCTTGTATTGCTCTATTGTATCTATCTGAGAATATTGAATATCTGATTGGAAAGGCAAGACTTTATTGTTGTTCCAATAGACAATTGAATCTTGATCGTTGTATATAATAAACGTGTAAGGCTTATTAATATATTTTTCAATGGTATCACTTAATACATATCCCTCTACTGCATTCAACAAAAAAGAGCCGTTGTTAAACAAACCATCTATTTCTTGCTCTGCTTGATGTAGTGCTTGCTCCATGTCTTTGACATAGGTCTTCACCTCAGGAGCTTGATGCGCATATGTTTCTATGATTCGTCCCGTCACAAATCCCAATAGGGCAAGGAGCAAACAGATAGAAATGGAGTTGAATAAAATTCGTTTAAGTTGATTCATAGACAAGCGTTCACATAATTTGTACCATACTAATAAAAAGATATAAAAGAACCAAAGAAAAGGATTTTTTTTAACAGACTTAATTTCCTCTAGAAGGAAGAGCTTTAGGAAATCATAATCATTATAAAAGTCTAAAAACGTTGTTGTGGAATGCCTATAGAAAAGGGAGAACAGAAGCAGAATTGAAGAAAGATGAAGTGGATGTTTTACAAGAGATCAGAACCGATAAGACGAATTTGTCTTATCGTGTGATGGGCATAGTTGGGAATCAACTAACTGAACCTCTTCTTTTTTTGCAAAAAAAGATATATTGGAAAAGGAATTACTTCATACAGTAGGTAAGTAGATGGACAAAATTAATCATCAGATAAAAAGTTCTTTGAAAAATTGATATAAAACTCGTCATCATAATTACG